>JAAIGF010017245.1_pt1 | contig 116718 bp, 86 predicted proteins | sample 6487441 | NCBI WGS metagenome assembly JAAIGF01 (sample SAMN13974129, study PRJNA590717) | phyllosphere metagenome | biome: pepper field; feature: multiple bacterial spot infested pepper fields; material: pepper leaves; isolation source: leaves from pepper fields | host: Capsicum annuum ... | reverse complement strand
TGCTTTTGCTTTTTCTTTTTTTCTCATGCGGCTGGACCGCACGGAAACGATGCAAGGCCGGGCGGGTTGGGCTTGCGGGGGTGTGGGAGCCCTGGATGGGCGGACACAAGGCTCCATGGATGGATTCACGCCGTCCCCCGCGAGCCCAACCCGCCCGGCCTCCCCGCAGCCGCCCGGCCCTTGCACTTGCACTTGCCCTTGCCTTGGCACTGGCCCTTGGCACTTGCCCTTGCCCTTGGCACTGGCCCCAGCCGCAAGGGGCTGCGCCGTTGGCTGGAACACCCTGTTACCCCAACGACACCCTCCCCAGCACACAACGCGTGCGATCCTGACGCCCTGTTTTCTGCCATCGATATCGCCCGCATGACCACCCTCATCGCCCCGCGCGTCCATGACATCGGCGGGCTCGAAGTCCGCCGCGCCGTCCCGACCCTGCAGCTGCGCAGCATCGGCTCGTTCGTGTTCGTCGACCAGATGGGGCCGGCCGTGCTGCACCCCGGCCACGGCATCGATGTGCGCCCGCATCCGCATATCGGCCTGGCCACCGTCACCTACCTCTGGTCCGGTGCCATCGGTCACCGCGACTCGCTGGGCTCGGACCAGGTCATCCGCCCCGGCGACGTCAACTGGATGACCGCCGGGCGCGGCATCTCCCATTCCGAACGCACGCCACCGCCGGAACGCGCCAGCGGCCATCCGCTGCACGGCATGCAGACCTGGGTGGCGCTGCCGAAGTCCTACGAGGAAGTGGAACCGGCCTTCCATCACCACACCATGACCAGCCTGCCCGAACTGCGCCGCGATGGCGCCCGGCTGCGGGTCATCGCCGGGCGGGCCTATGGCATGGAATCGCCGGTACAGGTGTTCGCCGATACGCTCAACGTCGCGGTCGATCTGGAGGCCGACGCGGAGATCGATCTGGATACCGGCCATCGCGAGCGCGCGGTCTACATTCTGGAAGGCCAGGCCCAGCTCGATGGCGTCGACGTGCCCGCCCAGCACCTGGTGGTTCCCGCCGACGGCGCCCGTGGGCGGCTGCGGGCCAGGACGCCGGTCAAGGCGATGCTGCTGGGGGGCGAACCGCTCGACGGGCCGCGTCACCTGTGGTGGAACTTCGTCTCCAGCTCCAAAGAGCGCATCGAGCAGGCCAAGCAGGATTGGGTGGCTGGCAGATTCGGCACCATTTCCGGTGACGATCAGGAGTTCATTCCCCTCCCTGCCCACTGATAGGCCGCGACTCTTTAAAACCGCTTAAGTTGCAGAAATCTCAAATGGCGCCGCCTCGATGTGAGGTCATCATTTGAGTAAACAGCATGAGCATTGGAAAACGGGCGGCTGCCGAGTTCATCGGCACGTTCTGGTTGGTCCTGGGTGGCTGCGGCAGCGCGGTGCTGGCCGCGCAGTTCGGCGGTGAAGGCAACCCGCTGGGCATTGGCCTGGTGGGCGTGTCGCTGGCGTTTGGTCTGACCGTGCTGACCGGCGCCTACGCGCTGGGCCATCTCTCCGGAGCGCATTTCAACCCCGCCGTCAGCCTTGGCCTCTGGGCGGGCGGACGCTTCCCCGCGCGCGATGTGCTGCCCTACATGGTGGCCCAGGTGCTCGGCGGCATCGTCGCTGCCTTCATCGTGCTCCAGATCGCCAAGGGTCAGCCGGGCTTTGCGATCGATGGCAGCCAGGCCGGCGCGTTTGCCAGCAATGGCTACGGCCCGCTGTCGCCCGGCGGCTACAGCGCCGCCTCGGCGTTTCTTGTGGAAGTGGTGCTCACTGCAGGCTTCCTGGTGGTCATCATGGGCGTTACCCACGCACGTGCACCGATCGGGTTCGCGCCACTGGCGATCGGCCTCGCGCTGACCTTGATCCACCTGATCAGCATTCCGGTCACCAATACGTCGGTCAATCCGGCCCGATCCACCGCCATGGCCGTGTTCAGCGGCAGCGCCGCGCTGGGTCAGCTGTGGCTGTTCTGGGTCGCCCCCCTGCTGGGCGGTCTGATCGGCGGTAGCATCGGGCGCTGGCTGGGTTGCGACAGGCAAAACGGTTTCAGCTGAAACCGCGTTTGTGCGCTCGCTCACGTTCCGTTAAGGTCAGCCACGTCACCGCCGGTCGTGCAGACGGGTCGACGCGACGCCAGGGGATGGCGGGCGGGCATGACAGCCTGCAACGCGGTCGCCCCCGGCGGGTTCGTCGATCTGCTCACCCGGGGGAACCATGAATTACCTGCAGGCTGCGTTGCTTCTTTCCGCTACCACGGCTCTGCCCGCCTTCGGGCAGGCCGGGGTCGCTGCGGGCTGTCCTGGCCTGCCGGCCGACAGCGGCCTGCAATGGACCCAGCAGCAGGCCGCCGGCTTCACGGCGTGCCGCGCCTCAACCGCCGATGGCCGCGAGGTGCTGTCGCTGTTGTTGACCGGCAACGACCCGGGCATCGAACTGCAGCGCGCGCTGCGCCAGGAACGCGACGAGTTCGCCGGGCAGCGCTTTTTCTGGTACCAGCCGGACCTGGGCGGGCAGCAGCCGGAAGGCTACGCGCATCGCCGGGTGAGCGTGATCCGGCTGGACCGCGACCGCTTCGCCCAGCTGGCGCTGTACCCGGCCAGCGAGCAGGAACGTGACAGCCTGCAGCACCTGCTGCGCGGCGTGCGGCTCACCTCGACCGCCGTGGCGGCAGGCAACTGAGGCCGGCGGGGAACCGGCATGCGCTCCCCGCCGGCGTCATCAGAAGCGGCCTTCCTGGAAGTCGACAAACGCCTGCATCAGTTCCTGCCGGGTGTTCATCACGAACGGGCCGTGGCGCATCACCGGTTCGCGCAGCGGCCGGCCCGCCACCAGAATCAGCCGCGCCCCGCTCGACCCGGCGCGCAGCTGCAACCGCGCACCGCCACCCAGCACGGCCAGCTGCTGGTGCGCCACCGCACGCGCCTGCTCACCCTCGCCCAGGCTGAGATCGCCCTCGAACACATAGGCAAACGCGTTATGGCCCACCGGCAGCGTGTACTGCCACGCCACGTCGACTCCCAGTTCGATATCCAGATAGACCGGGTCGGTGGCCGGCTGCACGATGGGACCGCGCGTCTGGTCCACCTGTCCGGCGATCACCTTGACCTGCACGCCCGGCGCCGGGCTGAGCTGCGGAATATGGTCCGGGGCGAACTCCTGGTACTTCGGTGCGGTCATCTTGTCGCGCGCCGGCAGGTTCACCCACAGCTGGAACCCGCGCATGCGTCCACTTTCCTGCTCGGGCATTTCCGAATGCACCAGGCCGCGGCCGGCGGTCATCCACTGCACGCTGCCCGGGGTCAGCAGCCCCTCGTTGCCATGGTTGTCCTTGTGCCGCATGCGCCCGTCGAGCATGTAGGTGACCGTTTCGAAGCCGCGGTGCGGATGGCTGGGAAAGCCGGCCAGGTAGTCCTCGGGCTTGTCGGTGCCGAACTCATCAAGCATCAGGAACGGGTCCAGATCCGGCAGCGAAGGACCGCCGATGACGCGGGTCAGGCGTACGCCGGCCCCGTCGGAGGTGGGCATGCCAGCGACGGTGCGCACGACATGGGCCGGGTCGGAAGTGCTCATGGAATCTCCGGGATGAGTAACTGCAATCAAGATGGCGCCTGCCGCATCCCGCACCAAGAGGGTGGATCGCAACCCATTGTTCCAGCCTTGTCGCCGCACCGCTGCCGACGCGGCCAGCGGCGTCGGCGCTGTCGACCCCGCGCAAGGCACGCCACGCCGACGGGAGGTGCCCTCCGGTTACTACCAAAGTACTAGCACTGAAACAGCCCGTTCGCATTGACCCATCCAGGGCAGCGCGGGACTCTTACGTCGTTCTCCGGGAGAGGTCACCTCATGAAAGGGTTTTCCAAGCTGGGCTGGGCGCTGCTCGCACTGCTCGGCGCGTTCTGTCTGGGCACCGTGGCGCTGCGCCGCGGTGAACATATCAACGCGCTGTGGATAGTCGTCGCTGCCGTATCCATCTACCTGATCGCATATCGCTTCTACGGCCTGTTCGTGGCCAACAAGGTCCTCAAGCTGGACCCGACCCGGGCCACGCCTGCGGTGCTCAACAACGACGGCCTGGACTACGTGCCCACCAACAAGCACGTGCTGTTCGGCCACCACTTTGCCGCCATTGCCGGTGCTGGTCCGCTGGTGGGACCGGTACTGGCCGCGCAGATGGGCTACCTGCCCGGCCTGCTGTGGCTGGTGGTGGGCGTGGTGCTGGCCGGTGCAGTGCAGGACTTCATGATCCTGGTACTCTCCAGCCGCCGCAACGGCCGCTCGCTGGGTGACCTGGTGCGCGAAGAGATGGGTCGGGTGCCCGGCACCATCGCCCTGTTCGGTGCCTTCCTGATCATGATCATCATCCTGGCGGTGCTGGCGATGGTGGTGGTCAAGGCACTGGCCGAAAGCCCGTGGGGCATGTTCACGGTGATCGCCACGATGCCCATCGCGATCTTCATGGGCATCTACATGCGCTACATCCGTCCGGGGAAGATCGGTGAGATCTCCGTGGTCGGTCTGATTCTGCTGCTGGCCTCGATCTGGTTCGGCGGCCACGTGGCGGCCGACCCGGTGTGGGGTCCGGCGTTCACCTTCACCGCCAAGCAGATCACCTGGATGCTGATCGGCTACGGCTTCGTCGCCTCGGTGCTGCCGGTGTGGCTGCTGCTCGCACCGCGTGACTATCTTTCCACCTTCCTCAAGATCGGCACCATCATCGCGCTGGCGGTGGGCATCCTGATCGTGATGCCGGAGCTGAAAATGCCGGCGCTGACCCAGTTCGCGGCCAGCGGCGACGGTCCGGTCTGGAAGGGCGGCATGTTCCCGTTCCTGTTCATCACCATCGCCTGCGGCGCCGTGTCCGGTTTCCACGCGCTGATCGCCTCGGGCACCTCGCCCAAGCTGCTGGCCAATGAAGCGCACGCGCGTTACATCGGCTACGGCGGCATGCTGATGGAGTCGTTCGTGGCGGTGATGGCCCTGGTGGCCGCATCGATCATCGAGCCGGGCATCTACTTCGCCATGAACAGCCCGGCGGCGGTGATCGGTGCCGATGCGGTCTCGGCCGCGCACTACATCACCAACACCTGGGGCTTCACCATTTCGCCCGAGCAGCTGGAAGCCACGGCCGTGGCCATCGGCGAGCCGACCATCCTGCACCGTGCCGGTGGCGCGCCGACGCTGGCAGTGGGCATCGCGATGATCCTGCACGAAGCAATTCCCAGCGCAGGCGATGCGATGATGGCGTTCTGGTACCACTTCGCGATCCTGTTCGAAGCGCTGTTCATCCTCACCGCGGTGGACGCCGGTACCCGTGCCGGTCGTTTCATGCTGCAGGACCTGCTGGGCAACTTCATCCCGGCGCTGAAGAAGACCGAGTCGTGGGCGGCCAACATCGTGGCCACCGGCGGCTGCGTGGCGCTGTGGGGTTACCTGCTGTACTCGGGTGTGGTCGATCCGTTCGGCGGCATCCAGACCCTGTGGCCGCTGTTCGGCATCTCCAACCAGATGCTGGCCGGCATCGCGCTGATGCTTGGTACCGTGGTGCTGTTCAAGATGAAGCGTGACCGCTACGCCTGGGTCACCGCCGTACCAGCGCTGTGGCTGCTGATCTGCACCACCTACGCCGGTCTGATCAAGATCTTCGACAGCAACCCGGCACAGGGCTTCCTGGCCCAGGCGCACAAGTACCAGGATGCCATCGCCAGCGGCACCATCACCGCCCCGGCCAAGACCGTCGGCCAGATGCAGCAGATCGTGGTCAACGCCTACGTCAATACCAGCCTGACCGTGCTGTTCCTGCTGGTGGTGTTCTCCATCCTGTTCTATGCGCTGAAGACCATTGCCGCGGCCCGCCGCAATCCGCAGCGCACCGACAAGGAGACCGAATACGTGAAGCTGCAGCCGCATCAGATGGCGGACCTGTAATGAGTACGCATCTGGTACCGGTCGGTCAGTACCAGGCCCATCGCCGCCTCTGGCGGCGACTGGTGCAGACCGCGCGGCTGTGCTGCGGCATTCCGGATTACGACAACTACGTGAGGCATGTGCTGGAAAAGCACCCTGACCGCACCCCGATGGACTACAAGACCTTCTTCCGTGAGCGCCAGGAAGCGCGTTACGGCGGCAGGAACGGCGGGCGCTGCTGCTGAGCGCCCATATCGGGACGGCGGCGCCTGCGGGCGCCGCCGTTTCTCGTTGTGGTGACCGGCTGGGGCTCACTGCACGCCAGCACCTCCAAGGGTGATCGCCGTCAGATCCACCGTGGCGTTGCCAGCCGCGCCTGCCAGCTGCGTATAGGAGCGCCCACGCTGGATCAGGTAGTAGCTGTCCAGGTAATCGTGTTCGTCGACATACCAGGCATCGGGCATCGCCTGCAGGATTGCGTCGGCAATCAGCGACACCATGCCGACCGTGGGCTGCACCGGCCCGATGACCCTGGCCATCGCCTTGAGCAGAGCAGAGAGCATCACCTTGTAGTTGGCGTTTCCATCTTCTTCGAACAACTGCACGTTGGCCACGTCGTAACGGTAGTAGCCCCAGTGGATCCAGTCCTGACCGGGGGTGTAGGCAGTGTCCTGGTGATCCAGCCAGGGCATCTCGAACGTCCGCAGCATCGGCGCCTTGTCGCCATGCTGCAGACCCGAGGTCACCACGAAGACCTCGGCAGCGCCTTTGAGCTCCGGCTCCTGGTCCGTCTTCAGCATGATCCAGTCCAGCCGCGTGACATCCAGCGACTCGCCCTGGCGCGTGCGCTGCATGGGCTGCAGCCCGTGCGCCTGCAGTCCTGCATTGACCACCCGCAGTCCTTCGCGCAACGCCGCGCGCGTATCGATTTCCACCATCACCAGTGGGAAGGCCGGTCGCAGCGTGCCATCGATCTCCTGCAGCGTCCCGTCCAGCGCCCAGGTCCGCACGCTGCTGAAGTGCCGACGGTCTCCGCCGGCGCCAACCGCCAGCCGCAGCTGGGCCGGGTCCAGTGCCGCGGCGTGCACGCCGCGCGGCCTGACCAGACGCGCCTGCAGCAGGGGCACGCCGTCGTCCGGCAGTCCCTTCAGTCGACGCAGCGCGCGCTCGCGCGCATGCAGCTCGCGGCTCACGGCGCTGCGCCCTGCGGGGTCGAGCGAGCGCATGATGACCTGCAAGGGCGCCGCCGCGTGCGGTGCCCGCTGCAGGGTTTCCAGCAGATGCTGCCTGAAATCTGCATCCCGCAGCTGCGGGCCGATCTGTGCTGCGGTCTGCTCGACAAGCGTAGCAACGCCCTGGGGGCTTTCCTCGGTGAGGGGGGATGCGGCCATCGGGCTGGCCGCAGCGGCGGCGATGTGCGCTGCGCTCAGCGCGGCGGCGAACAACGAGGCGACAAACGTGCGTTTCATGGTGCATGGCTCCAGACATGCCGGTGAGCGGCGGGTGAGACCTGGCGGCCGATGCCGCAGGTGCTGGAGCGCAACGTAATGTCGCAAGCGGAGCCATCGGCGTGTAGTGCACCGCACTCCACGCACTCAGGGCGAATTTCTGACCTTGAGCAGCGGTATTTCCCCAGATGAGCCACTGCGCTCTGGCGGGCGTTGGTTAGATAGACGCCGATTGCATGATGCTGCAGCGTCGGGCCGCCCTGACCTGTGGCCCATGGCGTCCATCGTGAAGCCGGTGTTAATCTCGACCCGCGCCGCTGATAGCGGCGCTTTCTTTTTGCTATTCGATCGACAGAGGACGCCATGCCGACCGAGCCTGCCACCACTACTGCCCTGATCAGCAACGACATCGTCGGCCTCGGCCTGATCGCCGCCACCCTGGCGTTGATCTTCTGGGCCGCCAGTGGCCCCACCCCGCTGCTGAAGAAGGTCTTCGCCTGGGTCCCTGCCCTGCTGCTGTGCTACTTCATCCCCGCCATCTACAACACTGCGGGACTGATCGACGGGGCAAACACCTCGCTGTACAACCCGATCGCCCGCGACGTGCTGCTCCCGGCCGCCCTGGTGCTGTTGACCCTGTCGATCGATCTCAAGGGCGTGCTCAAGCTCGGTCCCAAACTGCTGCTGGTGTTCTGCGCCGGTACGGCAGGCATCATGCTCGGCGCCATTGTCTCCTTCCAGGTGATGAAGCTGATCCACCCGGCCACCGTGGCCGGCGACACCTGGGCCGGCATGGCCGCGCTGGCCGGCAGCTGGATCGGCGGCGGCGCCAACATGGTGGCCATGCGTGAGGTCTTCGGTACCGACGCCACCACTTTCGGCCAGTTCGCCGTGGTCGATGTCGCCTGTGCCAGCCTGTGGATGGCAGTGCTGCTGTTCCTGGCCAACCGCTCCAGCCAGATCGACGCACGCAACGGCGCAGATACCCGCGCCATCGACGAGATGAAGGCACGGATCAGTGCCTATGAATCGCAGAACGCACGCATTCCCAGTCTGACCGACCTGATGGTGATCGTCGGCGTCGCGCTGGGTGGTGTGGGTCTGGCCCACGCCATCGCCACACCGCTGGCCGGCTGGTTCAAGGCCAACATCAGCTGGGCCAGCCAGTTCAGCCTGGACAGCGCGTTCGTCTGGGTGGTGCTGCTGTCCACCGCGCTGGGCCTGGCATTGAGCTTCACCCGTGCGCGGCGGCTGGAATCGGCTGGCGCCTCACGGCTTGGCACCGTGTTCCTGTACTTCCTGATTGCCTGCATCGGCATGCAGATGGACCTGTTGTCCTTGCTTGACCGCCCGTGGCTGTTCCTGCTCGGTGTCATCTGGATGGCCACCCACGTGCTGGTGCTGTGGGTGGTGGCCAAGCTGGTGCGTGCGCCGCTGTTCTTCTTTGGCGTCGGCTCGATGGGCAACATCGGTGCGGCCGCTTCGGCGCCGGTGGTCGCCGCCGCGTTCCATCCCAGCCTGGCCCCGGTCGGCGTGCTGCTGGGCACGGTGGGCTATGCCACCGGCACCGGCCTGGCCTATGTCACCGGGCTGATTCTGAAGGCGATGGCCGGCGCGTGATGCGGTTACCGGCCTGAACGGTGCCGACCACGGTCGGCACCTCTGCAGCAGCAGGACTGAAATCCAGCGTGGCCTCGGTGCCGCGCGGCGACACGGCGGCAAACTGCAGCGTCCAGCCGAGGTGTTCGCACAGCCGCCCGATCAGGTCCAGCCCGATGCCCCCCTGCGCCGTGCGCAGGCCGCGTGCCAGCTGCGCGTGCGCACGCGCGATCTCTTCCGGGCTCATGCCGTGGCCAGGATCGCGCACGCGCAGTACGCCCCGCGCGTCGAGCACCAGCTCGATGCAGCCGCGGTCACTGTTCTCGATCGCATTGCGCAGCAGGTTGCCTACCGCCGCCTGCACCACGGCCAGCGGCGCCAACAGCTGCAGCGGCTCGGCACGTACCACCACCTGCAGATCCTTGCTGCCCAGCAGATGACGATGATCGTCAACGATGCGCGGCAGCAGCTGCTCCAGCGCGATGGGTTCCGAACGCGCCGCCAGCCGCCCGGGGTCGCGTGCCAGCACCAGCAGCAGTTCGATCAGTTCTTCGACATCGGCGGCGGTGCGCTGCGCACGCTGCATCTGCTGCCGCGCCCGTTCCGGCACTCCCGGCTGCTCCAGCGCAAGCTCGGCCGCGCCGGTGATCACGGCCACGGGCGTGCGCAGCTCATGGCTCACCGTGCCGATGAACACCCGCTCGCGCTCGACGAAGCGGGCGTTGCGCAGCAGGTATTCATTGAGCGCGTGGGCAATGGTGTGCAGCTCTGAACTGCCACGTGGATCCACCTCCACGCGCTGGCCGGCATCGCCCGGCGTGAGCTGCTCGATATCACGTGAGAGCTGGCTCAAGGGGCGCACCAGCCGGCGCATGCCCAACAGGGCCATCACCACGGTGACCCCGATCATCACCAGCCCGGCCAGCAGCACCCAGCGGGTGGCGAACTGTTCCAGATCGTGGAAGTCGGTGATGTCCAGCGCCAGTGCCACACGCCCCATCGTGGGAGTGTCGCGCACCATGACCGCGGCCTCGCCCTCGCCCAGCTGCACGCCGTCATGCAGGCCCGGGTGCAGCGCACGCAGTGTCCCAGGTGTCGAGGCGGCATCGAAGCGGTACAGGCGCAACGTGTCCGAATCCTGCCAGCGGTAGTGGGCATCCTCGGCAACGTGGGCGAGGATGCTGTCCAGCTCGGAATTGAGCAGCGCACGCCAAGCGGCATGCTCGGCGTGCTCGTGGACGTAGTTGCCCACGCCGAACACTGCCAGTGAAATCAGCGCCAGATAGCCGAGCATCCAGCCCAGCACGTGCCGGTACAGCGGCCGCAGCCTAGCGGCCATCGTCGGCCTCCGGCGCGGGGTCCGCCGCCGCCAGCCGGTAACCGACCCGCGGCAGGGTGTGCACCAGCTTCTGCGCGAACGGTCCATCGACACTGCGACGCAGCTCGTAGACATGCGAGCGCAGCAGGTCACCGTCGGGCAGGTCGTCGCCCCACAGCGCAAACTCCAGCTGCTGCCGGGTCACAGCCCCCGGGCTGGCCCGCATCAATACCTCCAGCAGCTTGCGGCAGGCCGGGTACAGGTGCAGGACCTGGCCGCCGCGCTGGGCCTCCAGCGTCGCCAGGTCCAGCACCAGGTCGGCCACCTGCAGGCGCCGCCGCAGGTTGCGGCCGCGCGTGCGCAACAGCAGTGCTTCCAGCCGCACCTCCAGTTCGGGCAGGGCGAACGGTTTGGTCAGGTAGTCGTCGGCCCCCGCGCGGAATCCGCTGATCTTGTCCGGCAGCTCGTCGCGTGCGGTCAGCATGATCACCGGCACCTCCGAAGCGTGCTCGGCACGCAGCCGGCGCAATACCTCCGGCCCCTCCATGCGCGGCAGCATCCAGTCCAGGATGATCGCGTCGTAGGGCTGGCTCACCGCCAGATGCAGACCGGTGATTCCATCGGGCGCGACATCCAGCACATGACCGCGGGCTTCGAAATAATCGAACAGGTTGGCCACCAGCTGACGGTTGTCTTCGATCACCAGCAAGCGCATCGCGCACTCCTTCCCATGGCCGGGTCATGGTAACGCCGCGCACGTCGGAAACACGTCGGACACCGCGCCCGGCCTGCTCCGGCACAAAGCGGTTTCTGCGCCGGATGCCGTGTCTGGCCCAGACACGGACGCAGAGCAACGTGCGGAGCCATGGCGCCTTCGAAGCCCGTGCCCGGTCGCAGCCGCCGTCCGAGGCCGCAGGGACGCGGCTGCGGGCACCCTGCCGAGCCAGGCTGAACCGGCTGCAGCGCTTAACCGGCAGCGAACGCGCGTCCGACTCTTCTCCGACACGCCGCTGCCCAGCATCGTCAGCCTCTCCGGTCGACTCCATCGCGCATGCGCCCCCTGCTCCAGCTTCCCTGCCCCTGCCGCCCGGCCGCACCAATGAGCGATCCGCTCCTGTGGCTGCCCCTGGCGATGGCCATTCCGGTGTTCGCGCTGCTGATGTTCGGCGGCGGCGACCGTTGGCTGGCCGATCTGTTGTACCACTGGGAGGGCGGCCGCTGGGCCCTGCAGAACGCCTGGCTGACCAGCACCGTGCTGCACAAGGGCGGCAAGTGGCTTAGTGTCGCGGCCAGCGTCACGTTGCTGGCCATCTGCCTGGGCCAGTGGTGGCGTGGTGGCGAGCGGCGGCTGCGCTGGACCCTGCTGTATCTGGTGGTCTGCGTAGCGGTGGCCACCGGTCTGATTTCGGTGTTGAAGGCCCTGCTGCCGATGGAGTGCCCTTGGGACCTGCTGCGTTACGGCGGCAGCCGGGGCTTCATCGGCCTGCTGCAGCAGCGTCCGCCCGACTGGCCGCACACGGCGTGCTTTCCGGCCGGCCATGCCAGTGCCGGCTATGCCTGGTTGTGCCTGTATTTCGGCGCACGGCTGTGGCGTCCGCGCTGGCGCATCGCCGGACTGTGGATCGGGCTCGGCAGTGGGCTGCTGTTCGGCGTGGCCCAACAGCTGCGAGGCGCGCACTTCCTGTCCCACGACGTGGCCACCGCCGCGCTGTGCTGGCTGCTCGCCGTGACGCTGTATCTCCCTGTCCGCTGTCACCTCGATGGCCCCCGCCCGCCGCAGGCCCACGCATGAATGCTTCACTGCACCGCCCATGGTCCATCGCAACGACGCTGGGCACCGCCTGGCGCACCGCCCTGCGCTGGCGACCGGTCATGACCAGCGGCACGCTGGTGCTGATGCTCAGTACCTGGTTCGCGCTGGCCGACAATGGCCTGTTCTGGCGGAGCGCGATGGCCAGCCATCCCGGCAGCCTGCGCTACGCGCTTTCGTTGCTGCTGGTCCTGCTGGGCGGGCACGGCGTGCTGCTGGGGCTGCTGGTCTGGCGCTGGAATGCCCGGGTGCTCGGCAGCGTGCTGCTGCTGGTCAGCGCCTTGGCCGCGCATTTCATGGGCCGTTACCACATCTATCTGGATGCGGACATGCTGCGCAACGTGCTGGCCACCGACCCCAAGGAAAGCGGCGAGCTGCTGACCCCCTCGCTGATCTGGCCGGTGCTGCTGGCGGCGCTGCCGATCACCGTGCTGTGGCGCGTGCGGCTGCGTCGGCAACGCTGGTCCAGCGCCCTGCCCGGGCGAGGCCTGTTTCTGCTGCTGGCTGCGCTCACCGCACTCGGGGGCGCCCTGCTGTCCTTCCAGGATGTCTCGGCGCTGATGCGCAACCAACGCGAGGTGCGCTACCTGGCCACACCCGGCAACCTGCTGCTCGGCCTGCCGCGTGCCCTGCGCAACGAAACACCGGCGGCGCGTGCGCCGAAGCTGCCGCTGGGGCTGGACGCCCGCGGCATGGTGCGCGCAGCGGGCAGCCGCCCGCGTCTGCTGGTCATCGTGATGGGCGAGACCGTGCGCGCGCAGAACTGGGGCCTCAACGGCGGCCGCAACACCACGCCGGAGCTGGCCCTGGCCGGCGTGATCAATTTCCCCGACATGCATTCCTGCGGTACCAGCACCGAGGTCTCGCTTCCCTGCCTGTTCTCGCCATGGGGACGGCATGACTACGACGAAAAGAAGATCCGCGCGCATCAGTCGCTGCTGCACGTGCTTGAGCACGCGGGCATCAGCACGTTGTGGCGCGACAACCAATCCGGCTGCAAGGGGGTATGCGAGGGACTACCGATGCAGTCACTGGCCGATGCCACCACCCCATCGCTGTGTGCCAACGGCCGTTGCATGGACGAGATCCTGCTGCAGGATCTGCCGGCGCAGGTCCGCGCACGGCCGGGCGATCGCGTGGTGGTGCTGCATCAGCTCGGCAACCATGGCCCGGCTTACTTCGAGCGCTACCCGTCCACATTCCGCCACTTCAGCCCGACCTGCGATACACGCGACCTGGGACGTTGCACGCGCGAGCAGATCGTCAACAGTTACGACAATGCCGTGCGCTACACCGATCATGTGCTGGCGCGCACGATCGGCACCCTCAAGGGCATGGAAGACTACGACACCGCCATGATCTATCTGTCCGACCATGGCGAATCGCTGGGCGAGAAAGGCCTGTATCTGCACGGGATTCCCTATGCGATCGCCCCGCAGGAACAGACCCGCGTGCCGATGGTGATGTGGTTTTCGCCCGGGTTCGTGGCCTCGCGTGGGCTGGATACCGCCTGTGTGCAGCAGCGGGCGGCGCAATACACCGACCATGACAACATCTTTCCCTCCGTGCTCGGCCTGCTGCAGGTCCGTACCGCTCTGTATGACCGGCAGCGCGATCTGTTTGCCGGCTGCGGGGGCTGAAGATGGTGAGTGGCGCGCTTCGCGCGTGTGACGACCAACGGTCGTCACCTACCGATGCCATCGCAATCAAGCCCTGCGCGTGGCGCTCGCCGGGCAGAGCCCGGCGCTACCAGGGGGGGGCCGCGCCAGCAGAGGTCGTCACCCGGCAAGGCCTTGGCCACTTGCAGGCAGACGCGAGCGCCACTAGCCTTCAGCGGTCGTTCACCACCCAAGGACACCCCGTGAAGCATCGTCATCTCCTGCTGGCATCGGCCATCGCCGTGGCCACGCTGTCGTTGGCCGCATGCAAGAAGGAACCGTCGCCGGACGCCGGCAGCCCTTCGAGCAGCGCCGTCGCCAACGAAACCGCCGACCAGTTCGTGGCCCGCATCAATGCCGAATACAAGGCCGCCTACCCGGAGATGACCTCGGCGCAGTGGCTGTCCTCCACCTACATCAACAGCGACTCCGAACGCGTCGCCGCCAAGGCCAACGAGCGCTGGCTGACCATGCTCAACGGGTGGATCGAGCAGGCGGCACGCTTCGACGACCAGCCGATGTCCGATGACAGCCGCCGCGCACTGACCCTGCTCAAGCTGATGTCTTCCATGCCGGCCCCGCGCGACCCGGCCAAGCTGAGCCAGCTGACCCAGATCGCGACCCGCATGGAAGGCAGCTACGGCGCCGGACGCTACTGCCTTGATGCGAACAACCCCGACACCTGCCGTCAGCTCGGCGATCTGGAGCAGGTGCTCGCAAACAGCCGCGACTATGACAAGCAGCTTGATGCCTGGCAGGGCTGGCACGGCACCACCAAGGCCATGCGCGCCGACTACCAGCAGTTCGTCAGCCTGGTCAACGAGGGCGCCAAGGGCATGGGCTTTGCCGATGCCGGCCAGATGTGGCGCAGCGGTTACGACATGCCGGCCGAGCAGCTGGGTCCGGAAACCGACCGCCTCTGGGAACAGGTCAAGCCCATGTACGAGCAGCTGCACTGCTACGCACGCGGCAAGCTGGACGCCACCTACGGCAAGGACAAGGCCGAGGTGGGCAACGGTCTGATCGCCGCGCACCTGCTGGGCAACATGTGGCAGCAGGACTGGTCCAACCTGTGGGACCAGCTGGAGCCCTACCCCGGCATCGGCAGCCTGGACATCACCGCCGCGCTGGAAAAGCAGTACCAGACCAACCTGAGCGCCGCGCTGGCCCGCGCCGGCGGCAACACCAACGTCGAGGGCCTGTACCGCGCGCAGCGTGACGCCGAACTGCGCACCGCCCGGCAGATGACCGAACGCGCGCAGGACTTCTATGTTTCGCTGGGCATGCCGGAACTGCCGAAGTCGTACTGGGAAAAGACCCAGTTCATCAAGCCCAATGACCGCGACGTGGTCTGCCACGCCAGTGCGTGGGACATGAACATGGACGGCGACGTGCGCACCAAGATGTGCATCAAGCCGAACGAAGAGAACTTCACCACCATCTACCATGAGCTGGGCCACATCTATTACGACCTGGCCTACAACCCGCTGCCGCCGATGTTCCAGGGTGGCGCCAACGATGGTTTCCACGAAGCGATCGGTGACACCATCGTGCTGGCGATGACGCCGAAGTACCTCAGCTCGATCGGCCTGGTCGACGCGCCGAGCGAAAGCCGAGAAGCGGTGATCAACAACCAGATGCGCATGGCGTTGTCGGGCGTGTCCTTCCTGCCGTTCGGCCTGATGATCGACCGTTGGCGCTGGGGTGTGTTCGACGGCTCGATCACGCCGGACAACTACAACAAGGCCTGGTGGGAACTGAAGGCGCGTTACCAGGGCGTCGCCCCGGCCAGCGAGCGTGGCGAGGAGTTCTTCGACCCGGGCGCCAAGTATCACGTGCCCGGCAACACGCCCTACACGCGCTACTTCCTGGCGCGGATCCTGCAGTTCCAGTTCTACAAGGGGCTGTGCGACGCCGCCGGCTACACCGGTCCGCTGCACGAGTGCAGCTTCTACGGCAACAAGGAGGCCGGGCAGAAGTTCTGGGCGATGCTGAGCAAGGGCGCCAGCCAGCCGTGGCAGGCCACGCTGAAGGAGCTCACCGGGACCGACAAGCTCGACGCCGGCCCGATGATCGAGTATTTCACCCCGGTCAACGAGTGGCTCAAGCAGCAGAACCAGGGTCAGATGTGCGGCTGGCAGGCCAGCGCTGCAGCACCGGCAGCTCCGGCAGCACCGGCAGCTCCGTGACATCAGGGGCGGATCGGCAACGGTCCGCCCCGCCGCCCCAGGGCAGCCGGGCATGGCCCGGCCCCGCCCAACCGCAGCAGCCGGCGCACGACGTTGCCGCGTTGCTTCAGCCCGCTTTGTGCGCGGCCATCGCGGCGGCCAGCTCGGCCTTGAACGCCTCGAACGTCTGCCCCTTCGCCTTCGCTTCGGCCTCAGCGGCATCGCGGAGCGCGTCGGAGTACGCCAGCCGCACCGGCGTGCCCTGCCGCTCGTGCAGCTCACCGGCCTGCATGATCAGCGCCAGTACCTGCGCGGCGCTCTCCGACTGCCCGGCGATGCGTCCGTCCATGCCCAGCACCCATTCGCCGTCGCGACGCACTACGCCGGCCAGCAGGGTCCGTGCCTGATCGCGCAGCTCGGCATGCGGCTCCACCGGCGATGCGTTGGCCTTGGCCTTGTTGGCGGCGATCTGTTCGTTGCGGCGACGCAGGTCGCGGCGCAGTTTGGAGGTAGTCGACATCGTCAGACCAGGGCAGTGGGGGCGCAAGGATAACGCAGGGCGGACACGACGGACGTGCAGGGATGACCCTCAGGCCATGCGCGAACGGTGGTGTTCCCAGTACCAGAAGGCAAAACCGGCGGCGAAAAACGCGGCCTGTCCCAGCGCCAGATGCAGCGGACTGCTGTTGAGCAGTGGCGAGAACACCCCGGCCACCAGGGTGCTGGCCATCAGCTGCAGGAACGCCTGCAGCGACGATGCCAGCCCGCGCTGGTGCGGGTACATGTCCAGCACGGCCAGCGCCAGGACCGGGAAGATCAGCGCCATGCCCAGCCCGCCGAGGAAGATCGGCAGCACCGCCCAGGGCAGCACCAGCTGCTGGACCGAACCGACGTAGGCGATGTTGAGCAGCGCCGACAGCGCACAGCAGATGAAGCCGATGCTGACCTGCCGGGTGGGGGTGGTGCGCCCGGCCATGCGGCCGGACAGGAACGAGCCGGCCGTCATGCCGCCGATGGTCGGAATGAACAGCCAGGCAAACCCGCCCTCGCCCAGCCGCAGGTGCTGCATCACGTAGGACGGTGCCGAGGAAATGTAGAGGAAGATGCCGCCGAAATTGATGCTGCCGGCCAGTGCCAGACGCATGAAGCGCGCATTGCGGGCAATGCGCAGGTAGTCGCGCACCAGGCTGCGCGGCGACAGCGTGACCCGCGCCTCCGGCGGGTGGGTTTCGGGCAGGAAGCGGGCGGTGGCCACCAGCAGCACCAGCGAGAACGCCACCAGGAACCAGAAGATCAACGGCCAGCCGGCACCGCTGAGCAGAATCCAGCCCCCGATGATCGGAGCGATCGCCGGGGCGATGCCGAAGATCATCGAGACCTGGCTCATCAGCCGCTGCGCGTCGTCGCCGTGGTACAGGTCGCGGATCACCGCACGGCCGACGATCATGCCCACACCGGCCGACACGCCCTGCAGCGCGCGGAACACCAGCAGGGTGCCCAGATCGGTGGACAGTGCGCAGCCCACGGAGGCACCGACAAACACCGCCAGCCCGGCCAGGATCACCCGCTTGCGGCCCAGCGCGTCGGACAGCGGACCGTGGGCCAGGCTCATCAGGCCATAGAACAGCAGATAGATGCTGACGGTCTGCTGGACGGCCACCTCATCCACCGCCAGACGTTGGGCCAGCTGCGGGAATGCCGGAAAGATGGTGTCGATGGAAAACGGACCGAACATGGCCAGGCCGGCCAGCAGCAGCGCGAGACGACGGGTCGATGGGGAGGCGGCGGTCATGAGGGAGTCCGGGCAGCGCGCGACAAACGCAGCAGGCACCGCGCTCACTGCCCTGCAGGGCATCGAGGCGGCGCCAGATGAATAGGAGAATGCTCGCATTCTATGCCCACCGGACCGGCATTTCCATTCGCTTGCCCTCGTGGCCGTACTGAGGCCCATGCGCCATTCATCCGCCACCGCGGCGCACAGGCTGGCTATAATCGACAGGCAACACGGTGGGAGAAGCGGAACACCGCTGCCGAAGGCGCAACGCCCGTAATCGCTCAGGCCCGATACCACCTGCATCAAAACTCTGGAGAGACCGGTATTATCCGGCGCCGAAGGGGCACGAAGCTGCGGCCAGCCGCGCTTTTAAACTCTCAGGCAAAAGGACAGAGGGGCGCCCCGCAAGTCCGCCAGCCGGCGGCTTGTGCCCGTGCGTGCGCCCTCTCTGACGGATCCTCTGCCATGTCCCAGAACACCCCTACCCTGCGTGAGCTCGAACACACCAATGCGTTCGTGGAGCGTCACATCGGCCCCAACGACGCCGAGATCGCGCAGATGCTCGACGTGCTCGGCCACGCGTCGCTGGATGCGATGACCGACGCGATCGTCCCGGCCCGGATCAAGTCGCCGGCGCCGCTGACGCTGCCCGGTTCGATGACCGAGGTGCAGGCGCTGGCAAAAATCCGTGCCATTGCCGACAAGAACACGGTGCTGCGCAGCTTCATCGGCCAGGGCTACTACGGTACCCATACGCCGAACGTCATCCTGCGCAACATCCTGGAAAACCCGGCCTGGTACACCGCCTACACCCCGTACCAGGCGGAAATCTCGCAGGGCCGCATGGAAGCGCTGATCAACTTCCAGACCTTGTGCGCCGACCTGACCGGCATGGAAATCGCCAATGCCTCGCTGCTGGACGAGGCCACCGCGGCGGCCGAAGCGATGACGCTGGCCAAGCGCTCGGCAAAATCGAAGTCCGACGTGTTCTTCGTGCACGACGCCGTGCACCCGCAGACGCTGGAACTGCTGCGCACGCGCGCCGAGCCGATGGGCATCGTGCTGCGCGTGGGCACCCCGGCCGAGGCCATGGAAGCCGAAGCGTTCGGCCTGCTGCTGCAGTATCCGGACACCTTCGGCCAGGTTGGCGATTACAAGGCTCTGGTTGATGCGGTCCATGCGCGTGGCGGTCTGGTGGCCGTGGCCGCCGACCTGCTGGCGTTGACCCTGCTCGCCGCACCCGGCGAGTGGGGCGCGGACATCGTGGTCGGCAACAGCCAGCGCTTCGGTGTGCCATTCGGCTTCGGTGGCCCGCACGCCGCGTTCATGGCCTGCCGCGATGCCTACAAGCGCTCGATGCCGGGCCGCCTGATCGGCGTGTCGATCGATGCCGAAGGCAAGCCGGCCTATCGCCTGACCCTGCAGACGCGTGAGCAGCACATCCGCCGCGAGAAGGCCACCTCCAACATCTGCACCGCCCAGGTGCTGCTGGCGGTGATGGCCTCCATGTACGCGGTGTACCACGGCCCCGAGGGCCTGACCCGGATTGCCCGTCGCACCCATCGTCTGGCGGCGATCCTGGCCGCCGCGCTGGGCAAGGCCGGCGTGCAGGTCGGTACCGGCTTCTTCGATACGCTGCACGTCACCGGGGTGGACGCCGACAGCGTGCATGCCAAGGCCCGCGCGGCTGGCTACAACCTGCGCGGCATCGACAGCGGCGCGCTGGGCATCAGCCTGGATGAAACCACTACCCGCGAGGACATCGTGGCGCTCGGCGCGCTGTTCGGTGCCGACGTGGATGTCGACGCGCTCGATGCGAGCACCGCCGATGCCCTGCCGGCCGGGCTGCTGCGCCAGTCGCGCTTCCTCGAGCACCCTGTGTTCAACACCCACCACAGCGAGCACGAGCTGCTGCGCTACCTGCGTTCGCTGGCCGACAAGGATCTGGCGATGGACCGTACGATGATCCCGCTGGGCTCGTGCACCATGAAGCTCAACGCCACCGCCGAGATGATCCCGGTGACCTGGCCGGAGTTCTCGCAGATCCACCCGCTGGTGCCGGCCGACCAGGCGCTGGGCTACAAGGAACTGATCGAGACGCTCGAAGCGATGCTGGTCGAATGCACCGGATACGATGCGGTGAGCCTGCAGCCCAATTCCGGCGCGCAGGGTGAGTACGCCGGCCTGCTCGCCATCCGCGCCTACCACCGCTCGCGCGGCGAAGGCCATCGCGATATCTGCCTGATTCCGGATTCGGCGCATGGCACCAATCCGGCGTCGGCGCAGATGTGCGGCATGAAGGTCGTGGTGACCAAGACCGATGCCAACGGCAACGTCGATGTCGAGGACATCCGCCGCAACGCCGAGAAGTACAGCGACCGTCTGGCCGCGATCATGATCACCTACCCCTCCACGCACGGCGTGTTCGAGGAGGAAGTGGTGGAGATCTGCGAGATCATCCACCAGCACGGCGGCCAGGTGTACACCGACGGTGCCAACATGAACGCTCTGGTCGGCGTGGCCAAGCCGGGCAAGTGGGGCTCGGATGTATCCCACCTCAACCTGCACAAGACCTTCTGCATCCCGCATGGCGGCGGTGGTCCGGGCGTGGGCCCGTGCGCGGTCAAGGCGCACCTGGCGCCGTTCCTTCCCGGCAAGCTGGGCGACAACGGCCCGGTCGGCATGGTCTCGGCGGCCAGCTTCGGCAGCGCCTCGATCCTGCCGATCAGCTGGATGTACATCGCGATGATGGGCAGCGACGGCCTGCGCAAGGCGACCCAGGTCGCCCAGCTCAATGCCAACTACATCGCCAGGCGCCTGGCACCGCACTTCCGCACGCTGTACACCGGCCGCAACGGTCTGGTGGCCCATGAGTGCATCCTGGACGTACGCCCGCTGGAGAAGACCAGCGGCATCGGCGCCGAGGACGTGGCCAAGCGCCTGATCGACTTCGGCTTCCACGCGCCGACGCTGAGCTTCCCGGTGGCCGGCACGCTGATGGTCGAACCGACCGAGAGTGAGTCCCTGCATGAGCTGGACCGCTTCATCGACGCGATGATCCAGATCCGCCAGGAAATCGCCGCCATCGAAGATGGTCGCCTCGACCGCGAGGACAATCCGCTGAAGAACGCGCCGCACACCGCGACGGCGGTCACCGCCAGCGAGTGGACCCACGCCTATCCGCGTGAGCTGGCGGCCTTCCCGCTGCCCAGCCTGAAGCTGGCCAAGTACTGGCCCCCGGTTGCGCGCGTGGACAACGTCTACGGCGACAAGAATGTGATGTGCGCCTGCATTCCGGTGGACGCCTACCGCGACGACGAGGTCGAAGCGGTGTGATCTGCGCGGGCGTGGCGGGACTGACCCGTCACGCCCCACGCTGTCGCTATCGACGCGTAGGCTTTCTCCGCACGCTCGCTTCTGCTCGCTGGCCCTCGCGGGAGATGCGTGGCCGGACACGTCTGAAACGGGCGGCGGCGCATAGGCGCACAGCCAGCCCCGTCACGAAAGCAGAATTCTCCCGCCAAAGCGGGCGCACGGTCACACCTTGGTGCGGGCGACGGCGCCCCGGCAGCCGATGATCAGTTCCGTCGCGACAACCCGTGTCGCGACGATGCTTCCCGCAACGAGGCATCCGTTGCACCGGCCCAGCTGAGCCGATGCCCACGATTGAACTGGAGAATGCTCATGACCGCTCGCTCCCTGATTGCAGTGCCCCTGCTGCTGTGCGCAGCACTCAGCAGCCCTGTTGCGCTGGCCGGCAACGCAGGCCCTCAAGGCGGGGCTGAAGCCCAGTGTTTCGTCAAGTTCGCCCAGTGCCTGATGTCGGGCAACATCATGCAGTGTTTCACCGACCTGAAGGATTGTCTTGCCGGCGGCGGTGACGACGGTGGTGATGACGGGGATGGCGACGGCGGCGATGATGGCGATGGTGGCGACGACGGCGGTCCCAATCCCTGAGTCGGCCGCCCGCTGAAGAACACGGACACGGCCCGCCTGCGCGGGCCGCGTTCCGTTCTGATCGCGGCTCAGCCGCGCAGGCGGCGGGCCACGTTGCTGGCCAGTGCGACGACCGCGGTCAGGGCCACCATCGCCAGGAACTGCAAGCGGGTCTGCTCACCGACCAGCAGCAGGGCGAAGATCAGCGCCAGGATCGCCAACGCGATGCAGGTCAACCAGGGGAAGCCGGCCATCCGGAACGGCAGCCGCACGCCGCTGCGGTCGGCGCGACGCCGCAGCACCAGCTGCGAGAGCAGCGAGAACGTCCACACCAGCAGGCAGGTCGAGCCGACGATGTTGAGCAGCACCGGCAGCACCTTGCCCGGGAACAACAGCTCCATCACCGTGGCCGCGAATCCGAACAGCACGCTGGCAAGCACGGCCAGCATCGGCACCTGGCGCGCATCGGCACGCCCCAGTGCGGCCGGCGCCTCGCGCCGCTGGGCCAGCGAGTAGATCATCCGCGACGCGCCGTAGAGGTTGGCATTGAGCGCAGACAGCAGCGCGATCACTGCAATCAGGGTGATCGCCGTGGCCGCTCCCGGAATATTGGCCACTTCAAGCACGGCAGCGAACGGTGAGTTCAGCGCCGGGCTGTTCCATGGCACCACGGCAATGATGACGCTCAGCGAGCCGATGTAGAACACCAGGATGCGCCAGGCCACGGTGCGGATCGCACGGGCGATGCTGCGCTCGGGGTCCTCGGTTTCCGCTGCGGCCACCGCGACGATCTCGGTGCCGCCGAAGGCAAACACCACCACCAGCAGCGCCGCACCGATACCAGCCAGCCCCTGCGGCGCGAACCCGCCGTGGGCAGTGAAGTTGCTCAGCCCGGGTGAGGCCACCTGCGGCAGCCAGCCCAGCAGCAGCGCCGCGCCCACCGCGATGAAGCCGAGGATGGCCAGCACCTTGAGAATGGCAAACCAGAACTCGAACTCGCCGAAGTTGCGCACGCCCAGCAGGTTGATCGCGGTGAACAGCAGCATGAACCCCAGCGCCACCCACGGCACCGGCAGCACCGGCCACACCTGGGCCAGCAGGCCAGCGGCACCCACTGCTTCAGCGGCGATGACGATCACTAGCTGGATCCACCACAGCCAGCCAACCGTGGCCCCCGCCGTCGGGCCCATCGCGTCGGCTGCATAGACCGAGAACGCACCGCTGGTGGGCTTGGCAGCTGCCATCTCGCCCAGCGCGTTCATCACGATGATCACCAGCGCGCCGGCCAGCAGGTAGGAGAGCAGCACCGCCGGGCCTGCCGCCTGTACGCCAACACCGGAGCCCAGGAACAGGCCAGCGCCGATCGCGCTGCCCAGCCCCATCATGATCAGCTGGCGCGGTTTGAGCGCATGGCCCGGACGCGGAGAGGGAGCGGGTGCGGCGGAAGACGGATTGGCTGGCATCGAGGGGCACGTATGCGGCAACAAGGCCGTCACATTACCTTGTCCGGGCGCGCCGTGGCATAGGACCGATGGCCTGTCTGCTCAGCTGCCGGCCAATTCGCTGATGCGGGCCCGGTACGCGCGCGGCGATACCCCGGTTTCCGCCTTGAATTTGCGGGTGAACGCGCTCTGGTCACTGAAGCCGCAGGCCTGGCCGATGCTGGCGATGCTTTCGCTGCTGTGCAGCAGGTGCATCGCCATCTGGATGCGCAGCCGGCTCAGCACCTGCTGCGGCGTCATCTGGAAGACCTTGCGGAAGCTGCGCTCGAGCTTGGACAGCGAGAACCCGGTGATGTCCATCAGCGTCTGCATGCGCACGTTTTCCGCGTAGTGCGCGTTGAGGTGGGCCAGGGCCAGCCGCAGCTGCTCGTACTGCGCGCCCAGACTGTGTTTCTGGCCGAGGTCGCGCGAGATGCCGATCAGCCCCTGCACCTGGCCGTCCACCTCCAGCGGCCGTTTGCAGGTCAGGCACCAGCCGGGCTCCCGGTTGGCGAACAGATGCAGTTCCATCAGGTTCTCGATCACATCACCGGCCAGCACCCGCGCATCCTGCTCGGCGTAGTCGGCGCTCAGCCCGGTGGGATAGATCTCCGCTGCGGTACGACCGATGACCTCCTTGCGCGACTTCAGACCCAGACGCCGCAGCATGGTCTGGTTGATGTGGGTGTAGCGCCCCTGGCAATCCTTGATGAAGAACAACACGTCCGGGATCGCGTCGAACAGGGCTTCGATGTCGGCAGGCTCAACACGCATCGGGGAAGGATACCTGAGCGCGGTTTTGCCTGCGCGTTCACCCGCATGGGACTCCCGCTTAACATCGCTCCGGCCACTGTGGGGGCTGCCCTTCATCCATCCCACCCCCTGGAGAATCTGATGGCCGCCAGCAAGCCCAACGGCAAGCCCGCCGCTTCGAACACCGCACCGTCCACTGCCCAGCACGGCGAAGGCGGCGAGCTGCACCAGCAGGCCGGCGGCAGCCATCCGCCGTTGACCACCAATCAGGGCATTCCAGTTTCCGACAACCAGAATTCGCTGCGCCAGGGACCGCGCGGACCGACGCTGCTGGAAGATTTTGTCCTGCGCGAGAAGATCACCCACTTCGACCACGAGCGCATTCCCGAGCGCATCGTGCATGCACGCGGCAGCGGCGCTCACGGCTATTTCGAGCTGACCCATTCGCTGGAACGCTATACCCGGGCCAAGGTGCTGACCGAGACCGGCAAGCGGACCGAGGTGTTCGCCCGCTTCTCCACCGTAGCCGGCGGCGCCGGTTCGGTAGACACCCCGCGCGACGTGCGCGGCTTCGCGGTGAAGTTCTACACCCCGGAAGGCAACTGGGACCTGGTGGGCAACAACATCCCGGTGTTCTTCATCCAGGACGCGATGAAGTTCCCCGACCTCGTCCATGCCGTGAAGATGGAGCCGGACCGTGCCTTCCCGCAGGCGGCCAGTGCGCATGACACGTTCTGGGATTTCATTTCGCTGATGCCCGAGTCCATGCACATGATCATGTGGGCGATGAGCGACCGCACCCTGCCCCGCTCGCTGCGCACGATGGAAGGCTTCGGCGTGCACAGCTTCCGCCTGCTCGATGAGGACGGCAACTCCACCTTCGTCAAGTTCCACTGGCGCCCGAAGCAGGGTCTGCAGTCGACGATCTGGGACGAAGCGCTGAAGCTGCAGAGCGCGGACAATGACTTCCACCGGCGTGACCTGTTCGAGGCGATCAGCCGCGGCGACTTCCCGGAATGGGAGCTGGCCGTGCAGCTGTTCACCGAGGAGGAAGCCGAGCAGTTCCCGTTCGACCACCTGGACCCGACCAAGATCGTGCCCGAATCGCTGGTGCCGCTGCAGGTCATCGGACGCATGGTGCTGGACCGCTGGCCGGACAACTTCTTCGCTGAAACCGAGCAGGTGGCCTTCTGTCCGGCCAACGTGCCGCCGGGCATCGACTTCAGCAACGATCCGCTGCTGCAGGGGCGCCTGTTCTCCTACCTCGACACCCAGCTGAGCCGCCTGGGCGGTCCTAACTTCCACCAGATTCCGATCAACGCGCCGCGCTGCCCGTTTGCCAACAACCAGCGCGATGGTCACATGCAGATGCAGGTGCCCAAGGGCCGCGTAGCCTATGAGCCCAGCTCGCTGCAGGACGACAGCCCGCGCGGGACGCCGCGCGGCTTCACCAGCCACGCCACCGCCGATGACGGACGCAAGGGACGCACCCGTGCTGCCAGCTTTGCCGACCACTACAGCCAGGCCCGCATGTTCTTCCGCAGTCTGGAGGCGCCTGAGCAGGCACATCTGGCCTCGGCGCTGGTGTTCGAGCTGTCCAAGGTCGAGACCGTCAAGGTCCGCGAACGCACGGTGAGCCAGTTGCGCAATATCGACGACACCTTGGCCCAGCGCGTCGCCGATGGTCTTGGCATGACCGCGCTGCCCGAGCCCGCGCCCGCCGCCATGCCGGCCCAGGACCTGCCACCGGCACCGGAAGTGCGGGTGATCGGCCGTGGTCTGGAGACGCTCGCCGGCCGCAGCATCGGCATCCTGTTTGACGAAGGCTCCGACGCTGCGCTGCTTGGTGCGCTGACGCAGGCCGTGCAGCAAGCCGGCGCAGCGGTCACGCTGGTCGCTCCCAAGGTCGGCGGCGCGCGCCTGAGCGATGGCAGCCATCAGCAAGCCGATGGCCAGCTCGCCGGTACGCCGTCGGAAGTTTTCGACGCCGTGGCCATCGTGCTCAGTGCCGAGGCCGGCAAGGCGCTGGCCAAGGAAGCGGCCGCCATCGACTTTGCCAGCCACGCCTGGGCACATCTGAAGGCGCTGGCGCACGACGAGGGCGGCAAGGTGCTGCTGCAGGCGGCCAACGTCGGCGACGACGAAGGCGTCGTCGAGGCCACGCAACCCGCGGCCTTCGTCAAGGCCGCCAGCACCCGCCAGTGGTCGCGCGAGCCCTCGCTGCGCCTGCTGGCCTGACCCGACCGGAGCACCGACATGCCACGTGGAGACAAATCGGCCTACACCGACAAGCAGAAGCGCCAGGCCGAGCACATCGAGCAGAGTGAGCGCGAACGCGGCACCAGTGCCCGCACCGCCGAGCGCATCGCCTGGGCCACGGTAAACAAGCAGGATGGTGGCGGCAAACGCAGCGGCAGTGGCCGCGGCAAGCGCTAGCGCGGCGCCGGCGCGGCGACCGGCCGCGCTGGCGCAACCGGGGGAATCGGACGTGCGGTGACCATTGGTGACTGCAGCCGCCGTATGGCGGCGATCGGCAACGCCTCGGCGCGCCGCTGCTGCGGCCACCAGAGGAAGACGAAGGCGCTGCTGGTTCCCAGCAGCCGCGCCGTGCCCGGCAAGGCAGCGGCGTCGCCACTCAGGTGCACGGTAACGACTTCGCCCCTGCCGTCGGTGCGGATCGCCTCGCCCTTGCCCATCACGTAACGGGCCGCGCACAGCGCCATCAGCAGCGCCACCGCGCCGGTCATCGCCGTGAGCGGGCGCATCCCGGTCAGATCCCAGCTGGTGAATACCGAGCGCGACAGCAGCATGCGCCACGCCCAGCTGCGTGCGCGGAGCTGCTCAAGCTTGCCGGCATTGCGCCGTCGCAGGGTATCGGGCCAGTTGCAGAGCGCGACCGCCAGCATGCCCACGACCAGCAGCAGCGCGTACATCGGGTCGCGCAGTCCGGCCACGAGAAAATCGCTGGCCTGCAGATAATCGAGAATGGACAGGCCAAAGCCGCGGTAAAACCAATAGCTGCACCAAAGCCCCAGCAGCGATACCAGCAGATATCCGGTGGTGACCAGCAGTGCCGGCTCGCGACCAAGCCGGCGCAGCGCGCGCATGACCAACGCGTCGTCGCTGCCATCGACCACCGGAACCAGCGACCAGTCGGTGGCCGGTTCCGGGGGTGTGTCCTGCCTCACCTGCTTGTCCGTACGGCGCATGGGCTCCTCCCTGAAGCGCGAGCATCGCCGAAAACGGGCAGGCCGGGTAGTGCCGGGCTCTGCCCGGCAGGTGGCCCCGCATAGCGTCCTTTGCCGCGCAGTGCCGGGCTCTGCCCGGCACGTGGCCTGGAACCGTCCCGTGCCGTTCGCTACGCGGCGGAGGCCAGTCGCGGACCCGTCTGGGCCTGCAGGTGGAACACCGCCACCGAACTGGTCAGCGCCTGCGCCTGCTCTTCCAGCGAGCGGCTGGCCGCCGTGGCTTCTTCCACCAGCGCAGCGTTCTGCTGGGTGACCTGGTCCATCTGCACCACCACCTGGTTGACCTGCTCGATGCCGGCCGCCTGCTCCTTGGTGGCCGCCGCAATGTCACTCATCAGCTGATTGGTGCGCGCGCTCGCTGCCGCCAGACGGGCGATCGCCGCCTCCGATTCCACCGTCACCGCCAGCCCGCTGCGCACCTTGTCGCTGGCCACATCGATCAGATCCTTGATCTCCTTGGCCGCGACACCGGCCCGCTGGGCCAGGCTGCGCACTTCGCTGGCGACCACTGCAAACCCACGCCCGTTGTCACCGGCACGTGCTGCTTCCACGGCCGCGTTCAAGGCCAGGATGTTGGTCTGGAATGCAATGCCATCGATCACCGAGGTGATCTCGGCAATCCGCGCTGAGGACTGGTCGATCTCGCGCATCACTGTTGCCATCTGCGCCATCGACTGCTCGGTGGCGCGCACGGCGTCACCGGCGGCGTGTGCCTCACGGTCGGCCTGGTTGGCCAGCTCCGCGTTCTGGCGCACCGTGGAAGTCAGCTCTTCCATCGAGGCGGCTGCCTCTTCGAGGTTGGCCGCCTGCTGTTCCGTGCGGCGCGACAGGTCGGCGTTGCCGGCAGCCAGCTCCTGGGCGGCGGTATCGATGTTGCCTGCCGCCACCTGGATGCCCTGCACGATGCCGGTCAGCTGGTCGCAGGTGCGGTTGGCGTCATCGCGCATCCGCGCGAACACGCCGTGGTACTGGCCCTGCATGCGCGTACCCAGATCGCCCGCGGCGATCGCCGTGAGCACCTGCGAGACATCGTCGATGCTGCGCTCGGCACCGGCCATCATCGCGTTCAGACGCGCCACCATGCCCTTGAACTGGAACTGGAACGCCGCTTCGTCGCCGCGCACGCTGAAGTCACCGGCCTGGGCCGCTTCTGCCAGCGTATCGATCTGCTGGCTGATGGCCACCAGATTGCCCTTGACCGTAGCCATGGTCCGGCTGAGCACGGCCTTTTCCCCCGGGTAATCGCGCAGATCCGGGCTCAGATCACCGATCGCATAGCGCTCCATCACCTCCACCATGTGGAACTGCACGTCGACGTGCGATTTCACCACGTGGTTGGTGGCCGCCACCATGCGGCCGAAGTCGCCCGGGAACGTGTCCGCTTCGAGCTGGTAGCTGATCTGCCCTGCCTCGTGGCGCTGGGCCATGTCCAGCTGCGCGCTGATCGCGGCACGCACGTTGTCGCGGACGCTGCCCATCGCCTGACCCAGCCGGGTCAGCTCATCACGGCCGCCGAGACGGAAGTCCTGTTCGAACTCACCCTTGGCCATCCGGTCGGCCAACTGCACCGCCCGCGCCAGCGGTGCGGTCATGCTGCGTGCGATCAACACCGACGCCAGCACGCCGACCACCAGGGCAATGGCACCCAGCACCAGCAGGATCGTCTGATTGCGCTCGCCGAGCGCAACCGCGGCGGCACCCGCAGCGCGCGCGGTTGCTTCCTCATGGGCCACGCCATCGGCCAGCGCCTTGTTCCACGCAGCAGCCGCTTCGCGCACCTGACCAAGGGTAAGTGCCACCGCGGCGGGATAGTCACCCTGCGCCATCAACGCGCCGGCCTGTTTGTTGAGCGGACGTGCCAGCGCGCGCTTGGCCGCCACGGTATCGATCAACGCCCTGTTCTGCGCGTCCATCGGCAGTGCCTGGTACGCCGCCCAGCTCGCTTCATAGCGCTTGACCAAGGCAGCGATGCGCGCCTCGTCCTCAGCCAGGCCGTTACCCTCACGGATCAGCATCTCACGCCGGACCACCAGCATCTCGTTGTTGGCATCGAGCATGTCCGACAGCAGACGCACCTTGGCCATGCTGACCTCGGTCAACTGATGCATCGCGCGCTTCTGCGCCGCGTTGCCGGTCATCGCGGTGATGACCACAGCCGTCACCAGCACCAGCAGCAGGCCAAAGCCCATGCCAAGACGCCAGACGACCCTGGCGTTCCTCAAGAAATCCATCACGGTGTACCAAACGAAGGGGAGTGCCCTGTTATCGGCCGCGCCACGCCGGCCTGTAGAGGCCCGGTGATGGCGGGCTCACCCGCCCAGGCGGTATTCCATCGGCTGGTACGTCAGCCCGTGCGAGCAGCTCAGAAGGTCGCCACGCCCTCGGCGCTCTGTGTCGCCGCCACTGCAGCATTGAACGCTGCCATGCACAGCGCTGACACCACCGCGGCGTCGCCTGTCTGCATGTCGCGCACCACAACCCCCGATGACAGGTCCCTGTCCATCCCTGACTCCCTTCAGCGTTCCATGGCTGATCCTGCCCCCGATTGCGGCGCACGGCAACCCGGCCGTGCCCGGGCCAGCAACAGAAAGCCCCGCTTGCGCGGGGCTCTCCGTGTTCATCAGCAGGGCTTACCGCCACTTGCTCAGGCGAACGGGTCCTGCAGCACCATGGTGTGGTCACGGTCCGGACCGGTGGAGACGATGCTGATCGGGCAACCGGCCAGTTCTTCCAGCGAGCGCAGATAGGCGCGCGCGGCCGGCGGCAGGTCGTCCCAGCTGGTGATGCCGTGGGTGTTCTCGCTCCAGCCCGGGAACTCCAGGTAGACGGGGGTGCACTCCTCCCAGCCCTGCGCGTCCAGCGGCGCGTACTCGGTGCGCTTGCCGTTGTACTCGTAGGCGATGCAGACCTTGAGCTTCTCCATGCCGTCCAGCACGTCCAGCTTGGTGATGCACAGGCCACTGATGCCATTGATGGCCACCGCGCGCTTGAGCGCGACGATGTCCATCCAGCCGCAGCGTCGCGGGCGGCCGGTGGATGCACCGTACTCGGCGCCGCGGTCACGGATGCCCTGGCCGATGTCATCGTCCAGCTCGGTCGGGAACGGACCACCGCCGACACGGGTGGCGTAGGCCTTGGCGATGCCCAGCACGTAGTCGATGGAATCGGCGCCCACGCCGGCGCCGGCCAGCGCGCCGCCGACGGTGGTGTTGGAGCTGGTCACATACGGGTAGGTGCCGTGGTCGATGTCCAGCAGCGCACCCTGCGCGCCTTCGAACAGCACCCGCTTGCCCTGCTTGCGCAGGTCATGCAGGATGCCGGCCACGTCGGACTTCATCGGCTGCACGTATTCGCCGAAGGCCAGCGCCTCGTCGAAGGTCTTCTGGAAGTCGACCGCGTCGGTGTTGAGGTATCTGGTCAGCACGAAGTTGTGGTAATCCAGCGCCGTGCGCAGCAGCTCTTCGAGCTGCCTGGGGTAATGCAGGTCGGCGATGCGGATGCCGCGACGCGCCACCTTGTCTTCGTAGGCCGGGCCGATGCCACGACCGGTGGTGCCGATGGCCTTGCCACCGGCGGCGCGCTCGCGCGCCTGGTCCAGGGCAATGTGGTACGGCATGATCAACGGCGCAGCCGGGGAGATCTTCAGGCGCGAACGCACCTCCACGCCGGAGGTTTCCAGCTCGGCGATTTCCTTCTGCAGCGCGGCCGGCGAGATCACCACACCGTTGCCGATCAGGCACAGCGCATCGTCACGCAGAATGCCCGACGGGATCAGGTGCAGGACGGTCTTCTTGCCATTGATGACCAACGTGTGGCCGGCATTGTGGCCGCCCTGGAAGCGCACCACCGCACCGATTTCCTCGGTCAGCAGGTCAACGATCTTGCCCTTGCCTTCATCGCCCCACTGGGCACCCAACACTACGACAGACTGACCCATGACGGGCTCCTCGATTTTGTTGCGGCCATCGGGGCCGCGGACGGTTGAACCGTGGACGGGCTGGCCAGCGCGGCAATGGCGGCTCCAAACGGGGAGCAACCGGCGATGGAAGGCCCAGACACGGAAAAAGCCGAACGGGGAGGCCCGTCCGGCTTTTGTGCATTATCCGGGTTTGGAGGGGCCGGCGCCACCCAGGCGCTGGTGGGCTTCACCGGCCGCTCAGCAGGGCGGATCCGCTCCCGGAAGAGGCCCGGATCGACCGGGCCCGTTTCGCCGCTGGTCTCAGCGATCGCTCTTCAGGTACTGCAGGAAGGGATCGTTCTTGTCCAGCACGATGACGCCATTACCGTCGGTCATCGAGCCGCGGTACGCCTCCAAACTGCGGTAGAAGGCGTAGAAGGACGGATCGGCCGAGCCGGCACGCCCGTAGATGCGGGTTGCATCGGCATCACCTTCACCGCGGGTGCGCTGCGCGTCACGCTCGGCCTCGGCCACCAGCACCGTGCTCTCGCGGTCGGCCTGGGCCCGGATGGTCAGCGACTGCTCCTCACCTTCGGCGCGCAGCTTGGCCGCTTCCTGCTTGCGCTGGGCGCGCATGCGCTCGTACACATCGTTGATCACCTGGCTGTCGGTCGGCAGGTCGATCTGCTTGATGCGCAGGTCGATGATCTGCATGCCCAAGCCCTGCACCGACTCGTTGATGCCCACCAGCTGGTTGGCGATCAGCTCGCTGCGGTCACCGGACACCAGTTCCTGCAACGAACGCGAGTTGATCTGGTTGCGCAGCGAGTCGGTGATGATCGGCGCCAGACGCGCGTTGGCCAGGCGGGCATCACCACCGGTGGCGCGGTAGTAATCGCCCACGTTGGAGATGTAACCGATGGCGAAGAAGTCGACGCTGACGTCCTTCTGCTCGGCGGTGAAGTAGCGCGCCGGCGTGGTGTCGAGCACCTGGAAGCGACGGTCGAACACCCGCACCGACTCGATCAACGGCACCTTGAAGTGCAGGCCCGGCTTGATGTCTGCCCGGACCACCTTGCCCAGGTTCAGCACCATGCCGGTCTGGTCCTCACGGACCACGTAGACCGAACCCAGCAACCCCAGCAGGGCTACCACCACCAGACCAATCCACAGAGAGTTTCTCATCGGGCGCCCTCCTCACGGCCAGCCGGACGTCCAGCCGGACGGCCGGCAGGCCGTCCCGCATCACGCGATTCCACGGGGGTGCCGGTCGTCGCCGGTACGGCGACCTCCGGGTTGGACAGCGGCACCGCCGCCGCACCGGCAGGGCGCTCCTGGCCCGGCAGCGGCACGTACAACAGCTGGCGACCGTCGCCCCCGATGATCTTGCGGTTTTCCGACAGCACCTGCTGCACGGTTTCCAGCCACAGCCGTTTGCGGGTGACCTCCGGTGCATTCCTGTACTGCTCCTGCAGCAGGGTGAAGCGCTGCGCGTCACCCTCGGCGCGGGCCACCACGGCCTGCTTGTAACCTTCGGCGGTGGTGCGGGTGCGCGCCGCCTGGCCGCGGGCCTCGGGCACGACCTTGGCCGCATAGGCCTGCGCTTCGTTGATCAGGCGTTCCTTGACCTGCTGCGCGCCGTTGACCTCGTCGAAGGCCGGCTTCACTTCTTCCGGTGGACGTGCGTCGGGCAGGGTCAGGCCGGTCACCGTCACACCGGTGCGGTAGGCACCGAGCAGCGCCTGCAGGCGGGTCTCGGCAGCGGTGGCGAGCGGGCCGCGGTTGTTCAGCACGGCGTTGAGGTCGGCCCGGCCGACTTCCTCACGTACCGCGCTCTGCGAGGACTGCTCCAGCACCTGGTCGGCGTCGAAGGTGCCGAACAGGTACAGACGCGGGTCGTCGATGCGGTACTGCACGTTCATCGAGACGTTGACGATGTTCTCGTCACGGGTCAGCACCGGTACGGAAATCGAGAAGGTCTTGATCTCGGTCGCGTTGACCTTGGTCACCGATTCGATCGGCCACGGCAGTTTGAAGTTCGGGCCAGGCTGCAGGATGCGGGAGAACTGGCCAAAGCGCAGGACCACGCCGCGCTGCTGTTCGCCGATCAGCTGGAAGCTGGAAAACAGCAGCAGCAGCACCAGGGCGATCACCACCCAGCGCACCACGCCGCCATCGAACATGTCCTTCAACGGACCGGGAAAACCACCCCAACCACCGCCGAATCCGCCGCCGCCTGGCCGGGAAGGCCCGCGTCGAGTGTCGTCGGGACCTTGTCCGCCCCTGTTGCCGCCGGGTGTATTCCAGGCCATGCACGCTCCATCTTGATAGGGCCGCGCCACGGGCCCTTCCCGTGACACCAGCCGTAAACCGTAACCGATTCTACAAGATGGGGCGGCCCAGCAGGATTGGAAGGGCCACGACGATGAACAAACCGATTCAGATGGATCCGCGCAGGGGCCTGCGCCCTGCCCGTCCACGTGCACAGCCGGTATGGTGTCGATCACGTCCCCCGCATGAGAGCGCCGATGTCCCCGCCCGACTCCTTCACCGCCTTCCGCATCCATCAGGAGCCCGAGGGTCACCGCAGCGGACTGGAGTCCATGCAGGTCGACGCGCTCTCGCCAGGGCAGGTGCTCATCCGCGCGCAGTGGTCCTCGGTGAACTACAAGGATGCGCTGGCCGGCACCGGCAAGGGGCGCATCCTGCGCCGCTTCCCGCTGGTGGGCGGCATTGATGTGGCCGGCACCGTGGTGGCCTCCACCGATCCGGCCTGGCGCGAGGGCGATGCGGTGCTGGCCACCGGCTGCGGGCTCAGCGAGACGCGCGACGGCGGCTACAGCCAGTATGTGCGGCTGGAGTCGAGCGCGGTCATCGCCCAGCCGGCCGGACTCACCGCGCGCGAAGCCATGGTGCTGGGCACCGCCGGCTTTACCGCCGCGCTGGCGCTGCTGCGCCTGCTCGACAACCGTCTTACTCCCGGACATGGGCCGCTGGCGGTCACCGGGGCCAGCGGCGGAGTCGGCAGCCTGGCCGTGGACATCTTCAGCCGCGCCGGTTTCAGCGTCCACGCGGTCAGCGGCAAGCCCGAACAGGCGGCCTGGCTGCGTTCGATCGGTGCCAGCGAGGTCATCGGCCGCGACGCGCTGGGCGAGACCGGCGCCCTGCAGTCGGCCCGCTTCGGCGGCGGCCTGGACAACGCCGGCGGCCCGATGCTGGCCAGCCTGCTGGCGCAGACCGTGCCCTACGGCAGCGTGGTCAGCGCCGGCCTGGCCGCCAGCCCGGCGCTGGACATGACGGTCATGCCCTTCATTCTGCGCGGTGTCTCGCTGCTGGGCGTGTCCTCGGCCAACGCGCCGCGTTCACTACGTGAGCAGGTCTGGGAGCGGCTTGGCAGCGACTGGAAGCCCGCGCATCTGGAGCGGATCTGCACGGCCGAGGTCGAGCTGGGCGGGCTGCCGGCGGTCTTCGAGAAGATGCTCGGCGGCGCCTCACAGGGCCGCACCGTGGTCCGGATCGACTGAAGGCAGCGACCGGGCGACGGACGGCAGGGCCGCGTCTTCACCTTGCCCCGATGCCAGCACTACACTGTTGGCATCATCCGGGGAACACCATGGCACGCATCCTGATCGTCGACGACTCGCCGTCGCAGTTGCTGGGCATACAGCGCATCGTCGAGAAGCTGGGACATCAGATCCTCACCGCGACCGATGGCGCGGCGGGTGTGGAAGCGGCCAGGGCCGAGCTGCCCGATCTGGTGCTGATGGATGTGGTGATGCCCAACCTCAACGGTTTCCAGGCTACCCGCACGCTGGCGCGCGATGCCGCCACGCGGCATATTCCGGTGGTGCTGGTCACCACCAAGGACCAGGATACCGACCGCATGTGGGGCATGCGCCAGGGCGCCAAGGCCTACATCACCAAGCCGTTCTCCGAGGACGAACTGGCCGAGGTGATCGAACGCGTGTTCTCCACCCGCGTCTGAGCAACTCCCGAGCCCGGCGCGACGTGCCGCCCGTGTCCGATGCTGCCGGCCCCGATCAGGGCCGGCAGGTGGGGTTTCAGATGGTCTCGCCAAACGCCTTGGCCAGATCACGGTAGGCCTTCTTCTGCGCCTCGTCGGTGGCCGGCGGCGCGACGATTTCCAGTTCGACGATCTGGTCGCCGTCCGGACTGCCCGGCAGGCCGCGGCCACGCAGGCGCAGCTTGCGTCCCGCCTCGGAACCGGCCGGCACCTTCAGCTCCACCGCACCGCCCAGCGTTGGCACGCTGATCGCCGTGCCCAGTGCTGCCTGCCAGGGCGTCACCTGCAGGGTGTGCAGAATGTTGCGGCCGTCGACCTCGAACTGCGGGTGCGCGGCGTACTCCACTTCCAGCAGCAGATTGCCGCCGTCGTTGCCCTGCCCGCCCAGGCGGATCACCTGGCCGGGGCGGATGCCCTTGGGCACGCGCACATCCAGCTGCCGGCCGTTGACCGTGATGCGCAGAGAGTCGCCCTTGTAGGCAGCCTCCAACGGCACCGACAGCCTGGCACGCGTATCGCGGTTGGGCGCCTGACCGCCACTGCTGAAACCGGGCCCGCGACCGCCACCGCCGGCACCCCGTTGGCGCGCGAACAGGCTCTCGAAGAAATCACTGAAGCCGCCGTTGGCCGCACCGCCGCCGCCGAAGACCTCTTCGAAGTTGAACCCACCACCGCCGTAGTTCGGTGGCACATTGAACTCTTCGCCGGGCCGATAGCCCTGCGCACGCAGCTGGTCGTAGGCCGCGCGCTTCTGCGGGTCGCGCAGCGCCTCGTAGGCCTCGTTGATGGCCTTGAAGCGGTCTTCGGCCCCGGTCTCCTTGCTGACATCGGGGTGATACTTGCGCGCCAGCCGACGGTAGGCCGTCTTGATCTCGGCATCGCCCGCACCCGGCTCCACCCCGAGGGTGGCGTAGTAATCCTTGAACTCCATCCCGCTACCTCATTCGCTTTGCTGGCCCCGTACGGCGCCGGCCCGTCGCCATTCTAGCGCCGCCAGCCGTGCAGACCGTGCAGCGCACGCCGGTCTGGGCCATGATGTGATCCACCGCAATGCGCCAACGCGCTGCGCCGCGCCACACTGCCGTTGGCAGCAGGCACGCTCTGGCAGTGAATGTGGGCGCGCAGCGCGGGTTTTCAATGTGCAGCCCCATCCTTCCCGGCGGCACCCGCGCCGCCGACGTACCAGGAGCTTCCATGACCATCCAGGTTGGCCAGCAGATTCCCGAAACCACGCTCAAGCGCATCCGCGAGGGCATCGAAACGGTGGATACGCATGCCCTGTTCGCCGGCCGCAAGGTCGTGCTGTTTGGTGTGCCAGGCGCGTTCACCCCGACCTGTTCGGCACGCCACCTGCCCGGTTTTGTGGAGCAGTTCGCCCGGTTCCGCGACAGGGGCGTGGAGGTCTACTGCATGGCGGTCAACGATCCGTTCGTGATGAAAGCCTGGGCGGCCAGCCAGGACGTTCCCGATGGGCTGCTGATGCTGGCCGATGGCAATGGCGAGCTCACCCGCGCTCTGGGGCTGGAACTGGATGCGAGCGCGTCGGGTATGGGGACGCGCTGCCGCCGTTTCGCGCTGTATGCCGATGACGGCGTGGTTCGCGGCCTGTGGGTCGAGGAGCCCGGCCAGTTCGCGGTATCCGGCGCTGAGCAGGTGCTCGCCCATCTGCCCTGAGCGCGGGCATGGCCGCCGGGCGCTGCGGCGGGTCGGCACTCAGTGTGGCGCCAGCACGCGGAAACGCACGGTGGCCCAGGCGCCGTCGGCCGCCAGCGCCGTCAGGGTGTAGCGCCCAGGGCGCTCGAACTCCGCGGTGAACAGCTGCGTGCCCCGGGTCTGGCCGATCCGACGGCCATCGAGCAGCCAGTCGATGGCCTGCTCGCTGCCCAGCGCGCGCAGCTGCAGGCGCACGCCGTGGCGTGCATTCGGCGCGGGCGCCAGCGTTGCCCCGTCGTTGAGGCCATCCACATGCAGCGCAGCACCGGCGACACGGCCATCATCCCGACAATCCGGTGCGAGCGGTGGAAGCTGCGACGCCTGACGTGCCGCTGCGGACAACCACGGCGACAGCAGCGCCGGCCAGCGCGCGATCTCGGCATCCACCACCTCGTGCGGCTGCGCGCAGTCGGCCGACACCCGCCGTCCACTGTGACGGTCCTGCTGGTATAGCTGGCGCCCCGGCTGCCAGCGCCGCGCTTCGCGCTCGGCGAAGGTCGGCGGCACGTTGCCATCGAGCAGCCATGCCGACAGACGGCGCTGGCATACCGACGCCGGCAGACCCTGTGCCAGCTCGCCGGTCGGCCAGCACACATCGGCCTGGCTCACCGACGCCGGCGGCGGCAAGGCCTCGCTGTCGCCACGCTGCCGCGGCAGGCTGTCCACTACTTCGAACATCAGCGGCAGCGCGGTGACCGCGCCATACTGGCCCGGCAGCGGTGTTCCGTCCGGGCGGCCGACCCACACGCCCACGGTGTAATGCCGCGTGCTGCCAATCGCCCAGGCATCGCGGAAGCCAAAGCTGGTCCCGGTCTTCCATGCAACCCGCGGGCGCCCGGCCACTTCGAACGTGCCGCTGCCATACCCGGGTCGCGGGTTGGCCTCCAGGATCTCGCGGGTGATCCACGCGGCGCCAGGCGACACCAGCCGACGCTCGACCAGGGCAGCATCATCGGTGTAACGCACGCGACCGGCGATGCCATCACGGTTGAACGCGGCAAAAGCGCCCACCAGATCTTCCAGCCGCGCCCCGGTGCCGCCCAGGATCAGCGACAGGTTCGGGCTGCTGCCGCGCGGAAAGCGCAGGTCGATGCCGGCATGGGAAAGACGGGCGGCAAAGCGCGCCGGACCCACGCGGTCGAGCAGATCGACGGCAGGCACGTTCAATGACAGCCGCAGCGCGCTGGCCGCGCTCACCGGACCGTTGAACGCAGCATCGAAATTGCCGGGCCGGTAGCCGCCGAACCCCTGTGGCGCATCGACCAGAAGGCTCTCCGAATGGATCAGCCCGTCATCCAGCGCCATCGCGTACAGGAACGGCTTGAGTGTCGAGCCCGGTGATCGCCAGGCCTGCACCATGTCCACATGGCCCAGCCGCTGGCGGTCGCCGAAGGCCAGCGTGCCCACATAGGCGCGTGCCTGCAGGGTGCGGTTGTCCACCACCAGCAAGGCAGCGGAAGTGCGGTCGGGCAGCGTGGAAAAATAGCTCGCTACCCGCGCTTCGAGCGTGCGCTGAAGGTCAATGTCCACGGTGCTCTGGATGCGCGCGCGCCGCGGATGCTCGGCGTGCAGGCGCTGGGCCAGCAGTGCGGCATGCAGGGGCGGCCTGAGCGAGCGGGTCACCACTGGCTCGATGCGCGCATCGTCGATCTGGTCCTGGCGCCAGTGCTGCAGGTCGGCCATGCGCTGCAGCACCTTGTCGCGCGCCTGCCGCGCGGCCTCGGGGTGCCGGTCCGGTCGCAGCCGGCTGGGGGCCTGAGGCAGCACTGCCAGCAGGGCCGCCTCGGCATGCGACAGCCGCGCCGAAGACTTGCCGAGATAGGCCCAGCTGGCTGCCTCCACGCCTTCGATGGTGCCGCCATAGGGCGCACGCTGCAGGTACAGCGCGAGGATCTCACGCTTGGTCAGATGCAGTTCCAGCTGCATTGCGCGCAGCATCTGCCGCGCTTTGCCCCACGGCGTGCGTGAGTGCGGCTCCAGAATGCGCGCGACCTGCATGGTCAGGGTCGATCCGCCGGAAACGATGCGCCCATGGCGCAGCAGCTGGCCCCCGGCGCGCAGCAGCGCGACCGGGTTGATGCCCGGGTGCCGCCAGAACCAGCGGTCCTCGTACCCGAGCAGCGCCTGCAGATACAGTGGCGAGATCGCCTCCACGCTGGCCGGGTAGCGCCAAACCCCCTCCGCATCGGCAAAGGCGCGCAACGGGCTGCCGTCGGCGGCCACCACCAGCGTGCTGGTATCGGCCTGGCGCGGCAGCGGTGGCGGGAACGCAAGGTCAAGAACCAGCAGAACGGTCAGCACCGCCGCGCACGACCAGCGCAGCACCTGGCAAATAGGACCGGAACGATGTTGTCCGGCCCGGCGGGCCGAGGACCATGTGCTCATGCTGGCACCTGCTCGCTCACCGTCGTACGCGACACATCGCGACGCGACAAGCTCACTGTCAGACCGGCTCTTCTTCCCCTTCCAAGGACACACTGATGATGCTTACGTCCATTTCCCGGCTCGTACGCCCTGGCCTGCTCGCCGCCGCGCTGGCCATCGCCCCCGCCGCGCTTGCCGCCGACGCCGCCCCGGTGCACTGGGGCTACGATGATGTGGCTTCGCCCGCACAATGGGCGGCCATCGCGCCGGCCTGCAAAGGATCTCTGCAGTCGCCCATCGATCTGTGGAGCCGCTCGGTCATGCACGAGGGAGCGCAGCGGCTGAAGGCGGCCTACCACCGCGTGCCGTTCGCCGTCATCAACAACGGGCATACGCTGCAGGCCACGCCGCAGGGGCAGCCGCTCAACAGCATCGAGCTGGACGGCGAAACCTTCACCCTGGCGCAGTTCCACGTGCACACGCCCAGCGAACACACCGTCGACGGCAAGGCCCACGACATGGAGCTGCATCTGGTGCACACCAGTGTCTCGGGCAAGGTCGCGGTGGTCGCCGTGTTCTACGACATCGGCGACGCCAACCCGGCCCTGGCCGAACTGTTCGACCGCACGCCTGGCGAGCTCTCCCATGCCGGTGAGCGGATTGCCCTGTACAGTGCGCTGGATCCGGCCGACCTGCTGCCGGCGCACTCGAACGTGGTGCATTACACCGGCTCGCTGACCACACCGCCGTGCACCGAAGGCGTGCTCTGGAACGTGGAGATGACGCCGCAGCAGCTGTCGGCCGAGCAGCTCGATGCCCTGCGGTTCGTGTTCCCGCACAACGCGCGTCCGGTGCAGTCGTTCAACCAGCGCACGCTGGTGGACGAACCGGGCCACTGAGGGCGAGGTCGACCCGCGGGGGACGACCTCGACACGCCGGCCATCGACCACATCATGGCTGCACCACGGTGATCGTGGTCGGCGTGCTGCGTCCCACACCACGCAGCTGCGGCCGGTACATGTCCTCCACCAGTGCCGGCGGCACTGTATAGGTGCCCGGGGTCACCGCCCGCACCAGATAGAACACGCTGGCCTTGCTGCCACGCGCAAGGTTCAGCGCTGCCACATAGCGGTCGTCGCGGAACTCCTCATGGCGGACGTCGGCCGCGTTGCCGCGGTCGCTGATGCTGATGCCATCGACAACCACGTCCGCCCACTGGCGTGCGTCACCCAGGTTGAAGTTCTCGATCTCCAACCCGGCCGGCAGCAGATCGGTCAGCAGGGCGTCGGGCATGCTGCTGTTGGCGGTCACCGCCACACGGACGATCAGGGCTTCACCTTCCTTCAAGGGACGCGGTGTCCACGGCTTGCCGTCGGTGCCGTAGTAGCTGCGCTCGACCCCGATCACCCGGTTGTCCGGCGCTGGCGCGCTGCGCGGAATACCGGCCACGTCGATGCTGGCGAACATTGGCGGTCGGCCTTGCGGCGAGAAACGCACACCGGCGGCCAGCTGGGGTGCGGTGAAACTGCGGGCGAACAGGCGCTGTCCGGTCACCGTTTCCTGGTTGCCTCCCGTAACCAGCGCACCGGCAACGCGCTTGTCCTGATCGGCAGCCAGCGCCTTGCCCAGACGCGCGATGGCGACCTGCTCCTGGGTGCTCAGCCACATCCATCCGCTGTTGCGGCGCGCATCGAGCTCGCGTCCCAACGCCACCGAACGCGCATCCCAGGCAGGCTGGGCCAGCCCGTGCTCATGGGTCAGCGCGATCATCAAGGCGTCATCGCGAACCGCGCTGCCATAGTCGCCGAGATAGCCCGGCCGTTCGCTGCTGGACTTGGCAAAGCCCGCCGCCAGCGACGCTTGGCCACGACGACGGTCGCCCTGCAGCGACAGCGCCACGCCCAGGTGCACCAGCGGCAGGCCACCGATCGCCTTGCTGCGTTCGTTGTCATACAGCGCACGCAGGGTGCCCAGCGGCGCACGGTTGACCCGGGCCAGCACGTAGCCCGAATAGGCCTGGTTGGCAAAGCGCAGGTTCTCACGGCGCTCGCTGCCGTAGAACTGATTGCCGGAGGACAGCAGGTCCTCGCTGAGACGGTCCAGTGCCTTCTGCAACACAGCATCCGGCACCGCAAACCCGGCCTCGCGCGCGTCCAGCAGGAACTCGGTGACATAAGGCGTGAGCCAGGGATCCACGTACCCGTCATCGCCCCACATCGAGAAGTTGCCGTTGGCTACCTGCATCGATGCCAGCCGCCCGAACGCCCCTTCCATGCGTTCGCGACGCTTGCTGGCGTCCAGCCCGTCGGCCCCCAGCATCGCCGAGGTCGCCGCGTCCAGCATCAGGGCAGCGTACCCCTTGCTGGTGGTCTGTTCGGCACAGCCGTAGGGGTAGTTCAGAGCGCCCTGCAGCGCGCTGGCAAACGGAATCGGCGGTAGTGGACTGACCAGCAGGCGCGCACTGACCGAGTCGGGCATCAGCCCGTCGAGCAGGCTCGCATCCAGCGTTACCGGCGCCAGCGGGTTTAGCGTGCGTACCTGCGAGCGCAGCACCTGCGGCCATGCGGCGCGCACCGGCAGCTCGTAGCGACGGTCGACCTTGAACCCGTTGCCGTCCACACGCACCCGCACGGCCGCCTCCGTGTGACCCTCACGCGCGGTGAGCGGGAAGCTCAGCGTCTGCTTGGCGTCAGCCGCCAGCTGCAGACTGCGGCTGCCTTCGGCCAGCGCCAGCGGCCCTTCCCCATCCACCCGCACGCTGAAGCTGCCCGGCTTGCCGGTGAAGTTCTGCACGTCCAGGGTCACCGTGCTGCGATCGCCCGGGGCGAGCACGCGCGGCATGCTGGCCTCGGCCAGGATCGGCGCGCGCACCACCGTCGCCGCGTCACGCTGGCCGTAGTGCTGCTCGGCATAGACCAGTGCCGACACACGCAGTGTGCCGTTGAAGTCGGGCACCTTCAGCGTGACCCGCGCAGTACCCCTGGCGTCGAGTGTGACCGGGCCGGCGAACAGGTCAACGGTCTGCACCCGCGCGGTGGGGCGCTTGGCCTGCGGCAGCGCGGCCAATGCCATGTCACCGCCGAACTTGAGCCGGCCACTGCTGCCGTCGAAGCTCTCGATGACCCGGCTGTAGATGTCGTAGGCATCGATGCCCAGGCGGCGCTGCGCGAAGAAATGTGCCGCTGCGTCGGGCACCGGGAAACGGGTGATGTTGAGGATGCCCACATCCACCGCCGACACCGTGACGTGGGCGCGCTTGCCGGCCAGCTGCGGCGCGCTCACCGTGACCGGCAGGTCCTGCTGTGGTCGCATCTGCGCAGGTACCGAAAGGCCCACGGCCACCGTCCGCGCGCGCCGGTCCATCGGCACATGGACCACACCGACCGCCCGCGCCGGCGTGACCTTGCTCGGGGCGCTGCCTCCACGGAACACCAGCGCCGTGATGTAGACATCGTGGCGTTCCCAGTCGGCGGTGACCGGTATGCGGAAGGTGCTGCCTGCCTTGGCGTCGATCTCCTGCACGTACAGCAGTCGATCACTTTCCACCATCAGCAGCCCCTTGCCCTCGTGGGGCGGGGTCACGCTGAGCTCCAGTGTGTCGCCGGCCTTGTAGCCGGTCTTGTCCAGACCCAGCTTGACCTTGTCCGGGCGCGCATCGAGCCCGCGGTTGTCATCGCCCCAGCTCCACCCGGCGCGGAACGGGTAGCGGCTGGTGAGCCCGGTGGTGGGATCGAACACGTCCACGCGGTACTCGCCCCACTCCACCGGGAAGTCGAAGGCCACTGCCGCCGTACCGGCGTCCAGCGTGCGCGTTTCCTTGTTCTCGAAGCGCCGGGTGAAGTCGTAGTCCCAGCGGTTGTCGTTGAAGGTCCAGTGGTAATCGCGCAGCTCGCGCACCAGGGTGACCTTCAGCCCCTTGGCTGCCTGCGGCCGTCCCTGCGCGTCCACGCGCAGCAGCTCGAAGCGCGCGCTGCCGTTGGCATCGGCGCCGTCATCGGGGTTGAACAGTGGACGTACCCCTACCAGCGTGGCAGCCGGCCACACCACGCGCTTCAATGTGCGCGTCACCGTACGACCGCCGGTTTCGTGCACGCTGCCGGACACCACCACCGCTACCGGCGTCTTCGCGCTGGCTGCTTCCTCGGGCAGGTCGATGTCCTGGCGCAGCTGACCGTTGCCGGGCAGTCCGGTATCGATCACATCGCGCGCCTCACGCGGCAGGGCCACGGTGGGGTCGCCAAAGACATACCCGGGGAGCCCTTCGACCGGTGCGCGCTCGACCGCCAGCGCCAGCCGCGCGGTGAACCGGTTGCCATCAGCCGGAGCGCCGTAGAGGTACGCCCCATCGGCATGCAGGCGCAGTGCGTCGCCGGGCTTGAGCGTCTTCTGCGGGCTGTCCAGGTCCAGCTTCATGCGTTCGGGCAGGAACTCCTCGATGCGCAGCGTCATGCCCTGGATGGCTTCGCGGCTGTTGGGATCGGTGCGGAACTCGACCTGCCAGCGGCCGGTGGGCGCTTCAGCCGGGATCACCTGTTCGAAGCTGAAATACCCCTGCTCGCCCGGCTGCAGACGGGTCTGGCGGAACGTTTTGCCGTCCGGCTGCTTGAGCCGCAGGAACACCGCCTGCGCGCCGTCCTTGCTGGCCGCCACCGGCTTGCCATCGTTGTCGCGCAGCAGCGCCGACAGCCGCACCGTCTCGCCGGGGCGGTACAGGTCGCGGCCAGACCAGGCAAAGACATCGAACCAGGCATTGTCGCGGCCCGCCACGGCAAACTCGCTCAGGTCCAGCGCCGGCTGGTTGAACGGCAGGAAGCTGGTGTCCTTGCCGCTGCCGGCCACGAGCACATGCGCGGCGTCCAACGTGTAATCCAGCAACGCATTGCCATTGCCGTCGGTACTGCCCCGCAGCACCACTTCACCCTTGCCATCGAGCACGCGCAGGTCGATCTTCTTCAATGCACTGCCGTCCTTCAGCGAGGCGGTGTGCACGAACAGCTTGTCCTTGTACGCGCGGGTGTGCAGTCCGATGTCACTGACACTGAAAAACGCGGTGTCGTACTGGCCGTCGTAGGCACCGGTGCGCTTGAGCACTGCAAAGTACAGGCCCGGCTCCTGCAGCTCCTTGATGTCCTGGGTCGGCAGGTAGGTCAGCACCCTTTCGTTCTGCTTGCCGCCAAGGATGAAGCGGTTGACGTAGACCGGCTCGGCCAGGGTCGAGATCGGCGTACGGTCGCCATAGTCGCTGTCCAGCTCCCAGCTGCCACGCCGCCCGCCACGCTGATACTGGCTGAAGAACGTCGGCAGTTCCTTTTCGCGCACGCGCAGGAACTCCACGTCCACTTCCGGCACGTTGACCGAGACCACCGGCAGGCCGCGGCTGTCCCGCGCGGGCAGCACACTGCCCTGCGAAGCGAACCCTGCCGCCGGGGTCAGCTGGCCACTGAACACCTTCTGCCGCAGTTCCTTGCCCAGACGGCTGCCATCGGCCGCCAGCAGGTCCGGCGAGACCACAAGGGTGAACTCCTTGCCGGCCTCCACAAAGGGATAACGCAGGGTGCGGCCATCGTCGGAGAGGGTCCAGCTGCTGTCGTCGGTGCCGACTTTTTCCTCGAAGCGCACCAGCGCATCGAAGTCCTGCGTACCGACCAGTGGACGTGAGAACTCCAGTGCGAGCGACAGACTGTCGCTGCGTTGATCCGGCCACGCCCGCAGCAAGGTGAAATCCTTGACCTGCTCGGCCTGGGTGGCGATCGCCTCGCCGCTCGGCGCAGGCAGCTGGCCACTCTCATTGCGCCCGCAGCCTGCCAGTGCCAGCGCCCCCATGGCCAGAACCGCCGCCGTCCATCCCCACCTGCGAAGCCGTGCCGGAACGTGCATATCCCACTCCCTGATCGAGCCGCCATTATAGGCGTCAGAATCCCGGCACCGGAGTCGTGGCAGGTAGGTGACGACCGTTGGTCGTCACGCTCCAGAAGCACGATCAAGAGCGTGACGACCAACGGTCGTCACCTACCGGAGCACAGGCGTTCCCGCCGTCAGCCCAGCGTGTCGCCCGGCACCCGCACGGCGCCTTCCATCAGCACCCGGGCGCTGCGGCTCATGATCGCCTTGGTCACTGTCCACTGCCCGTCCACCTGCTGGGCCTGTGCACCCACCCGCAGGGTGCCGGAGGGATGGCCGAAGGTCACCGCTTCAGGGGCTCCGCCACCAGCGGCGCGATTGACGAGCGTCCCGGGGATCGCCGCCGCGGTGCCGATGGCCACGGCCGCCGTGCCCATCATCGCGTGATGCAGCTTGCCCATCGACAGCGCGCGCACGTGCAGGTCGATGGCGGCGGCACTGATGGCCTTGCCACTGGAACTGACGTAATCCTGTGCGGGCGCAACGAAGGCGACCTTCGGCGTGTGCTGGCGCGTGGCGGCCTGCTCAAGCGAGCTGATCAGCCCCATCCGCAGCGCCCCGTGGGCGCGGATCGTCTCGAAGCGCTCGAGTGCGGCTTTGTCCTCGTTGATCGCCGGCTGCAGTTCGGTGCCGCTGTACCCCAGGGCAGCGGCCTCCAGAAAGATCGTCGGGATGCCTGCGGTGATCATCGTCACCTCGAAGCGGCCAACCCCGGGCACCTCCAGCGTGTCGACCAGATTGCCGGTCGGGAACATCGCACCCGCATCGCCATCGTCGGACGGATCGACGAACTCCAGCTGGATCTCCGCGGCGGGGAAGGTCACTCCATCGAGCTCGAAATCACCGGTCTCCTGCACCTGTCCATCGCGCATCGGCACATGGGCAATGATGGTCCTGCCGATGTTGGCCTGCCATATGCGCACCGTGCACAGCCCGTCGCGCGGCACCCGGGCCGGATCGATCAGCCCGTTGGCGATGGCAAACGGACCCACTGCCGTACTGAGATTGCCGCAGTTGCCGCTCCAGTCCACGAAGGGGGCGTCGATGGAGACCTGGCCATACAGATAGTCCACATCGTGCTCCGGCACCGAGGCACGGGAAATGATCACGCACTTGCTGGTGCTGGAGGTCGCACCGCCCATGCCGTCGGTCTGCTTGCCGTAGGGATCGGGTGAACCGATCACCCGCAGCAGCAGGGCGTCGCGCGCCGCGCCGGGCCGCTGCGCCGCCGTGGGGAGGTCTTCCAGGCGGAAGAACACCCCCTTGCTGGTGCCGCCACGCATGTAGGTGGCAGGAATGGAAATCTGTGGCAGAAAAGCCATGCAACGGTTCCTTGCGTTGAGCGGCGGCCCGCTGCCGGGCCGCCGCAGGGTCATGCCACCTGCGAAGCGTCGAGGAAGTCCTGGGCGAAACGCTGCAGCACGCCACCGGCTTCGTAGATCGCCACTTCTTCGTCGCTGTCCAGGCGGCAGGTGACCGGCACCACCAGCTGCTGGCCGTCGCGGCGGTGGATGATCAGGCTCAGGTCCGCGCGCGGCGTACGCGCACCGACCACGTCATAGGTCTCGCTGCCATCGATGCCCAGGGTCAGCCGGGTGGTGCCCGGCTTGAACTCCAGCGGCAACACGCCCATACCGATCAGGTTGGTACGGTGGATCCGCTCGAAGCCTTCGGCGGCGATGGCCTCCACCCCCGCCAGACGCACGCCCTTGGCGGCCCAGTCACGCGAGCTGCCCTGCCCGTAGTCCGCGCCGGCAATGATGATCAGCGGCTGCTTGCGCGCCATGTAGGTTTCTATCGCCTCCCACATGCGCATGACGGTGCCTTCCGGCTCGACCCGCGCCAGCGACCCCTGCTTCACGCTGCCATCGTCATTGCGCACCATTTCGTTGAACAGCTTCGGATTGGCGAACGTCGCCCGCTGCGCAGTGAGGTGGTCGCCGCGATGGGTGGCATAGGAATTGAAGTCTTCTTCGGGCAGGCCCATTCTGGCCAGATATTCACCGGCAGCGCTGGATGCCAGGATCGCGTTGGACGGCGAGAGGTGGTCGGTGGTGATGTTGTCGGGCAGTACCGCCAGCGCACGCATGCCACGCAGTGTGCGCTCGCCGGCCAGTGCGCCCTCCCAGTACGGCGGACGCCGGATATAAGTGCTCTGCGGCCGCCAGTCGTACAGCGGCGGCACCGGTGTGCCGTGCTCCACGCGCACGTTGAACATCGGATTGTAGACGCGGCGGAACTGCTCGGGCTTCACCGCAGCCTTGACCACCGCATCGATCTCCGCATCGCTGGGCCATATGTCCAGCAGCCTCACCTCGTTGCCCTGCAGGTCACGGCCGAGCACGTCCTTCTCGATGTCAAAGCGCACGGTACCGGCGATCGCATAGGCGATGACCAGCGGCGGCGATGCCAGGAAGGCCTGCTTGGCATACGGATGGATGCGGCCGTCGAAATTGCGGTTGCCCGAAAGCACCGCCGTCGTAAACAGGTCGCGGTCGATGATCTCCTGCTGGATCGCCGGGTCCAGCGCGCCGCTCATGCCGTTGCAGGTGGTGCAGGCGAACGCCACGATGCCAAAACCCAGCTGCTCCAGCTCCGGCAGCAGGCCCGCCTCTTCCAGATAGAGCTGCACCGCCTTGGAGCCCGGCGCCAGCGAGGTCTTGACCCACGGCTTGCGCAGCAGACCATGCGCATTGGCATTGCGGGCCAGCAGACCGGCGGCAATGACGTTGCGCGGGTTGGAGGTGTTGGTGCAGCTGGTGATGGCCGCGATGATCACGGCTCCATCGGGCATCAGGCCCTGGGCCTGTTCCAGCGTTCCGGCCTCCAGCTTGCCGGGATCGGCGATGCCACGGGCAGCCAGCTCGGAAACCGGCAGGCGCCGGTGCGGATTGCTCGGGCCAGCCATGTTGCGCACCACGCTGGACAGATCGAACTGCAGCACGCGTTCGTACTGGGCCGTGGCCAGATCGTCAGCCCACAGCCCGGCGCTGCGCGCGTAGTTTTCGACCAGCACCACCTGCTCTTCCTCCCGGCCGGTCAGGCGCAGGTAATCCAGGGTCTGCCCGTCGATATGGAACATCGCCGCGGTCGCCCCGTATTCGGGGCACATGTTGGAGATGGTGGCCCGGTCGCCGATGGTCAGCGCTGCGGCGCCTTCACCGAAGAACTCCAGCCACGCGCCGACCACACGCTGGGCCCGCAGGAACTCGGTCAGCGCCAGCACCACGTCGGTGGCAGTGATGCCCGGCTGCGGCCGACCGGTGAGCTGAACGCCGATGATGTCGGGCAGGCGCATCCAGGATGCGCGCCCCAGCATCACGTTCTCCGCCTCCAGACCACCGACGCCGATGGCGATCACACCCAGCGCGTCGACATGCGGGGTGTGGCTGTCAGTGCCTACGCAGGTATCCGGGAATGCCACCCCGTCCTGCACATGGATGACCGGTGACATTTTCTCCAGGTTGATCTGGTGCATGATGCCGTTGCCCGGCGGGATCACGTCCACGTTCTGGAAAGCCTGCCTGGTCCAGTCGATGAAGTGGAAGCGGTCCTCGTTGCGGCGATCCTCAATCGCGCGGTTCTTCTCGAACGCCTGCGGGTCGTAACCGCCACATTCCACCGCCAGCGAGTGATCCACGATCAGCTGCACCGGCACCACCGGATTGACCTTGGCCGGGTCACCACCCTTCTCGGCGATGGCATCGCGCAGACCGGCCAGGTCCACCAGCGCGGTCTGGCCGAGGATGTCATGGCAGACCACACGCGCCGGGAACCAAGGGAAGTCGAGGTCGCGCCGGCGTTCGATCAGCTGCCGCAGTGACGCCTCGAGCGTGGCCGGATCACAGCGGCGCACCAGGTTCTCGGCCAGCACGCGCGATACGTACGGCAGCGTTGCATAGGCGCCGGGCTGCAGCGCGTCGACGGCGGCGCGCGCGTCGAAATAATCCAGGGAGGTGCCGACAAGCGGCTTGCGATGGTTGGTATTCATGGGCTGGCTGTACAAAGGGCGGGCCGGGTGCCGCCGCAGGGGCGGGCAAGGCCTGCGACCGGCAATGCCGGCCGCAGGAGGTAGCGCATGCGCCGGTCAGGCACGCTTGTCGATCGGCACGAAGGCCTGGTCTTCCGGCCCGGTGTAGTTCGCGCTGGGGCGGATGATCTTGCCATCGATGCGCTGCTCGATGATGTGCGCGCTCCAGCCGGCAGTACGGGCGATCACGAACAGCGGGGTGAACATCGCCGTCGGCACGCCCATCATGTGGTAGCTGACCGCGCTGAACCAGTCCAGATTCGGGAACATTTTCTTGATGTCCCACATCACCGACTCCAGACGTTCGGCGATGTCGTACATCTTCATGCTGGACTGTTCTTCGGACAGCTCACGGGCCACATCCTTGATCACCTTGTTGCGCGGGTCGGACACGGTGTATACGGGGTGGCCGAAACCGATCACCACCTCCTTGCGCTCGACGCGGGCCTTGATGTCGGCCTCTGCTTCGTCCGGGCTGTCGTAGCGCTTCTGCACCTCGAACGCCACCTCGTTGGCGCCGCCGTGTTTGGGGCCGCGCAGCGCACCGATGCCGCCGGCAATGGCGCTGTACATGTCGCTGCCGGTGCCGGCAATGACCCGGCAGGTGAACGTGGAGGCGTTGAACTCGTGCTCGGCATACAGCACCAGCGAGGTGTGCATCGCCTTGACCCACGATTCCTGCGGCTTTTCGCCGTGCAGCAGATGCAGGAAGTGACCGCCGATCGAATCGTCATCGGTTTCCACGTCGATGGCGCGGCCGTTGTGGCTCCAGTGATACCAGTAGAGCAGCATCGAACCCAGGCTGGCCATCAGCTTGTCTGCGATGTCCCGCGCGCCCGGATGGTTATGGTCGTCCTTCTCCGGCGCCACGCAGCCGAGCACCGACACGCCGGTGCGCATCACATCCATCGGGTGGGCCGAGGGCGGCAGCTCCTCCAGCGCGGCCTTCACCGCGGCCGGAATGCCGCGCAGTGACTTCAACTTGGCCTTGTAGCCCTTCAGTTCGGCGCGCGTGGGCAGCTTGCCGTGCACCAGCAGATACGCGATTTCCTCGAACTCACTGGTGGTGGCCAGATCCAGGATGTCATAGCCGCGATAGTGCAGGTCATTGCCGCTGCGGCCAACGGTGCACAGGGCGGTGTTGCCGGCAGCCGTGCCGGACAGCGCAACCGACTTCTTCGGCTTGAAGGTCGGGGTGGCAGTCGTATCGTTCATGTTTTCCTCCAAAAACGTGATGGTGCAGATTACTGCTTATTTCTTTGCGGCGAACAGCGCATCGAGCTGCTGCTCGTAGGCGTGGTAGCCGATGCGGTCGTACAGCTCCTCACGGGTCTGCATGCGCTCGAGCAGGTCGCGCTGATGGCCCTGGCGGCGGATGGTCTGGTACACATCCTCGGCGGCCTTGTTGGAGGCGCGGAACGCGGACAGCGGGAACAGCTGGATTGCCACACCGGCCGAGGCCAGCTCATCGCGGGTGAACAGCGGCGTCTTGCCGAACTCGGTGATGTTGGCCAGCACCGGTACCTGTACCGCGTCGACAAAACGACGGTAGGTGGCCAGGTCGTATGCCGCCTCGGCGAAGATGCCATCGGCACCGGCCTCGACACAGGCGATGGCGCGTTCGATGGCCGCATCCACGCCGTCCACCTGGATGGCGTCGGTACGTGCGATCAGGAAGAAGTCCGCATCGGTCTTCGCATCAGCGGCAGCCTTGACCCGATCCGCCATCTCAGCCTGCGACACGATCTCCTTGCCCGGGCGGTGGCCGCAACGCTTGGCACCGACCTGGTCCTCGATGTGGCAGGCGCCGGCGCCGGCCTTGATCAGCGACTTCACCGTGCGCGCGATGTTGAAGGCGCTGGGGCCAAATCCGGTATCGATGTCCACCAGCAGTGGCAGGTCGCAGACATCGGTGATGCGGCGCACGTCGATCAGCACGTCTTCGAGCGTGTTGATGCCCAGGTCCGGCAGGCCCAGCGAGCCGGCGGCCACGCCGCCGCCTGACAGATAGAGGGCGCGGTAGCCGGCACGTTCGGCCAGCAGCGCATGGTTGGCGTTGATAGCGCCAATCACCTGCAGCGGCGATTCGGCTGCCAGCGCCTGGCGGAAGCGGGCCCCGGCGGTCGGGTTCGAAGTAGCGGTAGCACTCATGCGGCAATCCATTGTGTGGGTCGATGTGTTCAACGCAAACGCCGTGCCAACGCCAAGCCATTGATTCCATTGATGGCAAAGCACGCCCAATCTGAAACAATGAAACATTGAAACGGATGTATCATGAAACATCATGATCCGACGGCGCACCGTACTCCATGGACGCTTCTCTTCCTTTCCATCATGCCGAACGCGACATCGCTCGACCCACCATCTGGACGGTCAGCGTCTCCCGGCTGACCGGACTGCTGCGCGATGTCATCCCGGAGTTCGATGGGCGCGCACGCTTCGAACAGATCAACCTCGGTTTCGAGGAAGCCGTGCAGGTGATCGGCCAGCGGCTGCGGCGCGAGCACTGCGATGTGGTCATCGCCGGTGGTTCGAATGCCGCCTGGCTGCGCAGCCGGTTGGAGGTACCACTGGTGCCGATCCAGGCCAACGGCTTCGACCTGATGGAGGCGCTGGCCCGCGCACGCCGGATCGCCCCGCGCATCGGTCTGGTCACCCATGCCACCGACGTGCCGACGTTCGACAGCTTCCAGCGCAGCTTCGGGCTGGAGATCGAGCACCGTCGCTTCATCACCCGCGAGGACGCGCGCGACTGCATTGCCGACCTGCGCGCCAACGGCATCCAGGTCATCGTCGGCACCGGCATGGCCATCGACCATGCCGAACAGGTTGGCCTGCCCGGCGTGCTGCTGTACTCGGCCGACTCGGTGCGCCAGGCCTTCGAACACGCCCTTGAGCTGACCCGCACGCTTGCCCGGTCCAGCGACCGGCCCAGGCGCAGCCTCCGCCGCAGCGCGCGCGACAGCGCGATCGCCCTGCTCGGTGACAGTGCTCCGATGCAGCAGGTGCGTGACCAGATCGCGCTGTACGCGCCGCACCAGAGCACCGTGCTGATCACCGGCGAAACCGGCACCGGCAAGGAGCTGGTGGCGCGCCAGCTGCACGCGGCCAGCGGACGGCGCGGCCGTTTCGTCGCCATCAACTGCGGCGCGATCAGTGAGTCGCTGCTGGAGTCGGAGCTGTTCGGCTACAGCGACGGTGCGTTCACCGGCGCCCGTCGCGGCGGCCGTACCGGCCTGGTGGAGGCCGCCGACGGCGGCACCTTGTTCCTGGACGAGATCGGTGAACTGCCGCTGCCCCTGCAGACCCGGCTGCTGCGCGTACTGGAGGAGCGCGAGGTGCTGCGCGTGGGCGCGACCGAACCGACGGCAGTGGACCTGCGCGTGGTCGCCGCCACGCTGCAGTCACTTGAGCAGCGCGCGCAGGCGGGGCAGTTCCGTGTGGACCTTTACTACCGTCTGTCTGCGTTGCGGATCGCCCTGCCCGCCCTGCGCGAACGGCGCGAGGATATTGCCGGGCTGGTCGACCACTTTTTCCAGCAGCTGCGCGGCGTACCTGCGCCGCTGCAGCCCGGCGCGATGCAGCGCCTGGAACATGCAGCGTGGCCCGGCAATGTGCGTGAACTGCGCAATCTGGTCGACCGTCTGCGCATCCATTGGCAGCCCGCCGACGGCCCCCTGGACGCCACCCGGCTGCTGCTGCTCGCCCCTGAACTGGGGCCGGCGGCCGCTCCCTCGCAGGCGGTGCAGGGCAGCGGCCGACGCCCTGACGTCGCCCGCCTGCAGCATCTGCTGCAGGCCCACCGCAACGACCGCGAAGGCATGGCGCAGGCGTTGGGCGTCTCCCGCACCACCCTGTGGCGATGGCTGCGGGCCGCAGGACTGGGCTGAGCGACACGCGCGCCGATGCCGCTCAGCGCGCCCGGCGCCTTTCCAACGCCAACCGTCCACTGCCGGCTGCGGCGATCCACAACAGCAGCACCGCCAGCACGACCTCACTCAGGTAGAAGAACCAGCTCAGCCAGTCCAGCACCCCCAGCCCGGCAGGAATCCTGCCGACGCCATCGGTGAGCGCGGCGACCACACAGATCGCGGCCAACAGCAGCGACGCGGGGCGGCTGAGCAGCCCCAGCACCAGCAGACCCCCGGCAATCCATTCGATGGTGCCGAGCACCGGCGCGGCCATCACCGGCAACGGAATGCCGGCGTCGATCAGCGTGTGCACCATGCGCTCGCGGCCCGGCACGGTGAATACCTTGTTCCAGCCGGAGACACAGAACATCACCCCGGCCACCAGCCGCGCCGCCAGCAGCAGCCATCCTTCCGCGCCGGACCGCGCCGGCATCACCTTGAACAGTTCACCCAGGCGCTTCATACCGCACCACCTCACCGAAAAAGACGCACTGTGCCCGGCGCGCCCAAACCTTCGCTGAAGCCAGCCGAGGCATACGCGTCAGCACCGGGCCGGCGCAGCGGAGGACTGTTTCATGGGTACAGCAGGCGCACGCTCCATTGGCCATCGACGCCGGCTTCATAGCACCAGCGTTCATGCAGACGGAACTGAGCGCCATACCAGAACTCCATCCGCGCCGGCACCACGCGCAGTCCGCTCCAGCCGGCCGGGCGCGGCACATCCTGCCCGTCAAACCGGGCGTCGGCGTCGGCCACGGCCGCCTCGAACGCCTCACGCGAGGCCAGCGTACGCGACTGCTGCGAGGCCCAGGCACCGATCTGGCTCATCCGCGGGCGCGAAGCGAAATACGCATCGGCCTCGGCATCATCCACCTGCTCCACCCGTCCCTCGATGCGCACCTGGATGCCCGCTTCGCGCAGGCTGCGCCACAGGAACAGCAGCGCCGCCTGCGGATTGGCCCGCAGGGCACGGCCCTTGTCACTGTCCAGGTGGGTATAGAACACGAAGCCGCGCGCATCGAACGCCTTGAGCAACACGGTGCGTGCCGCCGGCCTGCCGTCTGCATCGGCGGTGGCGACGGTCATCGCGGTCGGGTCGATCTCGCGGGAGTTCTTCGCCTCTTCGAACAGCTCGGCAAAGGTCTGCAACGCCTGCGCATACACATCATTCATCGAAGCACTTCCTGACACGGACTACGCTATTGTGGCGCCATGGTCGCCCCCGCGTACATGCCCAAGGACAACGGCTTCCCCGCCACGCTGGTGGACCAGGCGCTGGACGATGCGCTGGCCTCGCACGCCGCGGTGCCCGTACTGGCCATCAGTGGCCTGCAGGGCAGCGGCAAATCCACGTTCGCCGCGCAGCTGGTCCAGCGCGCGGGGTTGCGAGGCCTGCAGGCAGCGGCGCTCAGCATCGATGATGTCTACCTGACGCGCGCACATCGCCAGCGGCTTGCGCGCACCGTGCACCCCCTGGTGGTCACCCGCGGCCCGCCCGGCACGCACGACCTGCCACTGGCACATGCGGTACTGGACGCTGTGCAGGCGCGTCGGCCGATCGCGCTGCCGCGCTTTGACAAACTGGCCGATGAGCGGCTGCCTGCTGCGCAATGGCAGCGGGTGCAGCGCCCCTTGGACCTGCTGGTCTTCGAGGGCTGGTTCCTCGGCACGCCAGCCGAGGGAGATACAGCAGCGCTGGAGGCACCCTTGAATACACTCGAGCGCGATTCCGACGCAGACGGCGTATGGCGCCGATGGTGCAACGCGCGGCTGGCCAGCGACTACCCCGCCCTGTGGCAGCGCTGCGACCGGCTGTGGTTTTTACAGCCGCCGGACGTTGCTGTCGTGCCGCGCTGGCGCTGGCAGCAGGAACAGGCACTGCAGGCAGCGCAGCCCGGACGCAGCGGCATGACCCGCTCGCAGCTGGAACGCTTCGTCCAGCACTACGAGCGGGTCAGTCGGCTGTCGCTGCGTAGCCTGCCGTCACTCGCCGACCACGTCGTCGCGCTGGACAGCGAGCGACGCGTGGTGGCCACGTGGGCGAAAGAGATCAATCCACCAGGAACGTCACCCGCAGATTGACGCGCCACTCGCGGATGCTGCCATCGGCTGCCGTCACCACCTTGGTTTCGTTGATCCAGGCGCCCTGGATGTTCTTGACCGTTTCGGCGACCTTCTTGAGGCCGGTACGCACCGCTTCTTCCACGCTGGTGCTGGACGAGGCGTTGACTTCAATGATCTTGGCAACCGTCATTGGCATGTCTCCTGTTATGCACGGGTCATTCCCGCCATTCCGACGGTGACGTGAAGGATGTAAACAGCGCGCCACAGGCGCGTCAGCACGGATGTGGACATGCGCGGTCGGATCAGGCCTGCAGTCCGCCGGTGCATACGGGGGGAGGCGCCTGCGCACGCGCAGGCGCGATCTGACGCCATCGGCCTGTGGGTCACAGAATGTGTACGCCGGCCCGATTCAATTATTTGTAAAGCCGTCACGTACTGGCGCGGTCTGCGGCTGCTCGTGACCGTCCAGCCCCAGACACGCTGTCACTTCGCGCTCAGGACGGTTGAAGATCGGATTCCCATCCACTACCGCAGTCGCCTGCCCATGGATCCTCTGAGCGAGCCCGTTTCCCGTGCCAGCACCCTCGACGAACTGCGCAGGCGCCTGCGCAAAGCGTGGTCTGCGAGCGCCCGCCATAACGAACGCCACGCGCACAAGGTGGCAAAGCACCTGAGGCAGGCCGACAAGCTGCGCCACCCCGGCAGTGCTGTGATGAACACCGGCTCGGTGCAGGCCGGCCTGGAAACCGGCCTGCCCGGGCTTTCGCTCGGCGTGCAGCTTTCGGCCGGGCTCACGCGCTCACAGGGACTGCAGACCTACGCCACGCTGGAAGTGGCCCGTGCGGTCAGCCACACGTTCAGCGCCCGCGCTGGTGCCGGTATCAATGTGGCAGCCGACGCGGCGCGCCTGGGCGCCGAGGGCGCTTACGTGCGCAGCCGTACCGCCGCCTCGGCCGCTGATTCGCCAGAACACCACGCGCGGCTGCAGGCCGATGCTGCGCTGCGCGGTATCACCCGGCACAGGGGCTGGGGTGACCGCCTGCGTGCGATCTTCGGCCTGAAACCACGCGCACACGATGTCGACGCGCATCGTCGTCTCGAACTGCTGCTGCAGCACCCGTATGCCCGGGACGCCGCACCGGAGCTGGTCGACGACGGACAGGTGCCACACCCCCCAACGCCGGTGGCGCCGGCCGTCGGCGTCGTGGTCGACAGCACCACGTTTGATCTGCGCGGTACGGCGGCAGGCCTGGGGCTGGAAGGCTCGGTAAGCGGTTCGCGCAATGCCACCGACGTCAGCCTGGATATCCCGACATGGCTTCCCGCGCAGACGCTGTCCCCCACCGAGCATGCAGTGCTGTTGCCGGCCATGATGCAGCGACTGCAGCGCTCACTCGGCACCACCACCGGCCGCAACGGGCAGTCGGCGGCGGCGCAGGCGTGCGCGCTGCTCGCTGGCCCCCCTGCCGGCCCGGTCGCGCTCGCACCTGCCACCCGCCTGCTGGATGCGCTGGACACTGAGTTCCAGCATCTGCAGCAGCTGGCCCGGGTCCGCGCCAGCGGCATCGAGAGGTCGCAGGTCGATGCGATCGAGGCCAGCCTGTTCCGCGACTGGGGCGCCGCGTCACTGCACGACACGCTGACCCGCCTGCATCAGACCGCCGAGACCCTGATGCTCGCGCTGGACCCGAGCCATGCCGGGCACGCCGGGACCAGCGAGGCGCTGCACGAGCGCACGGGCATCCTGCTCGCCGCGATCCACGACAGTTTCGGCCGGGAGTTCGGTCCGGGCGCGCTGGTTGATCTGTACGCCTCGCGACCGGCCGAGCAGCACTCGCACAGCACGACCTACCGCCTGGGCGCTGGCTACGGAGCGTTTGGCCTGGGCGCTGGGGCCGGCGTGCAGGTCAGCATCGGACGTGAAGAAAACTACAATCCGATGCGCCAGGGTCGCTTCATCGAGGTGACGGTCAACGGCAGCGGGCAGTTCGATCCTGGTCAGCTCACGCGCAGCGTGGCGAGCCTGGCGGGTGAGTCCGCAAGCCGCATCGCGCAGGCGATGACACCTGTGATCGGCGTTGCCGCCAGCGCCGACACCGCGGTGACCGCGCGCAGCGTCAAGCCCGATTATCTCGGCGAAGCTGCCTTCCCCGCACATGACAATGCCTACCGGCTCGAGCAGATCCGCGCTCAGTACAGCCGCGCCGGCGGCATCCACCCCAGTGCCCGCGTGCCCGTGGCGCCGGGGCTGAGCGTTGCCATTGGCGCCGGCGGCGCGCACGCCAGCACGCGTGCGTTCCGCCCGGACAGCTTCGGCGACGGCTTCTGGGGCGCCTCGCTGGTCCGCTATGCATCCATGCAGGGGCAAAGCCACCAGCGCCGCGATCCATGGCAACGCATGCTTGACGACCATGCGCCCTCGCTCCTCAAGCAGGCTCAGGCGCTGGCAACGGACCCGGGCAGCCGTCGGCAGGCGGAGTACTGGATGCAGAAGTCACCCTCAGCCGATGAGACGGCCGATCAGCAACGCCTCGATGGACTGATCGCGCTCTGCAGGGAGGGACCGCTTTCGACCAACGCCGGCGCGCCGCGCTCGGCAGCCGCCCTGGCAGCCATGAAATCGATCTATGACCAGATGGCTGCCGGCATGGCCGCCGAACAGGCCCGCTCGCCGCTGATGGGCGCGCTCACCCTGCGCACCGGCCCCGGTGTGCGGCCTGCGTCGGAGGGCATGTCGCGCTGACGCGGCAGGGTTCGACACGCGCATGCAGGCCCTCGAGCACAGCTCGCGGGGCCTGCCACCGTGCCCGGAGGTGTTAGCATCAGCGTCGATGAATCCTGCTCCGAACCTGATCCTGATCGGCCCGATGGGCGCTGGTAAAACCTGCATCGGCCGCCGTCTGGCCGAGCGCTTCACTCTGCGTTTCGTCGACGCCGACCAGGCCATCGTCGACACGACCGGCGCCACCATCGCGAGCATTTTCGAGCACTCCGGCGAGGCTGGTTTCCGCCAGGTCGAGCATCAGGTGCTGACCGGACTGCTGCGCGACAGCGGCCAGCTGATCTCCACCGGTGGCGGCGCGGTGCTCGATGTGCGCAACCGCGAGCAGATGGCGCGGCGTGGTTTCATCGTGCACCTGCATGTCAGCGTGTCGGTACAGCTGGAACGACTGGCACGCGACAAGGTCCGGCCGCTGCTGCAGCGGCCGGACCGCGAGCAGGTGCTCACCGCCCTGGCCGCCCACCGCGACCCGCTGTACCGCCAGCTGGCCGACCTCTCCCTGGATACCGACGCGCATACCGCTGCCGATGCCACCGCCCACCTGGTGGTGCGGCTGGCACAGCAGTGGCACCGACAGGACCTGCCCGCATGACCCCCACTTCCCCGCTGCAGGTCGCCGTTGGCGGCGACCAGCCCTATTCCATTTCCATTGGCCCCGGCCTGCTTGGGCAGGGCGCTGCACTGGCCGCCCATGTCCGCGGCCGCCACGTGCTGCTGCTGAGCGACAGCGAGGTGGCACCCCTGTACCTCGACGCCCTGCGCACCTGCCTGCTTGCCACGCGCCCGGACCTGCAGATTGGTCAGTACGTGCTGCAGGCCGGCGAAGCCTCCAAGACCCTGCACGAGTTCGGCAACGTGATCCAGGCGCTGGCGACGCTGGGCGCCACCCGCGACGGCTGCGTGTTCGCCCTCGGTGGCGGCGTGGTCGGTGACCTCGGTGGCTTCGCTGCTGCCTGCTGGATGCGCGGCGTGGACTGCGTGCAGCTGCCGACCTCGCTGCTGGCCATGGTCGATTCCTCGGTGGGTGGCAAGACGGCGGTGGACATCCCGGCGGGCAAGAACCTGGTCGGCGCGTTCCATCCGCCACGCGCCGTGTTTGCCGACACCGCCGTTCTGGCGACGCTGCCGCCGCGCGAGCTGCGCGCCGGCCTGGCCGAGGTGGTCAAGTACGGTGCGCTCGGCGATGCCGCCTTCCTGGCCTGGCTGGAGCAGCAGGCCGACGCCCTGCTCGCCGGCGACCAGGCCGCGCTGGCCGAAGCCATTGCGCGCAGCTGCACACACAAGGCCGCCATCGTCGAACGGGACCCGCTGGAGAATGGCGAGCGGGCCCTGCTCAATCTCGGCCATACCTTCGGCCATGCCATCGAAACCGAACAGGGCTATTCGGCCCCCGGCCGCAATGCACTCAATCATGGCGAAGCGGTGGCCGTTGGCATGGTGCTGGCTGCTGCGCTGTCCACGCGTCTGGGCCTGGCCGATGCCGCCGATGCCCAGCGCCTGCAGCAGCTGCTGCTGCGCCTGCAGTTGCCGGTGCGCATCCCTGCCGGGCTGGATCCGCAGGCGCTGCTGGCGCGGATGCGCCTGGACAAAAAAAATCTTGCCGGCCAGCTGCGGCTGGTGCTCTGGCGGGGCATCGGCCGCGCCGAGGTGTTCAGCGGCGTGGACGAGGCCGACGTGCTCGCGGTGCTGGCCGCAGGCTGAGCAGGCGTGCCTGGCAGGCGGACCGGCCACGCCCGGGCCGCTACAATCGGCCGACCGATGCATCCGTTTTCCGAAGGAACGCCAACCGTGACCCCTCCTCTTCGCAATGATCGCCTGCTGCGCGCCCTGCGCCGCGAACCGGTTGACCATACCCCCGTCTGGCTGATGCGCCAGGCGGGCCGCTACCTGCCGGAGTACCGCGCCACGCGCGCCAAGGCCGGCAGTTTCCTGGCCATGGCCAAGAATCCGGAGATCGCCTGCGAAGTCACCCTGCAGCCGCTGCGCCGCTTCCCGCTGGACGCGGCGATCCTGTTTTCCGACATCCTCACCGTGCCCGATGCGATGGGGCTGGACCTGTACTTCGTCGAAGGCGAAGGTCCCAAGTTCCGCCATCCGGTACGCGATGAGGCCGCCATCGCGTGGCTGGGCGTGCCGGACATGGAGCAGGACCTGGGCTATGTGATGGACGCGGTACGGGTGATCCGCCGTGAACTGGACGGCCAGGTGCCGCTGATCGGTTTTTCCGGCAGCCCATGGACGCTGGCCTGCTACATGGTCGAGGGCGGCGGCAGCAAGGATTTCGCCCGCATCAAGGCCATGGCGTTGAACCATCCCCAGGCCCTGCACCGGCTGCTGGAGGTCACCACCACGGCGGTCATTGCCTATCTGGGGGCACAGCGTGCCGCCGGTGCCCAGGCCCTGCAGGTATTCGATACCTGGGGCGGCGTCCTGTCGCCCGCCATGTACCGCGAGTTCTCGCTGCGCTACCTGCAGCGCATCGCCGCAGAGCTGGAGCGCGGCCAGGGCAGTGAACGCACCCCTCTGATCCTGTTCGGCAAAGGCACCGGCCTGCATCTGGAAGCGCTTTCGCAGACCGGGGCCGACGCGCTCGGCCTGGACTGGACGCTGGACCTGGAGACCGCAGTGGCCCGCACCGGCGGCCGGGTCGCCCTGCAGGGCAATCTTGATCCGACCACCCTCTACGCCAGTCCCGAGCGCATCACCCACGCCGTAGGCCAGGTGCTGGACAGCTACGCGGCCGGCAACGGCGGCTCGCGCGAGGGCCACGTGTTCAACCTCGGCCACGGCATGTCGCCGGACATGGACCCGGGACATGTGCAGGTGCTGGTCGACGCGGTGCATGCCCTGAGCAGGCGCTGAGGCCCTGCCCTACCTGACGACACGGCGGCTGTTGATCGCGCCGTGATCGTCGTTGCGCGATCATCCTGTCCCCCGCTGCAGCCGAGTTGCCGATGTCCGCCCCCTACGCCACGATCCGCCCCCTGCTCTGGCTGGTGTCGCTGGCGATCTTCATGCAGATGCTCGATGCCACCATCGTCAATACGGCGTTGCCGGCGATGGCACGCAGCCTGGGCGAAAGCCCCCTGCAGATGCAGTCGGTGGTGTTCAGCTACGCATTGGCAGTGGCAACCTTCATTCCCGCTTCGGGCTGGATCGCCGACCGCTACGGCACCCGGCGCACCTTCCTGGCCGCCATCGTGCTGTTCACCCTCGGCTCGCTGGCCTGCGCACTGGCGCAGCAGCTGGGCCAGCTGGTGGCTGCGCGTGTGCTGCAGGGCATCGGCGGGGCGATGCTGCTGCCGGTAGGGCGCCTGGCGGTGATGCGGTCGGTACCGCGCGAGGATTTCCTGCGGGCGATGAGCTTCATCGCCATCCCCGCGCTGATCGGGCCGCTGGTCGGCCCGACCCTGGGTGGCTGGCTGGTCGAGATCGCCAGCTGGCACTGGGTGTTTCTGATCAACCTGCCGATCGGAGTGCTCGGGTTCCTTGCCGCAACCCGCATCATGCCCGACCATTACGCTGCCCATCAGGTGAAGTTCGACCTGCGCGGCTACGTGATGCTGGCCTTCGGCATGGTCGCGCTGTCGCTGGCACTGGACGGCATTTCCGCCGTCGGGACCCCGCACGCCCTGGTGATGCTGATGACGCTGGCCGGTCTGGCCGCGCTGGTGGGCTACTGGCTGCACGCGGCCAACGCCACGGCTCCGCTGTTTTCACTGGCCCTGTTCCGCGTACCCAGCTACCGCATCGGTATTCTGGGCAACCTGTTCTCGCGCATCGGCAGCAGCGCGATGCCGATGCTGATCCCGCTGCTGTTGCAGGTGGGCCTCAGTCTGGGCCCGATGACCGCCGGCCTGATGATGGTACCGGTGGCCGCCGCTGGCATGGTGTCCAAGAAAGCCGCGGTCAGGCTGGTGGAACGGTACGGCTATCGGCGCGTGCTGATGGTCAACACCGTGCTGGTGGGCATTGCGATGGCCAGCTTCGTGCTGATGACCCCCGACCAGCCGCTGGCATGGCGTCTGGTGCAGCTGGCCCTGTTCGGCGCGGTCAACGCCCTGCAGTTCACGGTCATGAACACGGTGACCCTGCGCGATCTGGACGCGGAGTCTGCCAGCGCCGGCAACAGCCTGCTGTCGATGGTGATGATGCTGGCCGCCGGTTTCGGCGCCGCCGCCGCCGGCAGCCTGCTGGCCGCCTTCGGCACCCATCTGGATGCGCACAATGCCACCGCCGCCCTGCATGCCACCTTCATCTGCGTCGGCGCCATCACCCTGACCTCGACGCTGATTTTCTGGCAGCTCCCCGACACCGGCCCCGAACCCCGCAAGGTCGAAGAAGTCGCCGAGTAAGCGGCGACGGGCGCGGTGGGCACGGCAACGCAAAGCCAACGTCAAGAGCGTGACCACCAACGGTCGTCACCTGCCGACACGGGTGACGGGCGGCAGCCTGTCAGCGCCCCATCGCCCGGGCAATCGCCGCCGCCAGCAACTCCCCGGTCACCGGCTTGCGCAGGAACCCCTGCATGCCCGCCTCGGCCACCCGTTCAGCCAGATCCGCATCGGTCCGCGCCGTCACCGCCAGCAGCGGCAAGCCATAGCCCTGATTGCGCAGATGCATCGCCAGATCGAACCCGCTCAGGCCCGGTAGATCCAGATCCAGAAGCCCCAGATCGAACGCGCCGCTGACCATCTCCCGCAGCGCGGCCAACGCATGCTCCGCATGCACGACCTCATGACCGCGCGCGCGCAGCAGCCCGGTCACCACGTCAGCCACCGTCGGATCATCTTCCACCAGCAGCAGCCGCAAGCCCACATCGGCCTGCACCAACGGCGATGCTTCGGCCACCGGCGCCGGTGCGTCCAGCGGCGGCGCCTCGGCCAGCGGCAGCGGCAAACGCACGGTGAAACACGTGCCGCGGCCAAGCTGGCTTTCCACGGCAATGGTCCCCCCCATGGCCTGGACCAGTTCCCGGCTGATCGCCAGGCCCAGCCCACTACCGCCGTACTGCGCGGCCGTACGGGCGCCATCGCCCTGCTCGAACCGGCGGAACAGCCGCTTCTGCTGCTCACCTCCAATGCCCGGCCCCGTGTCCTCCACCTCGAACCGCAGCCCCGTCCCGCCCGGACCCGGCCTGGCGCGTAGCGTCACCTGCCCGCGCTGGGTGAATTTGAGCGAATTGCCGAGCAGGTTCAGCAGCACCTGACGCACACGCAGCAGATCGCCCGTGGCGACGCTGCCCGCCGGCAATGCGTTTTCCAGCACGAAGCGCAGTTGCTTCTGCTCGGCCAGTGGCGCCATCAACTGCTGCACATCGGCCAGCAGCAGGTCCAGGGCAAATGGCTGCGACTGCAGCTCCAGACGCCCGGACTCGATGCGCGCCAGATCCAGCGCCTCGTTGACCAGCAGCAGCAGATGCTCACCGGCCATGCGGATCGACTCGGTATAGGTGCGCTGCTGCGGGTCCAAGGGCGACGCCAGAAGCAGCTCGCTCATGCCAAGCACCCCGGTCATCGGCGTGCGGACTTCATGGCCCAGATTGGCCAGGAAGCGGGTTTTTGCCGCCGACGCCTGTTCGGCCACGTCCTGCATGTGCAACGCCATCTGGTAGGCATGGCGGCGCTGCAGGCGGCGCCGGTACAGCCAGGCGAACCAGCTCACCAGCAGCAGGCCAAGCCCGCTGAGCAGCAGCAGGCCGGGCGCGCTGCGCCACCACGGCGGCAGAACCTGGAAATGCAGGGTCTGCACCTTGGACCAGACCTGGTCTGCGCTGCGCGCCTGCACCTGCAGGGTGTAGCGGCCCGGTGGCAACCGCGAGAACACACGCTCGCCATTGCTGTCGCCGTCCACCCAGTCCGGGTCGTACCCGTCCAGGCGGTAGCGGTACAGCACTGCCGCTGCATCGGTAAAGGACAGCAGGCGGCTGACGATGTGCAGGTCACGGTCGGTATCGCCGATCTGGATCTGCGCATCGCCAGTCAACTCAACGACCTGCTCGCCACGGGTCACCTCCACCCGCTCGATCACCAGCGGTGCGGCGTAGGTCGACGGGCGCACCCGCCGCGGGTCGAACACCACCACCCCGGCGGGCGTGCCGGCCACGATACGTCCGCCTTCGGCAAGCAGCGTGTTCTGCCGGAACTCCTGGCTGCGCAGGCCGTCGTGCACGCCATACAGGCGCACGCGCCCCTGTGCCGGATCCACCCGCAGCAATCCGCGCAGGCTGGTCACCCACACGATGCCTTCTTCGTCCTCCAGCAGACCATTGGCCGCGATGGCCGGGTAGCCCTGGGTGCTGCTGATCACCTGCTGCGCCTGCAGGGCGTCGTCCTGCCAGAGATAGCTGGACAGGCGGCCCTCCTGCGACACCCAGACACGACCACTGCTGGAGATGCTGACCGCCTGCACCGCGGTACCCGGTGCACCCGGTACCGGGACGAACGCGTGCTGCGCCGGTTGCCAACGCTGCAACCCATGGCTGCCCATCAACCAGGGCTGACCGTCGGGACCGCACAACAGGTCGATGTTGAGCTGGCCCGGTGGCAATCCGCCCTGTCCCAGCAGGTGCTGCATCTGCAGTCGCCCGTCCAGGTCCCGTGCCTGCACACCCCCGGTGGAGAGCGTCCAGACGGTGCCTGAACAGATCGCGATGGCGTCGATGTTGCCTTCCAGCGCCGCGTCCTTGCCGGGCTCGTCGCCCCAGCGCCGCATCTGCCGCGTACGTGGGTCATAGCGCAGCAGCGTATCGGCCGACCCGATCCAGACCCGGCCCCGCGGGTCTTCGGCCACCGCGCCAAGCCAGTGGGTGCCGTTGACGAATGCGGCATGCTGCTCGATGCGTCCGGTGACCGGGTCGAACCGGTCCAGCGCACCCTGCGTGCCCACCGCCCACACGCCCCCCTCCGCCGACGACGCGGTGCCCAGCACGTAGCCATTGCGCAGCGAAGCCGGGTCGTCCTCCAACCGGGACAACAACGAGAACTGCCACCAGCGCGGCAACAGCCGCCACAATCCCGCATTGCCGCTGGCCAGCCAGACGCCGCCCTCGCGGTCGGCGAAGGCACCGGTCCAGTTCGGTCGTACCCGCCCGCGCGAGAGCACGCTGTACAGCGGCACCGGCTGGTAGCGTCCCTGGATGCCGATCCCCAGCCCGGAGCGGGTATCGAGCCAGTAATTGCCCTGGCCATCGTGCAGCATCATGCCCAGCAGCGCATCGCCCTCGGGCAGGGTCCAGGGCAGCGGCTCGAAACGGCCATCCGCCCGGCGCACGATGGGCCCGGCGGCCGTGCGGATCCACAGGCTGCCATCCGGGTCGGTGGTCAGCCCGGTGATGGCAACGTGGCCGATGCCCGGCAGCGCCACGCGCTCGAAGTCGTGTCCGGTCCAGCGCGCCAGTCCACGTCGGGTGCCGACCCACAGGCTGCCGTCCACCAGCGTGGCCAGGAACGGCACCGTGTTGGACGGCAGGCTGCGCTCGTTGTCCGGCTCAGGCAGAAAGCGCTGTACCTGGTCAGTGCTGTCGATGCGGTAGAGGCCGCCTTCGTAAGTGCCGAACCACACCGCGCCATCGGCGGTGGAGGCCAGGCTCCACACCGTATTGCTGGCCATCAACGGCTGGGTCTTGCGATCAAAGAAGGTGCGTTGCCGACGGTCCGGCGACAACCGCACCACGCCGGCGTTTTCCGTGCCCAGCCAGAGCCGGTTGCCGGCGTCGGCCAGTACGGTCCAGAACTGGTTGTCGCCCAGACCGTCCTCGGCCCGCCAGACACGGTAGCTGCGCCCATCGAAGCGGGCCAGGCCGTCGTTGGTGGCGATCCACAGGTAACCGAGCTGATCCTCGGCAATATGGTTGACCGTGCTTGAGGGCAGACCGTCGAAGGCGCTCAGCTGGCGCGGCGTCGGTGGCGCCGGCTGCGCGGCGCCCGGACCGATCGCGCCGGCGATGAGCAGCGCGACCCCCAGCATCCACAGGCCGCGTCCCAGCCAGCGCCGGGCGCGCGAGGCGGATACGCGATACATCGACACGGCGGCCTGGGATTCAACGAAGGCAGACATGCAATGGATCATGCCCGATCAGACGATGCCGCGCCCGAAGCGCGCGCGGGCAATGGCATCGATCAGCATGTCACCGGTCACCGGTTTACGCAGGAAGCCATCGAATCCGGCGGCCAGAACCTCCGCCTCGGCGTAGGCGTCCGAGCGCGCGGTCACTGCCACCAGCGGCAACTCGTGCCCCTGCGCGCGCAGCTGCCGCGCGATGGCGGTGCCATCGAGCACGGGCAGGTCCAGATCGAGCAGGCCGACGTCGAAACGCCCGGTCGCCACCTCCGACAGCGCGGCCAGCCCATGCACGACATGGACTACGGTGTGCCCACGTGCCGCGAGCAGCCCACTCACGACGTCGGCCACCGTCGGGTCATCTTCCACCAGCAGCACACGCAACGGCGGCAGCATCAAGGCGGGGCTGGCGAGCTCCGCCGCTGGCACCTCGTCCACGCGCCATGGCAGGGGCAGGTAGACCTCGAAGCGGCTTCCCTGGCCAGGCGCGCTGTGCACAGCGATGCTGCCCCCCATGGCCTGGCTCAACTCCTGGCAGATCGCCAGCCCCAGCCCGCTGCCGCCGTAGCGCGCAGCTCCAGATTGGCCGTGGCCCTGCTCGAAGCGCTCGAACAGGCGTACCTGCTGCTCGGCGCTGATGCCCGGACCGGTATCGAAGACCACGAAGGTGATACCCACACCGTCACCACCAGGCTGCGCGTCCAGGCCGACATGGCCGCGTTCGGTGAACTTGATGGCATTGCCAAGCAGGTTCATCAGCACCTGGCGGATACGCATCTCGTCACCGACCACCGCCAGCCCCTGCAATGGCGCACCGCGTTCAAACCGCAGCCCGCGGCGCTGCGCGATGGGCTCCATCAGGCCCTGCACCTGGCACAGCAGTCGTCCGATGTCGAAGGTGGTCAGCTCCAGCTGCAGCCGACCTGCCTCGATCCGTGCCAGATCCAGCGTGTCGTTGACCAGCCGCAGCAGATGCGTGCCGGCCTTGTGGATCGCATCGGCATAGCCGCGCTGACGCTCGTCCAGCGGCGAGTCGAGCAGAAGCTCGCTCATCCCCAGCACCCCGGTCATCGGCGTGCGCACCTCATGGCCGAGCGTGGCCAGGAAACTGCTCTTGGCCTGCGAGGCCTGCTCGGCCAGCTGCTGCTTGTGCAGCGTGAGCTGCCACTGCTGCCGTCGCCGCAGCCGCAGGCGCACGTACCAGAAGGCCACCGCCAACAGCAGCACGCCGCCGATCGCATACAGCAGCATCGCTGCGCCGCTGCGCCACCACGGCGGCTGCACCTGCACGTGCAGCAGTTTCGAGGCGCCCCAACTGCCGCTGGCGGTGCGCGCCTGCACTTCGATGCGGTAATCGCCGGCGGGCAGCCGCGAGATCGTGCGTTCGCCGTCGGCCCCCTGCACCACCCAGTTGAGGTCATAACCTGGCACGCGGAACCGGTACTGGTTGCCGGGCGGGTCCACGAACGACATCAGCCGCGCGGTGATGCGCAGGTCGCGATCATCCGGCCCGAGTACCACGGTGTCCTCCGGCGGCAACGCCTCCCAACGGGCCGCGTCATGACGACGAACCGCCACCGCGCCCAGATCCAGCCCCGCCGCCGGCAGTGCCACATCAGGCACGGCGGGATCGAAGCCGACCAGACCGGTCCGGCTCACAGCGAGCACACGGCCGCGCGCGTCCACGGCCGGCGGACGGCCAGTGAACTCCGCATCGGGCATGCCATCACGCTCGCCATAGCGGCGCAGCTGCTGGGTCGGAACATCCCAGCGCAGCAGGCCACGTGACGTGGTCGCCCACAGCTGGCCATTGCCGCCCAGCACCAGCCCGCCCATGCTCACCGCTGGCACACCCTGCTCCGCCCCGACCCGCTCGCGCAGGGTCAGCGTCAGGCCGTCCCAGTCGTAGCGCTCAAGCGCGCCCTCGCGTGCCAGCCAGAGCGAGGTGGCGCTCGCCCAGACAAGGTCATAGACGCTGCCGCGCGAGACCCCGGGCACCGCAACGAACGCGTCGTCCTGCAGCCGCAGTACGCCAAGCCCGTCCACCAGCCACGGCTGGCCGCGCGCATCAAACCGGATCTGCTCCACCGGCGAATCCGCATTGCCACGCAGCACGGTGGCGGGAAACTCGCGCAGCACGCGGCCATCGGCCCCACGCTGCTGCACGCCATGATTCATCACCGACACCCAGACACTGCCATCAGGTGCCTGCCGCAGCAGGTCGATGCGCTGCCGCATGTCGGCGCCGCCGTGGATCAGCCAATCGCGGTAGCGCCCCGTACGTGGATCATAGGCGGTCAGGCGACCGGCACGCCCCAGCCAGAGTGTGCCATCCGGCCGCGGCAGCACCGACCAGATGGCACCGCCGCCGACCTGTTCGTCGCTGGCCAGCAGCGCAAGCGTGCCATCGGCGCGCAGGCGGTAGACACCGTGCGCCGCGCCGACGAAGAAATCATGTCCGTCGCTGGCGGCGGTCAACAGGTACTGGCTTTCCAGCGGCTTGCCGTCGAGCTGGTACCAGGTGGCGAAGCGCTGCCAGTCCGGCGGCAGATAGGCCACACCCTGGGTGAGCAGGGCGATCCAGATACCGCCTTCGCGGTCCTGCAGCAGATCCAGCACACCACTCTGCGCGGTGAGGAAACCACTGCCGGTATCGGCATCGAGCTGGCGCAGCTGCTGCCCGTTCCAGCGCTGCAGCCCGCTGGAGCTGCCCACCCACGCCCCGCCCCGTCGGTCGGCGAGCACCAGGGCCGCATTGGGCTGCTGCCTGCCCAGCCACGCCAGCGCCTGCACGCTGTCATCCGGGTTGATCTGCAGAACGCCTTCACCGAAGGTGCCGGCCCATATCCCGCCCTGCGGGTTGCGGCCCAGGCGCAGCACTGGCAGGGCGCCGAGGCGGGCGGCGGCCACCCGCTCGAAGCCGGTGTCGTTCCAGCGCACCACGCCGGCCTCGGTGCCAAACCACAGCCGCCCCTGATCATCGACCAGACTGCTGTAGATCGTGTCGCTGGGCAGGCTGGCCGGATCGCCGGGCGCATGCCGGAACGCACGCAGGCTGCCATCGGCGCCACGGCGGCAGATGCCGCCACTGCTGGTGCCCAGCCATAATGCATCTTCGGCATCGGCCAGGGTCCAGACCTGCCCCTGGCAGACGTCGTTGATGTCGGCAATCGGCTCGAAGCGGCCGCGCTCACGATCCATGCGTACCAGGCCGATGCCATTGATGCCGAGCCAGACCGTGTCGTTGCGGTCCAGCAACATCGTCTCGATCTCGTTGCCCGGCAGTGATCCCGGCACCTGGGGATCATGCCGCCAGGCCTGCACCCCGACCCCATCGTAGCGGGCCAGTCCGCCGTCGGTGGCGATCCATATCCCGCCCACGCGGTCCTGGGCCAGGCCCACGACCATGCGCGAGGGCAGCCCCTCGGCCATGCCGAAGCGCCGCAGCCGTGGCGTCTCCGGCACGTCCAGCGCCAACGCCAGCGCCGCTTCCGACCCGCCAAGCAGGAGCAGCAGCAGGACGAGCACCCGTCCCGGGTGCACAAACATCGCGAACATGGTTTACCCCCTGGTAACCGGTCGATTGTCCCACAGGCCCGACGCCGCGTCCCCGCAAGGACGGACACTGCCCATCGCAGCGCGGTCCTGGCTGCGGCGAACGTACGATTGCCACCATGGACTGTTGCAACCGTGGCGCTGCCCGCGAGCGTGCGACCGTGCGTATCATCCCCCCATCGAAACGGAGCTGCCCTGATGCATCGTCCCCTGCTTCCAGCGCTGCTGCTGGGCCTGTTGCCCCTGACCGGCTGGGCCGCTGCGGATACCTATCGCCTGGACCCCGTGCACACCCGCGTGCTGTTCGCCATCGACCACGCAGGGTATTCGCAGGCACTGGGCACCGTGTCCGGCAGCGAGGGCGTGCTGCGCTTCGACCCGGACCATTGGGAAGCAGCCACGCTCGAGGTCACCGTGCCACTGCAGCAGCTGGAGCTCGGCGATGCCAAGTGGAACCAGGCGACGCTGGCGCCCAACCTGCTGGACGCCGCGCGCTACCCGCAGGCGCATTTCGTATCCACCACCGTCAAGGCCATCGACGAAAACCGTCTGCAGGTGACCGGCCGCTTGACCCTGCGCGGCGTCACCCGCGATGTCACACTGGATGTCAGCTTCAACGGCGCCAGGCGATACCCGCTGCCGCCGTTCCGCCGCACCGCCGGTTTTTCCGCCACCACCACGCTCAGCCGCAGTGCGTTCGGCATGACCGCCTGGTCCAGCCTGATCGGCGATGAAGTGCAGCTGCGCATCGAAGCCGAGGCCAGCCTGGACCGCAGCGCCGCCCCCCCTTCCATCGTTCCCACCGGGAGCCACCTGTGAGCGCACGCAACTCCGTCAACCGCTGGGGCCGTGTCAGCCAGAGTCTGCACTGGCTGATCGCCCTGCTGATCCTCGTCCTGGGTGTCGTCGGCCTGACCATGGGTGAGCTGCCCAGGACGCCGAAATACTTCTGGGTCTACACCGCACACAAATCGCTGGGCATTACGGTGCTGGTGCTGGTGCTGCTGCGGCTGGGCTGGCGGCTGTACGCGGGTGCGCCCGCGCCGGTGCCCGGCACACCGACCTGGCAGGAACGTATCGCCGGCGCCACCCACGGCCTGCTGTACGCGCTGATGTTCGCCATTCCACTGTCCGGCTGGTTGTACGACTCGGCCAGTGGTCTGCGCCCGTTCCGCTGGTTCGGCCTGGTGGAGGTTCCCAAGCTCAGCGGGCCGGACCCGCAGGTGGTGGCGATCTCCCACGCCATCCACGAATATGGCTTCTGGCTGCTGATCGCCACGGTACTGGCCCACGCCGGTGCAGCGCTCTACCACCACCTTTACCAGCGCGACACCACGCTGGTACGCATGCTGCCACAGGGTTGGCTCACCTCCCGACAGAAGGACTGAACGATGCGCATCAAACTCGCTTCCCCTGCCACCGTCGCCACCGCGCTCGCCGGCCTGCTGGCCACCGCGCCGGTGCTCGCCGCAGACTACGTGCAGGCGCCCGGCGCCGGCTCCAGCCTGGCGTTTGCCACCAGTTACGACGGCGAAGTTTTCGCCGGCACCTTCCCCGGCTTCACCACCCAGCTGAGCTTCGACCCGGCCAATCCCGGTGCGGGCAAACTGGACGTACGCATTCCGCTGGCCGGCGCGAAGAGCGGCAACAAGGACCGCGACGGCACCCTGCAGGGCGCGGACTTCTTCAATGTCGCCCAGTTCGCCACTGCCCGCTATACCGCCACCGGCTTCCGCAAGGTAGGCGACAACCAGTACGCCGCCGATGGCACGCTCGAGCTGCGCGGTGTGAGCAAGCCGGTCACCCTGACCTTCACCTGGACCCCGGGTACGCAGCCGGTGCTGGCCGGCAAGGCCACCGTCAAACGCCTGGAGTTCGGTGTGGGCGGCGGCGACTGGGCTGACACCGGCACCATCCCGGACGAGACCGCGATCAGCACACGGGTCAAGTTCAACGCCCGCTGACCGGCCAGGCCTGCCGTGCCTGCGGGCACGGCGAGCCACGCCTGTGGTGGCGCGTTCGGCTGTAAAGTCCAGTCCGACTGGGGCCGCCCCCGGCCCGTTCAAGGAAGAGATTTCCCGATGCGCATGATTCCCGGCTGCGCGGCCGTGTTGTTGCTGGCCTGTGGCGCTGCGTGCGCCAAGGACCCAGCTCCGGTCTACACGCCCTACCCGATCAATGGCAGCACCGCAGCCGAACTCGACGCGCAGATGCAGGCGCTGGGGCCCAGGCAGCATGACGGCGCGCGCTATCCCGGCGGCGCGCAGTGGCAGATCAGCTGGGAGTACAGCAGCGCCCCGCACGGTGCGCGGTGCCGTCTCGGCCAACTGCGGGTGACCCTCACCAGCAACATCACCCTGCCGCACTGGCAGCAGCGCTCGCAGGCCGACGATGAACTCGGCGCGGCGTGGGATGCGTTTCTCGTGCAGCTGGAGCTTCACGAGCAGGGGCACGTGCAGCATGGCCGCGAGGCGGCCGAGGACATCCGCAGGGCGCTCACCGGTTTGAGTGGCAGCTGCAGCACGCTTGACCAGCAGGCGGCTGAGCGCGGCGAGCAGATCATCGCCGTTTACAGTCAGCGCGACATCGACTACGACGCGCAGACCCGCCACGGCCAGACCCAAGGCGCCGTGCTCGCCTACTGAGACGTTGGGACGCAGCGGGGCAGAGCCCCGCTCTACGCGCCCAGCAGCCAGGCCTGCACCGTGGCGGTGTCGAACGGCCAGCCCAGCTCCCGGCCATCACGCGCGTCGCGCAGTACCGGCACCCGCTCACCGTAGCGCTGCTCCAACTGAGGCTGGCCGTCGATGAACACCAGCTCCACACCCGGTGCCCGCGCCCGTGCCAGCACGTCCAGCGCCAGGTCACACAGGTGGCAGTCATCGCGCTGGTAGAGGATCAACATCGCCGCGCTCCAGGGACACCAATGCTGCGCCGCATCCAGGGTTGGCGGCGCCGAGCCGCTAGAATAGCGGTCTCTTCCGGTACCCGCAGCACGGCAACCATGGCAGTCAGCACGTTCGACGTTTTCAAGATCGGCATTGGCCCGAGCTCCTCGCATACCGTGGGTCCGATGAAGGCGGCCGAGCGCTTCGTGCACCGATGGCTGCTTGATCCGGGCCGACTGCAGGACGTCGCGCGCATCCGCGCTGACGTCTACGGCTCGCTGGCGCTGACCGGGCGCGGCCACGGCACCGACAAGGCGGTGCTGCTGGGCCTGGAGGGTCAGCGGCCCAACCTGATCGACCCCGACATCATTCCTGCCACCCTCGAGCGCATCCGCGGCAACAAGCGGATCCGCCTGATGGGCCAGCATGAAATCGCCTTCGACGAGAAGCGCGACCTTGGCATGAACAAGCGCCAGAAGCTGCCCTATCACACCAATGGCATGCGTTTCACGGCCTTCGATGCCAATGACGAGGTGATTGCCACACGCGACTACTACTCGGTCGGCGGCGGTTTCGTGGTCAACCAGGACGATGCGGCCGATGATCGCATCGTACCCGATGAAACCCCCTTGCCCTACCCGTTCAAGAGCGGCGATGAATTGCTGGCGCAGACCGCGCGCAGTGGCCTGAGCATCGCGCAGCTGATGTTCGAGAACGAGAAGAGCTGGCGCAGCGAAGACGAGATCCGCGACAAGCTGCGCGAGATCTGGGCGGCGATGCAGGCCTGTGTGACCCGCGGCATCCGCGAGGAAGGCACGCTGCCAGGCGGCCTGCAGGTTGGTCGCCGCGCCCCGGCGCTGCACCGCGAACTCTCGTCCAAGCCCGAAGCCGCCATGCGCGACCCGCTGACCACGCTGGACTGGGTCAACCTGTACGCCCTGGCCGTGAACGAGGAAAACGCCGCCGGCGGCCGCGTGGTTACCGCACCCACCAACGGCGCGGCAGGCGTACTGCCTGCCGTGCTGCATTACTTCGACCGCTTCTGCCCAGGAGCCAACGAACAGCGCGTTTTCGACTTCCTGCTGACCTCGGCGGCGATCGGCATCCTGTACAAGGAAAACGCCTCCATTTCCGGCGCCGAGGTTGGCTGCCAGGGTGAGGTCGGCGTAGCCTGCTCGATGGCCGCTGGCGGCCTGGTGGCCGCGCTGGGCGGCAACCCGAGCCAGATCGAGAACGCAGCGGAGATCGGCATGGAACACAACCTCGGCCTGACCTGCGACCCGATTGGCGGCCTGGTGCAGATTCCCTGCATCGAACGCAACGCGATGGGCGCGGTCAAGGCAATCAATGCGTCGCGCATGGCGATGCGCGGCGATGGCAAGCACAAGGTTTCGCTGGACAAGGTCATCAAGACCATGCGCGACACCGGCCGGGACATGCAGGACAAGTACAAGGAAACCAGCCGCGGCGGCCTGGCGGTCAATGTCATCGAGTGCTGAACGCCAGCGGCGCGCACGGCGCGCTCATCCGCCAGCAGGTAGGCTCATGGCCTGACCCGGACGGATGATCGCCCATGCGCCTGCTGGCCGCTGCCCTGTTTGCCTGCCTGCCTTCTGCCACCTGTGCGGCGGCCGACTACGGGCCGCGACTGGAAGGTTTCCACTACCCGTGGCCGGTGCACACCTTTGCGCTGGAAAGCCAACGCCAGCCGCTGCAGATGGCCTACCTTGATCTGGCACCGCAGGGGTCGCCGAAAGGCGTGGTACTGCTGCTGCACGGCAAGAACTTCTGCGCGGCGACCTGGCAGGAGACCATCACCGCCTTGCTGACTGCAGGTTACCGGGTCATCGCCCCGGACCAGATCGGCTTCTGCAAGTCCAGCAAGCCGGAGCGTTACCAGTACTCTTTCGGACAACTGGCTGCCAACACGCGGGCATTGCTCGATTCGCTCGGTATCGAGCGCGTGCATGTGGTCGGACATTCGATGGGCGGCATGCTCGCCATCCGTTTTGCGCTGCTCCATCCGCAGCTCACCCGGAGTCTGGCGCTGGTCAACCCGATCGGACTGGAGGACTGGAAGGCACTGGGCGTGCCCTGGCGCAGCGTCGACGCGTGGTATGCCAACGAACTGAGCACGAGCTTTGAGAGCATCAAGCGTTACCAGCTGGACGTCTACTATGACGGCCACTGGCAGCCGAGCTTCGAACGCTGGGCGCGCATGCAGGCCGGAATGTACACCGGCCCCGGAAAGCATGCGGTGGCCTGGAGCCAGGCGCTGACCTCGGACATGGTGTTCAACCAGCCGGTGGTCTACGAGCTGCCGCTGCTGCAGGTGCCGACCACGCTGCTGATCGGCCAGAAGGACCGCACTGCGATTGGCCGTGACCGGGCATCGCCGGAACTGAAGACCCGCCTGGGCGACTACCCGAGCCTGGGCAAGGCCGCCGCCGCGGCCATTCCAGGCGCGGAACTGGTCGAGTTCGCCGCGCTCGGCCACTCGCCACAGGTGCAGGACCCGGTACGCTTCAACCACGCCCTGCTGCAGACCCTGGAGCGTGCAGAACAGACAGCGCCGCCGCAGCAGAGCCAGCGGCGCTGAAGGTCAGGCAGGTCAGTACAGCCCCACCACCGAAAGCCCCTCCACATCCGTATCGCCGATCACGGTCAGGTACCAGGTGCCGGCAGCGGGACGGATGATCTGCACCGTCTGCGCAGTACCCGGCTTGACCGAGCGATAGTCATTGCTGGCAGCGGAAGGCACCCGGTCATGCGCTGCGTACACGGCTGCCGTGCCGTTGCCACCGTAAGTGCGCAGGCTCAACATGCTGGTGCCGGCCGGCACCTCGATGCGGTAAAGCAGCGGCTCTCCGGCCACGGCCGACTGCGCCGTGGCTGCAACCCGGTTGACCAGCAGCTCGCTGGGGTCGTCCGACAGCGGTTGACCGGCGGCCTGCACCGCCGCAGCTGCATCGACAATACCGGCGCCGATGCTGCGGTTGGTTGGCGGGGTCACCGCGAACGGACGCGCAGTGAAACGCAGCACCTGGCGGACCTGGACCGGAGTCAAGGGATCCAGCCCCGCCGTGGCCCGTGCGTCCTGCATCAGCGCCACCACCGCGGCCACGTGCGGGGCCGCCATCGAGGTACCCTGCATGCCCACCGTGCGGTCACCGGCCGGACTCGCTTCCGGTGCCTGTGTACCGTTGTTGCCCAGTGACCAGACGTAGTTGTTGTTCTGGTCGCTGTCCACGTCGTCACCGCCCGGCGCGGCGATGTCCACCGCCGGGCCGTAGTTGGAGTAACTGCTGCGCGCCCCGGTATAGCCGGTGGCACCCACGGTGATCACACCACGGCAGCTTGCCGGTGAGAACTGCGACGCACTGCTGTTGCTGTTGCCCGCCGCAACGACCACCGTGCTGCCGCGTGCCGTAGCGATGTCGATGGCGGCCTGGGTGGCCGGATCATCGGCACAGCTGCCTTGACCGCCCAGGCTGAGGTTGAGGACTTCAGCCGGTGTCGTGTTGTCCGGCACGGCCTCAACCGGACCACCGGCGGCCCAGACGATGGCATCGGCGATGTCGGAGGTGTAACCGCCGCCGGTGCCCAGCACCCGCACCGGCTGCACCTTCGCGTTGTAAGCCACACCGGCGGTGAACCGGCCGTTGTTGGTCACCGCAGCCACCGTGCCGGCGACATGGGTGCCGTGGAAGCTGCTGGCCCGGCCCGGGGTCCAGTCACCGGGGTCATGAGCGTCCGGGTCCCGGCCGTCACCATCGTTGCCCACCTCGGGATCGTGGACGAAGTCATAACCGGGCAGGAGGTTGGCCGCCAGATCGGCATGGTCGAGGTAGCCGGTATCCAGCACCGCCACCACCACGCCGGTACCCTTGGCTGCATCCCAGGCCTGCGGCGCGCCGATGCCGCTGACCGGATGCTGGTAGTGCCACTGATACGGGTAATGCTCGTCGTTGGGCGTCACCTCCAGCGCGTACTTCCTGGTGTCCAGCTGTGCGTACTGCACATCCGGATCACTGCGCAGCTGGGCCAGCACCGCTGCGGCCTGCACGGCGGACAACGGGTACGGTGCCTGCAGCAGATCAGCACCCACGGCCAGCCGCCGCAGCTGGCGGCTGGTGCCAATGCTGCGCTGTGCGCCTGTGACGCCGGCGCGCTGCAGCGCCTGGTCGAACACCGTGGTGGCCGGACGAGCTGAGCTGCGGCGCCGGGTACCCTCGCCGCTGTGCAGCTTGAGGATGAACCGGGCGCTCTCCTGTACCGGCGCTGCCGGTATCGATAAGGGCTTGACCATCACGCGGGCAGCGGCCGAAGCCTGCACCGGAAACAGCCCTGTGGCAAGCGCGAGCGCGGCGGCCAGGACACTGATGTGAGCACACAGGCGCTGATCGTCGGTTTTCATGCGGTTTTTCTCCGGTGTGGCTCAGCGTGCGAGGGCAAAGACGCTGAGGTTAGTGTAGGCCGATTCGCCGACAACCTTCAGGAACCAGGTGCCGGCCTGCGGACGTGTGATGGCGATGAGCTGTGCGTTACCGCTCCGGCGTGACTGGAACGGGGCTGTAGCGGCCTCCGGCGCGCTGCCCGGTGCGGCGTAAAGACTGATCGAGCCGGTACCGCCCATGGTCCGCAGCTGAAGCGATGTGGCGCCAGCAGGAACGTCGATGCTGTAGAGCTGCGTACTACCCGCGGCCCCCTTCTGCCCGGGCAGTGCAATGCCGCTGGCCAGCGTCTGATGGTCAGGCAGCGGTTCGCCACGTGCCAGGATCACCGCACGTCCCGCATCCAGGATCCCGACGCCGATGGCCTGCGACGGCGTGCGGTTGAACGGCCGTGCTGACCGCTTCAACATGTCGGTGACCTGGTCCGGTGTGAGTGCGTTGCCGGTGGTGCTGACTGCTGCTGCCTGCATCAGAGCGACAACGCCGGCCACGTGCGGTGCGGCCATCGAGGTGCCCACCATGCCGACCAGGATGTTGTCGCCCGCGGCCGTGGTGGTTCCACTGTCGCCAGCGGACCAGATCATGCCGCCGGCCACCGGATCGGACGGCGACTCGTCGCCGCCAGGTGCCGCCAATGTAACGCCGTCGCCATAATTGGTGTAGGACGCTGCGCGCTCACGCTGCTCGGTGGCCGCCACCGCAATGACGCCGCGGCAACTGGCGGGTGTGAAGCCACTCACGTCGATCGCCGCATTACCAGCGGCCACCACGATGCTGGTACCGCGCGCGCGCGCCGCATCGATCGCTTCCTGGTAAGCCGGCGTCTCGCTGCAGCTGGCCTGCCCACCAAGACTGAGATTGATGACCTCGGCGGGCGTCGGATTGTCAGGCAGTCCGTCAACATGCCCACCGGATGCCCAGATGATGCCATCGGCGATGTCCGAGTCGAAGCCACCGCAATGACCCAGCACGCGCACCGGTTGCACCTTTGCGCCCCAGGCCACGCCGGCCAGCGGCTGCTGCGCGCTGCCGGTCGCGGCGATCGTTCCCGCTACGTGCGTGCCATGCCACGAGCTGTCCCGGTCAGAGCCACAGACCATGTCTGCTCTGGTCCAGTCACCCGGATCAGTCGGGTCCGGGTCGCGTCCATCACCGTCTCCGGCGATGTCAGGCTCCTGGCCACCCTCTCCATCATCCTGACCAAAGAAGGACACCATGTCATAGCCGGGAACAACGTTGCCCGCCAACGCCGGGTGCGGAAGGATGCCAGTGTCCAGCACCGCCACGACCACGCCCTCGCCGCCGCCGTGTTGCCAGGCAGTCGGCGCATGGATGCCGCCGGGCGCATCGAGCAGGTCCCACTGCAAGGGCGAAATCGCTGGCGCCTGCGTGGCCAGCGCATGACGGATGCCATCCACCTGCGCGTACTGCACCTGGGGGTCGGCACGCAGCTGCGCCAGCAGCGCAGCCGACTGCGTGGCATCAAGAGGGCGGGAGGTGATGACGACCTGCGCGTTGGTCCCGGTGCGCCGCAGGATGCGGGCATGCGGCGCCGTGGCGATCGCATTGCGCGGTTGCGAACGCGCGAGTGCGGCCTGTACCGACTGCAGGCCCATGCGACCATCTGCTGCGGCAGCAGTTCCCTTGCGGTACTTGACGATGAACCGCTGCGCGCCGGTATCCGTGCCGGCGGTTGACGCATGCAGCGGCCCCGTTGCTGGCGCTGCCGCGTTGGCAGCGTTCGTACCCAACAACACACTGATGGCAGCCGCCAGCAGTGTCGCCGCGGCTTTCTTCTTCATTCTCATCTCGTTGCTTCCTGTTCCGGTGATGTTGTGCGGTGAGCCGCATCGCGGCCCGCGCGCCTGCTACAGATCCACGCCAAAGCCGATGCCTGCCGAGCGGTCGTCGCCGCTGAACGCGCCGCCGAGGCTGAAGCTCGCGCGTTCGCTGATCTGCTTGCCGTAACCCACAGAAAGCGCCTTCTGGCTGTTCTGGAACCCCGCGCCCACTGCGATCCTTCCGCGCGGACTGCGGCTGCCGGCAGCATTGATGGCCATGTTCAGCATCGCCGCACTCATCGCGCCCTGGCGGTCGATGCGCCGGTCCTGCAACCCCAACCGGTGATCGAGCTCACGGTTGACCTCGGCGAACCGATCGTCGAGCACCTGCAGGCGGTTGTCGGTGTAACTGCGAGCCGCATCAAGGGTCTGGCGGTCACCTTCCTGGACCTGCGCGACATTGGCCGCGTCGGTTGCATTGATGCCGGTGCCAACGTTGCTGACACGGCGTTCGTTGCCAGCACTGCCCACCGAGACCACACCGTCCTCGCTGGCCACCGACCCCTGGCCGAGCGCCACCGAGCCATTGCCGGCAGCCGTCGCCCCGGTGCCGATCGCGGTCGCACCGCTGGCCGTGACCCGGCTGTCGGCGCCCACTGCCACCGCATTGGTGGCGCTGGCGCCGACCTCACTGTTGTTGCCCACCGCGGTGCTGTTGGCCGCAGCGGCGCGCGCACCGCTGCCCACCGCCGTGTCGTTGCGGTCACCGGCCATGCTGCCCTCGCCGACGGCCAGTCCGTCGCCGTCACCGCGTGGCACCCCGCTGGTGGGCGGGGGCGTGACCGCACCGCCATTGCGCTCCAGGTCACCCACGCGCGCATCAAGCCCGCTGAGCGCCCCGTCGAGTGCGCCAAGCGCGCCGCCCACGTTGCCAAAGCGCTGGCCCTGCACGGTGTACACCGGGCCGACCAGCAGACCATCGCCGCCCAGCGCAGCGCCACCGCCCAGCGCGCGCGCCACGCCATCGAGCTGCTCGACATTGACCGCCTCATCGCGCGCGACGCCGGCTTTCAGATTGCCCAGCGTGGTGCCGCCCGCTCCACGCAGGCTGATGCGCTCGCCGCCCTCATCGTCGTAGCGCACCGCCACCTTGGCCAGTTCGCCAACATCACCGCCCACGGTGGCAATGGCCGCGTCCAGCTGGCGCTTGTTGACCGCATCGGTGCCCTCACTGCCGTCGGCCACGTTGGCGATCTGGCGCTCATTGCCGGCCGACCCCACCGATATGGTGCCGGCACGATCGGCAAGCGAGCGCGCGCCCAACGCCACTGCATCGGTCGCCGTGGCCGAGCTGCCATCACCAAGTGCCATGGATGACGCCGCCCTGGCAGTGGCAAAGACACCCAGCGCCTGGGAGCTTTGACCACTCGCGCTGGCCCAGGTCCCCATGGCAACGGCGTCGTTGCCTCGCGCAACAGCGTATCGGCCGGCCGCAACAGCGTCCTGTCCGCTGGCCCGTGCACCGCGCCCTACGGCAACTGCGCCTTCAGCGGCGGCGCTCGCGCCGGCGCCGATCGCAGTGGCATCCAGCGCGGTGGCCCAGGTGAAGTTGCCCAGCGCGGTAGCGTACGGGGCGTCTGCGCGACTGGTCGCGCCAACGGAGGTGGTCCGTTCGCCTTCGGCGACGGCAAAGTAGCCCAGCGCAGTTGCATAGTCGTCGCGCGCGGCCGCGGCGCGGCCAAAAGCCGACGCGTAGTCACCCAGCGCCTGCCCGGTCGCACCGACCGCCACCGACGAAATGCCGCTGGCCTGGGCACGGCGCCCAATTGCCACCCCGTCCGCCGCATCTGCCGTGGCGCCGTTACCGACCGCCAATGCGTTGGTTGCCAGGGCCGCGGCGCTGGTCCCGATGGCGGCCGAGTCCGCTGCCAGTGCACTGCTGCCTCGACCGATCGCGGTGGCGCCGTCACCCAGCGCGAGCGCCTGTTCGCCCAGTGCGGAAGCCCCGGCGCCGAGTGCATTGCTCCACTGACCTGCCGCGAGGCTGCCCTGGCCATCTGCAACACTGGACGCCCCGAGCGCCATCGCACCGTCACCGCTGGCCAGCGCGTCGTCGCTGCCATCGCGCGCACCGTCCACCGCGAAGTAGCGCAGATCAGCGCTCTGCGCCTGCACCGCCTTCAGCTGGGCGAGGTTCACCGCGTCGTTGTCCTCGGTCCCGCCGGCAAGATTGGCGATCTGCCGCTCGTTGCCTGCCGCGCCGATGGAAACCACACCCTCGCGATCAGCCACCGCGCCATTGCCCAGGGCCACACTGTTCTCGGCAGTCACCCAGGCCTCATTGCCGATGGCCACGCTCTTGCTGGTCCACGCACGCGCACTGGCGCCGACGGCAACCGCACGTTCCTCGGCGGCGTCGGCCATCGCTCCCAGCGCCGTCGAACGCGAGCCGTTGGTGCTCGCCCCGGGTCCGACAGCTGTGCTGTTTACCCCATAGGCAGTCGTGTCGAAGGGGATACAGGCAAAGTCCTCGCACGCCACCCGACCGCCCAACGCCATCGCGCCGTCCGCCAGCGTGCGGCTATAGGTGCCGATGGCCACCGCGTCCCGGCCACCGGCTGTGGCATTACCGCCGATGGCGATGCTGCGGTCGCCGCCGGGGGCAAGAAGGTTGGCCTGCACGCCGATTGCAATCGACCCCATGCCATCTGCCTGGCTGCCCTGGCCCATCGCCAGTGCCAGATCGCCCTGCGCTTGCGCCAGCTCACCGAGTGCCAGGCTGTTGTCACCGGCGGCCATGCTGCCACGACCGAGCGCAACCGCGGCAGCCCCCTGTGCGGTACTGCCTGCGCCCAGTGACAGGGCACCGTCGCTGGCCGCCACCGCGCCCATGCCGGCGGCCACTGCACCGGAACCCACCGCAGTGCTCGCGTTGCCCAACGCCACCGCGCCGTCGGCCCCGGCATACGCGCCGCCGCCCAGCGCCGTGCTGTAGTCACCGTCTGCCAGGCTCGCAGCGCCCATGGCCAGGGTCTGGGTGCCATCGGCCACGGCACCGGCGCCACCGGCCTGAGCACGTTCGCCGTTGGCCAGCGCATCGTCGCTGCCATCACCCACCCCGTCGACGGCGGCGTAGCGCAACGTATCGGCCTGTGCCTGCACCGTCTTCAACTGCGCCACATTCACGGCATCGGTATCTGCCGTACCTGCTGCAACATGCACCAGTTGCCGCTCGCGCCCTGCCGCGCCGAAAGAGACCGTGCCGGTACGTTCCGCGCGTGATCTGCCACCGATGGCGATACTGTCGGCCGCGCCCGCCTGTGCATCCATGCCCAGGGCCAGCGATGCGGCGCCGGCGGCCTGGGCCTCGTGACCCAGCGCAACGCTGCTGTCGCCGCTGGCCCCAGCACCTGCACCCACGGCGGTGGCATTCAGACCGGCTGCGCGCGTGTTGTTCCCGAAACAGATAACACCCTCAGGGCAGGCAGACTGCCCCCCGATGGCGACACTGCTCGCCCCCGACGCGCGTGTCAGATAACCCAGGGCAACGCTGCGGAAGCCGGTCGCGCCCGCGTCCGTGCCGAGGGCCACGGCACCGGCGCCTTCGGCCGAAGCGAACTGGCCCAGAGCCGTCGCATACTCCACCGTCGCCTGCGACCCGATACCCAGCGCGATGCCTGCCGGGCCTGCCGCATTGGCCTGGGTGCCCATCGCCAGCGAACTGTTGCCCGACGCCTGCGCAAGGCCGCCGACCGCCACAGCAGCGTAGCCTGATGCCGACGAACGCGACCCCATCGCCATCGAACCCGGGCCGGTTGCCTGGCTGTCGTCGCCCAGCGCCACAGCGGATACCTCCGCAGCCAAGGCCCCGCGGCCCTGTGCGATCGCGTCGCGCTCGAGAGCCGTTGCACCGCTGCCGACAGCAATCGCGCTGTCCTGGCCAGCCCACGCGCCCGAACCCGCCGCGAGACTGTAATCGCCCTCGGCCAGGCTGTTGGCTCCCGCCGCGCTGCTCTGCACACCCCGCGCCACGGCATTGGCACCGGCCGCCAGCGCCTGCTCGCCATCGGCCAATGCGGCACTGCCCAGCGCCGTGCTGTTCTGGCCCAGTGCGGTGGCCGCCCCGCCCACCGCGAGTGCGGCATCGCCCTGCGCGCCGGCCAGTGCACCCAGCGCAACGGCCGCATTGCCGTCAGCCAGCGTGGTTTCACCGATGTCGGCCTGACCATTACCGTTGTCGTCACTGCCAGGCGCGCCGCCCAGCGCCACTGCACCTTCGCCACGCGCGCGGGCGCGATGTCCTATTGCCGCGGCATGCTCACCATCGGCAGCGCTGTATGCCCCCATGGCCGTGCTGCCTTCGCCAGCCGCGCGGGCATAGCCGCCCACGGCTGCGGTGAAGTCGCCGCCCAGTGCGCGTGCATTGGCGCCGACCGCCACGCCGGCTTCGCTGTTGGTTCCGGCGTTGTATCCCGCCGCGAAGCTGCCCTGGCCGTATGTCTGCGCCATCGCGCCCACGGCCGTCGCGCCCTGTGCCTGTGCGACGCTCAACGCGCCGACAGCCGTGGCGGCCTGGTCACCTTCAGCGGCCGCGCTCGCCCCAACCGCCGTGTTGCCGAAGCCTGCCGCCTGCGCGCTCTGCCCCAGCGCCGTCGCCGCGTCGCCTGCGGCAATCGCATTCTGACCGAAGGCCGACGCACCGATGCCGATCGCCTGTGCCAACGATCCGATTGCAGTGGTCGCATTGCCTACCGCCTGGGTCTGCACGCCAATGGCCACCGCGCCATCGCCATCGGCATTGGCGTCATCGCTGCCGTCGGCCGCGCCATCGATGCGCAGATACGCGTCCATCGCCGCAGCACGCAGGCAGGTCACATCACCGTCAGCGCAGGTTGCCGCCGTGCCTGGATCGGCCAGCGCCAGACCCGCTGGCACCAGCAGCAACACCAGCGCCAGACCGCGGCCGCGCGTGCCACCCGCGCGGCCGCGCGCCAGCTCGGAAGCCACCACCCAGTGGCCCAGGGTGCGGTTCCAGATCTTTCGGAAAATTCGGTTCATGCAAGTCATCTCCAACTGCAGCGGCAAGACCATCCCGTGCCGGCCTGTGTGCATGACAGGCCGGTCTGTCCGAAACCGGAATGGACGGGTGTTTCCGGGCCGCGTTTGTCGCGATACAGGCGACGCTGTGACGGCCCCAACGGGTTCTGAACGTACGGTCCATGCGAAACCGCTGTCACGCACGCCAGATCACCGACTTCTCACTCGTTTCTCACCGCGCTGCGCCGACGCAGCCGCAAGCGTCATGACCCGACGTCCTCGACGCATCCGCCAGTCGACGTGCCGCACGCGGCACACAAGCAGGCGCATTTTTCACGCAGCTCAGTGGAGAGGAGCGGCTATTGATAGGCTGCCCCTTGTGTCAAACGACGAACACATAGCCTTCGCCGTGCACTGCGTTCAGCGGGAGCGGGTGTGCGCACTGATGGGCAACCTTGCGGCGCAGGCGATGGATCAATGAGTCCAGGCGATGGGTATCGAACTCGAAGACGTTGCTGGTCAACACCGCGATGAGCTGCTCGCGCAGAACCAGTTCGCCAGGTTGCTGCAGCAGGCGCGACAGCAGCGGACGCTCGCTCTTGGTCAGCGCCACCGTTTGACCGTCCGGTGCACACAGACGCCAACCACCGCCGAGCAGCCGCCAGCCGCCCGCTTCGGAGACCGCCGCCGGCAGTTCTTCAGCGCGTGAGGAGGGCTGCAGGCGCCGTACCAGGCTGTGCAGGGTCGCGACCAGCATCGAGGGTTCGACCGGCTCGCACAGGCAGGCATCGGCACCGAGCACCAGCGCACGTACCTGCGCACCAACATCGGCGGTGGCGGCCAGCAGTACCACGCCAAGCGCGGGGTACTGCGCGCGCAGCGCACCGGCCAACGCCGCCTCATCCTCTTCCGGCGGACAGCGCGCCAGCACCACGATCTGCGGCGAATTCACGGTCACGCAGTGCATCAGTCCGGCCACGCTGGCCACCGGTGAGACGGTAAACCCGCTTGCCTGCAGGCAGGCCGTCAGTACATGGAGATGCGGGTGCGGCTCATGCAGCAGAACGGCGATGTGCAGGCTGGACGGAGCGGAAGGTAGCACGGGCAGGACCGGTTGCAGCACTGCCGCGATGGTAGCCAGCGCATGCGGCGTGGCCATTAGGACGCTACGGAATTGCGTGGATCCGGACAACGTCATCCAACAGCGCGGCGGCGGTGACCCTCGCACCGGCCCCCGGTCCCTGGATCAGCAGCGGCTGTTCCCGGTAGCGATCACTGTGCAGGGCAACGCGGTTGTCGGTGCCCGCACCCTGCGCCATCGGATGGTCGGGCGGCAGCGACCGCAGTCCCACCTCGGCACCGTCGGCGTCCACGCGTCCGATAAACCGCAGCACATGACCACGGGCGCGCGCCTGCTGCCACTGGTCCTGCAGGGGTGCATCGAGCAGCTGCAGCTGTGACAGCGCCTGGGTTAGGGGAAGCCCAGCCAGCGTCGCCGGTACCAGCGAGTTCACCCGCACCTGCGCGGCCTCCAGCGGCAGGCCACTGGCACGGGCAAGAATCAGCAGCTTGCGCTGCACATCCTCACCCGCAAGATCCAGCCTGGGGTCCGGCTCGGTGAAGCCGGCCTGCACGGCCTCAGCCACCCACTGCGAGAACGCCCGCCGCCCATCGTAATGATGGAACAACCATGCCAGCGAACCGGACAGCACGCCCTCGACGGCATGGATACGGTCGCCGCCAGCGATAAGCGCGCGCAGACTGCTCAGCAGCGGCAGGCCTGCGCCCACCGTTGCGCTGTCGCCGTAAAAGCCGCCCCCCGCCGTGCAGGCTTGACCAATCGCCTGTGCCCGTGACAGCTGCGCGCCCGCGCCGAGCTTGTTGGCCGTCACCACATGGACACCGCGCGCCAGCCATCGCGCATGCTGCTCGGCCACCGCATCGCTGGCGGTTGCATCAACCACCACATCGCCGGCATGCAGCGCCTCGGTCTCGGCCTCGAGGGCAGGCGGTGCTGCCACTGCGGGTGCGCTGCGTGCCTGCAGCAGGCGCTGTGCCGGTTCCTGTCCGCAGCGCAGTACGGTGCGCGAGTTCGCCACCCCGTGCAGGCAGGGCAACGCGACGCCGCGTTGCTGCAGGGTCTGGTAGCGCGCAACGAACGCCGAGCCGACCGTGCCGGTGCCGAGCAGCAGCAGCTGACGTTGCCGCGCCGGATGAGGTGTCAGACGCTGTGCGTTCATGCCTCCACCCGCTCTCTGCCGACCTCGGCCTGCGCCTGCAGCACCGCCTGCGCGCGCGCCAGCGCGGCGCCGAGATCGGCCACCAGATCCGCTTCTGCCTCGATGCCTACCGACACGCGCAGCAAGCCGTCGCTGATACCGGCCGCCGCCCGCGCCTGGGCACTCATCGCAGCATGGGTCATCGTGGCCGGGTGTGCGATCAGGCTCTCCACCCCGCCCAGCGATTCGGCCAGGGTGAAGCAGCGCAGGCCATCAATGAACGCGCGTACTGCCGCGTGCCGGTCCGGCCCCTCGCAGGACACCAGTTCAAAGGAGAGCATCGCCCCGAAACCCGATTGCTGGCGAGCGGCCACCGCATGGCCGGGATGATCGACAAGGCCGGGGTAGTAAACCCTGGCCACAGCCGGATGTGCGGCCAGCAATGGCACGATCGCGGCGGTGTTTTCCTGGTGCACGCGCAGGCGTGCGTCCAGCGTGCGCAGACCGCGCAGGGTGAGAAACGCATCGAACGGGGAGCCGGTCAGGCCCAGCGCGTTGCCCCACCACGTCAGCTGCTCGTGCAGCTCCGCGTCGGCGGCGATGACTGCGCCGCCAACCACGTCGCTATGACCATTGATGTATTTGGTGGTCGAGTGCAGCACCAGGTCGGCACCGAAGGCCAGCGGCCGCTGCAGCGCCGGTGACAGGAAGGTGTTGTCCACCACCACCCGGGCGCCGGCCGTGTGCGCGGCCTCGATGACAAAACGCAGATCGGTGATGCGCAGCAGTGGGTTGGACGGCGTTTCCACCAGTACCAGCGCAGGCTGCTGGGCCAGCGCCGCGGCCAGGCTCTGCGGGTCGGTCAGATCGGCCGTGATCAGGCGGAAGTGGCCCTTGTTGGCCAGCGCATTGAACAGGCGCCAGCTGCCACCATAGGCATCATGCGGCACCACCAGCGCGTCGCCGGGTTGCAGCAGCGCATTGAGTACAAGATTGATCGCGCCCATCCCGGTGGCGGTGACCACTCCGCCCGCGCCGCCTTCCAGCTCGGCCAGCGCCTCGCCCAGCAGGTCACGGGTCGGGTTGCCGCTGCGGGTGTAGTCATACTGGCGCTTGTTGCCGAAGCCTTCAAAGCTGAAGTTGGACGACAGCACGATCGGCGGCGTCACCGCGCCGTGCGCGGTGTCGCGGTCGATGCCGGCGCGCACGGCGGCGGTGGTACGGCAACAGGACGGCTGGTCGGTGTGCAGGCTCATGCGGTGTCTCCCGGCAGGCGGATGGCGGTGGCGAGGATGCTGTTGATGCGGGCGGTTTCCTTGAGGAAGGCGTCGTGGCCGTAGGGCGAGCGCAGCACGCGCAGGCTGCCGCGCGGTCCCAGCCCCTCCACCAGTGCCACCAGGTCGGCCAGCGGCACCAGGCGGTCGCCCTCCACGGCCACCACCACGGTCGGCACCTGCAGCTGTGCCGGGTCGACGCGGTGCAGGTCGATCGATTCGGACAGGCGCAGCCAGGCCGTCACCGGCGTGCGCGCAACGTACTGGGCGGCGGCCGCGTCGAGGTAGTCCTCCGCCGCTACCCGAACCCGACCGTTGACCACTTCGGGCGCGGCATCGAAGCGCTCACTGAACTCTTCCGGCGTGCGGTAGCTGAGCATGGCGAACTGGCGCGCCAGCGCGAGTCCATTCTCGTCGCTGCACTGCAGCTGCCCCAGGGCAACCGCGCGGCGCTGCAGCGCGCGCCAGGCCGCCGCATAGGGGTGGGCGCGGTGCGCGCCGCTGACCACCACCAGCCGCTGCACCCGCGCCCGGTGACGCAGCGCAAACTGCTGGGCAACAAGCGCGCCGTAGGAATAGCCGACGAAGGCCTGCAGGCGTGGAATGGACAGGTGGTCCAACAGCAGCGCCAACGCGTCGGCCTGGTCAGCGGTGTCGATCGGCGCATCGACCGCGCCGTCGGCGCCGATGAAATCGAACGCGAGCACGCGTAGCAGCTGCGGGTCCAGCGCGCGTCCGGGCGCGACCAGGCCTTCGGCCCAGCCTTTCTCGGTGAAGCGGTCATTGGCCGCCACGTGCCGGTGCGCCGAAATGCCGCCGGCCAGCGCCACCACTGCCGCCTGCGGCGGACCCACGCACTCCCAGCGTACGGTGACCGTGCGCAGGCCCGCATGACGCATCGGCAGGGCGGCGACGAACTCACCCCGCACGGGCGTGCTGCGGTCAGTGACCGGCACGCTGGCCGGAACGAAGGCTTCTGGGGAGGGTGAAGACGGGAGGGCGAGGCTCATGGCGGTATCCAAAGGGAAGCGGCCATCGAGCCTTCGCAGGGCCCGTGTCCGGACACGCCCGCAGCGGGCATGTCTCGAACCATCTTCCGGTGGACGCACGGTCCCCGCAGGATTTGGCACCTACGCCGACGCTTGCGCGCCTGCGGGCTGCCCCGGCTTCAAAGGGCCTGTCCCTCTGCCGGTCTCGATGGTGGGACCACAATGCCAGCGCCCACCAGGCCTGTCAACCCATCCATCATGATGAAGAGATATAGACGACATCGGGACCGCCGTTGCCGCCATGCCGTACATTTTCCGGATGCGAACTGTCGTGCTTGCCACCGCCCTGCTGCTGCCCTGTGTGTCGTCGGCCACCCCCGGGTCGGCGTGGCGTCAGGGCTGGGGACTGGCCAGGCCACCGGCCGACGCGGCCGCGCCCGCGCCGCCGGCCCGCCTGCGTCTGCAGGCCAACGGCGCACAATGGCAGGCATACATTGAAAACACCCTGGACGGGCCACTGGAGTACGTGCTGGTCGCCAGCGATGGTCAGTCCCTCACCGGTCTGCCCAGCACGGGCCTGCTGCCGGCACGACGCAGCACCGTCATCGCCAACCTGCCCGCGCCGGCCGACGGCGGACCGCTGCGGGTCGTGCTGCGCACCGCTCCGGGCGATCCGGCTGCGCAGCCGCACGACGTCACCTACGCCCTGCCCTTTGCCGACGCTCCGGTGCGGGTGAGCCAGCCCCCGCAGGGACTGGCCAGTCATCGCGATGCCGGCAACGCCGAAGCGGTGGATTTCGCACTGCCCGTGGGCACGCCGGTGCTCGCCGCGCGGTCCGGTACCGTCATGCAGGTGCAGGACGGCTTTGCCGCCACCGCTTCCGACGCCGAAGGCCTGCTGGAGCGGGTCAACCTGGTCCGGGTGCTGCATGAGGACGGCAGCATGGCGGTCTATGCGCACCTGCGGGCCGGCGCGATGCAGGTGCGCGCCGGCCAGCACGTCTCCAGCGGGCAGCCATTGGGGCATTCGGGTAACAGCGGCCTGAGCCGGGGACCGCGCCTGCACTTCGCCGTCCAGGTCAACCGCGGCCTGCAGCTGCACGCCGTGCCGGTGCGCATCGCCACCGCCCGGGGCGAGCTGCGCTTTGCCCGTCCGGCGCCGGACACCCCGGCAGCGCCTGACCCCGCTGCCCGGCAGGGGCCGCTATAATTGCCGGCTCACCCTCTGAAAAGCGCCCCGTGCGGGCGCCACCGCCATGTCCGAAGTCGCCACCGAAGCGGGCCGCCGCCGCACGTTCGCCATCATTTCCCATCCTGACGCCGGCAAGACCACGCTGACCGAAAAGCTGCTGCTGTTCGGGGGCGCGATCCAGATGGCCGGGTCGGTCAAGGGCCGCAAGGCCGCGCGGCACGCCACCTCCGACTGGATGGCGCTGGAGAAGGAGCGCGGCATCTCCGTGACCTCCTCGGTCATGCAGTTCCCCTACGAGGGGAAGATCGTCAACCTGCTCGACACTCCCGGCCACGCCGACTTCGGCGAAGACACCTACCGCGTGCTCACCGCAGTGGACTCGGCGCTGATGGTCATCGACGTGGCCAAGGGTGTGGAAGAGCGCACCATCAAGCTGATGGAGGTCTGCCGTCTGCGCGACACGCCGATCATGACCTTCATCAACAAGCTGGACCGCGAGGGCAAAGATCCCATCGAGCTGCTGGATGAAGTGGAGACCGTGCTCGGCATCCAGTGCGCGCCGGTGACCTGGCCGATCGGCATGGGCCAGCGCCTGAAGGGCGTGGTTCACCTGCTCACCGGCGAAGTGCATCTGTACGAGCCGGGCCGCAACTTCACCCGCCAGGACTCGACCATTTTCCCGTCGATCGACGCGCCCGGCGTGGCCGAGAAAATCGGCGAGCGCATGCTGGCCGACCTGCGTGACGAACTGGAACTGGTGCAGGGCGCCAGCCACCCGTTCGACCTGCAGGCGTACCTGGACGGCAAGCAGACGCCGGTGTTCTTCGGCTCGGGCGTCAACAACTTCGGCGTGCAGCCGCTGCTGGACTTCTTCGTCGAGCATGCCCCCTCGCCGCAGGCACGTGCCACCACCGGCCGCGTCATCGCCCCGGAGGAGAACAAGCTCAGCGGCTTCGTCTTCAAGATCCAGGCCAACATGGACCCGCAGCATCGCGACCGCGTGGCGTTCATGCGTGTCTGCTCGGGTCGCTTCAGCGCCGGCATGAAGACCTTCCACGTGCGCAGCGGCAAGGAGATGAAGCTGGCCAACGCGCTGACGTTCATGGCCAGCGACCGCGAGATCGCCGCCGAAGCGTGGCCGGGCGATGTCATCGGCATCCACAACCACGGCACCATCTCCATCGGTGATACGTTCACCGAAGGCGAGGCAGTGACCTTCACCGGCATCCCCAACTTCGCGCCGGAACTCTTCCGCCGCGCACGTCTGCGTGACCCGCTCAAGCTCAAGCAGCTGCAGAAGGGCCTGGCCCAGCTTTCCGAGGAAGGCGCCACCCAGTTCTTCCGCCCGCTGACCAGCAACGACCTGATCCTCGGTGCGGTAGGTGTGCTGCAGTTCGACGTGGCGGCCTACCGCTTGAAGGACGAGTACGGCGTGGAGGCGACCTTCGAGCCGGTCAGCGTGACCACGGCTCGGTGGGTCACCTGCGGCAGCGAGAAGAAGCTGGAAGAGTTCCGCGAAAAAAACGCGCTGAACCTGGCGCTGGATGCGGCCGGCCACCTGGTCTATCTGGCCCCGACCCGGGTCAATCTGCAGCTGGCGCAGGAGCGTGCCCCGGACGTGCGCTTTGCCGCTACCCGCGAAGCAGCGCATACCGTATCGGTGGGCTGAGCGGTCTGCTGAACCAATCACGCTCGGCGGGCGTGCAAGCGCCCGCCAACGCGGCGATGATAGGAGGGCGCGGGTCCCCCTGCCCGCAGCCGACCTGTTTGTCATGACCTCTGCTGCATCGATTCGAGAAGAAATCGCCAGTGCCCTGACCCACGGTCTGGGCGCGGTGTTCGCGCTGGCTGCCAGCGCGGTGCTGATCACCCTGGCTGCCATCTACGGCGACGGCTGGCAGCTGGGCAGTGCCATTGTGTTCGGCGTGGCGCTGCTGCTGCTGTACACCGCCTCCACGCTGTACCACGCCATCCAGCATCCGGTGGCCAAGGGTCGGCTGAAGGTATTCGACCACTGCGCCATCTACGTGCTGATTGCAGGCACGTATACCCCGTTCACCCTGATCGGCCTGCGTGGCCCGTGGGGCTGGGGCATGTTCAGTGCGATCTGGGCGCTGGCCTTGGCCGGGGTGGTGTTCAAGCTGTTCTACACGGGCCGCTTCAAGGCGCTGTCCACGGCCATCTACATCGCGATGGGCTGGCTGGTGGTGGTGGCGATCAAGCCGATGTGGGCCGCGATCGATGCGGTCACACTGGGGTGGCTGCTCGCAGGCGGCCTGTCCTACACGCTGGGCACGTACTTCTATCATCGCGAGTCGATCCGGTATTCGCATGCGATCTGGCATCTGTTTGTGATCGGTGGCAGCGTCTGCCACTTCGTCGCGGTGACGATGCAGATTCTGTAGGTGGCCCATGGCAGGGCCTGCGGCCCTGCACCCACTGACAGCAACAGCATGGAGCGTCGGCGCTGCGCTGCTGCGCGTAGCGTGGGTTGGGCCGGGTCTGCGGGAATCGGCAACCGCTGTTGCCATGCCAGATGACCACCGTTGGTCGTCACGCTTTCCCGGACGGTGACTGGAGACAGCGAGCCCCTCCATTTCGACCGCCGCAGTCACATTTTCCGAATGGACAGTTCGCGCGGCGTGCACGATGAACGGGCAACCATGCAACGGTGAATGAGACTACCTCCCCCGCTGCTTCCTCCCGCTGGCGTCCTCGCCGTCCCGGCAAGCGCGGGCAGCGTCTGATCGCGGTACTGCTGCTGTTGCTGGCGGCACTGATGGTGCTGATCGCGCTGTGGGACTGGAACTGGTTCAAGGGGCCAGTGGAACGTGCGGTGCAGGCACGGACCGGACGCGTGCTGCAGATCGGCAACCTGGATGTTGACCTGGGCCGCACCACCACGGTGCGCGCCGACAGCCTGCAGTTCGCCAACGCGCCGTGGGCCAGGCAGCCGCAGATGGCGCGCGCCGATCGCGTGGAGATCGATATCCGGGTGTGGCCGTTGCTGCGCGGCAGTGTACAGCTGCCGGAAATACGCCTGACCCGCCCGGATGTGCTCCTTGAAACCGCACCCAAGGCCGATGAGCCAGGCAACTGGGACTTCCTCGGCGCCAGCGACGGCGGAGCTGGACCGCAGCTGCGCCGCCTGCATATCGACGATGGCCGCCTGCAGTTCCTCGACGCGCGCGGTCGCACCGACATTCTGGTCAACGTGCGCAGCGGGCAGCCGCGCCAGAAGGATGCCGCCCCACCGCTGCGGGTCGATGGCAAGGGTCGCTGGCAGGGCAATGTGTTCACGCTCAACGGCATGACCGAATCACCGCTGGAGCTGAGCAACAGCGAGCATCCGTTCCGCATCCACCTTGACGGCCGCGCCGGCGCCACCCACGCGGTTGCCAGCGGAACGCTGACCAACCCGTTCCAGCTGCAGGTGCTCGACCTGCGGTTCAAGCTCAGCGGCCAGGACATGGCCGACCTGTACCCGCTGCTGGGCATCGCCATTCCGCCCTCACCGCCCTACGCGCTGGACGGTCGGCTCAAGCGTGACCACGCGACCTGGCGCTACGAAGGATTCAGCGGCAAGGTCGGTGACAGCGATCTTGGCGGCGATGTGCGCATTGATGTGGGCGGCGAGCGCCCGAAGTTGACTGCCACCCTCGCCTCGCGCCGGCTGGATTTCGACGATCTGGCTGGTTTCATCGGCGCGCCACCACGTACCGGCGGCGGCGAAACCGCCAATGCCGAACAGAAGGCCGAGGCCGCGCGCGTGGCCGCCCGGCCCACCGTGCTGCCGGACACCCCCTACAACCTGGGCAAACTGCGCGCGATGGACGCCGATGTGCGCTGGAAGGCGCAACGCATCAACTCGCCCAGCCTGCCGCTGGATGACATGGACGCACACCTGCTGCTGGAAGATGGCCTGCTGCGCCTGCAGCCGTTGAACTTCGGCGTCGCAGGCGGCGATATCCGCAGCACGATCCGCATGGATGCCCGCCGCCCGCAGATCGGTGTGGCCCTGCAGGCCAGCGTGCGGCGTGTGCAGCTGGGCCAGCTGTTCCCCGATGCCAAACTGGCCGAGCAGGCCAGTGGCGGCATCGGTGGTGACATCAACCTGCGCGGCACCGGCAACTCCGTTGCCGCCATGCTGGGCAGCAGCAACGGGGACGTCGCGCTGGGGCTGGGCCGTGGCCACGTCGGCAATCTGGTGATGGAGCTGGCCGGCCTGGACGTGGCCGAATCCCTGCGCTTTCTGTTCACCGGCGACCGGCAGATCCCGCTGCGCTGTGCGTTTGCAGATTTCGGCGTGCGCGACGGTTTGATGAGCAGCCGGGCGCTGGCGGTGGACACCACCGATACGCTGATCGTCGGCGAAGGCACGGTAAGCCTGAAAAACGAGCAGCTGGATCTGCTGTTGCGCCCACGGCCCAAGGACCGCAGCATTCTTGCGCTGCGCTCGCCGCTGCGTATCGGCGGTACGTTCAAATCGCCCAGCTTCCGTCCCGACTTCAAGGCACTGGGTCTGCGCGGCGCCGTCGCGCTCGCGCTGGGCAGTATCACCCCACCGGCTGCACTGCTGGCCACCATTGAAACCGGCCCCGGCGAAGATGCCGACTGCGGCGGCCGCTACGCCCGCTAGAGTCGCCCTACGGTCGCTGCTCTTCGGACAGGTCGCGGCAACCCAACCGCGCTGACGCGCGGTGAGCCGACCATGGGTCGGCTCTACCGGCGCACCGACCGCAATCCGGACGTGTGCAGGCTGCTTCGCCTCAGCCAGCGACGATGTACTGCTGCAGATGGTCCAGCTGCTGTTTCTGCGCGTCGATGACCGCCTTGACCAGATCGCCGATGGAAATCACCCCGCGCACGCGGCCACCTTCCACCACGGGCAGGTGGCGGATGCGGTAATCGGTCACCAGCTGCAGGCAATGCTCTACCTGCTCGCCGGGTGCAACGGTCACCACCTCGGCGGTCATGATGTCCTGCACCCGCGTGTCACGCGAGGAGCGTTCGTGCAACACGATCTTGCGCGCGTAGTCGCGCTCGGAAAGGATGCCGACCAGCTGTTCGCCATCCATCACCAGCACCGCGCCGATCCCTTTTTCCGCCATCAGCCGGATCGCATCGATCACCGCAGCGGCCGGGGCTACTGCATGCACTTCAGGAGACTTGCCGTCCAACAGTTCGCGTACCGTGGTCATCTGCCTGCCCTCCAGGGGTGGGTTGCAGGAACGAGTCTGCCATGTCGGCGGCCATGCAGGTGTCAACCAGGTACAACGGCCGCTGCTTGGACTCCTCGTACAACCGGCCGAGGTACTCGCCGATCAGACCCAGCGCGATCAGCTGCACCCCGCCCAGGAACAGGATGACGGTCATCATCGTGGGCCATCCCGCCACCCGGTCGCCGTACAGTGCGGCCTTGAGCACCACCAGCACGGCAAACACGAACGCCAGCGCAGCCGTCAGCAGCCCCAGATAGGTGGCTGCACGCAGCGGCACCGTGGAGAAACTGGTGATCCCCTCCAGCGCGAAGTTCCACAGGCGCCACAGGCTGAACTTGCTGCTGCCGGCGATGCGTGCCTCGCGCTGGTACGGCAGGGCGATGCGACGGAAGCCAACCCAGCTGAACAGGCCTTTGAGGAACCGATGACGTTCGCGCAACCCGGCCAGCGCCTGCAGCGCGCGCGGCGACAGCAGGCGGAAATCACCGGTGTCGGCAGGAATCGGCGTGCGCGACAGACGGCCGATGACCCGGTAGAACAACGTGGCGGTGGTGCGCTTGGTCCAGCTTTCGCCTGCGCGCGCAAGACGCGTGCCGTACACGTTGTCATAGCCCTGCTGCCAGTACGCCACAAACTGCGGAATCAGCTCCGGCGGATCCTGTCCGTCGGCGTCCAGGATCATCGCCGCGCCGGTGCGCACCTGGTCCAGACCCGCAGTGAGTGCGGCCTCCTTGCCGAAGTTGCGCGACAGGCGCAGCGCACCCACCCGCGCGTCGGCGGCCACGAAAGCGCTCAGGATGGCCCACGTCGCATCGGTACTGCCGTCGTCCACATACAGAATGCGCCCGTCGACCGACTCCAGCTGCGCAAGCACCGCCAGCAGCCGCGGCTGCAGCAGCGGCAGCGCCTGCTCTTCATTGTGCGCGGCGATGACCAGGGTCAGGCGGGGAAGATCCATCACGGCTCCTGCAGATAGCCGGCACCGCCGAGCTGGCGGGCCTGACGCTGGATCCAAGCCGCACGGCGCTGCACGTACGGCCCGGGACGGGCAGCATCATAGCGACGCGGCGACGGCAGCACGGCCGCCAGACGGGCGCTTTCAGCGGCACTGAGCGCACTGGCATCCTTGTTCCAGAACCTCTGCGCTGCGGCCTGCGCACCGTAGATGCCATCCCCGAACTCGGCGATGTTGGCATACATCTCCAGAATGCGCGCCTTCGGCCACAACAGCTCGATCAGCACCGTGTACCAGGCCTCCAGACCCTTGCGCACCCAGCTGCGACCCTGCCAGAGGAACAGGTTCTTGGCCACCTGCTGGCTGATCGTGCTGGCGCCGCGCAGGCGCCCGCCGCGCGCGTTGTGATCGCGCGCCTTCTCGATGGCCTGCAGGTCGAAACCATTGTGCTGCGGGAACCGCTGGTCCTCGGCCGCCACCAGCGAAATCGGCAGGCTGGGCGCGATGCGGTCCATGTCCCGCCACTGGTAATGCAGCCGGTAGGTGCCGTCGGCCTGTACCAGCGCCTCGCCGTAGCGCCAGAGCATCACCGTGGACATCGGCGGATCGACCCAGCGCAGAACGATCACCTGCATCACGCTGAAGGCCGCAAACAGCAGCGGCAGCCACAACAGCCGGCGCCAACGCCATTGCCAGCGCCGCCACGGTGCGCCCTGCCCTGCCTTGAGGTCCTGCCCCTGCGCCCCCATTGTCTGATGCATCCTTCCTGTAGACGGTTGTCGGTGCATTATCCGGCAAGTGTCTCCTTACGCGCACCGAGCCGATGACCGCCCATACCGATTCCCTGTTCCGTTTCCTGCTTCCCGATGCCGGTGTGCGTGGCGTGCATGTGCGCCTGCAGGGCACCTGGCGCGAGATGCTCTCCCACGCCAGCTATCCGCCCATCGCGCGCGGCCTGCTCGGCCAGGCCACAGTGGCGGCCGCCCTGTTCACCGGCCATACCAAGGTGGACGGGCGCCTGTCGATCCAGCTGCGCAGTGAAGGCGCCCTGCGCGGCCTGTTTGCCGAATGCACCGCCGCCGGCACCGTGCGCGGCATCGCACGCCTGGAAGAGGGCCAGGATGCACCGGCCAGTCTGCACGACCTTGGCGAGGCGGCAATGCTGGCCATCACCATTGAAAACCCGGGTCTGGACCCGCGCGAACCTCAGCGCTACCAGAGCCTGGTGAGCCTGGACGCGGCCGAGCTCGACGTGGCGTTCGAGGATTACTTCCGCCAGTCCGAACAGCTGCCGACCCGTCTGCTGCTGGCCGCCGATGGCGACGCCGCCGCCGGCCTGCTGCTGCAGAAGCTGCCCGGCGACCAGGGCGACGACGATGGCTGGACCCGGGCCAGCGCGCTGTTTGAAACCCTGGGCAAGGACGAACTGCTGCGGCTGGATGCGCCCGAACTGGTGCATCGCCTGTTCCACGAAGAGGCACCGCAGGTGATGGGCGAGCGTGGCCTGTCGTTTGCCTGCTCGTGCTCCCGCGAGCGCGTAGCGGGCATGCTGCAGTCGCTGGGCGAGGAGGAAGCGATGGCAGCAGCCGAGGCCACCGGTTCGGTGGAAATCCGCTGCGAGTTCTGCGGCCGCGAGTATCACTTCCCGTTGACGGAGCTGGCGCTACTTTTCAAACCTGAGGCGCTGTCCGCCGCTGCCCCGGAACGGCTTCAGTAATCGGCCAGCCTTGGCGAGTCCATAGTTCTGGGGAGAACGGAGACTTGTTAAAGAATCATAAACCACCTAGGATCAAGTTCCCGAGTTGTCGGGAACTTGTTGCATCCGAGGCTGTCTGAGCAGGACACATGCGTACTTTTCTGCGTCTACCGCTGAGCTTGTTGATCGCCGTGAGCGCGATCGCGGGCGCTCATGCGCAAAACCTGAACACGCGCACCATCCTGCCGGTCTGGAACAAGGGCAGCGGCAAGGTCGAGGCCCTGCTGTATCTGGAGCCCACCGGTGAGCAGATGGCCGGGGCGCGCTGGACCTTCGGCCGCAACTCGCTGGACGCCGCTTTCGGCCTTTCTTCAGGCGATTCGCTGGGTCTGCTGTGCAACAGCGCCGGCGGCAGCAGCACCAGCATCGGCGGCCTGGCCAGCCATTGCATGCTCGCCAGCCTGGGGGACGAGTCCGAGTCCCTGTCGCGCCGCTTCACCGGCACCACCGCGTTCAGCCGGGGCGGCAACCGCGTCGGCCTGACCGCCGGCACCGGCCGTGAATCGCTGCCTGCCTGGCTCTCCGGTCCGAACCGCTCCCCTGCGCTGCGCGCCGAACAGAATGATCTGACGGTATTCGGCCAGAAGAACATCGGCCGCGAAGCGTTCGTGTCCATTGCTGGCACCTACGCCAAAGCGCGGCTGGTGCCGATTGCCGACGCGGCACCGTCGCTGGTCAACCGCTGGGACAGCAAGAGCCTCAGCATCGGCGCGGGCTACGGCAACTTCAGTGGCAACATCATCGGCCGCGTTGTCGACGTTCCGGGCCAGCCGGGCAAGTGGGAAGGCCTGGGGGTCGGTCTGACTTGGCGCACGCCATGGTCGGGCCAACTGACCGTCGGCGCTGAAAACGTGGTCAGCCGGGGCAAGAACCCGTTCTCACCGCGCAACGAAAGCAACGACGACGGCACCACGCCCTACGTCCGCTACGAGCAGGATCTCTGACAGGGACAGGCCTCCCAGACCGGGTGCCAGGCCTTCACTCCCCTCCTGCCTGTTGACCGCAAAGCGCCCCCCGAGGCGCTTTTTTCATGCGTCAAGCCTGCCTTGCGGGCATCACCTCCACATCGCCCCGTACAGGCCAAAAGCCGCCAGAACGGGCAAACAAATTCGCAGATCAACCGAAACTATTTTCTTAACAATTGCGACGACCAGCGCAAGCTGCCGATGCAACCCATTGTTCTAGCGGGCTTATCTGACCTAAACAGGCGCATCACACTTATTGTTAACACAGCTTTAATTCTTTCCTTACGGCAGTTACTATCGGGTCAGCCTTGCGTTTTTTGGAGCGACCGTTTTCGCACCGCGCGCAGGCACACACCCAGCCAAGATCCCTTGGAGAGAGAGAGCCAAATGAACCTGAAGTCCAACAAGCTGCGTGATGGCATCATCATCGCGCTGGTGGCCGGCGCCGCCACGGCAACCAGCGCCCAGGCGCAGGACGCCACCAACCTCGACCGCATCGAAGTCACCGGTTCGCGCATCCGCTCGGTGGATACCGAGACCCAGCAGCCGGTGCTGGTGATCAGCCGCGCCACCATCGAACACTCCGGTGTCACCTCGGTCGGCCAGCTGCTGCAGAACATCAGTGCCAACAACGGCTTCTCGATGAACGCGCAGGTCAACAATGGCGGCGACGGTTCCTCGGGCGTCAACCTGCGTGGCCTCGGCGCCTCGCGCACCCTGGTGCTGGTCAACGGCCGCCGCTGGGTTTCGGCCCTTGACTCCACCGTCGACCTGAACACCATTCCGGTCGCAGCGGTCGAGCGCGTGGAAGTGCTGAAGGACGGCGCCTCCTCGATCTACGGCTCCGACGCCATCGGTGGCGTGGTCAACCTGATCACCCGCAAGGACTACGACGGCGCCGAAGCGCGCGTCTATGTCGGCCAGATGGGCGAAGGCGATGGCCAGCGTGAGTCGTACGACTTCACCATTGGCGCCAACACCGATCGCTCCAACATCCTGTTCAGCGCGTCCTACAGCAAGGACAAGCCGGTCATGGCCCGCGACCGCGCCATCTCGCGCAACCCGACCTTCGGCCTGACCCAGCGCAGCTCGGTCTCCTCCTCGGGCGTGATCTGGCAGCCGCTGGACGCGGCGGGCAATCCGATCTGGCGCGACCAGTTCGCCAGCGACGACGATTTCTTCGCCGCGCTGGACGACGTCAGCCAGAGCGTCATCAACGCCGGCGGCGACTCGCGCAACCTGGCCGACTACCACCCGTACACCACCGCTGGCGACGGCTACAACTACGCCTCGGACAACTACCTGCTGACCCCGTCGGAGCGCCGCTCGATCTTCGTGCAGGGTGCCTTTGACATCACCGACTCGGTTACCGCCCGTGCCGAAACGCTGTACAACCAGCGTGAGTCGGAACAGCTGCTGGCCGGCTTCCCGGTCACCGAAGGCTTCTACCTGGCCGGCACCCGCGGCCTGGACCGCGACAGCTACTTCAACCCCTACAAGGGCACGGCTGAAGCGCGTGACCTGGATTACGGCCGCCGCTTCGTCGAGCAGCCGCGCGTCTACAACCAGGACGTGAAGACCTTCCACTTCTACGGCGGCTTCGAAGGCGTGTTCAACTTCGCCGACCGTTCGTTCAACTGGGATGCCGGCTACCGCTACAGCCGTACCGACCAGAACGACCGCATGCGCGGCGACCTGAACATGCTCAACATGAACCAGGCCACCGGCCCGTCGTTCATGGACACCGATGGCGTGATCAAGTGCGGCGCGCCGGGCGCGGTCATCGCCGGCTGCGTGCCACTCAACCCGCTCAGCAGCCCGGGTTCGATCACCCAGGAGCAGCTGGACTATGTGATGTTCACCGCACATGACCAGTACCAGAACCTGAGCAAGAGCTTCACCGCCAACCTGGCCGGTGACCTGTTCGAGCTGCCGGGCGGCATGGCCGGCTTCGCACTGGGCTATGAAAACCGCAAGGAAAGCGGCTACGACGATCCGGACGCGCTGGTCGCCGCCGGCTACACCTCGGGCAACGCCCGCAAGGCGACCTCGGGTTCGTACTCGCTCGACGACGCCTACCTGGAAATCGCCCTGCCGCTGCTGTCCGACGTACCGGGTGCCCAGCTGCTGGAACTGAGCGCCGCAACGCGCTTCTCCGACTACAGCAACTTCGGCCAGACCACCAACAGCAAGTTCGGCTTCAAGTGGAAGCCGATCAACGACCTGATGGTGCGCGGTAACTGGTCCGAGGGCTTCCGTGCGCCGTCGATCACCAATCTGTACCGCGGCAACAGCGACAGCTACATCAACTTCGGCGATCCCTGCTCCTCCGACTGGAGCGGCTACAGCGCCGAAGTGCAGGCCCGCTGCGTCGCCGGCGGCGTGTCCCCGACCTACCTGCAGCAGACCAACGCTGGCCTGGGCTATGGCGGTCAGACCATCTTCCCGTTCACCCTGGGCGGCAACGCCAACCTGGGTCCGGAGACGGCCACCAACTACACGCTGGGCTTTGTCTACAGCCCGAGCTTCGTGCAGGGCTTCGACATCTCGCTGGATTGGTACAAGATCTCCATCGAGAACGCGATCAGCACCCCGACCTCGGACTTCATCCTGGACCAGTGCTACGTCGCAGCCAATGGCGACCGCAGCTACTGCTCGGCTGACTACTTCATCCGCGACGCCGCTGGCCGCATCACCAACATGTTCCTGCTGCCGCGCAATCTGGCAGAACGTGAAGTGGAAGGCTACGACCTGAGCATCCGCTACCGCATGCCGGACACCCGCTGGGGCAGCTTCGCGTTCAACTGGGACAGCTCCTATGTGGCCACCGACAAGTCGCGTGCCAACAAGGACGAGGCCTGGGACAACGCCGTCGGCCAGTACTACCAGGACACCCCCGGCTGGCGCCTGAGCTCCAACCTGACCACCGATTGGACCATGGGTGACTTCGGCCTGACCTGGACGATGCGCTACCGTTCCTCGCTGTCGGAAAGCTGCGTCGGCGTGACCGCTGCGCATCTGGCCGCCGGCCTGTGCTCGGACCCGAACAAGATCGGCGAGGGTGGCGTGCGCGATCCGCGTAACCACATCGAGTCGGTGGTCTATCACGACGCCGAAGCACGCTACAACCTGCCGTGGAACGCCACGGTGGCCATCGGCGCGCAGAACCTGTTCCAGAAGGATCCGCCGCTGGCCGGCCGCGCCTTCGCCAACACGTACGATTACTCGTACGACACCCCGGGTGGCTTCTACTACATGCGTTACACCCAGCGCTTCTGATCGAAGACTGGGCCTAGCATGACCCAGGCAATGGCCCCGGCAACGGGGCCATTGCCGTTCTGGCACCCCTCACGCGAGTTTCGCCATGTCCGATGTTGCCGCCCTCACCGACCGCGCGCTTGATCAGGCCCGCCGCGGTGACACCGCTGGCGCCGAACACAGTTTCCGGCAACTGCTGCAGCAGGCGCCAGATGATGTGCAGGCACTGAACTTCATCGCCCGCTGCCACGGCGCGCGCGGCGAGCACGCGCAGGCCGACTCGCTGCTGCAGCGTGCGCTGGTCGCCGCACCCGGCGACGCCGGCACGGTGAAGAACCTCGCCGCCAGCCTGGTCGAGCAGCGCCAGTGGCAGGCCGCACAGGCACTGCTGCAACCGTTGCTCGTCGAAGACCCGGGCTTTTTCGTCGCCCGCCTGTATCTGGCGCTGTGTCTGCAGCAGCGCGGCGAGCATGCCGCTGCACTTACCCACTTCTACCAGGCTGTAAGCCAGGCCCAGCGCCAGGGCCACTGGACCCAGCCGCAGACCACCCCGCCGGGGCTGCGCCGACTGGTCGAACATGCCATCGCTACGCTGCGCACTGGCCGCCGGCGCACCCTGCAGCAGGTGATGGCGCCGCTGCAGCAGCGCTACGGCCGCAGTGCCCTGCAGCGTATCGAACGGGCCGTGGCCGGGTATCTGGGGGAACTTCAGCTGCGCACGGCAGGCCCGGCGCAGCGCCCGACGTTCCTTTTCATACCCGACCTGCCCTCGCCACCGTTCTTCGATCCTGCCCTGTTCCCCTGGTATGAGCCGCTCCAGCAAAGCGTGCCCGCGCTGCGCGAGGAGCTGGTCTCGGTGCTGGAAGAACGGCAGTTGCTGGCCCCGTTTCTCGGCGAGCCGGGCACCGGGCGCGGCGGCAGCTATCTTGGTGGCAGCGCGCCGCAGCCCCGCTGGGATGGGTTCTTCTTTCACCGGCACGGCAAGGTGTTCGTCGAGAATGCCGAGCGCTGCCCGCAGACCGCCGCCGCGCTGGAGCAGGTGCCGTTGGTGCGCATTGAAGGACACGCTCCGGAAACGCTGTACTCGGTGCTGGGGCCCGGCTCCCACATCCTGCCGCACACCGGCGTGACCAACAGCCGCATCGTCACCCACCTGCCGCTGATCGTGCCCGACAGCTGCGCGCTGCGCGTGGCCGGCCAGACGCATGTGTGGCAGGAAGGCTACTGCGTGAGTTTCGACGACACCTGGGAGCACGAAGCCTGGAACCGCAGCGACCGCACGCGCGTGGTGCTGCTGTTCGACGTCTGGCACCCGGGTCTGGATGAGGCCGAACGCGACGCCATTGATTCCCTGGTCCGTGGCATCGCCGAGCTCAACGGCGAAGACATCCTCGCCGGCTGAGCGCCGCGTCCCGCGCACGGTAAAGCCGACCCCACGATCGGCTCACGTGCAGCGCGCTCACAGCAGAAGCGTGACGACCAACGGTCGTCACCTACCGGGTTCCGCGCACGGTAGAGCCGACCCACGGTCGGCTCGCGCGCAGCGCGCTCGCAATAGAAGCGTGACGACCAACGGTCGTCACCTACCGGCTCCCGCGCACGGTAGAGCCGACCCACGGTCGGCTCACGCGCAACGCGCGCTCAGCAGAAGCGTGACGACCAACGGTCGTCACCTACCGGGTTCCGCCCGCGGTAGAGCCGACCCACGGTCGGCTCGCGCGCAACGCGCGCTCACAGCAGAAGCGTGACGACCAACGGTCGTCACCTACCGCGTCCCGCGCACGTAGAGCCGACCCACGGTCGGCTCACGCGCAACGCGCGCCCAGCAGAGGCGTGACGACCAACGGTCGTCACCTACCGGGTCCCCGCGGGATCGAGCGCGCTACCGCTACAGCGGCGGGATCAGCGTCTCGATCAGGTGCTCGACGTAGGCCTCGAATTCCTCGCGGTCCTGGCGGGGCTGTTGCAGTTGCAGCGACAACTGCAGAAACCCCACATAGGCCGCATACGCCAGACGTGCGCGGTGCCGCGCTGCGGTCGAGGGCAACCCGGCCTGGCGGAACGATGCAATCAGATAATCCATCCGCCGCTGGGACACGCGGTCGATCACCGGCCGCACCATGGGATGGTCCAGCGCCTTGAGCAGCTCGCTGTAGACAATGTGCGGCTGCACCTCATGTGCCACCACCTGGAACAACTGACGCAGCCGCACGCGCGGATCGGCCACCTCTTCCAGGCTGCCAAACACCTGCTCCTGCTCGAACAGCTCCCAGCGTTCCAGCGCCGCCTGCAGCAGCGCATCACGCGAGGGGAAATGCCAGTAGAAGCTGCCCTTGGTCACCCCCAGGCGCCGCGCCAGCGGCTCCACCGCCACGGCACTCACGCCCTGCTCTGCAATCAGGTCCAGCGCCGCCTGGGCCCAGTCTTCGGCGCTCAGTCGGCTGTTGCGGCCAGCCCGGCTGGGGTCGGCAGTAGCTTCGGTATCGTTCATTGCGTGATTTAACCATACGCCGGGGTTCGTTGCAGTATGCCGGCTGCACAAAGCCTGCTGGCTGAAGCGTTTAGCCAACCTCCGCTTCGTCGTGCAGCGCACCATACGCTGCGGTATTGACTTCCCGTCACAGAGATCCATACTAGCTAGTATGGTTATCGCCCACGCTTCCGCCATCCGTATGTCCCGGCATCTGCAGGGTGCCGACGATCGCCGTCTGGCCGCCACCGCCATCGAGGGCGGGCCGCGCGGCACGGTGCTGTTCGCGCATGGTTTTGGCCAGACCCGGCACGCCTGGAGCCAAAGCGCGCAGCGCATTGCTGATGCAGGCTGGTCAACGCTGGCCGTGGATGCACGTGGCCACGGCGATTCGGACTGGAATCCGGCCACGCTGCCCTATCACGGCGAGCAGTTCACCAACGACCTGATCGTGGTGGCCGGCGAGCAGGCGCAGCCGCCTGTGCTGGTCGCCGCCTCGATGGGAGGGCTGTTCGGCCTGCTCGCTGAAGCGCGTTGGCCGGGCCTGTTCTCGGCGATGGTCCTGGTGGACATCACCCCGCGCTGGGACACCGCCGGTGTTGAACGCATTCTTGCGTTCATGAGCGCCCATCCCGATGGATTCGCTTCGCTGCAGGAAGCGGCCGATGTCATTGCCGCCTACCTGCCGCACCGTCCGCGCAAGAGCGAGGACGCGCTGCGCGCGCTGCTGCGCGAAGGGCATGGCGGCCGTTGGCGCTGGCACTGGGACCCGCGCCTGGTCACCGAGCTTGCGCATGGCAGCGAACAGCACCAGGATGCGCTGGCGGCCGCAGCGCGCAACGTGCGCTGCCCGCTGCTGCTGGTCAGCGGTGGCCGCAGCGACCTGGTCACGCCGCAGTCGATCACCGAGTTTCTCGCGCTGGCACCGCACGCGCAGCACGTGATGCTGCCGCAGGCGACGCACATGGTCGCCGGCGATGACAACGACGCTTTTACCGCTACTGTGTTGAACTATCTGGACGTGTTGCCCTCGGCCCTGGCCGCGGCATCGTCCGCCATACCCGAGCACGTCACCGGAGCACGCTCATGAGCATAGTCATCCCCTTCCTTGCCCTGCTGCTGGCAGGTGCCTTCGCTGCGTACCATCGCATGCGCCTGATCACCTGGACGCTCATCAGCGTGGCCCTGCTGGCCATCTGCTGGTTTGTTCCCTACGTCAACCAGACCGCCACGCTGGTGGCCGCCGCCGCATTGGCCATCATCGCACTGCCGTTGCTGCTGCCCTTCATCCGCAAGCCGCTGCTGACCGGCCCGATGATGAAGGTGTTCCGCAAGGTGCTGCCGCCGCTGTCGCAGACCGAGCGCATCGCGCTGGAAACCGGTTCGGTGGGTTTTGAAGGCGAGCTGTTCACCGGCGACCCGGACTGGAACATCCTGCTCAACTATCCCAAGCCGCAGCTCACCGCCGAGGAACAGGCCTTCCTTGATGGCCCGGTGGAAGAGCTGTGCCGCATGGTCAATGACTGGGAAATCACCCATATCCATGCCGACCTGCCGCCGGAGCTGTGGGCCTTCATCAAGAAGAACCGGTTCTTCGGCATGATCATTCCCAAGGAGTTCGGCGGCCTGGGTTTCTCCGCGCTGGCCCACCACAAGGTGATCCAGAAGCTGGCTTCGGTGTCCTCGGTGGTGAGCTCTACCGTGGGCGTGCCCAATTCGCTCGGCCCGGGTGAGCTGCTGGTTCATTACGGCACGCAGGAGCAGAAGGACCAGTATCTGCCACGCCTGGCCGATGGCCGCGAAGTCCCCTGCTTCGGCCTGACCGGTCCGTTTGCCGGCTCCGACGCCACGTCCATTCCCGACTACGGCATCGTCTGCCGCGGCGAGTGGAACGGCGAGCAGGTGCTGGGTGTGCGCCTGACCTTCGACAAGCGCTACATCACCCTGGCCCCGGTGGCCACGTTGATCGGCCTGGCATTCCGCATGTACGACCCGGACGGTCTGATCGGCCAGACGCGCGATATCGGCATCACCCTGGGCCTGCTGCCGCGCGATACCGCCGGCGTGGAAATCGGACGTCGTCATTTCCCGCTCAACTCGACGTTCCAGAACGGCCCGATCCGCGGCAAGGACGTGTTCATTCCGCTGACCCAGCTCATCGGTGGCGCGGCGATGGCCGGCAAGGGCTGGAACATGCTCAACGAGTGCCTGGCCGTGGGCCGCTCGATCACCCTGCCCTCCACTGCCAGTGGTGGTGCCAAGGCCGGCGCCGCGGTCACCGGTGCCTACGCACGCATCCGCAAGCAGTTCGGCCTGTCGGTGGGCCGCTTCGAAGGCGTGGAAGAAGCATTGGCCCGCATCGGCGGCAAGGCCTACAAGATCAGTGCGCTGTCGCAGGCTACCGCGGCCGCGGTGGACCGCGGTGACGTGCCTTCCGTGCCCTCGGCCATCGCCAAGTATCACTGCACCAACATGAGCCGTGAAGTCATCGCCGATGTGATGGATGTGATCGGCGGCAAGGGCATCATCCTCGGCCCGCGCAACTTCGCCGGGCGCAGCTGGCAGGCCGCACCGATCGCCATCACGGTGGAAGGTGCCAACATCATGACCCGCAGCCTGCTGATCTTCGGCCAGGGCGCCATCCTGTGCCATCCCTGGGTGCTGAAGGAGATGAAGGCCGCGCAGGACCCGGACCGCAAGGCCGGCCTGGAGGAATTCGACCGCAGCCTGTTCGGGCACATCCGCTACGGCATTTCCAACGCGGTGCGTTCGTTCTGGTTCGGCCTGACCGGTGCCCGCTTCGGTGCCGCACCGGGCGATGAGTACACCCGCCGCTACTTCCGCAAGCTCGACCGTTACTCGGCCAACCTTGCGCTGATGGCCGACATCTCGATGATGACCCTGGGCGGCAAGCTGAAGTTCAAGGAATCGCTGTCCGGCCGCCTGGGCGACGTGCTGAGTCATGTCTACATGACCAGCGCCATGCTCAAGCGTTATCACGACGAGGGCGCACCGCAGGCTGACCAGCCGCTGCTGGCCTGGGCGTTCCACGACAGCGTGCACAAGATCGAGGAATCGCTGTCGGCGGCACTGCGCAACTTCCCCATCCGTCCGATCGGCTGGCTGATGTGGGCGCTGATCTTCCCGCTGGGCCGTCGCGCCGAAGCGCCGGGTGATCGCCTGAGCCGCCGTGTGGCCGCCCTGCTGATGTCACCCAATGAAGCACGCGACCGCCTGTCGCAGGGCGTGTTCCTGACGCCGTGCGAAAACAACCCCGGTGGCCGCATCAACAGCTACCTGGCCAAGGCGATCATGGCCGAGCCGGTGGAGCGCAAGTTCCTCAAGGCGCTCAAGAGCAAGGGCATCGAAGCACTGGATTTCGCCGCCCAGCTCGACGAGGCCGTGGCCGAGGGCGTGATCACCCAGGACGAGCGCACCCTGCTCGAAGACCTGCGTACGCTGACCCTGGACACCATCACCGTGGACGACTTCGAGCCGCACGAACTGCGCGCTGCCAGCTACTACGACCAGCACGGCAAGCAGGCGCGCTCCGAAGCGGCCTGAGTTCAACCGGAAAGCGGCCCTTCGGGGCCGCTTTTTTCATGGGTGACGCTGGGCGGCATCACACCGCTGCGCGCGCCGCCAGCGCCAGCAGTGCCGGCACCGCCTGCACGAAGAAGATCCGCCGGTTCACGCTCCAGGCGCCATAGCACCCGGCCACTACGACGCAGACGAGCGAGAACGTCACCAGCAGCGGCTGTGCGCATGCCAGCCCGACCACGATGCCCGCGGCCAGAAACCCGTTATACAGCCCCTGGTTGGCCGCCAGCACTCGCGTGGTCTGCGCCCTCTCCAGTGAATTGCGGAACGTCTTCAGGCCCAGCGGGTGTGTCCACAGGAACATCTCCAGCACCAGGATGTAGACGTGCAGCAGGGCTACCAGCCCGGTCAACAACAGCGCCACCAGCATCATCGCTCGTTCTCCAGTTGAGTGCGCGATCAACGCTCGCGCGGCAGTTTCTTCTCTTCGCGCAGCACGCCACAGGCGGCCAGCGTCATCACCACGGCCACCACGATGCCACCGGCGAACACCATGTGGGAGCCGAGCAGCGACAGCCCCTTGTGCAGCCAGGCGAAGCTCAGGTCGGCACCCCGGTAGATCACCGTGTCGATGGCCGCACCCGCCTTGTAGCGCCACTGGCGGTCCACCCGCGTGTAGATCGTCTCCCGGGCCGGCTTGGCCAGCGAGAACTCACTGGCACGGGTCATCACCTGCACCACGGCCACCAGCAGCGGCAGCGGCGAGGCGGCCAGCACGGAGAATCCAACGATGATCGCAAAGCCGGGAATCAGCAGGGCCGGTGCAATGCCATGGCGGGACAGCAGCCAGCGGGTCAGGCCCACCTGCACCAGCAGGGTCAGCGCGTTCACCGCCAGGTCCAGCCGCGAGTAGAACGCAGTGCGCGCGGCCTCGTCGGGGAACGCCGCGCGGACGATGCCGGCCTGCTCGTTGTACAGCAGCGTCCCCACGCCGACACCGAACACCACCATCACCGCCAGCCAGCGCAGCAATGGCTCGCGCGCCTTCAGCTTCAGGCCGTCGAGCACACTGCCGCCCATCGGCTTCTCACCGGACACCAGCTGCTGCTCACGTTCGCGCGCCACCGCAAACGGGCGCAGCTTCCAGATGCACAGCACGCACACCGCCAGGAACGCGGCCGAGACCAGCATCAGGTTGGCAATGCCCACCCGCTGCACCAGCGTGCTGGTGATGATCGGCCCGAGAAAGGCACCCACCGTACCGGCCGCGCCGATGTAGCCGTAGAAGGCGCGCGCCTGGACGTTGGAGAACACATCGGCCATGAAGCTCCAGAACACCGCCACCGCAAACAGGTTGAACACGGTGATCCAGAAGAAGAAGGCCATGCCACGCCCCGGCACTCCCGCCTGGAACATCACATAGAAGCCCAGCAGGGTGGCGATGAAGAACCCATACACCAGCGGCAGGAACAGGCGGCGCGGATAACGGCTCACCAGCCAGCCGTAGACCGGCTGCAGCACCAGCATGATCAGGAACACGCAGGTGAACAGGAACTGCAGCACGTAAGCCTGCAGTGCGATGCCGTGGCCGCTGAACCAGTCGATCAATGCGGTGGGGAAAACCGCCTGCAGCTCGGTGGAGGCGGCCATCGCCTCGCGCACCGGGCGCAGCACGTAGTAGCCGCTGAGCAGGCAGAAGAAATACAGGAATGACCACCACAGCGGCGGCGACTGCCGCAGCGCGGCGAGCAGCTGCTGCAGCGGGCCCCCGCTTCTGTCCGTGGCGGTGCTCATGCGTTGCCCCGCCCGGCAGGACGATGGGGGAAGCAGGGCATGGCGCGACTCCAGCGACGGGGAGCGCGTACGTTAGCCAATGCACTGCAACATGACCAGCGCCGACCATGCGCTGCGGTATGCGCGCTGCGCGGCGGCGCGAGGCAAGGGCATTGCGCCGGCTGAAATGCGCGGACAAAAGGCTGGATTTTCAATGAGATGCGCATTCATCTTCGCTTTGTTGTGCAACAGTTCGATGCAACGCTAGAATCAGGGGCAGCAGACGCGCACGGGTCCCTCGAACGATGAAAACGAACAGCAGGCGCCGCCGGTTCCGTACCGCGGCCACCGGTATGCTGGGCATGCTCATGCCCCTGGCCATGTCTTCCACGGCCCAGACACCGCCGCCGCTGCCACCGATGCCGGCCAACATCGAAACCGCGTCGGTGCCGAGCACGCAGCCAGCCGCCTACCGCACCGGGCTGGTGCCGCAGGTGCAGGCCCCGGCCGCCGGCTTCAACGTTGCCCAGATCGAGGCCATCGCCGAACAGCTCACCTACGGTAACCGCGTACCCGGCATGGCCATGGCCATCGTCCAGGGCGGCCGGGTGATCAGTGCGCGCGGTTACGGTGTCACCGACATCAGCAACCCGCAGCCGGTCGATTCGCATACTGTGTTCCGCCTGGCATCGCTGTCCAAGGCCTTCGCCGGCACCATGGCCGGCCTGCTGGTCAACGACGGTACGCTGCGCTGGGACAGCAAGGTCACCGATTACGTGCCCGGTTTCCGTCTGGATACGCCTGAAGCGACCGAGCGCCTGACCGTGGCCGACGTGCTCAGCCATCGCGTGGGCCTGCCTTACAACGCGTATGACCGCGACATCGAAGCCAACGCCGAGTACTACACCCTTACCCAGAAGCTGGCCTCGACCTCGCTCAAGTGTCTGCCTGGCGACTGCTACGCCTACCAGAACGTTGCCTTCAGCCTCATCGGCGATGTGGTTTACGCCGCCTCCGGCAGCTTCTACGAGCAGGCCGTCGAGCGCCGCATCTTCAAGCCGCTGGGCATGGACGATGCCAGCCTCGGCCTGGCCGGCATCCAGGCCAGCTCGCGCTGGGCGCGGCCGCACGTGCGCAGCCGCAATGGCTGGGTCTCGCTGACACCCAAGCCGACCTACTACCGCGTCGCGCCCGCTGCGGGCGTCAACGCCAGCGCCAGCGACATGGCGCAGTGGCTGCTGGCCCATACCGGCCATCGCCCCGACGTGCTGCCGGCACCGCTGCTGGCCACCCTGCACGCCTCGCTGGTCAGCACGCCGGGCGAGATGCGCTCGGGCTGGCGCCGTGAGCGCCTGCAGTCGGCCGGCTACGCGCTGGGCTGGCGCAACTTCGATTACGCCAACCACCAGGTGGTGTTCCATGCCGGTGCCGTGCAGGGCTATCGCGGCCTGGTGGCCTTGTTGCCCGAGCGCGACCTCGGCATCGCCATCATGTGGAACGGCGAGAGCACCCTGCCCAGCGGCCTGATGCCGACCATCCTGGACGCAGCAATCGGCCTGCCCAGCCGCAAGTGGCTGGACGTGGACACCGACTTCGGCAGCGACAACCTGATGGCCGAAGACCGCCCGGGCAATGCGACCGGCAAGGGCGCATCGGCCAACCGCGCCAACGCCTCACCGCGTTGATCCTGTGCGCCTGACGGATGCCGGCTACGGCCGGCCCGCGGCGGCCCCGTCCGGCAGGCACGCATAAAAAAACCCCTTCCCCGCTGGGCAGTCGGGAAAGGGGTCTTGAGGTACGGCTATCGGGATGTAATCAGATCAGCGGTGCCGGGGTTGCCGGCAGTGCGACCGGTGCAGCCTTCTTGCGGCGTGCGGCCGGCTTCTTTGCTGCCGACTTGGTGGCAGCCTTCTTCGCCGTCTTCTTCACTGCCTTCTTGGCAGTTGCCTTCTTCGCGGTAGCCTTCCTGGCGGTGGCCTTCTTGGCCGGCTTCTTCGCTACCTTCTTGGCCGTTGCCTTCTTGGAGGCGGCCTTCTTGGCGGTCGCCTTCTTGGCGGTGGTCTTCTTCGCAGTCGCCTTGCGGGCGGTTGCCTTCTTTGCCGTGGTCTTCTTCGCCGGCTTAGGGGCTACCTTCTTCGCCGCCTTCTTGGCAGTGGCCTTCTTCGCGGTCTTCTTCACTGCCTTCTTGGCGGTGGCCTTCTTCGCGACCTTCTTCACTGCCTTCTTGGCGGTTGCCTTCTTGGCCGTGGCCTTCTTTGCAACCTTCTTCACCGCCTTCTTCGCGGTTGCCTTCTTCGCGGTTGCCTTCTTGGCCGTTGCCTTCTTGGCAGTGGCCTTCTTTGCGACCTTCTTCACCGCTTTCTTCGCGGCGGGCTTCTTCTTCGCAGTTGCCATGGGATGGCTCCTCGTCAGTGATGGAGAGATGAAACGCCCAGGTGGATCAAATCCGCCGGAACAACCGACGGGGACCGCCGGCGCTGACTGCACGCCGTGACGGATGCTGCGATGCCTGCCTCGAACGACGAAGCAGTCATCGCAGCGGAACGGGGGATGCCATTGTCCGGGGGAAGCGAGGGCCTCACCCGCGTCGTTGGACGCGTGGCGGTCATCCCGGTTGTACTTCGCTTCTGGCGGTTGATTTTGAGCACCCGGTTTGACAGGCAAGGTCTGTTGGGCGAAACCTAATCACGCTTTTTTTTTCTGTCAACAACCTTGGCGAAAAAAATTCACGCCACGCCCGGTTGTTTGCCGCGCAGGAACCGGCATCCTGCCCCGCCCACGCGACCGCCCCAGCACCCGCCGCTGCGCAGCGGCGCTGCGATGCGTGCGCCGCGATGTGCAGCAAAGCACTTGAATCAAGCACTTTTCGCAGATCAGCAGCGCAACGCCCGCACGTTCGCATGCCGTCGCCGGTCACGTCGGCGGCGGCACCGGCGCTATGCCAACGCCGGGCCAACGCCAGCAATTTTTTTTCACACCATGGCACCGCTCCTGCGAGGTGCAAACGCGGTTTTGCGCAAAAAAAAATGCTCGATTCCACTCGGCCGTGCGCTCGTCGACGGCACCGCGCACGACCTCGGCACACCCGCACGAGGTCGCGTAACGGTCATCGCCGGATTGCTGCGCGCAATGCCGACGAACAAAAAAAGGCCGCCCGAAGGCGGCCTTGCACGACGTGCGACGTTCGACGCGATCAGTGCGCGTCGTCTTCCAGCGCTTCTTCGTAGTCGTCCGGACCCAGCAGGTCATTGACCTCCTCGGCATTGCTGATTTCGACCACGAACATCCAGCCTTCGCCGTACGCATCTTCGTTGATGGTTTCCGGCTTGTCCGACAGGGCCGAGTTGACCTCGACCACCTTGCCGCTGACCGGGCTGTAGACATCCGAGGCGGCCTTGACCGACTCGACCACAGCGATCTGCTCGCCGGCCTTCGCCTCGGCGCCCACCTCGGGCAGTTCGACATAGACCAGGTCGCCAAGCAGGCCCTGGGCGTGGTCGGAGATGCCGACGGTCACGCGACCGTTGCCTTCAACGCGGGCCCATTCGTGGGACTTGAGGAACTTGAGGTCGCCGGGAATCTCGCTCATGGCACTGCTCCAGAATTACAGGGGTGGAAAAAACGCGGGTAGTGTAACCAACCGGTGGGCCTGCAGGCAGGCCCGGACCGACATGTTCGCTCAGCCTTCCAGCAGCACACCCGGCTGGGCCTGCCCTTCGCGCACGAACGGGAACTTGACGACGCGCACCGGCACCTGGCGCCCGCGGATATCCACGTGCACCTGGCCGAGTTCGCCCGCTGGCACGCGGGCAAACGCGATGCCCTTGGCCAATGACGGCGAGAACGTGCCGGAGAGGATTTCACCCTGACCGCTGGCGGTGGTGACGACCTGGCCGTGGCGCAGCACGCCCTTCTCATCCATTACCAGGCCGATCATCTGGCGCGCGGTGCCGGCGGCCTTCTGCGCCTCCAGTGCAGCGCGGCCGATGAAGTCACGTCCTTCGTCCAGCGCGACGGTCCAGGCCAGCGCCGCTTCGTACGGACTGGTCTGCTCGTCCATGTCCTGGCCGTACAAATTCATGCCGGCTTCCAGGCGCAGCGTGTCGCGCGCGCCGAGGCCGGCGGGCTTGACCCCGGCGGCCAGCAGCCGCTCCCAGAACGCGACCACCGCGTCCTGCGGCAACAGGATTTCAAAGCCGTCTTCGCCGGTGTAGCCGGTGCGCGCCAGGAACAGGTCAACGCCGTCATCAGTACGCGCATCGGTGGCGGCAAAGCGCGCCAGCTTGCGCAGCGCCGCGTGCTGGTCGGCCTGCAGCAGGCCGATGACCGCATCGCGCGCCTGCGGCCCCTGCACGGCGAGGATGGCCAGGTCGGCGCGCTGCTGCACGTTGACGTCGAAGGCAACAGCCTGCTGCTGCATCCAGGCCAGGTCCTTCTCGCGGGTGGAGGCATTGACGACCATGCGGAAGAAGTCGTCGGCCAGGTAGTAGACGATGAGGTCGTCAATCACCCCGCCCTGCTGGTTGAGCATGCACGAATACAGCGCCTTGCCCGGAACCTTGAGCTTGTCCACCGAGTTGGCCAGCAGGTTACGCAGGAACGCCTTGACCTGGGCACCGCGCAGGTCGACAACGGTCATGTGGCTGACGTCGAAGACACCGGCCTGCGTGCGCACGAGATGGTGCTCGTCCAGCTGCGAACCGTAGTGGATGGGCATGTCCCATCCCCCGAAGTCGACCATCTTGGCGCCGAGGGCGCGGTGGGAATCGTTGAGCAGCGTCTTCTGGGTCATGACCGGTCCGGCAGCAAAGAAACAGGAAGCGGTGATTATCCCAGATCGGTTGCGACGCCGGTTGCCGCACCGCAACGCGGGGGGGGGGGTAATGCGGGGGCTGCGCCCCCGCGCCCCCGCCTCGTGCAACGGCAACGGCCGGAGCATCGGCTAGGCACTGCGGTTTCGCTGGGCGGGGCGGTGGGGGTGCGTGGGGGACGGCAAAAACTGCCCCTTCGGGGTCCGGCCCAGCCGCATGGCGGCTGTGCGTTCGGGCGCTTGCGAAGCAGTGCTTCGCAAGCAAAGCGCCCTCACCCTGCGTGCCTTGTTTCGCGCCATCCCTGGCGCTCGACACCCCCACGCACCCCCACCGCCCCACCTCCGACACATTCCCACCACGGCAACAACATCAAAGCCGCCGCCTCTGATGATGACCTCGCCTTTCGGTAGGTGACGACCGTTGGTCGTCACGCAATTGATCAGGATCTGGATCTGGGTCTGGATCTGGATCTGGATTCTGATCTTGCTTCTGCCCAGGGCCGACCGAAGGTCGGCCTGCTTTTAAATTTCTTCTTACCGTGGCACGCACTCGCGCCGACGTATCGAAGGCCGGGCGGGATGGGTTTGCGGGGGTGTGGGAGCCCTGGATGGGCGGACACAAGCCTCCATGGGTGAGGGCGCTTTGCTTGCGAAGCACTGCTTCGCAAGCGTCCGAACGCCCAGCCGCCAGCGGCTGGGCCGGACCCCGGAGGGGGATTCACGGCGTCCCCCGCGGACCCATCCCGTCCGGCCTCCCCACGAACCGCTGTAGCTGTTGCTGTAGCTGTTGCTGTTGCTGTTGCTGTAGCCGGTGCCACGAGGGGCTCAGCCGCTCGCCGCCTCCACCACCAGCACAGTGCCCTGCACCGCCACCACCCTCACCAGCGTCCCCACCGGCAACACCGGCCCCTGCACCGGCCAGGACGCATCATCGATGCTCACCCGGCCCTGCCCGTCCTCGCTGCCGCGCGTCAGCGGCACCACCCGCCCGACCAGCTGCTCGGCGCGCCGGTTCAACAGCGGCGCATCACTGGCCCGCGCACGCGGCCGCCACCACGTGCGGTAACACTGGATCGCCACCACGCTCAGCACCACAAACGCCACCACCTGCCACAGCAGATCGATGCCCGGCACCAGCGCCACGATCAAAAAGACCGCCGCCGCCCCGATGCCGATCCACAGCATGAACGCACCTGGCGCCAGCGCCTCGGCCGCGAACAGCAACAACGCCAACGCCCCCCAGCCGACGACCTCCCAGCGCATGTCAGCCTCCCAGCCGCGGCGGCGTGCGGGTGGACTTCTCGTCCTGGCTGGCCAGCGCCTGCTTGGCCAGCTCGGCCACACCGGCGATCGAACCGATCACGCCACTGGCCTCCATCGGCATCAGCACCAGCTTCTGGTTCGGCGAGGTCGCCAGCTCCTTGAACGCTTCAACGTACTTCTGCGCGATGAAGTAATTGATCGCCTGCACGTCGCCTTCGGCAATGGCCGCCGACACCACTTGGGTTGCCTTGGCCTCGGCCTCGGCAAGACGCTCGCGCGCTTCGGCATCGCGGAATGCCGCTTCCCGACGGCCCTCGGCTTCCAGCACCGTGGCCTGCTTCTCGCCATCGGCCCGCAGAATCTCGGACTGACGCGACCCCTCGGCTTCCAGAATCTGCGCGCGCTTCTCGCGCTCGGCCTTCATCTGCCGCGCCATCGCATCAAGCAGATCGCGCGGCGGCTGGATGTCACGGATCTCGATACGGTTGACCTTCACCCCCCACGGGTTGGTGGCATGGTCCACCACGCTCAGCAGCTGCGCATTGATCACTTCGCGCTGGCTCAGCGACTCGTCCAGGTCCATCGAGCCGATCACGGTGCGGATGTTGGTCTGTACCAGCGCGATCATCGCCACTTCCAGGTTGGCCACCTCATAGGCGGCCTTGGACGCATCGAGCACCTGGAAGAACACCACCCCGTCCACGCGCACGGCCGCGTTGTCCTTGGTGATCACTTCCTGGCTGGGCACGTCCAGCACCTGCTCCATCATGTTCACCTTGCGCCCCACCCCGTAGACGATGGGGATGAGGAAATGCAGGCCGGGGCCCATGGTGTGGGTGTAACGGCCGAAACGCTCGACCGTCCACTCGTAGCCCTGCGGCACCATGCGCACGGCCTTGAACAGGATCACGATGGCCACAAAGGCCAGTACCACGGTGAAGAACATGGTCGGGAACACGGGCTTTCCTTATCTGCAGACGTCCAGTCCGCAGCATACCCCGCCCGTGGCGCAGGTGGTCAGGCCGTGCGCGGGCCGAACATGATCACCATCATCCCGGCCAGGCACAGGCCTACGCCCAGCAGGTCCCAGCGGCTGGGACGGATGCCGTCGACCAGCCACAGCCACATCAGCGCCGAGCCGATGTAGACACCGCCGTAGGCAGCGTAGACGCGACCACTGGCCGTGGGGTGCAGGGTCAGCAGCCACGCAAACAACGCCAGACTGGCGGCGGCCGGCAGCAGCAACCATGCACTGCCGTCTCGGCGCAGCCACAGCCAGGGCAGGTAACAGCCGACGATCTCGGCCAGCGCGGTCAGCAGGAACAACCCGAAGGTTTTCACCGCACGCGGGCCTTTGCCTGCTGCCAGAGCGCTTCCTGCGCCTCCAGGTCCAGCGCCTCCAGCGCCGTGCCCGCCGTGGCGGCCTGTGCTTCCATGTCGCGGAAGCGCTGCTCGAATTTGAGATTGGCGCCACGCAG
>JAAIGF010057454.1_pt1 | contig 117135 bp, 105 predicted proteins | sample 6487441 | NCBI WGS metagenome assembly JAAIGF01 (sample SAMN13974129, study PRJNA590717) | phyllosphere metagenome | biome: pepper field; feature: multiple bacterial spot infested pepper fields; material: pepper leaves; isolation source: leaves from pepper fields | host: Capsicum annuum ... | reverse complement strand
GGCCACTTCGGTGTAGCCCTTGAGCTGGCTGGCGTTGGCGCCCACCACTTCGTTGAGGATGACCTGCGCCGCCACCCCGCTGTTCAGGTTCGGGTTGCCGACGATGATCCCGCCCAACTGGGTCGCGCCGGTCTGCTGGGCAATGTTGTTGAGGATCAGGCCCTGAGCGTCGACGTTGTACTGCTGGAACTGGTTGTGCGACAGCCCGCCGGCATTGGGGGTGGCAATGTTGACGATCGGCACACCATTGCCCGCCTGCCCCAGGCCGGTGCCCGTCCCGCTGACCACTACGCCATCGGCCTGCGCCCACATCGGCTGCCAGAACATCGCATGGGCCAGGATCAGCGCAAGGCCGCGTTTGGGCAGGCCGCAGAAGCGCTCACGCGGTTGGACACGGGCCGACGGTTGACGGGCCAGGAAGGCGAGGTGCTTGGCATCCATGCGGAAGTATTCCTGCGGGGATCAGAAAGTCTGGAAAGATTTAAAAGCAGTTCGAGGCGAAAACTGATCGACAGATCAGGCTCTGCTCACTGGAGGCGGGAGCGGAAACGGTCGGGGAAACCAGAGAAGTGGCAGCGAGAAGGACTGGCAGAGCCGTCCTTGAGCGGATAGATACACGACGCACATCCCTGCAATATCATATTGATATCAAATTCGGCGCGATTGTAGATTGACATCATTATGACGTCAATTTTTTGTATCCGCCGCGTGTCGGGTTTGTTACGCGGGCAAGCGGCAAGCGGCAAGCGGCAAGCGGCAAGCGGCAAGCGGCAAGCGGCAAGCGGCAAGCGGCAAGAAAGTATGGGCTGCAGGAGGTTTTTCAGTGACAGAAATAACTGGATCTTTCTTTTAAAGACTAATGACGCCATTAAAAAAGTGCCCTCAATGAGAGGGCACTTTTAATAATCATGTGTGTTTATTGCAGTCAGGCAACCCGAACAAAACGCTGTTGTTTTTTCGCTTGCTGCCATTCATCTTTCAGATTCTGCAACAGGCCCTTCATGAACTCTTTATCGGCGGCGGCTTTCTTGCCGACATAGCCCTGCCCTCTGCGGAACATCTTCAGGCAGGCAAGCATTTCAGGGTGTTTTTCCTGGAATTCGCCCTCTGCCGTGCAGGGCGACATGGGGTCGATATGCACTTCACCCGAGTTTTCGATCCAGAGGATATGGCTGTCCAGAGTATCTTTGCGTGCTGCAAACAGACGAGCCAGCTCATCAATAGTTGGATGATTGTTGATATTCATGTTGATGCTCCTTCGCTCGTTAACCTGTTTAAGACCATTGATATATAAAACTGCCTGTCGGATAAGACAGTGCGTCATGTTCACGTCGTGCAACCCGACCCGTAGGACATGCAGGTAGCCTTGAGATAAAGCCACTACAACAGGGAAGCGTCACGGAAGGAGAGCGTAGCGAAAGCCAAAGACCTGGCTGGCGACCGTTACAAGGTCTGCCACAAGTATCATGAGGACGTTTCGCCAGCTGCTCGCCCTGTCGGACGGGCCATGCCGGGTCAGCTTCATCAATCTGCCTTGTGGGCAGCCTGCATCCGGGGAACATCTCGACGGCTTGCCGAGCCTGTTCAGTACATCGTTTTCAGCGCTCCCGATCAGGGAGACAGCTGCATAATGCAAAAGGAAAAGGCAGGCGTCAACATTTATGTAGTGATTATTTTTGATCACTACATAATCTTTTTAAATCTGCAAAAGGTGCGTCGACAGTGACTGTCTGGTCACTGCCGACGTAGAGGGGCTGCCGGTTTCAGCGGGCGGTGAAAGCGGTGTAGCTGTTGATCAGGTTGCGGTAGTTCGGGATGCGCTGGGACAGCAGATTGGCCAGACCTTCCATGTCATTGCGCCAGTCGATCTGCAGCTCGCAGGCAACCGAGAACCAGTTGACCAGTTGCGCACCCGCGGCAGTCATGCGCGCCCACGCGGCCTGCTGGACTGTCTCATTGAAAGTGCCGGAAGCATCGGTCACCACGAACACTTCGAAACCTTCGGCCAGAGCGCAGAGGGTCGGGAATGCCACGCACACATCGGTCACCACACCCGCGATGATCAACTGCTTGCGACCGGTCGCCTTGACGGCCTTGACGAAATCTTCGTTGTCCCAGGCATTGATCTGGCCAGGACGTGGAATATAAGGGGCGTCCGGGAACATTTCCTTGAGTTCCGGCACCAGTGGGCCGTTGGGGCCTTGCTCGAAGCTGGTGGTGAGGATGGTCGGCAGGTTGAAGAACTTGGCCACATCGCCCAGAGCCAGGACATTGTTCTTGAATTCGTTGGGCGAAAAGTCCTGGACCAGAGAGATCAGGCCAGTCTGGTGATCGACCAGCAGAACCGCTGCGTCATCTTTGTTCAAGCGTTTGTACGGGGTGCTCATGGTTGACTCCTCGATTTTTTATCGTTGCATGCAAGGGTGGAACAATCAGAACGCAAAGCACGAACAGCCAAATGCGCCCCAGAAGCCCTGGAAGTCGCTGACCGGCACGCTGGAAAGACGGGCGCGTTCGTGGCTATGGGAATGCACGGCGCAAGGGCCGCTGCATTGGTGAACCTGGGCGAGCACCGGTGACGCCGGTCGCCAGTGCCCTGCGACTTTTGCGACCGGCGACCAGTCCGGCAGCACAGGCAGGCTCACAGGTGCCAGTTTTTCGAAATCACCGGAGCCGAAGACAACCTTGCCATCGACGACCGTCAGCACCGACTCGATCCACTTGATGGACTCCTCCTCGACACTGAAGTAGTCCGCCGACAAGGCGACCAGATCCGCGAGTTGGCCGACCTTGATCTGCCCCTTCTTGCCTTGTTCGGACGAAAACCAGGCGCTGCCGTGGGTGAAGAGTTCAAGCGCGGTTTCACGAGACAGTCCTTCGGGATACAGCTCAAGCCCGCCGACCGTGCGCCCGCTGACCATCCAGTACAGCGATGTCCAGGGGTTGTAGCTGGAAACCCGTGTAGCGTCGGTGCCGGCCCCGACCGGCACGCCTTCGGAGAGCATGCGCTTGATCGGCGGGGTCATTTCGGCAGCCTTGGCACCGTAGCGATCGACGAAGTATTCGCCCTGGAACGCCATGCGGTCCTGAATCGCAATGCCACCGCCCAGCGCCCTGACCCGCTCGATATTCCTTGGGGTAATGGTTTCGCAGTGATCGAAGAACCACGGCAGGCCATTGAACGGAATATCGCGGTTGACCTTCTCGAAGACATCCAGCATCCGGCTGATGGATTCGTCATAGGTCGCATGTAACCGGAACGGCCAGCGATGCTCGACCAGATGCCGGACCACAGGCTCAAGGTCCTGCTCCATGCCAGGTGGCAGATCCGGGCGAGGTTCAAGGAAATCCTCGAAGTCGGCTGCCGAGAACGTGAGCATCTCCCCTGCCCCGTTATGCCGCAGGAAATCGTCACCCTGATGCAGAGTGACCGAGCTGGTCCAGTTCTTGAAGTCGGCCAGTTCTTCCTTGGGCTTCTGGGTGAACAGATTGTAGGAAATACGCACCGTAAGCTGCTTTTCGCGGGCCAGTTGCTCGATCACCGCGTAATCATCGGGATAGTTCTGGAAGCCGCCACCTGCATCGATGGCACTGGTGACGCCTAGCCGGTTGAGTTCGCGCATGAACTGTCGGGTCGAGTTGACCTGATACTCCAGCGGCAGTTTCGGCCCCTTGGCCAGGGTCGAATACAGGATCATCGCATTGGGTTTGGCCACCAGCATGCCGGTGGGATTGCCCTGGGAATCCCGAACGATCTCGCCTCCGGGCGGATTGGGGGTATCGCGGGTGTAGCCTGCCACGCGCAAGGCGGCGCGGTTGAGCAAGGCGCGATCATAGAGGTGCAGCACAAATACCGGGGTATCGGGTGCCGCCTGATTGAGTTCTTCAAGAGTCGGCATACGCTTTTCGGCAAACTGGAACTCATTCCAGCCACCCACTACCCGCACCCACTGCGGGGTCGGCGTGCGGTCGGCCTGTTCCTTGAGCATGCGCAAGGCATCGGCCAGGGACGGAACGCCTTCCCAGCGCAGCTCCAGGTTGTAATTGAGACCACCGCGGATCAGATGCAGGTGTGAGTCGTTCAGACCGGGAATCACCGTGCGCTGTTTCAGGTCGATGACCTGAGTGGCGCTGCCGCGCAACGCCATCACTTCAGCATCCGTTCCCACTGCGACAAACCGCCCGCCACTGATCGCTACGGCACTGGCCTTTGGCTTTTCACGATCGACCGTGTGAAATTGACCATTGAAGAGAATCAGTTCGACATTCATCGCAGCACCTTTGGCAAAAGTTTGGGAAGCACCGGCATAACCGGAGAATGGCAAGGCAGGCAGGATCGCCGCAGCGGCGCTCAGCAATGAGCCCTTGGCAATGAAGCGCCTGCGCTGCAAATCGGTTTTGTCATCACTCATGGGTTCACTTTCCTTGTGGAGCCTTCAGCCAGGATGCAAAAAGGCGTGTGGCCGCTGGCATCAATAGATAAACCACCAACAGAACGATGGTTACCGTCACCAGCGCATTGCTGACGAGATAGCCCGACAGCCATGGACTGAGGGCAAAGACCGGCTTCCACAGCAGAGGAATCAACAGACTCAGCGGCAGGATGACCAGAAAGGTCACGCACGCCTGCTTCCAGCGAGGTGGAGGTCCAGCCTCATCCGCCACCGGGTTGAACCAGAACTCGTTGTGCGGATTGACCTGCGTCTGGTCGCCATCGGCAAGCATAGGCGCAGCCTCCTGGACCAGTTGCTTGCGCTCATCGGATTCCAGCCAGCTCTGCATGGCTTCGGTGGAATGGAAACGCAGGACACAGGTAAACAGATGCAAACCGCCGGACTTGCTGCGGATTACATCCACGCCCAAATGTCCGGGATACCCCCCGGCAATGGTGACGATGCGACGCAGCCAGGACTCATAAGCAGGCTCTTGTCCGGCCTTGATCCGGTGCTTGATGACCAGGGTGACGACTTCATTGAAGACTGTGCTGTTCAGAACACGTGCTTGTGTGTCGAGACGAATGGGATCGGACATGGCCGGCAGCTCCGTAAACACCGAATGAAAATCTCCAGGCCAGACGATGCGCTTGACCGAGGGAGATAGTGCCGTTGATTACAGGCCAGAAATTGAATGTATGTGCTGTCTTGCACCTCAGGCATTCACATCCAGCGGCGCTGACATGTAGTGAGCAATACGCGAACGCAGCCAGCGCTCGGCCGGATCGTTGTCATGGACACCGCTCCAGACCATCGACAATTCGGCGGGCACTATGGGGAATGGCGGATCTTCGGCGCGCAATGCACTGCCTTCCACCAGCGCACAGGCCGCGTAATCCGGGACAGTGGCAATCAACTCGGTGCCGGCCAGCAAGGCGCGCAAGCCATTGAACTGGGGAACGGCCAATACCACCTTGCGGGCACGCCCTACCCGGGCCAGGTCCAGATCGATATTGCCGCTCAAATCACCGGAAAACGACACCATCGCATGCTGCCGTTCACAATATTCATCCAGGCTCAAGGCACCCGGACGGGCATCGCCACGAATCACCTTGCAACCGATTTCGCGCAGTTTCCTGCGCTTGGCGTTGGCAGGCAGATCCACCGTGTAGCTGACACCCACCGAGATTTACCCTGAAGCCAGCAAGGCAGGCAGCAGCAGGTAATTGGCCCGGCGAATGACCACGATAATGCCGGGGGCCTCTTCGCGAAGCTGCTTGAGTAGAGGTGGTAACAGCCCGAACTCGGCATCATCGGACAGCCCGATGCGAAAGACATCAGCGCTGGTGGCGGGATCGAATTCCTTGGCCCGGCTGACCGCACCGGAAATGGTATCCAGTGCAGGCCGGATTTCCTTGAGGATATCCAGGGCTCTGGCCGTAGGCTCCATGGCCCGGCCATTGCGCAGCAACAATTGATCATCGAACAGATCGCGCAAACGCCCCAGCGCGGCACTGACCGCCGGCTGACCGATAAACAGCTTCTCGGCAACCCGGGTGAGGTTGCGCTCAAACATCAAGGCTTCAAAAATCACCAACAGATTCAGATCGACGCGGCGCAGGTCATTGCGATTCATGTGAAGTTTCCAGAGGCTGCCAGATGCAGACTCCACAGTAGGCATGAGCGCTCCGCACAAGCCTTGTACGCCTGTGCCTTTATCGAAAGGAAATCGCTCTGCCTCAGGTGTTACCGCGTTTTTATTGACCTGCTGCAAGGCCATGCCCACCAGGTCAGTCTATGGTGTGGAATCTCCACATGCTGTAAGCGAGTCATTCACCCCATGCCTTCCATCTCATCCCCAACCCTGCCCACAGGTTCCGAGCGACTGCATACAGGCTTTGTCATTGCCTGGCTGTTCTGTGTCCTGTTCTACTTCATTCAGTATTCGCTGCGCTCTGCGCCCGGCGTGATGATGCCGGAGCTGACCCAGGCATTCGGTCAGGATGTGGTGGCAATCGGTGCCCTGATCGGACTCTATTACTACACCTACTCGGTCTTCTCGATCATTGCGGGCGCTGCGCTGGATCGTCTGGGTGCCAAGTATGTGATTCCGCTGGGCATCCTGATGGTTGCCCTGGGTGCTGCTCTGTTCGGCCTGTGCGAATTACAGGCCGCGCAGATCGGACGCCTGCTGCAAGGTGCCGGTTCGGCCTGTTCCTTTATCGGGGCGGTCTATCTGGCCACGCATGGTTTTCCGTCGCGCTATCTGGCAACCGCCGTGGGGTTTACTCAATGCTTCGGCATGCTGGGCGGTTTTGCCGGGCAATTCGGAGTCGGGCCGCTGATTCACGGCACGATCCTTTGGGAGCAATTCTGGTTCATTTCGGCAGCCTGCCTGGCTGTGGTTGCGTTTCTGGTGCTGATCGCGACGCCCAAAGGCCATGATCCAAGGCCGCTCAACAGCAGTGGTTCGGCAGGTTCGCTGCTCACGCCCTACAGACAGGTGCTGAGCAACCCTCAGTCCTATCTCTGTGGTTTCAGCGCCGGCCTGCTGTTTCTGCCGACCACCATCGGCGACATGATCTGGGGTGTTCCATTCCTGCGCGAAGGCTTGTCCATCGGCTATGCCGAAGCGGTGAATCGCAGCAGTATGGTGCCGCTGGGCTGGGTGATCGGCTGTCCGTTGCTGGGCTATGTTTCGGACCGTCTGGGGCGGCGCAAGCCGGTCATGATCGGCGGAGCCTTGCTGATGCTGGTGTCGTGTACCGCGATTCTGTATCTGCCCGCCGGCATCGTCCCGCCTTATCTGTTCGGCCTGCTGCTGGGCATTGGTTCGGGAGCTGCGATGATTCCCTACACCATCATCAAGGAGGTCAACCCGGACAACGTGAAAGGCAGCGCAACCGGCGCAATCAACTTCCTGGTGTTTACCTTCAGCGCCTTGCTGACACCGGTATTCGGCCACCTGCTGAGCCGAATCGCCGCAGGGGGCGACATGAGCCTTGCGGTCTTCCAGCAGGCAGGCGACTACCTGCTGGCGGGTATCGTGCTTGCCATCGCACTGGCGGTTCTGCTCAGAGAAACCGGCCCTAGGGGCAAATGACATCCTCAAGCATGCGGAGGACCTTCAGGCTTGCTCGGCGCTGCGTATTGCGGCTTGAGCTTGCCGGAGTCGTCCAGCAACCAGGCATCGAGCACTTCCCTGACCACCGGCCCGGCCACCCGGCCGCCCGCCTCGCCGTTCTCGATCATGACGGAAACGACGATTTTCGGATGCTCGGCCGGGGCAAAACCGACGAACAGGGCGTTGTCCCGGTTGCGCTCCAGCGTCTTGAGCCGGTCGTAACGCTCACCCTGCTTGATCGCCACCACCTGCGCGGTGCCGCTCTTGCCAGCGATGTGATACTGCACGCCCTTGGCCGCGTCACGGGCAATACCCCGCGGATCATGCATAACCATTTGCATGCCTTGGTTGACCTGATTCCACTCATTTGGATCGTGCAGCACGATATTGGGCATCGGATGTTCATCCACAGGCGCCACATCGCCCACCTCGACCGCCAGGTGCGGACGATGCCAGACACCCTTGCTGGCAATCAGTGACGTCGCCTGAGCCAGTTGCAGCGGCGTGACCTGCATATAGCCCTGGCCAATGCCCAGAATCACCGTCTCGCCGGGGAACCAGGCCTGACGCCGCGTCGCCCGCTTCCACTCCCGCGAAGGCATCAGGCCTGCAGACTCTTCGAACATATCCAGCGAGACTTTCTGGCCCAGGCCGAACATGGCCATGTAGTCATGCAGGCGGTCGATGCCCAGCTTGTGGGCCAGGGTGTAGAAATAGGTATCGTTGGAGCGCATGATCGCGGTGTCCATGTCCACCCAGCCATCGCCGCTATGGTTCCAGTTGCGGTACTTGTGGTCGAAATCCGGCAACTGGAAATAACCCGGATCGAATACCCGGGTCGAGGCATTGACCACACCCGTATCGAGCCCGGCAATTGCCACTTCGGGTTTGACCGTCGAACCGGGCGCATACAGGCCGCGCAGTACCCGGTTGAACAATGGCCGGTCGATGGAATCGCGCAGCGCTGCATATTGCTTGAAGCTGATACCGGTCACGAACAGGTTGGGGTCGAAGCTGGGTTTACTGACCATCGCCAGCACTTCACCCGTGGCCGGATCCAGCGCCACCACCGAACCACGGCGATCACCCAGAGCCTTCTCGGCTGCTTCCTGTAAATGCACATCCAGACTCAGGGTGATGTTCTTGCCCGGAGTCGGATCGGTGTGTTTGAGCACCCGCAATACGCGGCCCTGGGCATTGGTCTCGACTTCCTCATAGCCCACATGCCCATGCAATTCGGACTCGTAGAAGCGCTCGATGCCGGTCTTGCCTATGGACTGGGTGCCACGGTAATCGGTGTCCAGTTGCTTGGATTCTTTCTCGTTGATCCGCCCGACATAGCCGATGGAATGGGCAAAATGTGCGCCCAGAGGGTAGTGACGGATAAACTGCGGCGCGACATCGACGCCCGGCAAGCGGAACTGGTTGACTGCCAGCAAGGCGATCTGCTCTTCAGTCAATTCGTAGAGCAAGGTGGCGGGTTCAAACGGGTGACGGACCTGCTTGAGCTCTTTCTCGAAAAGGATACGGTCCTCGTCGGGCAGCGACAGGATGCTCATCAACTCGTCGATGACCTTGTGCCAGTCGTTGGCGCGCTCGCGGGTCAGGGTCAGATTGAAGCTGGGCCGGTTATCGGCCAGCACTACACCATTGCGGTCATAGATCAAACCGCGCTCGGGCGGGATCGGCAGTACATGCACCCGATTGTTTTCGGAGATAGTGGAGTGATAGTCGAACTCGACGACCTGCAGAAAGTACATGCGAGCGATCAGGCAACCGCTCAAGGCAACGACCAGCAACGCACAGGCCACTACACGCAAATTGACCAGACTGCTCTCTTTTTCATGATCCTTCAGAGGAATGGGATTGGGCATTTCTACAGCTTCTCGGTAATGACAAACGACGCGGACGATATATGTAAGTAAATATTTCGGCGCGCACGATACCAAGAAGTTGAGGGTTGCAGGGGATTGTCTGCCGAGAGGAAGCAGGACGCCCCATGAAAAAACTACTCCAGCAACGGTTCACCGGACACTTCACGGGCCTGCATGATGCGAGGCATGTTGCCTTCTATCCAGCGGGCCATGGTCTCGACCTGCAGGGCTATTTCTTCCCCCATGGGAGTAAGGCGATATTCGACATGAGGCGGCACCACCGGCAGTGACTTGCGATCGACAAAGCCATCGTATTCCAGATTCTGCAGGGTCTGAGCGAGCATTTTTTCGCTGACGCCTCCGATCTTGCGGCGGATCTCGCTGAAGCGATGCGTGCCGTCGCGCAGCACCACCAGAACCAGTACCCCCCAGCGGCTGCACACATGGCTGAGCACACTGCGTGATGGACACTCGGCGGCCATGAGTTCCCCCTGACGGCCTGCGGCAGTGCTCGATATTTCGGAGTTTGATCCGGGCCCACTCAAGAGATGGCTCATATACTTACCTTTTTGTTAGTACTTACGAAAGGTTAGCTTGAAGATTATGCTGGCCTTTCACTTCAATTCAATGAGCATAAAGGTCCCACTCATGATCGTCGTCACAGGTGCTACCGGCCAGCTTGGCCGCCTCGTCATTGAACAACTGCTCAAGCGCGCTCCGTCTTCACAAATCGTCGCAGCTGTGCGCAGCCCGGAAAAAGCGGCCGACCTCGCCGCGCTGGGCGTACAGATCCGCCATGCGGACTACTCGCAGCCTTCTACCCTCGACGGTGCGCTGGCTGGCGCACAGAAGGTGCTGCTGATTTCGTCCAGCGAAGTGGGCCAACGCCTGCCCCAGCACCAGGCCGTGATCGACGCCGCCAAACGTGCCGATGTCAAATTGCTAGCCTACACCAGCGTTCTTCATGCCGATACGTCTGTATTGGGTCTGGCACAAGAACACATCGAAACCGAAAGCGCATTGCGCGACAGCGGTGTACCCAGCGTTATTCTGCGCAACGGCTGGTACCACGAAAACTACACCGCAGGCATCCCTGCCGCCCTGGGCCTCGGTTCGGTCTATGGCTGCGCAGGCGATGGCCGCATCAGTTCGGCAGCTCGCCAGGACTATGCAGAAGCGGCCGCAGTGGTCCTGACTTCAAACGAGAACCAGGCAGGTCGCATCTACGAACTGGCGGGCGATGAGTCCTACACCCTGACCGACTTCGCCGCGCAGGTGTCGCAGCAGAGCGGGAAAAGCCTGCCTTACGTAAACCTCCCGCAGGCCGATTATCAAGGTGCACTGGAAAAAGCCGGTCTGCCACAGCCGATTGCCCATCTGCTGGCCGACTCCGACAGCGGCGCATCCAGAGGCGCGCTTTACGATGACAGCCACCAGCTCAGTACTCTGATAGGCCGCGCCACCACACCGGTGTCGGTGAGCATTGCCGCTGCACTGGCTGGATAACCAAGGGCACCATATCCAATCGAATGTTTTGCAGTGACCAGGGTCCCAGTCTATGCAACCGGCATAAAGCCATTGATCAATAGACTGGGAGTCTGACATGAACAGCAAATCGTTGATCGCCTGCATGACCCTGCTGGGCTGCTTTTCCTTGACCACCCTGCCTGTACAGGCGGAGCAGAAAGTCGAAGAGTCCGCAGACAACATGCATGAGCTGGAGCTGGGCTCACGGGCACCGCAGAAATTCCAGCGTACCGAAGCCGCCATCACCGACTGGAAAAGCAAAGGCCTTGCCGAACCCGCCAAAGAGAGCCAGTGGGTGCGGATCAATGACAAATATGTCCGCGTGCAGATCACCAATGGGCAGATCGTCGATATCGTTCCTGTCTCGAAGAAGTAACCTGTCGAATGATTTGCAATGTGAAAGCTCCCGGTGCATAAAACCACCATTCAACGGATCGGGATCCCGACATGAACAGCAAATCATCGATCGCCTGCATGGCACTGCTGGGCTGCTTCGCCATGACTACCCTGCCCGCCCAGGCGGCACAACAGGTAGAAGCACCCAGCACCACCTACCAGGAACTGGATGTCGGCTCACTGGTGCCACAACGATTCCAGAGCTCCAAGGCCGCCATGAGCGACTGGAAAGACAAGGGCCTCAAGTCGCCAGGCACCAATAGCCAGTGGGTACGCATTCAGGATAAATACGTACATGTGCAGATCAGCACCGGCAAGATTCTGGAGATTGTCGAAGCACCGAGATGAAACGGTCAGAACAAACGCCCTCAGGCTTGAGGGCCTTTGACCGGGAAGGATATGAAGGCTTGACCTTATAGCTCCGCCCTCTGCCCTCTGCCCTCTCTGAGCAGCCAAAAATATTGCTTTTTCCCGCGCTTGGCCTCCAAATGTGTGTCATCAGCGTTACATCTTCATCGACTACCTATTTGCCGAGTCTCGCTCCATGTCCAGATCTCTTGCCATCGTTCTTGCCGCCTGTGTATTTTCCAGCGCCGTTCAGGCCGCCTGCCCTGCGGGTACTCCGGTCGATACGGCACGCTGGATCTACACCAATCACCATGATTTCTATGTCAGTGGCAAAGGTGGACCGGAGTATCTGTCCAAGAACCTGCTGGCCTTGCTGAAGAAGGACTGGAGTTGTCAGCAGCCTGGCGATCAGTGTGCGATCAGCGCCGATCCGTGGACCGGAACCCAGGATAACGAGGTGATCCAGGCGACCGAGTGGAAGCTGGTGTCCAGCTCCGATAAACAGGCAGTGGTCGAGATGGTTTATCCGCTGGGCGCGAGCACCCAGAGCACTCGTCTGCTGCTGGCCAGGAATCCGGGGGGCCAATGCTGGGTGCTGGACAACCTCCAGGGACCGGACGACGTGTCGCTGGTACAGACCCTGCAGGATTTCCCCTACGAGGGAGACTGAGCCGGACTGCGACTTGAAATAACGGCCCGCTATCGGTATCAAAGACATTTGCCCCCAAAGAGCGAGAACCATGAACACCTTTGAGCAATCGATTATTGAAGCCGCGCAGGACGCCACGCCCAATAACACCGATGCCGAGCGCGCCGCAGCCAAGGCGGACGCCATTGAAGCCGTCGCGCAGATCATGTCTACCACCAGCGGCCTGGAGCGCACCCGTGCACTGGCTCAATTGCTGGATTCGTATTCGGAATCCGACGAGCCGTAAGTTTTCGGAAAATAAACTCAAGCACAGTGCCATCATTGCCGATATAAAGATCATACAATCCAAAGGACAGGGCTCAATCAAACCATTGGCACGCAACTGCCGGAGTAAACGCTGGTGCAAATCGAACCACTGAAAGACATTCAGGAGTATTTGCAAAGGACAGCGAACGATCTGGAGCAGGTGTCAAGGAACCTGGCAGGCCATGTCATGTACCTGCAGCACACCTTCCGCCCGACCGAAATGCAGGAAGTCAGCGCCAAGATCGAAGGCTTGCAGGCTTCGGTCCAGGATTTGCGTGGAGTCGTCAGGCTGATCGATCAGACAGCTCCCTGACCTGAGACAAAGGTCGGGCAACCTCCTCCAGCGATTTGCGCTCGGCTGCCGCGCCCCAGATGGCCTGTACCAGAGCGGCGATCATCATCAGGCCAGCCCCGATCAGATAACCGATCAGCACATTGTCGCGGTCCCGGGTTTCGATCAACTGGCCGAACAGTGTCGGGCCGATAATGCCTCCCAGACCTGTACCAAAGGCATAGAACACCGCAATGGCCAGGGCACGAATCTCCAGCGGGAAGGTTTCCGACACTGTCAGATAGGCAGAGCTGGCAGCGGCCGAGGCAAAAAAGAAGATCACCATCCAGGCAATGGCCTGCTGCCTGACATCCAGCAGCCCCTGTGCGAACAGATAACCACTGATGGTCAGCAACACACCGGCAATCGCGTAGGTGAAGCTGATCATGACCCGCCGTCCGATAACATCGAACAGTCGTCCCAACAGCAGTGGCCCGCAGAAATTACCCAGCGCCAGGGGCAGCACATACCAGCCCACCTGTGCTGACGGGACGCCATAGAACTCGGTAAGCACCAGAGCGTAGGTAAAGAAAATCGCGTTGTAGAAAAAGGCCTGGGCCGTCAACAGGGTCATCCCGACCAGTGAGCGCTGACGGAAGGTCACCAGCAGGGTCCGGGCAATTTCCCCCAGCGGCGTGTGATCGCGGGCCTGCAGAAGCAGCGGTGGGCCTTGCGGCTCGGACAACACATGCCCCTGACGACGCATATCGGCTTCGATCTGCTCGACGATGTGTCTGGCCTCCTCCGGCCGGTCATGAATCAGCAGCCAGCGCGGGCTTTCCGGCAACCAGAGGCGCATCAGCAGGATCAACAGCCCGAGAACGGCACCGATGCCGAAACACAGCCGCCAGCCCAGTTCACCGCCCAGCCACTGCGGGTCCAGCAACAGAATCGAACCGCCGGCCCCCAGGGCTGCGCCCAGCCAGAACGTCCCGTTGATACTCAGATCCACCCAGCCCCGGTAGCGCGCGGGTGTAAACTCCTGAATGGTCGAATTGATGGCAGTGTATTCACCGCCAATGCCCATGCCGGTCAAAAAGCGAAACAGCAGGAAGCTCCACAGGTTGAATGAAAATGCCGTGGCGGCTGTAGCCCCCACATACAGCAGCAGCGTGATGAAAAACAGCTTGCGACGCCCGAGACGATCGGTCAGCCAGCCGAAGAACAACGCCCCCAGCACCGCACCAGCGATATACACCGCACCTGCCAGGCCGATATCGCTGTTGGAGAGGTTGAGAACCGGGCTGTCTTTCAGAGCGCCCGCCACGGAGCCGGCCAGGGTCACTTCCAGACCGTCGAGCAGCCAGGTGATCCCCAGAGCCATGACCAGCAGAGTATGAAAACGGCCCCACGGCAGCCGATCCAGTCGCGCAGGCAGATCCGTTTCGAAGACACGCCCTTGCTGGAATGGCTCAGTGCTCTTCATGACCGGCTTCACTCAAAAAATTCAGGAGTCGGAAGGAGCGCATCAGGCTGGTTCGGAACCCGCCCGATGCAGCATTAACGTCAACTAAGCGGGTTATCAGGCTTTTACCCACTCCACATTGGTAATACCAAAATGTTCAGCATGTGGTTTCGTTACACGGGGTACTTTCTCCAGTCGGTATTTGGGAATACGAGCCAGACCGGCGTCAACACTTGCGTAGTGCCAGGCCTCGGCGTTGTCCATATTATCGGCACGAATATAAAAGCTTTTGAACGTTCCGTTTAATAAGTAATCAATGCGATAGTGCTTGGGCAGTGCCATTATTAGGCTATACCTCTTGTGTTGTGGCTATGGACTAGAGATGACACAACACCGCGCCAAAAAATTCATTCTTTTTTAATAACAGGCGACCAGTGAGCCACTATCGTCTGACATCAGGACAATATTCAGCGAACTCCCAAACGTTTGCCAAGACGACTCAAGTTAGCCCGATCCACCGATAATTCCCGCGCCACCTCGGCCCATTTGCCTTGATGCCGCTCCAGAGCGTCGACAATCAATGCGCGCTGATAAGCGTCCACAGCCTCCTTGAGGCCCTGCCCTGCGGCAATCGCCAGACCAGCGTTCGGCACATTAAGCATCGGTGTGGCTGGCACTTGATCATCGAGCCCCAGGGCATGGGCTTCGATAGTCAGGATACGCGGCCTGTCCGGGTGGGAGGACAAGGCCTTGAGAACCGCACGGCTGATCAAGTGTTCCAGTTCACGTACATTGCCGGGCCATGTATGGGCAAGCAGCAGCTTCTGGGCCTCGGCGTTGAGTCGCAGACTGCGCAAGCCCATGCGCATGCGGTTTTCTTCCAGAAAGAAACCGGCCAGCAGCAACACATCGCGCCCCCGCTCGCGCAGAGGCGGCACATGCAGGGGATAGACGCTCAGCCGATGATAGAGATCGGCGCGAAAACGCCCTGATCGGACTTCCTCGGCCAGATCCCGGTTGGTGGCTGCGATGATGCGCACATCCACATGATGCTCATGATCCGAGCCCACCCGCTGCAACTGGCCGCTCTGCAGCACGCGCAGCAGTTTTGACTGCACAGGCAGCGGTAACTCGCCGACCTCATCCAGAAACAGCGTGCCTCCGTCAGCCAGCTCGAACTTGCCGCTACGGCCATTGACCGCGCCGGAGAACGCACCTTTGACGTGCCCGAACAGCTCGCTCTCCACCAGAGTTTCAGGCAAGGCCGCACAGTTGAGGCTGATCAAGGGCTTGTGCGCCCTGGAGGAATGCAGGTGGATCGACTCGGCAACCAGCTCCTTGCCGACCCCGGTTTCGCCGGTGACCAGCACCGTCAGCGGGCTGTTGCCGACCAGCTGGATTTCCTGCTGCATACGCTTGTGCACGGCACTCTGGCCGATCAGCTCACGGGGCGCGCGTCCGCCTGCTGCCCGCTTGTAGACCTCGGCCAGTTGTCGCTGCTCTTCATAGCTGCGGCCCAACTGGCTGATCCGGTCACTGGCCATGACCGTTGCGGCAGCCAGGCTGGCAAAGGCCTGCAGATTCTCCAGGTCGACACTGCCGAAACTGGAAGGATCCAGCGAATCCAGCGTGATAAGCCCCCAGGGCTTGTCCTGAAAATACAGCGCGCATCCCAGGCAGTCATGGACCTCCAGTTGGCCATGCCCTTCCACCAGACCGTCATAAGGGTCAGGCAGGTCGCAATCCATGGAGAAACGCACCGGCCCCTGGCTTTCCAGCAGAATCCTGAGCCGGGGATGCTCCTGTACCCGGAACCGGCGTCCCAGCGTGTCAGGGCTCAAGCCATCGACCGCCAGCGGGATCAATACATCGTCCTCAAGCCTGAGCAAGGCCACGGCATCGCAAGGCAGCCATTGCCGCAAGGCATGCAGCAGGCGTCGGTAACGCTCCTCTTGAGGCAGCTCGCGGGTGAGGTCGGCCACCAGAGGCACCAGCGCCGACAGCAAGAGATTGGGCATTACGATTCCTGAGTCATGACCGAAAACGAGTCATTATGACCTCATACAGCGGCAATGCGACATTTATATTCCTTAACGGGACGTCCGTTCATTTACAACTAACGTCTCATGCAACGTACAACTGTTAATCAAATGAAGCAGATCGATGGATTTGCAAAGCCTGTTTTACCCGCGACTCTCTGACACCGGCACGATGACGATAAAGGCCCGGACACTTTAATTTTGTTGAAGTGGTATCCGTTCACTTTCGTTCCATAGCGTTCACAAACATGAACAAAATATTCTCAATGCCCCCGTCCTTGAAGGACGAAACCTTGCTAGTTCCGATTTTAGTTATGGATCTTGAACGGCGTTTCATTAAATCAGGAGTTGCTTTGCCACTTTCGCTGTTTTCCTGTTTCTGGAACGAGTGACTCCACAAAACAAATCCTGATCGTCGGCTACAGCCGCCAGCGCCATTGCCTGTGCCCGACGCAACGGCAATCTGGCGGTGATTTCTTCCTCACCAAAAAAATACTTGCACATAAAGTATTACGGTATACCATCAGACAAAACACGCTTCCCCCCCACCACACGGCTGAGCTACATCACCACACAGCCTTGCGGCATACCAGAAAATATCGGCTCCAGCCTGCTGGGGCACCACGATTGAACCGAGGTGAGTGTCATGAAATTTTCGTTGTTCGTGCACATGGAACGCTGGGATGAGCAAGTCAGCCATCGTCAGTTGTTCGAGGACCTGACCGAACTGACGCTGCTGGCCGAAAAAGGCGGATTCAGTACCGTCTGGATCGGCGAACACCATGCAATGGAATACACCATTTCTCCAAGCCCGATGCCGCTGCTGGCCTATCTCGCCGCCAGAACCAGCACTATCCATCTGGGTGCAGGCACTATCATTGCTCCGTTCTGGCACCCGTTGCGGGTCGCTGGCGAATGCGCGCTGCTGGATGTCATCAGCAATGGGCGTATGGAAGTGGGCCTGGCTCGCGGTGCCTATCAGGTCGAGTTCGACCGCATGGCCGGTGGCATGACCGCATCGGAAGGTGGCAAGGCTTTGCGCGAGATGGTTCCGGTGGTCAAGGCCCTGTGGCAAGGCGACTATGCACACGACGGCGATATCTGGAAATTCCCTACCTCCACCAGTGTGCCGAAACCGGTCAAGACGCCGCCGATGTGGATCGCTGCCCGCGACCCGGACTCTCACAACTTTGCCGTGCAGAACGGCTGCAACGTCATGGTCACGCCGCTGATGAAAGGCGACGAAGAAGTCCTGGACCTGAAGAACAAGTTCCAGGCCGCACTGGATAACAACCCAAGCGTCCCTCGCCCGCAACTGATGGTCCTGCGCCACACTCACGTCCACACCGCAGACGATCCCGAAGGCTGGAAAGTCGGCGCAACCGCGATCTCGAAGTTCTATCGCACCTTCGATGCCTGGTTCGGCAACAAACAGACACCGGTCAATGGCTTCCTGGCACCAAGCCCGGAAGAAAAATTCAAGGAACGCCCGGAGTTCGAGCTGGAAAACATCCGCAAGAACACCATGATCGGCACTCCGGAAGAAATCATCCCGCGCATCCGCTACTACCAGGAGCTCGGGGTCGATGAGTTCAGCTTCTGGTGTGACAACAGCCTGTCACACGCCGAGAAGAAGAAATCGCTGGAACTGTTCATCAAGCACGTAGTGCCAGCGTTTCGTTGAAGCCATCCGCAGGAGCGCGCTTGCCCTGGGCGCTCCTACCATGACACATCAGTTTCGTCTTGTTTGATAAGAGCGGATTTATCTGCGAAATGCTTTGCGAATGAATCCGCTCCTGCCTCAACTTCGTTCAATGGTTGTAGGCACGTTCATTGTGCTCGGCCAGATCCAGCCCCATCTCTTCCACCGACTCATGGGCACGCAGGCCGATCAGGGCATTGACGAGCTTGAGAATTCCCCAACTGACCACGAAGCAATAAACCGTGGTGAACAGCACGCCCTTGATCTGTGCGATGATCTGCGCGCCCATGCTCACATCCGGCATCAGGCCACCCATCGACGGCACACAGAACACACCGGTCAACACCGCGCCGATCATGCCGCCCACACCGTGCAGGCCGAATACGTCCAGGCTGTCGTCATAGCCCAGGCGCTTCTTCAGAACGGTCACACTCAGGTAGCAGAACACGCCACACAGCAAGCCGATTGCCAGGGCTCCGCCGACACCGACATAGGCGCAAGCCGGAGTAATGCCCACCAGACCGGCCAATGCGCCACTGGCCAGGCCCAGTGCGCTGGGCTTGCCGACCTTGAACCACTCGGTAAACATCCAGCCCAGAATACCGGCGCACGCGCCTACCTGAGTGTTGAGCATGACAATGCCCGAGGTGCCGCTCAGGCCGCCGCCTGAACCGATGTTGAAACCGAACCAGCCGACCCACAGCATCGCCGCACCGACCATGGTCAGGCTCAGGTTGTGCGCAGGCATCGGCGTATTCTGATAGCCCTTGCGCTTGCCCAGTACGAGACAGGCCGCCAGTGCCGCAACGCCGGCATTGATGTGCACGGCCGTGCCACCCGCGAAATCCAGCACGCCCCAGTTATGCATCAAGGCCCCTGCTCCGCCCCAGACCATGTGCGCCACCGGCGCGTAGACCAGAGTGAACCAGATCGCCATGAACAGCAGCGCTGCCGAGAATTTCATGCGCTCGGCAAAAGCACCTGCGATCAGGGCCGGGGTAATGATTGCGAAAGTCATCTGAAAGGTCACGAATACGCCTTCGGGAATCTCGCCCACCAGACTGTCCGGTGTCATGCCCGCCAGAAAGACCCGGCTCAGACCGCCGACAAAACTGTTGAAGGTAACCTCGCCTTCAACCATGTTGCTGGTGTCGACCACCATGCTGTAGCCATAGATGATCCACAACACCCCCACCAGCCCCGCAATACCGAAACACTGGGTAAACAGCGAAAGCATGTTCTTGGCCCGCACCAGACCGCCATAAAACAGCGCAAGACCGGGCAGACACATGAACAGCACCAGCACGGCGGCGGTGATCATCCAGGCGGTACTGCCGGTGTTCAGCGTGGGAGTATCTGCCGCCTGCGCCAGAGGCACACAGGCGGCGAGCGTCAGTAAAGCCAGAAGAGATTTTTCGGGTAAACGATTAACCATGTTCAAAGCTCCTGCAAATGAAGGGAAAGTGCCGGGCAGAAAGCAGAATGGTTGGAGACTGCGGGCCTTTGCGGCCTCTGTTATAGATGCAGGAGCGCGCTTGCCCGCGACCAAGCCGTCGTGGGCAAGCGCACTCCTACAGGTCAATCAGTACTGCGAACCGGGAATCCAGCTGGTTCCGGCCAATGGCACTCGCGCCATGGCGGCAGACTCCACCGTCAGCGCCACCAGATCCTCGGGATCGAGGTTATGCAGATGCGACTTGCCGCAGGCGCGGGCCATGGTCTGGGCTTCCAGCACCAGGACACGCAAGTAGTTTGCCAGCCGACGCCCACCCTCGACCGGGTCCAGACGTTTGGACAGTTCCGGGTCCTGGGTCGTGATACCTGCCGGGTCGCGACCGTTTTGCCAGTCATCATAGAAACCGGCGGCCGAACCGATCTTTTTCAACTCATCATCCAGACGTGGATGGTTATCGCCCAGGGCAATCAGCGCAGCCGTACCAATGGCAACCGCATCGGCACCCAGCGCCATGGCCTTGGCCACGTCGGCACCGTTACGGATGCCTCCGGACACGATCAGTTGCACCTTGCGATGCATGCCCATTTCCTGCAACGCCTGAACGGCCTGCGGAATGGCAGGCAGAATCGGGATACCCACGTGTTCGATGAACACTTCCTGAGTCGCCGCCGTTCCGCCCTGCATGCCATCGAGCACAATCACATCGGCACCGGCCTTGACCGCCAGCTTGACGTCGTAATACGGGCGGCTCGCACCGATCTTCACGTAGATCGGTTTTTCCCAGTCGGTGATTTCACGGATCTCGGCAATCTTGATCGCCAGATCGTCCGGGCCGGTCCAGTCCGGGTGACGGCAGGCCGAACGCTGATCGACACCGATGGGCAGCGTCCGCATGCCCGCAACACGCTCGGTGACTTTCATGCCCAGCAGCATGCCGCCACCACCCGGTTTGGCACCTTGCCCCAGGACGATCTCGATGGCATCGGCCTTGCGCAGATCATCCGGGTTCATGCCGTAACGCGACGGCAGATATTGGTAAACCAGGTGCTGGGACTGACCGCGCTCTTCCGGGGTCATGCCGCCGTCACCGGTGGTGGTGCTGGTGCCAGCAATGGTCGCGCCACGCCCCAGTGCTTCCTTGGCATTGGCCGATAAGGCACCAAAGCTCATGCCCGCGATGGTCACCGGAATCTTCAGGTGGATCGGCTTCTTGGCGAAGCGATTGCCGAGGATGACATCGGTGCCGCACTTCTCGCGATAACCTTCCAGCGGGTAGCGGGAAACACTGGCACCGAGCAGCAGCAGGTCATCGAAATGCGGGAGCTTGCGCTTGGTGCCGCCGCCGCGAATGTCATAGATACCGGTTTCCGCGGCACGCTGGATTTCCTGAATGGTCAGGCGGTCGAAAGTCGCGGATTCGCGCAGGACTGGAGTTGCTTTGTCACTCATGATGATGCTCCTGGATCAGTACGCGGAGGCGTTATCGACTTTGAAGTTGTAGAGCTGACGGGCCGAGCCGTAGCGTTTGAAATCGGCGGCCTTTTCATTGAAGCCGGCACGATTGAGCAGCTCTTGCAGCTCTTCCAGATGCTCCGGTCGCATCTCTTTCTCGATGCAGTCGGAACCCAGCGACTCCACGCTGCCTTTGACGAAAATCTTCGTTTCGTACAGCGAGTCGCCCAGGGCATCGCCCGCATCGCCACACACCACCAGCCGGCCGGCCTGGCCCATGAAGCAGCTCATGTGGCCGATGCTGCCGCCGACCACGATATCGATCCCTTTCATGGAAATGCCACAACGGGCACCGGCATCACCTTCGATGACCAGCAAGCCGCCATGAGCCGTCGCGCCTGCGGCTTGTGAGGCGCTGCCCTTGACCCGGACATAGCCCGACATCATGTTTTCGGCGCACCCGACGCCGACGTTGCCGTGCACGGTGATCGAGGCCTTCTGGTTCATCCCCGCGCAGTAGTAACCGGCGTGCCCCTGAATATCCACGGACACCGCTTCGTTGACGCCGACCGCCAGGTTGTGAGCGCCATTGGGATGGGTGACGACCCACTCGCGTTCTTCGAGTTGTCTGACTTGGTCGTGCAGCGCCTGATTGAGGTCACGCACGCTGGCAGTGGAAAGATCGATGGTTTTCATGTGCGTGCTCCTTAAGCCGACTCGCGTTCCCAGATGTACATGGTGGCGGGAACAGGTTCCCAGACTTTGGCCTTCTCGATTCCCGGCAGGCTCGACAGCGCCTGATATTCCGAAGCCATGGCGACGTAATCGTCGGTCTCGGCGAGGATCGCCGGCTTGCAGGCAATCGGGTCTCGAATCACGGCAAAACCGTTGCGGGTGCCGATGGCAAAGGTGAAGAAGCCATCCAGTGCTTCGAGCGAACTGTCCAGTGCGGTCTTCAGCGAATCGCCCTGTTGCAGGCGCCAGGCCAGGTAACCGGCAGCGACTTCAGTGTCGTTCTCGGTGTCGAAGTTGATCCCTTCACGGCGCAGCTCCTGGCGCAGACGAAAGTGGTTGGACAGCGAGCCGTTGTGCACCAGGCACAGGTCCGCGCCAGTGGAAAACGGGTGGCTGCCTTCCATGGTCACGGCACTTTCAGTGGCCATGCGCGTATGGCCGATGATGTGGCTGCCTTTCATGTTGCCCAGGCCAAAACGCTCGGAAATCTCTTTCGGCAAGCCCATGCCCTTGAGGATTTCGATGCTCTTGCCCGCGCTCATGATGCGCACGCTCGGAGCCAGTTCGCCCAGTGCCGCACGCACGACAGCTTCTTCAGCCTGGATCTTCAGCACCACGGCGCTCGCATTCTGGAACCAGTCCAGAGACGCACCGAGCCTGCCTTCCAGCGCCGCGATAAGCGCCTTGAAGTCGTACCCTTCGATGGTAGCCTGCAAGGTCAGCTTGACCCAGCCATCGGTCACTTCATCTCCATAAATGGCAAATCCGGCGCTGTCCGGCCCACGGTCGGTCATGGCTTCGAGCATCGGCTCGAAGAGTTTGCCAAGCCGGGATTCCAGCGCCGGATTTTTCAGATACAAACCAACAATTCCGCACATAAAGGCAGCCTCACGTTGTTCGGCAGTGGCAAGCGGCAAGCTCTAAGCGGCAAGCTGACTGCGTGGATGACAAATTCTGTATTCACTCCAAACTGCTTTTTCTTGCAGCTTGCAGCTAAAAACCTGCAGCTGAGTTCAAAAGAACTCCGTATACCGTTTCACTTCCCAGTCGCTGACATGGCGGCTGTATTCCACCCACTCCATGCGCTTGAGCCTGATGAATTCGCCGACGATTTCGTTACCCAGCACTTCGGCGAACAACGGGTCGGCTTCAAGGGCGTCGCAGGCTTCCTTGAGGGACTGCGGCAGGGTCTTGATGCCCCGCGCAGCGATCTCTTCCAGGCTCAGCTTGTAGAGGTTTTCATTGCAGACCTGATCGACCTCCAGCTTGCGATCAATCCCGTCCAGACCTGCTGCGATGATCGCGGCGCTGACCAGATAAGGGTTGCAACCGGCATCCGGCAGACGGAATTCGAGGCGGCCATAAGGCACGCGCACCATGGCCGAACGGTTGTTGGCACCAAAGGCGATAAAGGCCGGTGCCCAGGTCGCGCCGGACAGTGAATTGCCCACCACCAGACGCTTGTAGGAATTGACCGTCGGTGCCGCGAAGGCACACAGCGCCGGGCCATGGGCCAGAAGACCGGCGGCAAAGTGATAAGCCATTTTCGACAGGCCCATGCCGCTCGGATCGCTGGCGTCATGGAACATGTTCTTGTTGGTCGCGCTGCTGATCGAGAGGTGGAAGTGCATGCCGTTACCGGCGCGCTTGGGATCGGGCTTGGGCATGAACGAGCAGATCATGCCCATGTCATTGGCGATCTCGCCGGCGGCCATGCGGAAGAAGGTGAAACGGTCCGCAGACTCCATGGCATCGCTGTAGGTGTAATTGATCTCGAACTGGCCGTTGGCGTCTTCGTGGTCGATCTGGTAGATGTCGAAGCCTACGGGCTGCAAGGCTTCGGTCAGGCGCTCGAGAAACTCCCGGGAACGTGACAGGCCTTTGTAGTCATAACACGGCTTGTCGAGGCTATCGCTGTTATCCACCAGTTGCAGAGTGCCTGCCGCATCGCGCTTGAACAGGCTGAACTCTGGCTCCAGGCCGGTATTGAGGGTCCAGCCTCGCTGGCTGAGGCGCTCGACCTGCTGTTGCAACACGTAACGGCTGTCATAAGGCCAGGGCTTGCCTTCGACGTGACCGATGCACACTACCCGGCCATAACCCGGCTGCCACGGCACTGGCGTCAGCGAAGAGAGATCGCCCTTGGCCATGAAATCCGGACCATGGGGCTCCATGCCCATGCCACAGATGGCAAAACCGGCAAAACCGGCGCCATCTTCGATCACCATCTCCAGGCCCGAGACAGGAACCGATTTGGTCTTGGAGGAGCCATGGATATCCACGAACTGAGCCAGCACATACTTGATGCCATGCTCCTCGATCAGACGCTGTGTTTCTGTTGGCAACATGAGACTTGTCTCCTGGCGAAAGCAAAACGTTGAGGTGAGGACCGCTGTTCACTTCCTGCCGGAATGGTTATTCCGACCAGGAAAGTTAATTTCCCAATAGGAATGCAAAGCGCTTGCCAGCCTGGTATACCAAAAGTCGAATTCAGCGAAAGGCGGAATTTCCTCTGTATATATGGGAAACTCGGTTTCCTTCAGGGAATAATCCGCCGCCACTGCCTGCGGAGAGATGGATATCGCACATTCATGGTGCGAAATAAAAATTATTGAGCAGAAACCGTGCAAAGCCGATGAATATGCCGAACGAACCACAGCCCAAGCTGAAACTGGAGCAATACCTGGGTATCCAGATCAAGCGCCAGCGTCAGGCTCAGGAATTGAAGCTGGCCGATGTGGCCCGTATCGCAGGGATCAGCCAGGGCATGCTGAGCAAGATCGAGAATGCTCAGGTTTCCACCAGCCTGGATAACCTCAGTCGTCTGTGTGACGTCCTGGGCATGCCCATGTCCAAACTGTTCAGCCAGTACGACCAGCAAGGCAGCAGCGCATTGCTGGTCAAGGCCGATGAAGGACTGGAAGTGGTCAGACGCGGAACCGAGAAAGGCCACACCTACCACCTGCTCAACCATACCCGAGGGCCGAAGAAGAGTTTCGAGGCGTACATGGTCACCATGGACGACGCCAGCGAAGAGTTCCCGACCTTCTCCCACCCCGGCACCGAATTCCTGCATCTGCTGGAAGGTGAGCTGATCTATCGCCATGGCAATCAGGTGTATCGCATGGAGGCCGGAGACAGCCTGACCTTCGACGGCGAGATTCCTCATGGGCCGGAACAACTGGTGCAAGTGCCGATTCGCCTGCTGTCGATCATGAACTATGGTGCGCAGGGCGAGTGATCTGACGCCTGATGTTTTTTCGCGAATGAATTGGCTCCCACCTGGATCGGTGTAAGCGAATTCATTCGCGAACCTCCCACACAAAATTTCTCCTCAGTAAAAAAAGTTTCCAGAAACCTCTGGACGCTGCAAATCCTTTCGCCTATAAAAACGCCAATCGCGAATATTTAATTCCTGCCAGGAATTTTTATTCACCCGCAAAAATAATCTTTACCCCTGAATCTTTCGCCCTGCGCTGAGCTGCCGCCACTTTCCAGAGGACAAGCCATGCAACACGAAAAGAACCATTTCATCCTCAAGATCAGTTGCCCGGCGACTTCCGGCATTGTCGCCGCGGTAACTTCCTATCTGGCGGGCAACCAGTGCTACATCGGTGAAATGGCCCAGTTCGATGATGAGTTCAGCGGCAGGTTCTTCATGCGCGCCGTGTTTCGCTTCAACGATGGCCATCAAGGCGATATCCAGCAGCTCAAGGATGGCTTCGATGCTGTCGCCAGCGACTTTTCCATGCAGTGGGAACTGCACGACACACGCCAGCCCATGCGCGTTCTGCTGATGGTCAGCAAGTTCGACCACTGCCTGACCGACCTTCTGTATCGCTACCACAAAGGCGAGATGGACATGACCATCACTGCCATCGTTTCCAACCACCTGGACCTGCGTCCGATGGCCGAGCGCGAGGGCATTCGCTTCATCTATCTGCCGGTCACCCGGGAAACCAAGGCCCAGCAGGAAGCGGCGCTGATGAAAGTGGTCGATGAAACCGGTACCGAACTGGTGGTGCTCGCCCGCTACATGCAGATCCTTTCCGATGATCTGTGCCAGCAACTTTCGGGCCGGGCAATCAATATCCATCACTCCTTTCTGCCCGGTTTCAAGGGTGCCAAGCCTTATCACCAGGCCTACGAGCGTGGCGTGAAGCTGATCGGTGCAACCGCGCATTACGTCACCAGCGACCTGGACGAAGGGCCGATCATCGAGCAGGAAGTACAACGTGTGGATCACGTCTACCTGCCTGACGATCTGGTAGCTGCTGGCCGCAATACCGAAACCATTGCGCTGTCCAGAGCGGTGAAATACCACCTGGAACACCGGGTGTTCCTCAACACGGACAGAACGGTGATCTTCCGGTGAGCACTTCAAAACTGATTGATGGCAAGGCGGCGGCGGGCCGAGTGCTGCGGCAGGTCAAAACCGATGTCCAGCGACTCAAGACCGAAGGCATCGAGCCAGCATTGGCGGTGATTCTGGTGGGTGACGATCCGGCCAGTCAGGTCTATGTGCGCAACAAGATCCTGCGTGCCGAGGAAGCCGGTATTCAGTCGCTGGAATACCGACTGCCTGCGGACAGCTCGCAGGCACGCTTGCTGGCGCTGATCGCCGAATTGAATGCCGACCCTAAGGTCAACGGCATCCTGCTGCAACTGCCGCTGCCCTCCCAGATAGAAGAAACCCTGGCCTTGGAGGCCATCGATCCGTGCAAGGACGTGGACGGTTTTCACAGTGAAAACGTCGGCGGCCTGAGTCAGGGCCGTAATGTGCTGACACCCTGCACGCCCAGTGGCTGCATGCAGTTGCTGGAAGAGACCTGCGGTGACCTCACCGGCAAGCATGCGGTGGTGATCGGCCGCTCCAATATCGTCGGCAAACCCATGGCCGCCCTGCTGCTCCAGGCTCACTGCTCGGTCACGGTCGTGCATTCGCGCAGCCGCGACGCCAAGGCCCTGTGCCAACTGGCCGATATCGTGGTCGCCGCCGTCGGTCGCCCGCGAATGATCGATGCCAGCTGGCTCAAGCACGGCGCCGTGGTGATCGACGTGGGTATCAACCGCATCCAGGACAACGACCGCAGCCGTCTGGTCGGCGATGTGGATTTCGACAGCGCGCTGTCCAGAGTCTCGGCCATTACTCCCGTGCCCGGCGGCGTCGGCCCCATGACCATTGCCTTTCTCATGAAAAATACCGTGACCGCTGCCCGTCAGCAGGCCCAAGCGCAACGCAGCCAATCGGAGGCCGTATGCCTTTCAATCTATTGAAGTACGGGCTCAGCTCGGAGTATCCGGTCGAGGTGGATCTGCCCGCCCCCAGGGAACTCAAGCCCTCTTATGACGTGGTGATCATCGGCGGTGGCGGTCATGCCCTGTCCACCGCCTATTACCTGTCCCGGTATCACGGCATCACCAATATCGCCGTACTGGAAAAAGGCTACCTGGGCGGCGGCAATACCGCACGCAATACAGCAGTGATTCGCTCCAACTATCTCACCAGCGAAGGCGTGCGTTTCTATGCCGAATCGGTGCGGATGTTTGAAGGCCTGTCCAACGAATTCGACTTCAACATCATGTACTCCCATCGCGGGCAACTGACCCTGGCCCATACCGACGCAACGGTACGTTCGTTCCGCCAGCGTGCCGAGGTCAACAAGCACTTCGGCGGTCGTACCGAGATGATCGACCGCCAGCAGATCCGTGAACTGGTACCGAGCCTCAACCTCGATCCGGGCCATCTGCCGGTGATCGCCGGTCTGTGGCACATCGACGGCGCCACCGCCCGGCATGACGCCGTGGCCTGGGGTTACGCCAAGCAGGCAGCCAAGCGTGGCGTGGAGATCCATCAGCTCACCGAAGTTCAGGAACTGATCATCGAAAACGGCACCATCACAGCCGTGAAAACCAATCGCGGCACCGTCAAATGCGGCTGCGCGGTGCAGGCAGTAGCAGGCATGAGTTCGCAACTGATGAAAAAGGCCGGGATTCGCTCGCCGATCCAGACCTTCCCGCTGCAAGCCATGGTGACCCAACCGTTCAAACCCTTCCTCGACCCGTTGGTGAGTTCGTCGGCTCTGCATTGCTACGTGCAGCAGACCAGCCGCGGCGAAGTGGTGTTTGGCGGCGGCTCCGATCCTTACCCGCTGTTCAATACCCGCTCCACTCTGGACCTCAAGGAAAGCCTGCTGGCCCACGCCATCGAGATGTTCCCGTTCCTGGCCAATGCCAAGTTGATGCGCCAGTGGGCCGGGATCACCGACATGACCCCGGACTACAGCCCGATCATGGGCCTTTCACCGGTAAAAAATTATTACCTGGATGCAGGCTGGGGCACCTGGGGTTTCAAGGCCACGCCCATCTGCGGCAAGACCATGGCGGAACTGGTGGCCAGCGGCGGCAAGGTGCCGGAACTGATCAGACCCTTTGGCCTGGAACGTTTTTCGACCTTCCGACAAGTCAACGAAATGGGCGCGACAGCGGCCAGCCACTGACGGAGAGCGATACATGAAAGTCATGACATGCCCGCTCAACGGGCCACGCAATATCAGCGAATTCACCTACGGCGGCGAGTTCAAGCTCATGCCCGACCCGCAGACCTGCAGCGATGCCGAATGGGCCGATTACGTGTTCAACAGCGAGGACACCCTGGGCGTGGTACGCGAATGGTGGATGCACAACCCGTCCAGCTACTGGTTTCTGGCCGAGCGCCATACCGCCAGCGACGAAATCATCCGCACCTTCGACCCACGGGAAATCTTTACCGCCCGCGTCGATTTCACACCGACCCCGCCCAAGGAGATCGCAGGATGAGCACCCTGACCCGCCTGCCGGCCCCCATGGGCCTGTTGATCGATCGCAATCAGCCGCTGACATTCAGCTTTGACGGCAAGTCCTATCAGGGCCTGCAAGGCGACAGCATCGCCAGCGCCCTGCTCGCCAACGGTCGTTTCCTGCTGTCACGCTCGTTCAAGTACCACCGCCCACGTGGCCCGCTGACCATGGCCGGGCAAGACGCCAATACGCTGATCCAGTTACCCCATGAACCCAACGTGCTGGCCGATACCCATGCACTTGAAGCCGGCCTGCAGGCGACCGGCCAGAATTTCAACGGTTCGCTGGACAACGACAAGGACGCGTATCTGGGCAAATTCTCGAAATTCATGCCAGTAGGCTTCTATTACCGTTCGTTCTACAAGCCAAGGGGCATGTGGAAAGTCTGGGAGCCGATCATCCGCAAGAAAGCCGGGCTGGGTGTGCTGGACCTTGAATTCCGGCCCGAGTATTACGACAAGGCTTATCTGTTCACCGACCTGGCCATTATCGGCGCAGGACCGGCTGGCCTGCAGGCGGCCCTGACTGCCGCCAATGCCGGTGCCAAGGTCCTGCTGATCGAACAGCAGCCGATTCTCGGTGGCTCGCTGACCTATGCCCGCTTCGACATCGAAGGCCAGCGTGGCGAAAAACTGCGGCGCGATCTGCTCGATGCCGTGGAAGATCACGCCAATATTCGCGTGCTCAAGCAAGCGACCTGCAACGGCTGGTTCACCGACAACTACCTGCCGGTCATTCAGGGCAAGCGCATGTACAAAGTACGGGCGAGCCACTGTCTGGTGTGCAGCGGCTCGTTCGACCAGCCGGTGATTTTTCGCAATAACGATTTGCCCGGCGTGATGCTGACCAGTGCAGCCCAGCGCCTGATGAAGCTGTATGCCGTCAAACCCGGCAAACGCGCCGTGATCCTGACCGGTAACGATGACGGTTATCTGGCCGCGCTGGATCTGCATGATCAGGGCGTGGAAGTCGTTGCAGTGGCCGACATGCGCGCCAACCCGGCAGACAGAGCCCTTCTCGATGCGCTGGAAAAACGCGGTATTGCTTGCCACCCGGGCACAACCGTTTATGAGGCGCTGCATGAAAAAGGCATGCGCCATGTGAGCGGCGCGGACCTGCGCAGAATCACCGGCCAGGGTCAGGTCGCCAATAGCGGCCTGACCGTCCAATGCGATCTGCTGTGCATGTCCGGTGGCTATATGCCGGTCTATCAGTTGCTGTGTCAGGCGGGCGGCAAGTTGAGCTATGACGATCAACTGGCGGAATTCACCCTGAGCGGCCTGCCGAAAAATCTCCGCGTAGCCGGTTCGGTGCATGGCTATCATGCGCTGGACAATGTGCTGGCCGATGCCATTCATGCCAGCGCCGAAGTGCTTGCCGCACTGGGCCTGGAACCCGGCACCAGCCCGCAGCCTCTGCGCAGCGAAGCCCGCGTCAACTTTGCCTGGCCTATCTTTCCTCATCCCAAGGGCAAGGATTTCGTCGATTTCGACGAAGACCTGCAAGTGCGCGACATCATCAACGCCACGCGCATCGGCTACCGCGACGTGCAACTGGTCAAGCGCTATTCCACGGTCGGCATGGGGCCGTCACAAGGCAGGCATTCGGCGCTGCCGACGGCCCGCCTGGTTGCGTCTTCGACCCAACGCAGTATCAGCGAAACCGGTGTCACCACTGCCCGTCCGCCTTTCGAAGCCGAGAAACTGGCCCACGTTGCAGGGCGGGCCTTCGACCCGTACCGGCAGACGCCGATGCACAAACGGCACCTGGAAGCAGGGGCAAAGATGATGCCCGCAGGCATCTGGCAGCGTCCCGCTTACTACGGCAAGCCAGGCGAGCGTGAGAGATGCATGCAGACCGAAGCGCTGCATGTACGCACCAAAGTCGGCATCATCGACGTCTCGACACTCGGCGGGCTGGATGTACGCGGCCCGGACGCTGCCGAACTGCTCAATCGCATGTACACCTTCGCCTTTCTCAAGCAACCGGTGGGCCGTTCGCGTTATGCCTTGATGACCAACGAACATGGCGTGGTCATCGACGACGGTGTCTGTGCGCGTTTCGCCGACAATCATTTCTACGTCACCGCTACCACCAGCGGTGTGGATCGTATCTACCAACAGATGCTCAAGTGGAACGCCCAGTGGCGCCTGAACGTTGATATCGCCAACGTCACTGCGGCGATTTCAGCGGTCAACGTGGCCGGGCCCGACTCACGCAAGGTCCTGGAAAAAGTCTGCTCCGACCTGGATCTTTCGGCCGAAGGTTTCCCGTACCTGGCGGTGCGCCAAGGTACTGTGGCCGGGATCAAGGCCCGTCTGTTGCGGGTAGGTTTCGTGGGTGAACTGGGTTATGAAATCCACGTTCCGGCGCGCCATGCCCTGCAACTCTGGGACGCCCTGATCGAAGCAGGCAAAACATACGACATACGTCCTTTCGGGGTCGAAACCCAGCGTCTGCTGCGTCTGGAAAAAGGCCATGTGATCATCAGCCAGGACACCGACGGCATGACCCACCCGAGCGAAATCGACATGGGCTGGGCAGTCAGCCGTACCAAGCCGTTCTTTGTCGGCCGACGCTCGGTGGACATTCTCGAAGCACAACCGCAAACCCGCAAGCTGGTGGGCTTCACTCTGCCCAAGACCAGCCCGCAACCACTGGAAGGCCATCTGGTGCTCAAGGGGCCGGACATCAGCGGCAACGTAACCTCCTGCGAGTACTCCCGGACCCTGGACAAGATCATTGGCCTGGCCTACGCCGCCTTTGATCAGAGCACACCCGGCCAACAGATCCCGATCCGGGTCGAGGACGGCGTCGTGGTCCAGGCCACCGTGGTGAAACTGCCTTTCTTCGATCCTGAAAACCAGCGCCAGGAGCTTTGATCATGTCCAGCCTCACTATCGAAAATCCCCCTGTCCAGCTGTGCACGCTGGTGGACCTGACCGATACCCCACGCGTGGGCTTTCGCGGAACGCAGAGCGCCGAGTACCTGCAGGCCCGTGGTTTCACGTTGCCGGATACCCCCAACCGGGCAGCCACCCAGGCGGACGGCAGCCATGTCGCACGCCTGTCGCAGACCGAATACCTGATTCTGGGCAGCCGCCGCGATCAGGGCGAACGCATTGCCGACGAAGAAGCCCGCTGGGAACTGGACCACAGTGCCAACTACCTGCTGCCGCGCCAGGACAGTCATGCCTGGCTGCAACTGAGCGGTGCCTGCATTGCGCAAGTGATGGCCAAGCTCTGTGGTGTCGATCTGCGCACGCAGGCCTTCGGCCAGGGCGCGGTGGCCCAGACATCGGCGGCGCGTATCAATGTGATCGTGATCAACACGGGTCTGGACACGACGCCATGCTTCCAGATCCTCTGCGACCGGGCTTCACTGGAATATTTCAAGGGCGCAGTGCTGGATGCCATGCACGAGTTCAATGGTTGAACATCCATGAAAACCATTGCCCCCCATAACAAGGACACCGACTACATTGTTCCGGCCCTCGCCAGGGGCCTGAGCGTGCTGGGCATGTTCGACGCAAGGACACGCTCGCTCGGCATCAATGAGATCGCCGAACGTCTGGAAGTCAGCACTTCGGCTGTCTACAGAATCCTCTTCACCCTCACCCATATGGGTTACCTGAACAAGGTCAACAGCCAGTACGAGCTGGGCGCCAGGGTCATCAGCGACGGTTTCAGCTACCTGGCCAGCCGCGATATCGTCGAAGTCGCCATGCCGCATCTGAACGAGTTGCGTGACCGCACTTCGCTGTCATGCCACCTGAGCATTCGCGAACAGACCGACAGCCTGTACCTGTATCGTGCCTTCGCGGCGCAACGCCTGTCGGTGAATATCCCGGTAGGCACCCGGATCGCCTGCCACTGCACCGCAATGGGGCGCATGCTGCTGACCGCGTTGAGCGAAGCAGAGCTGGGTGCACTCTATCAGCACATCCGGCTGGACGATTACCCATCCCCTGCCCCGCGCACATTGCCCGAGCTGCAAGCCCTGATCCAGAGCGATCGGGAGCGTGGCTGGGTGCTGCACCGCTCCGATTATTCGACAGCGATTGCCACTTCGATCAAGGATCACAAGGGTCAGGTCAGCGCCGCCATCAACCTCTCCGGCCCCGATGCGGTCATGGACCCTGAAGGTGCGAAAGAGCGTTTTCAGGTCTTGTTGCTGGAGTGCAGCGCCACCATCAGCCGCGAACTCGGTCATAAAAGTGACATGATTTTCTCATGAGAACGATGGCATTGCGCTTGCTAAAGATTCTCTGAGGATTGCCGAAATTCTCGGTATGCCATAAGGCAGGACTTACGACTCGCTTTTAGCCTGGGTTCCACTTGTGCGTGCTGTCGTCAGATAACGATTTACAAAAAAATCTGGAGCATGGATGAATATCAAACAGAAACTGACGTGGGCCTTTGCAGTCATTGCATGCCTGCCCATCGTCGTCGTTGCAATTATCGTTATCGTGAACCTGCGCAACAATGCGACTGATAACTTCGTGAACAGCAGCAGTCGCGAAATTCGTCAGATCGACAACGCCATGCAACTGTTCTTCGAGAACATCACCCAGAACGTCAACTACATCGCCTCGCATCCGCTGATCGCCGGTGCCGGCGATGACCTGCGAAACTACACCGGGGCCGCCCCTACTGCGCAGTCGGAAAACGACAAGCAGACCACTGCATTCTTCGCCAGCATCGCCAAGAGCTTTCCGGCTTATTCCTACGTCTCCTATGGCCTGATCAACGGCAGCTACGTGATGACGCCGGAAGATCCGAAGATGAGCAACTACGACCCGCGCGTTCGTCCTTGGTACAAGACCGCCATGGCCAACCCGGGCAAGACCGTACGCAGCGATGCCTACTACTGGGCCAATGACGACGCCGTTCTGGTAAGTACCGTCCGAGCGATTCCCAACACCCTGGGCAATCCGGGCGGCGTGGTGAACATCGACGTATCGCTCAAGCAACTGACCAGCATCGTCAAGGAAATCAAGCTGGGCGAAAGCGGCTATCTGATCCTGATGGAAAAGAACGGCAACGTGCTGGTCGACCCCAAGCAGCCGGAGCATAACTTCAAGAAGCTCGGTGAGCAGGGTGATGGCTTCGCGCAACTGGCCAAGACCGAAAAAGGCCTGGTTGAAGTACAGCTCAACGGTGAGCGCTACATGGCCAACGTTTACCCGTCGCCAGAGCTGGGCTGGAACTTCATCGGCCTGATCAAGCAGGATGAAGTCATGGCCTCGGCCACTCGCCTGACCTGGATGATCGGCATCATCGCTGCCGTACTGGCGATCGTCTTCGCTATCGTCGGTGCCAGCTTCGCCAGCGTGATCGTGCGTCCGATTCATAGCGTATCCAGCGGCCTTGAAGGCATTGCCCAGGGCGAAGGCGATCTGACACAAACCCTGGCGGTACGCGGCAAGGACGAAACGGCTCAACTGGCTGGCTGGTTCAACCAGTTCCTGACCGCGATCCGCAACCTGATCCAGCATATCGGACAGGCCGCACACAAGATCCTCGACACGTCGCAGAGCTCTACCCGTGTCTCCAACGACATGGCCGAAGCGGCAGGTCGTCAGCGTGAAGCGGTGGATATGGTATCCACGGCGTTCCATGAAATGGTTGCCACCGCCAACGAAGTCGCCCGCTCCTGCAGCCAGGCCGCGGAATCTGCCGACAACGGTCAACAGCAGGCCCGCGAAGGCCAGCGGCAGATCGACGACGCGGTAAGCAGCGTCGACAAGCTGAGCTCGGAAATCGCCCGTTCGGCCAAGGACATGTCGGAGCTGGAAAAGGACAGCAACGACATTCAGTCGATCCTCGACACCATTCGCTCCATTGCCGAACAGACCAACCTGCTGGCGCTCAACGCCGCCATCGAAGCGGCGCGTGCTGGCGAACAGGGCCGTGGCTTTGCGGTCGTGGCCGACGAAGTTCGCGCCCTGGCCAAACGCACGGCCGACTCGACGGCAGAGATCGATACCCTGCTGGGCAACCTGGCCAGACGCACCGCCTCCGTGGCACAACAGATGCACGCCAGTCTGGATGTCTCGCAGCAATCGGTCACCAAGATCGGTCAGGCTCGCAGCAGCTTCGGACAGATCCGCGAATCGGTGGACGTGATCCGCGACATGAACACCCAGATCGCAACGGCAGCCGAAGAACAGCATCAGGTGGCAGAAGACATCAACCGCCATATCAGCCAGATCCATGGCGATGCGCAACTGATTGCCGACCTCTCCGACTCGGCCCGCAATGACTCCCACAGCCTGGCAACCCTCTCCAACGAGCTGGATGCCCTGGTGCGCAAGTTCAAGACCTGATAACGGTAACCTTCTGTGCGGCCAAGCGGTGTGTCGAACACCGCTTGGCCGAGGCAGGACACATCGATCTGAATGAGCTTGCAGACCTGATACGCAGGTCGTAATTTACACGCTGCACTGCCGCTGCCAAGGCTCAATGGCCCCTTGGGTATTTGATACGGCAACGAATGGAACGAACCCAGAAAGAGGCAAAGGTTCCATTTATCATTCCTGCTGATAATAACCTTCGGTTTATTCGATTCGTTAATAGAACCTCCCCGCAACAGAATCCGTCCATCTCACACTATCGGCGGATTTTCCATGTCTCAGTCTCTCTCCCACCTGCGCTATCCCCTCACCGCCCTGGCCCTGATCCTGATAAGTGCCTGTGGACGCGCACCAGAGGCCACCATGGCTCCAGCAGCGGCCAAAGTCAGCGTCGCCAAAGTCCTGGAACAGCCGATCAACGAATGGGATGAGTTCACCGGTCGCCTCGAAGCGCCGGAAACCGTCGAAGTTCGTCCACGGGTTTCCGGGCAGATCGATCAGGTAGCCTTTACCGATGGCTCACTGGTCAAGAAAGGCGACCTGCTGTTTCAGATCGACCCACGCCCTTTCCAGGCCGAAGTACGCCGCCTCGAAGCCCAACTGCAACAGGCTCGCGCCGTAGCCAATCGCAGTGAAAACGAAGCCGAACGCGGTGAGCGTCTGCGCACCAACAATGCGATTTCCGCCGAACTGGCCGACTCGCGCAGCACTTCGGCTCAGGAAGCAAAAGCCGGCGTCGCCGCCATTCAGGCACAACTGGACGTGGCCAAACTCAACCTGAGCTTCACCCGCGTCACTGCGCCCATCAGCGGGCGCGTCAGCCGTGCCGAAATCACTGCCGGCAACATCGTGACGGCCGATGTCACGCCTCTGACCAGCGTGGTTTCCACCGACAAGGTCTACGCCTACTTCGATGCCGACGAGCGCGTCTTCCTCAAGTACACAGAACTGGCGCGCAAGGGTCAGCGCGGCCAGACCACTCCGGTCTATCTGGGACTGTCCAACGAAACCGGCAATCCTCACCTGGGCCAGATGAACTTCGTCGACAATCAGGTCAACCCGAGGACCGGCACCATTCGCGGTCGCGCCGTGTTCGACAACACCGACGGCAGCTTCACCCCAGGCCTGTACGCCCGCCTCAAGCTGGTGGGCAGCGGCACCTATTCGGCCGTGTTGATCAACGACGAAGCCGTGGGCACCGATCTGGGCAAGAAATTCGTGCTGGTGATGGACAAGGACAACAAGCCGACCTACCGCTTCGTCGAGCTAGGTCCAAAGGTTGAAGGTCTGCGCATCGTGCGTAGCGGCCTTGCCAAGGACGACACCATCATCGTCAAAGGCTTGCAGCGCGTTCGTCCGGGCCAGCCTGTAGATCCTGAAGTGACGCCAATGGCCTCCAGCGAAACACTGGCTGCACTGCTCAAACAACGCCAGGCCCTCGAAGCCAGCAATCTGTCACAAGTGGCGCCCAAGGCGGCCGTCAAAATCGCCAGCGCAACTGCGCCTCGCGGCTAAGGGACTCGTCCGATGAACTTCTCCAAATTCTTTATCACGCGGCCGATCTTCGCGGCGGTGCTGTCACTGCTGATCCTGATCGCCGGTGCCATCTCGCTGTTCCAGTTGCCGATCAGTGAATACCCTGAAGTGGTTCCGCCCACAGTCGTGGTACGTGCCAACTTCCCCGGTGCCAACCCCAAGGTCATCGGTGAAACCGTTGCTTCGCCACTGGAACAGGCCATTACCGGCGTCGAGAACATGCTGTACATGTCCTCGCAGTCGACGGCCGACGGCAAACTGACTCTGACCATTACCTTCGCGCTGGGCACTGACCTGGACAACGCGCAGGTGCAGGTGCAGAACCGTGTGACCCGTACCGAACCCAAGCTGCCCGAGGAAGTGACCCGTATCGGTATTACTGTGGACAAGGCGTCTCCCGACCTGACCATGGTCGTGCACTTGACCTCCCCGGACAACCGCTACGACATGCTGTATCTGTCCAACTATGCCGTGCTCAACATCAAGGATGAACTGGCACGACTGGGCGGCGTCGGTGACGTGCAACTGTTCGGCATGGGCGACTACTCGCTGCGTGTCTGGCTGGACCCGAACAAGACCGCTTCACGCAATCTGACCGCCACCGATGTGGTCAACGCCATTCGCGAACAGAACCGCCAGGTTGCGGCAGGCCAGCTGGGTGCGCCGCCCTCCCCGAGCGCGACCAGCTTCCAGATGTCGATCAACACTCAGGGCCGTCTGGTCACTGAAGAGGAATTCGAGAACGTCGTCATTCGCGCAGGCGCCGATGGTGAAATCACTCGCCTCAAGGATGTCGCCCGCGTGGAGCTGGGCTCCAATCAGTACGCACTGCGCTCGCTGCTCAACAACAAGCCGGCGGTAGCCCTGCCGATCTTCCAGCGCCCGGGCTCCAACGCCATCGATATCTCGAATGACGTGCGCAGCAAAATGGCCGAGCTGAAAAAGGGCTTCCCCGAAGGCATGGACTACAGCATCGTCTATGACCCGACCATTTTCGTGCGCGGCTCCATCGAGGCGGTGATCCACACCCTGTTCGAAGCCCTTATCCTGGTCGTTCTGGTGGTGATCCTGTTCCTGCAGACCTGGCGCGCCTCGATCATCCCGCTGGTGGCCGTTCCGGTTTCGCTGATCGGTACATTCGCGGTCATGCACATGTTCGGTTTCTCCCTGAACGCCCTGTCGCTGTTCGGCCTGGTACTGGCCATCGGGATCGTGGTCGACGACGCCATCGTCGTGGTGGAAAACGTCGAGCGTAATATCGAACTGGGACTGTCGCCCATGGAGGCAACCCACAAGGCCATGGGTGAAGTGACGGGGCCGATCATCGCCACGGCACTGGTGCTGTGTGCGGTCTTCGTACCGGCGGCGTTCATTTCCGGGCTGACAGGTCAGTTCTACAAGCAGTTCGCTCTGACCATTGCCATCTCGACCGTGATCTCGGCCTTCAACTCCCTGACCCTGTCGCCGGCGCTGGCCGCGGTACTGCTCAAGGCTCATGGTGCGCCAAAAGACCGATTCTCGCTGTTTCTGGACCGGATACTCGGTGGCTGGCTGTTCCGTCCGTTCAACCGTTTCTTCGAGAAGGCCAGCCATGGCTATGTCGGCACAGTCGCCCGTGTCATCCGCAGCAGCGGCATCGCACTGCTGGTTTACGCTGGCCTGATGGTCATGACCTGGATGGGCTTTTCCAGCACGCCGACCGGTTTCGTACCAAGCCAGGACAAACAGTATCTGGTCGCCTTCGCTCAGTTGCCGGACGCTGCCAGCCTGGATCGCACCGAAGATGTCATCAAGCGCATGTCCGATCTGGCGCTGCAACAGCCAGGCGTGGAAAACGCCATCGCCTTCCCGGGCCTGTCGATCAACGGCTTCACCAACAGCCCCAACAATGGCGTGGTGTTCGTTGCCCTCAAGGACTTCGACCAGCGCAAGGACCCGAGCCAGTCGGCCAATGCCATCGCTGGCGCGCTGAACGGCAAGTTCGCCTCCATTCAGGATGCTTACATGGCGATCTTCCCGCCACCGCCGGTACAAGGGCTGGGCACCATCGGTGGCTTCCGTCTGCAGGTCGAAGACCGTGGCAACCTGGGTTATGACGAGCTGTACAAGGAAACCCAGAACGTCATCGCCAAAAGCCGCAGCGTGCCGGAACTGGCAGGTCTGTTCACCAGCTACACCGTGAACGTGCCGCAGGTCGATGCCGCCATCGACCGCGAAAAAGCCAAGACACACGGCGTTGCCATCAGCGATATCTTCGACACCCTGCAGGTTTATCTCGGCTCGCTGTACGCCAACGACTTCAACCGTTTTGGCCGCACCTATCAGGTCAACGTTCAGGCCGAACAGCAGTTCCGCCAGGAGTCGGACCAGATCGGGCAACTCAAGGTGCGCAACAATCTGGGTGAAATGATCCCGCTGGCGACTTTCGTCAAGATCAGCGACACCGCAGGACCCGACCGTGTGATGCACTACAACGGCTTCATCACCGCGGAAATCAACGGTGCCGCAGCCCCTGGCTACAGCTCCGGACAAGCCCAGGCGGCCATCGAGAAACTGCTCAAGGAAGAACTGCCCAACGGCATGGTCTACGAGTGGACTGACCTGACATACCAGCAGATTCTTTCGGGCAATACCGCGCTCTTTGTCTTCCCGCTCTGTGTGCTGCTGGCCTTCCTGGTACTGGCGGCTCAATACGAAAGCTGGAGCCTGCCGCTGGCCGTGATCCTGATCGTACCGATGACACTGCTGTCGGCCATTGCCGGGGTCATCCTTGCCGGTAGCGACAACAACATCTTTACCCAGATCGGACTTATCGTGCTGGTAGGCCTGGCATGCAAGAACGCGATTCTGATCGTCGAGTTCGCCAAGGATAAGCAGGAAGAAGGCCTGAGCCCTCTGGATGCGGTACTGGAAGCCTGCCGCCTGCGTCTGCGTCCGATCCTGATGACGTCCTTCGCCTTCATCATGGGTGTGGTGCCATTGGTGTTGTCCAGCGGTGCCGGTGCCGAGATGCGTCATGCCATGGGCGTGGCGGTGTTCTCCGGGATGCTCGGGGTGACCTTCTTCGGCCTGCTGTTGACGCCGGTCTTCTATGTGTTGATCCGTAACTATGTCGAGCGCCAGGATGCCCGCAAGGCAGCCAGGGCACAGAAACTGAACACCTTGTCTGCGGAGATGCATTGATGAGCGCGCTTAAACTCTTCGCTCCAAGCCTGCTGGTTCTGGCGCTGGCGGCTTGCGCCGTCGGCCCGGACTACAAGGCACCCGAGACTGCTCCGGCAAAAATCGCTTCGGCAGCCCTGGGCAACCATGACCGCAGCAAGGTGGATACCCTGTGGTGGCAGCAGTTCGAAGACCCGACCCTGAACACGCTGGTCAGCCGCTCCCTGGAGGGCAACCGTGACCTGCGCGTCGCCTTTGCCCGCCTGAAATCGGCACGGGCGATTCGCGATGACGTCAGCAACGATGCCATGCCGGTGGTCACCAGCCGTGCCAGCAGCGATCTGGGCAAAGGCCAGCAACCGGGCACCACCGAGCGCCGGGTCAATACCGAGCGCTACGATCTGGGTCTGGACATGGCCTGGGAGCTGGACCTGTTCGGGCGCATTCAACGGCAACTGGAAGCCAGCGAAGCCGATCAGCAAGCCGCCGAAGCCGACCTCTATCAGCTTCAGGTCACACTGATTGCCGAAGTGGTCGATGCCTACGGCCAATTGCGCGGCGCTCAACTGCGTGAGGCCATTGCCCGGGACAACCTGAAGAATCAGCAGGATTCCCGAGGCGTGACCACCCAGTTGCGCGATGCCGGCGTCGGCAACGAACTGGACGTGGTACGCGCCGACGCCCGCCTCGCCGCTGTCGAAGCCAGCGTGCCGCAGTTGCAGGCCGAGCAGGTGCGTCAGCGCAACCGCATCGCGACCTTGCTGGGCGAACGGCCTGAAAGTCTCAGCGTGGATCTGAGCCCGGCAAAACTGCCCGCGATCGCCAAGGCCTTGCCGATTGGCGATCCGGCGCAGGTCTTGCGTCAACGCCCCGATATCCGTGCCGCCGAACGGCAACTGGCTGCCTCCACCGCGCGTATTGGAGTGGCCACTGCCGATCTGTTTCCACGGGTCAGCCTGAGCGGCTTTCTGGGCTTTACTGCCGGGCGTGGCTCGCAGATAGGCTCGTCGGCTGCCAGGGCCTGGGCCCTGGGGCCCAACATCACCTGGGCGGCTTTCGATCTGGGTAGCGTCCGCGCCCGGATCCGCAGCGCCGATGCCGATGCCGAAGGCGCGCTGGCCAACTATGAACAGCAAGTCCTGCTGGCCCTCGAAGAATCGGAAAACGCTTTCAGCGACTACGACAAACGCCAGCAACGCCTGCTGGCGCTGATTCGCCAGAGTGAATCGAGTCGTGCCGCAGCGAGGCTGGCATCCATTCAGTATCGCGAAGGCACGGCAGACTTCCTGGTTCTGCTGGATGCCGAGCGGGAACGTCTGGCAGCCGAAGACTCCCAGGCTCAGGCAGAAATCGAGACCTATCGAGGGATCGTGGCCATCTACAAGGCGTTGGGCGGTGGCTGGCAACCCCAGGCCTGATCGCCTGGCAAGCCATGAAAGCCCTGCGTTCTCTGAACGCGGGGCTTTTTTCCGTCCCGTATTTGCAGGCTATACACGATTGAGGTTTGACAGCAGCCAGTCACTGCCCGAAGCTTCATGCCGTCTGGAACTGGAACCCGGTATGCCCAAAATGCCTTTACAGGGCTCATCGCCTCACCCTGGCACCCGACGCCGCAAGCTGGTCGGTATCGCGGCTGCAATGATAATACTGCTGGTGCTGTCATTGGTCGTGTGGTCATGGCGCAGCCCCCCTGCCCAACCCGCCGCCAAACTGAATCACACCTACGCCCAAGCCATGCAACAGGCCCACGATGGCAAACCTGGCGCAGCGCGCATGCTTTATCAGCAACTGGCGCGTACGGACCTTTCCCCCACCCACCGTATGGCCCTGCTGGCCGAACTGGGCAATTATCCCAGCCCTCAGGCACTCAAGTTACTCAATAACGGCCTCAAGGACCCGTCGCCCGAAGTACGTCAGGCGGCCATCGAAGCCAGTGTGCAACTGATCCCTGATAACAAGCGCAGCCTGTTGCTCGGTCCATTGCTGGAAGATGCCGAACAATCCGTGAGATTCAGCGCCACCCGCGCCTTGCTGGGATTGTCTGCGGATGATCTGGGCCTGTATTTCGCCGTTCTGCAACAAAGCGCCGAAACCTACCAGGAAGCCTTGAAAAACCAGCCCCAGACGGCACAGAACCAGTTGCAACTGGCAAAGCTCTATCTGCAGACCGGAGATCTGGAGCCTGCGCTTTCAGCTCTCAAGAGTGCCATTGCCCTGGAGCCGGACAACATCGAAGCCGCCCTGGCACATATCGAACTTCTGGACAGGAAAGGTCAGACAGATCAGGCCCGCAGCCTGTTTGCGAAGTTACTGGAACGCAACCCGGAGTCTTCCCTGCTGCAACACGCACTGGGTATGTGGCTGCTGCATCATGGACAGAGCGAGTACGCACTGCTCAGCCTGGCAAAAGCGGCAGAACTTGAACCGGGGAACAATGATTACCGCTATGACCTGGCGGTAGCCTTGCATGACCTTGACCAACTGGAAGCCGCACAGAAGCAGCTGGTACAGATACTCCAGAACCAGCCTGCCAACCGACGGGCTCGAATCCTGTTGATCCAGTACTGGAAAGAAAACGGCCAACTGCAGAACGTGCAGGTCTTGCTGGCTGAGCTGGAACAGCAGAATCCTGATGATCCGGCATTGCAGCAGGGACTCTAGGCACCTGACAGACAGGCGCTGCACCTGCCCGAAAGTAAGCATTTCGCGTCTTTTTTTAACCTGATCCGACATGTTTCAGACATCTCTCACTCCAAACCTAATATCGGAAATAACTTACAACGTGCTTCGCCCGATAACACAAGCAGTGATAGAAACCGCCAACTGATGAAAGCAATTTCATTTAATCATTTTCAAGAATACTATTTTCTAACTCGTAAAAAACGTGCATTATTTACAGGCAACTGATTATAACTACCCACTCCACCGGCATGCATGGCGGAACGCTTAGTTTCATCATTGAAAAATGCCGGAGCCGGGTAGGAACCAAACGAGCGAGTCGGCCTAACGTTTTTGTCATATCGCTTTATCGGGCTATCAACAGCCACTACACCGTTGGAGTATTTTATTTGTCCAGACTTGCCGAGTTCCGCGCAGCAGAGAAAGCCCTTCAAGAACAGCTTGCACAGCTGGAATCCCTGAAGAATGACGCCGGACTGAAAAAGGAGATTGAATTCGAACAGAAACTTCAGGATCTGATGAGCAGCTACGGCAAAAGCCTGCGCGACATCATTGCCATTCTCGATCCTGTCAGTTCCACTTCCCTGGTTACCCCGGCTCCCGGCCCAAAACGCCGCCGTGCACGGGTTGTAAAGGTCTATCAGAACCCGCACACAGGCGAGCTGATTGAAACCAAAGGCGGCAACCATCGCGGCCTCAAAGCCTGGAAAGAGCAATACGGCGTCGAGACTGTCGATTCCTGGCTGCGTGCCTGATCGTACTTCTCGTCAAACCAGGCCCTGCATCTGCAGGGCTTTTTATTGCCCTCTCTCAACAGAACTCATATATATGAATGCACGAGTATGCATGATTCATATAGACACCTCACACTTCAGCATGAAGTGCATATAACGCCACCGACATACCGCATACCGTCTTCACGCAAAAATAATGACGCCAATAAAATTTCCCTGCTATCCAACATAATGCTCACTGCTGCAACTTGAACATACGTCGCCTCATTCAGCATCCCGACAGCCTGGTGAAGATTTGTTACTCGATGTGAGGCACTTTGCTGGCATGACAAGACATCTGCTTCACCGAAGAGTCATCGTCAATATTTTTTCAGTAGCCGCTATACGAAGACGCTAACTTTTTGACGAGTGGGAAAAACGTCCGACAAGATCACAGGACCTGCCCAGTTGATTTGCCTCACTCACACCTTGAGCCAATAAACATCAAGTCAGGACTTCACATTTTTTTCACACGTCTTCTTACAAGATGAAGACCGCTAAAGGAATAGCGCCCCATGCCCGCTTCGGCGGGCTTCTTTTTGCCTGCAGGAAAATCCCATGGCCTAAGGGGCCGAATCCAGCTTCAGACTCTCCCTGATACGCAGGACTTCATCCTTGTTGGCCGCATAGCCATCGACCGATCCGGCATAGGACAGCGACCACGCCATCTCCTTGTTCGCCGCCGCCACCAGGGTCTGGGTCAGCACATGCACGCCGTTCTGAGTGACGGTGCAGGTGGTTTCCATCGAAGGAATCACACTGAGCTGCCCTTCACGCACATGGGTGCAAACGCTCTGCATGCCGCTGCGGGCAAAATTGATCTGGATCGACTTGCGCATTTCCAGCAAAACAGCCTGAACATTGACCTCATGGCCAGGCATCAGACGTGACTGGGTCAGCTCCATCACCATACTCGGATTACCGGCCTGATCGTTTTTCACTGCACGTTGTCTGACTTGCACGGACGGTTGAGTGGCGGGGTCTGCTGCTGGCAGCGATTCCACCTCCCAACCCGCCGGCCAGATGATCATTGCATCGGCGGCATGCGCACCTGCCGCAGACAGGCACAGGCTGATGAACAAGGCTCTGCATGGCAAGAAAGTCATGATCGAAGCTACTCAGTACAGGAAACTGGAAATTCTGAGCCTGTCGCCCGCCACGAGCAAGGGGCGAAGCACTTTTGCTCAGCGCAAGGTTTGGCAGCGGCCGCCCTGCCCCGTATCATCTGGCAATTTTTTCGAACACTCTGTTGGAGATCCCCATGAGCCTGCAAGAACTCAACACCTTCCCTGGCGTGACCGCCGAACCCGAAGCGGCCACCCAGCGCTTCGTGTTCAACCACACCATGCTGCGCGTCAAGGACGTGACTGCCTCGCTGGATTTCTACACCCGCGTACTGGGTTTCAGCCTGGTAGAAAAGCGCGACTTCCCGGAAGCCGAGTTCAGCCTGTACTTCCTGGCACTGGTCGACAAGTCCCAGATCCCTGCCGACGACAAGGCTCGCCACGAGTGGATGAAATCCATCCCGGGCATCCTGGAACTGACGCATAACCACGGCACCGAAAACGATCCGGCTTTCTCCTACCACAGCGGCAACAGCGACCCGCGCGGCTTCGGGCATATCTGCGTATCCGTGCCGGACGTGCATGCCGCCTGCGAACGCTTTGAAAAGCTTGGCGTGGACTTCCAGAAACGCCTGGCCGATGGCCGCATGAACAACCTGGCCTTCATCAAGGACCCGGATGGCTACTGGGTGGAAATCATCCAGCCAACGCCGCTGTAAATCGCTCCTGCACCGATAGCACGGCAGATACTGAAAAGCCCCATGATCGCTCATGGGGCTTTTTGTTCTGCCAGCTTCAATCAGGCCGGAGCAGACGTACGGATCAGGTGATCGAAGGCGCTCAGGGAAGCCTTGGCACCCTCGCCCAGGGCGATGATGATCTGCTTGTAAGGAGCAACCGTTACGTCACCGGCACCGAAGATACCCGGGACCGAAGTCTCGCCCCGCGCATCGACCACGATCTCGCCACGTGGCGACAACTCGACGGTGCCCTTGAGCCATTCACTGTTCGGCAGCAGGCCGATCTGCACGAAGATACCTTCCAGCTCGACGGTCACTTCTTCACCATTCACACGGTTCTTGTAGCGCAGGCCGTTGACCTTCTGCTCGTCGCCGGTCACTTCAGTGGTCTGGGCGCTGGTAATCACAGTGACGTTCGGCAGGCTGTTCAGCTTGCGCTGCAGGACTGCGTCGGCACGCAACTGCACATCGAATTCCAGCAGGGTCACGTGGGACACGATACCCGCCAGGTCAATGGCTGCTTCCACACCCGAGTTGCCACCACCGATTACCGCAACACGCTTGCCTTTGAACAGCGGGCCGTCGCAGTGCGGGCAGTAGGCAACGCCCTTGTTGCGGTATTGCTGCTCGCCTGGGACATTCATCTCCCTCCAGCGGGCACCGGTGGCCAGAATCACGGTCTTGGCCTTGAGGCTCGCACCGCTGGCGAACTTCACTTCATGCAACTCACCAGCCTTGCCGGGGATCAGTTTGTCGGCACGTTGCAGGTTCATGATGTCGACGTTGTATTGCTTGACGTGCTCTTCGAGCGCAACGGCCAGTTTCGGGCCTTCGGTATGCTGGACCGAGATGAAGTTCTCGATGGCCATGGTGTCCAGCACCTGACCGCCGAAGCGCTCGGCCGCCACACCGGTACGAATGCCTTTGCGTGCAGCATAAACGGCAGCTGCCGAACCTGCAGGACCACCGCCGACGACCAGAACGTCGAAAGCGTCCTTGGCATTGAGCTTTTCAGCCTGGCGGGCACTGGCGCCGGTGTCGATCTTGGCGAGGATTTCTTCCAGGCCCATGCGGCCCTGGCCGAACAGTTCGCCATTGAGGTAGATGCTCGGCACCGACATGATCTTGCGTTCGGTCACTTCATCCTGGAACAGCGCACCGTCGATGGCGACGTGCTTGATGTTCGGATTGAGGACTGCCATCAGGTTCAGGGCCTGAACGACGTCCGGGCAGTTCTGGCAAGACTGCGAGAAATAAGTCTCGAAATGGAACTCGCCTTGCAGGGCGCGAACCTGTTCGATGGTTTCCGCGCTGACCTTGGGTGGGTAGCCGCCGGTTTGCAGCAACGCCAGGACCAGCGAGGTGAATTCGTGCCCCATGGGAATACCGGCAAAACTCAGGCTGATATTCTGGCCAGGGCTGTTCAACGAGAACGATGGCTTGCGTGCATCGGTGCCGTTGTCCTGCAGGGTAATGTCTTTGGAAACACTGAGCACATCGTTCAGCAGAGCCAGCATTTCCTGGGATTTGGCGCCGTCATCAAGGGACGCAACGATCTCGATGGGGCGAGTAACCCGCTCCAGGTAGGATTTCAACTGGGCTTTAAGATTGGCGTCCAACATGTGGCGACTTCCTATTTTACGAAGGTAGAAAAAACAACGCCCAGGCGATGACCGCCCGGGCGTTTTTTGGGGCGATGCGGTTTACTTGCTCAAGAGCTCAAAGCCCCTAGCCGTTTCATACGACTCAGATCTTGCCGACCAGGTCCAGGGACGGAGCCAGAGTAGCCTCGCCTTCTTTCCACTTGGCAGGGCAGACTTCGCCCGGGTGAGCAGCAACGTACTGAGCAGCCTTGATCTTGCGCAGCAACTCGGAAGCGTCACGGCCAACGCCGCCATCGTTCAGCTCAACGATCTTGATCTGGCCTTCAGGGTTGACCACGAAGGTACCGCGGTCAGCCAGACCGGCTTCTTCGATCAGCACGTCGAAGTTGCGGGAGATCTGCAGAGTAGGGTCGCCGATCATGGTGTACTGGATTTTGCCGATTGCTGGCGAAGTGTTGTGCCATGCAGCGTGGGCAAAGTGGGTGTCGGTGGAAACGCTGTAGATCTCAACGCCCAGTTTCTGGAACTCAGCGTAGTTGTCAGCCAGGTCTTCCAGCTCGGTTGGGCAGACAAAGGTGAAGTCGGCTGGGTAGAAGAATACGACAGACCATTTACCTTTGAAGTCAGCTTCCGAAACGTCGACGAAAGCACCGTTCTTGAATGCGGTGGCTTTGAACGGTTTTACTTGGCTGTTGATAATAGGCATCGGTGAATCTCCTGATGGGTTGTGAATTCGATGGAGTGAAGCTTACGCACGATTGATGACAAAGGCTCATTGGCAAACCTGATGTCGCTTATTAGTTTTGCCTATCGGCGAAGCTTATTAATAGAAGAAACCTTCAAGTCGTTCACGTCCCCGGAAGGACCGCTGAACGGAACCGGCTCAATGTAACGCATCGCAGACTTCATGTCCCGCCACCCCACGTAAGCCATGAGCGACTTGAGGTCCCATCCGCTGCGATGTGCCCAGGTGGCAAACCCGCGGCGCAACGAGTGGCTGGTGTATTGATCGGCGGTGATTCCTGCGCGTTCGAAGGCCTGACGCAACAAGGGAATGACACTATTGGCATGCAGGCCCTCCTCGCCCAGATTGCCCCAGCGGTCGATGGCACGGAATACCGGGCCGCTTGCAAGCGCCGAGCAATTGACCCATTCGATGTAAGCCTGCACAGGACACAGCCGTTGCAGGGCCGGGGTCTGGTAGGTCTTGCCGATATTCTCCCGATCCCCCTTGCTGCGCGACAGATAGAGGCTGATCCCCGATTCGGGAATCGCCTTGATATCCTCGATTTGCAGGCGACACAGCTCGTCACTGCGAAACCCTCGCCAGAAACCCAGCAGGATCAGCGCCGCATCGCGACGACAGCGCAACAGGTGCGCCTGATCGTGCCGCACCAGCGCTTCCCTCGCCCCTGCCTCAAGCCAGGCGACTACGCGCTCCAGATCCTGCAATTGCAAAGGTTCGGCCTGTTTCTCCTGAGCGGGATGCAGCGCACGTATGCCCTTGAGCACCTTGCGCACCATCGCGGACTTGGTCGGATCGGCAAAACCCTGGCTGTTATGCCACTGCGCCAATGCCGACATGCGCAGCTTCAGGGTATTGACCGACAGCGTCGCGGCATAGGCTGCCAGGTAACGAGCCACGCTCTCACTGGTGGCGGGCAGAAACCCGCCCCAGGTCACCTCGAAATGCTCGATGGCCGCTCGGTAGCTGCGCCGGGTGTTATCCCGGGTCGCAGCTTCGATATAGCGATCAACGTCATTCATGGCCCTTCTCCCCCTCGTGTACTGCGCATGTCGCCCTTACAGGCCAGACAGGCGTATGACACGGGATAATACGCCAATATCACGGGTTAATTGATTACAAATTCAACGCCTCCAGGCAATCTCATATAGTATGTAATTACATGATACATACCACAGTACGAAATCGTAGGAGGCAGCATGGCCCGCGGCGGTGTAAACAAGGCGCTGGTGAACAAGGCACGGCTTGCCCTGCTCTCTCGCGGGGAAAACCCCAGCATCGATGCTGTACGGGTCGAAATGGGCAATACCGGCTCGAAAACCACCATCCATCGCTATCTCAGAGAGCTGGATGAAACCGACACCACGCCTCCTGCCATCAACGATGAACTGACGGATCTGGTAAGCAGGCTTGCCCAGCGCCTGCAGGAACAGGCTCAGGAACGTATCGACCTGGCCCGCGCTGAGCACGACGCCAGTCGCAAAGCCCTGCAGCAGGACATCACGACCGCACAGCAACGAATCGACGAACTGCAAGAACGACTGACGCGCCAGACCGATGCTTTCGAGCAACAGAGCGCCGCCCTGCTCCACACCCAACAGACACTGCAAACCGAGCAGACGGAAAATGCCAGACTGCTGCAGGCCAACAGCGACCTGGAAGCACGCCTGCAAGACAAGGACGGGCAGATTCATTCACTGGAAGAAAAACACCGGCACGCCCGGGAAGCACTGGAGCACTATCGCAACTCGATCATGGAGCAGCGCACCCGCGAGCAACAACGCCATGAAGGCCAGCTTCAACAGGTCCAGATGGAGCTGCGCCAGGCTCAGCAAAGCCTGACCATGCGTCAGGAGGAAATCACTCGCCTGAACCGTGACAACGAAAGACTGCTGACAGAAAGTCGCAACGTGGCAAGAGAGCTGAACGATCATAAGGACCTGCTGAGCCGGGCCACTCAACAAGCTGCCAGCACCAGCGAACAGCACCAGCATTCCCAGACACAATGCGCCCTGCTCGAAGAACGCCTGCGCACCACACTGAGCGAAAACGTCGAACTCAAGCAGAACCTGACGGACACTCGCCAACAGAATCGCATGCTGGAATTGCTGCTGATAAAGAAGGAAGCGGCACTGGAACACCTGCGCGAGCCCACCGAAAAACCAAAGCCGAAAAAGGCTTCGGGCAAGGCACAACCGGACCAATGAAAAGCGGCTCCCGACCTGAGTGGCGATTATAAATAGCCACTATTTATTCATCATATAATTATTCTTAAATGTTATTTAATTAAGATTTTTTATGCAGATAAGCTCACTCCACATCCGAATAGATCCCTGGAAGCTGGAGCCCTGTATGCAAAAACCCACGAAACGCCTGTCTCGCCTGGCAACCGCCATCGGTCTGGGTGCTGCACTGATGTCCGGCGCACTGATCATGCCTGCCACCGCGCAGGCCGAAGGTGAAATACGGATTGCCGAACAGTTCGGTATCGTCTATCTGCTGCTCAATGTTGTCCGCGACCAGAACCTGATCGAGAAACATGGCAAGGAAGAAGGCCTGGAGATCAAGGTCGACTGGACCCAGCTCTCGGGCGGCTCGGCAGTGAACGATGCCTTGTTGTCGGGCTCCATCGATATCGCAGGTGCCGGTGTCGGCCCGCTGCTGACCATCTGGGATCGCACAAAAGACAGGCAGAACGTCAAGGCCGTCGCTTCGCTGGGCAACTTCCCGTATTACCTGGTCAGCAACAATCCCAAGGTCAAGACCATCGCCGACTTCACGGAGAAGGACCGCATTGCCGTGCCGGTCGTGAGCGTTTCCGTACAGTCGCGCTACCTGCAATATGCAGCCGCCAAACAATGGGGCGACAAAGAATACGCCCGCCTCGACAAATACACCGTCAGCCTGCCGCACCCGGACGCTGCCGCCAGTCTGATCGCCGGTGGCACCGAGCTGACCGGGCATTTCTCCAATCCGCCCTTTCAGGAACAGGAGCTGAAAAATCCCGGCGTGCATGTCGTGCTCAACACCTACGACCTGCTGGGGCCAAACTCTCCGACCGTGCTGTTCGCCACCGAGAAATTCCGCAAGGAAAACCCGAAGACCTACAAGGCATTCATTGAAGCCCTGTCGGAAGCCGAAGAGTTCGTGCGCAAGGACATCGGCGCTGCGGCAGACACCTACATCCGCGTCACCAAGGCAAAGATCGATCGTGCCGAACTGCTGCAGATCATCGACAAACCGGAATTCCAGTTCACCATCACCCCGAAAAATACCTATCCGCTGGCCGAGTTCCTGTACCGCGTCGGTGCGATCAAGAACAAGCCAGAATCCTGGAAAGACTACTTCTTCCAGGATGCCAAACCGCTGCAGGGTAGCTGACAGCCCTCACCTCGCCCCTGTCGTCCGGCCGGGGTAAACCCCTTACAAAAAAACGCTCCGGCCATAAGCCGGAGCGTTTTTTTTTACAACCCAAGTATTACCAGTTGTAGGTGGCACGTGCGTAGTAAAACGCGCCGCTATACCCATAAGGTGAAAACGTGCTGTAAGCCAGGTTGCCGCCACTGGACGCAAACTCGTTCAGCTTCTCGGGGTATTCATCGGTAACGTTGTCGCCGCCCACGGTGAAGACCCAGTTCTTGAGTTTGTAATCCACGGCCAGATCCAGCAGCCAGGCCGCCTTGAACGTCTGGTCGTTGACTTCAGCAGCCTGATAGCTGGTGAACTCGCCGTAACGCACCAAGTTGGAGTGCAGCGTCCAGTTGCCGATCGTGAAATCGTTGGCCAGGGTGAGCTTGTGCTCCGGCGTGGTATCACCCAGCAGGCCGATGCGCTCGCGACGATCTACACGCACCAGGTTGACACCCAACTGATCCAGCACCGACGGGTTGGCTTTTACGCTGGTCACCTTGGTGTGGTTGTAGTTGTAGCCCAGGGTGCTGTTCCAATCCACACCGTTATCGAACTGATAGCGGTAGTTGGCAACCAGATCGACACCATCGGTGCTGGTGTCGGTGGCATTGGTGAAGTAACGGACACTGGTGTAGTTGATATCAGTGATGCCATTGGCCTGCAGATAGCTGGTTGCAGCGTTGTTGAGCACCAGGTTGGAGGACAGCGAGATACGGTCACGGATATCGATACGGTAGACATCCGCCGTCACGGTCAGGTTGTCCAGCGGCTTGAGCACCAGACCCAGGCTGTAGTTGCGGGACTTCTCGGCCTTGAGATCCTCGGCACCCAGAAGTTGCGCCACATTGCTGCTGGCCGGGAACGTCCCCGCCTCCTGGATGGTGTTGCCGATCAGTTGCGACGAGGTATAGGTAAAGTTCTGCTGAGCCAGCGACGGCGCGCGGAACCCTGTCGAAACACTGCCGCGCAAGGCGATCTGCGGCGTGAAATCATAACGTGCCGAAACCGAACCGCTGGTATTGGAACCGAAGTCGCTGTAATCCTCGCGACGTACGGCAGCCGAAACGCCGAGTTTCTCGGTGATGTTGGTTTCCAGGTCCAGATACTGGGCAAAGTTGTGTCGCGAATAGCTGCCCGCATCCGCCGCACGGAAACCGCCAAGCCCCGAGCTGCCGGTCTGGAAGTAGGACTCGGCCTGGCCCGCCTCGATCTGGTAGCCCTGATGCAGATACTCGGCACCGAACGCCACCGACACCGGATATGGCAACCACGCCGCACTGAACTCACGGGACAGGTCCAGGCTGAGCTGCTTCTGGTCGTTGGTCAGCGTGCCGTTGTAGAACGAGCGCGGAGTGGCCAGCCCCAGAGAAGTGTTGATGGTCTTGGTGCGCAACTCGTAGGAGTTCTTGCCATAGTTGGCAGACAGATCGTAATGCCAGTTATTGGCAAGCTCGCCACGCAAGCCCGCGACCAGAGACGTATCTTCCAGAGTGCCGTGAATCAGCGGCAGGTAACCATTGGGATAAATGGCCGGGATGTTGTTCGAGGCGTTGCTGGCCCGATAGAACGCCGCCGTTTCGCCGCGACGCTTGCTGTAGCCACCAAAGCTGTAGAACTCGGCAGCATCGCTGAAGCTGTAGCCACCGTTGAACTGGATCTTGCCTTCCTCGGTTTCCGGCTCACCCTGACGGAATACATGCTGGCCATAAGTGGCAGAACCGATGCTTGCAGCGCGAAAGTCATTACCGGCACGGTCGGTGTAGTCGTTGTTTGCCCCCTCACCGGAAAGGTTGAGGAAACCATTGCTGCCCAGGGCAAAACCGGTGTTACCCGAAATATTGCGCTTGATGCCATCGCCCTTCTTGTACTGACCGTACTGGGTGGAAATCGAACCGCCATGGTCGCCTTCCTTGAGAATGACGTTGATGACCCCGGCGATGGCATCCGAGCCATAACGCGCCGACGCACCGTCTCGCAGCACTTCGATATGATCGATGGCCGACAGCGGAATGGCGTTAAGGTCCGCTGGCGCCGAACCACGTCCGACCGCGCCCCCCAGGTTGACGAAGGCCGAAGTGTGACGGCGCTTGCCATTGACCAGCACCAGCACCTGATCGGGCGACAGGCCACGCAATTGCGCAGGACGCGTCAGTTCAGCGCCATCCACCAGACTGGGGCGCGGAAAGTTGATCGAAGGAATCAGACGGGCCAGTACCGCACCCAGCTCTCCAGAGCCGGAATTGCGCAGGCTGTCGCCGGAAATGACATCAATGGGTGACAACGAAGCGCTGGCGGTGCGCTCCTGAGCCCGGGTACCGGTCACGATGACGGTATCGAGCGTCTTGCTCTCTTCCTTGGCCTCCTCGGCCAGTGCTGCGGCGCTCCAGGTTCCGGCAGTCAGCAAATTGGCTGACAAAATGGCCGTCCCCAGCAAGTGTCGTTTGAAACTCCCCATACCGCTCCCCTTTTAAATCCCTGACCCCAGGCCTCTCTACCCGGGTAACAACGAGCGATCCGTGCGGCGGACGGTAGCGTTCATCGATATGTAATTAGGTTCTCCGGTTGTCCGATGGCTTATAGCTTAATGCCATTAATGGTAAGTTTTTAAATACCATTAATGCATAAGAAGCTACAAATGCGTTTGCACACGCACAAGACAGGAGCGAACTCATTCGCGAACAGGGATTTGCGCACCAAAACGGGGAGCTTTCCGCGACTTGAGCGGCGTCGATTTCAGCCGCCAGTCGCGGGCAAGCCCCCCCTGCCAAAGATTGGGAGGGGGACTGTATTTTATGGAGCCGGGTTGGGCTGGCCGACATGAATCGCTTCGATACCGGCAACGACCTCATCGGACAGCGAGACATCGATGCTCGCCAGATTGACGGCCAGTTGCTCAAGCGTGGTGGCGCCAATGATGTTGCTGGTCACGAACGGACGGCTGGTCACATAGGCCAGAGCCATTTGTGCCGGGTCCAGACCGTGCTGGCGAGCCAGTGCCACGTATTGCGCGGTAGCGCGCTCGGCCTGCGGATTGTTGTAACGCTGGAAACGCTCGAACAAGGTCAGACGACCATCGGCCGGACGTGCGCCGTCGAGGTATTTGCCTGCAAGCACACCGAACGCCAGTGGCGAATAGGCCAGCAGACCGATCTGCTCGCGAATGGCGATTTCCGCCAGGCCGATTTCGAAGCTGCGGTTAAGCAGGTTGTACGGGTTCTGGATGGAAACGGCACGCGGCAGGCCATGGGTTTCGGCCAGGTGCAGGAAACGCTGAGTGCCCCACGGGGTTTCGTTGGACAGACCGAAATGACGAATCTTGCCGGCCTTGACCAGATCGTTCAGCACCGCCAGGGTTTCCTCGATCTCGACCGCCGAGTCGTCCGGGTCATGCTGATAACCCAGCACACCGAAGAAATTGGTCTTGCGGTCCGGCCAGTGCAGTTGGTACAGATCCAGATAGTCGGTGTTCAGACGCTTGAGGCTGGCCTCCAGCGCGGCGGTGATATTGGCGCGATCCAGGCGCGGGTTACCATTGCGGATATGCTCCATGCGGCCAGGGCCTGCCACCTTGCTGGCCAGTACCCAATCCTTGCGATCACCGTACTTCTTGAAGTATTCGCCGATGATGCTTTCGGTCTTGGTATAGGTTTCCCCGCGTGGCGGCACCGGGTACATTTCGGCGGTGTCGATGAAGTTGACGCCAGCCTTCTTGGCCAGCTGGATCTGCTCGAAAGCCTGGGCCTGGGTGTTTTGCTCGCCCCAGGTCATGGTGCCCAGCGCGATGGCGCTGACCGAAATATCGGTCTTGCCCAATGAACGAAATTGCATCGATGTCTCCGTCTGGTTCAGATAAAAACGAGCGCGTTCCGGCGCCTGGCAAAGAGGCCCTATAAAACGCCCTCAAGCCAGCAGCTGCAAGTGTTTTGTTGGTGTCCGCCAGTCAACACCTGCGTGCCAGAGCGCTTAGCGATAACCCTGGGCCTGCAGATCGAACAGCCTTGCGTAGTGGCCACCGGCAGCCATCAGACTGTCGTGATCGCCACGCTCCAGCACCCGCCCATGCTCGAGTACCACGATATGTTCAGCGTTGCGCACGCTGGAAAAACGATGGGAGATCAACAGCGTCATGCGCCCTTTGGCGTACTCGCGAAAACGGTCGAATACCGCGGCTTCCGCTGCCGCATCCAGCGCAGCCGTCGGCTCATCGAGAATCAGGATATCGGCATCGCGCCGCATGTAGGCGCGGGACAAGGCAATCTTCTGCCATTGCCCGCCGGACAGCTCCTGGCCCCCCTTGAACCAGCGACCCAACTGGGTGGCATAGCCCTTGTCGAGCTGTGCAATGAAAGATGCCGCCATGCCTTGGGCGGCGGCCTCCTTCCAGCGGCTCTCGTCATCGAAGGCCGTGATATCCCCTACGCCAAGGTTCTCGCCCACCAGGAACTGATAGCGGATGAAATCCTGAAAGATCACCCCGATACGGGTACGCAAGGCGTCTTCGTCCCACTCCTGCAGATCGCTGCCATCGAGCAGGATGCGCCCGCGATCCGGTCGATAAAGACGAGTCAGCAGCTTGATCAGCGTAGTCTTGCCCGAACCATTGGCCCCCACCAGAGCCACGCTGCGACCGGGTGCCAGATGCAGATCGATATTTTCCAGTGCCGGCTGGCTGGAACCTGGATAGCTGAAGCTCACCGCTTCGAAACGCAGGCCATCGCCGGGTACAACGCCGTGGGTCAGGCTGCCGGACGGTGCCTGAACCGGCTGTCCCAGATACTCATAAAGATCCGCCAGATACAGGCCATCCTCGTACAAACCGCTGATGGCCATCAGACTGCTGCTCACTGCGCTCTGCCCCTGCTTGAACAGCACCAGATACATGGTCATTTGCCCAAGCGTGATACGCCCGTGTACGGCATCGACAATCACCCAGGCATACGTCAGGTAAAAGGCCGCAGTGCCCAGTAATCCCAGCAGGAAACCCCAGCCATCGCGACGTATGGTCAACTGTCGGTCTTCGGCATACAGACGCTCGAAGGTATCCCGGTAGCGCTTGAGCAGCAGCGGCGCAAAACCGAACAGCTTGACCTCCTTGATATGAACCTCGTTAGAGAGCAGCGCCTCGATGTAATTCTGCTGGCGTGTTTCCGGAGCGCGACGGGCAAACAGCCGAAAGGCATTGCCCGAAAAATGCGCTTCGGCAAAGAACACCGGCAATGCACCCAGCACCAGAATCAACAGCGCCCAGGGTGAAAAATGCACCAGCAGCACAGCAAAACCCATCAGGGCAATCAGGTTCTGCATCAACCCCAGGGATTTGGTGACCAACGCCAGCGGCCTCACCGACGCCTCACGCCGGACCCGCACCAGCTTGTCGTAGAACTCCGAATCCTCGAACTGCAGCAGCGAAAGAGTCTGAGCCTTCTCCAGAATCAGGGTATTGACCTTCTGCCCGAGCTGTACCCGCAACAAGGCCTGCTGAACCGATAACGCCCGTTGAGCGGCGGCCAATAACGCCAGCACGCCCGCCTCAAGCAAGACATAACGCAAGACCGGCCACAGCGGCGCATCGCCGGTGGCCGTATTGAGTTCGATGGCAGCCAGTACCGAGTCGACGATGCGCTGCCCCAGCCAGGCGGCCAGCGCAGGCAGCAGACCGGCAATCAGGGTCGCCAGCACCAACCCGAGGGACAAGATTCGTGAAGTGGTCCAGACTAGCTGCATGGCGCGGATTGCCTGCTGCAGGAAGGAAGTCAAACGAGGGACAAAGGACATGCGTACAGGAACTCTTGAAACAGCAATGAATTGAGAGCAGGCCTGATATCACAAAACGGCCCCGGCCCCACGTGAAAAAGAGGCACATGATGGACGACGCTTACGACCTGCAACGCTTCGTCGACGCTCAGGAGCCGGTTTTCCGCCAGGCACTGGCCGAACTGGAAGCCGGCAGAAAGCGCAGCCACTGGATGTGGTTTGTATTTCCGCAGATCAAGGGCCTGGGACGTAGCGCCATGGCGCAGCGCTATGCCATCAGCGGCCTCGATGAAGCCCGGGCTTATTTGCGACACCCACTGCTGGGGCCGCGTCTGGAGCTGTGTGCAAAAACCATCGCACCTCAGGTGCAGCGGTCGGCTCGACAGATTTTCGGCTCCCCGGATGATCTCAAGCTGCATTCAAGCATGACCCTGTTTGCAGCCGCAGCACCGGAACACCCATTGTTCAAGGAAGTGCTGGACACCTTCTTCGATGGTGAACCGGACGCCATCACTCTGGAGAAACTGCAAGCCTTTCCCTGAAATCTTCAAATGCCTGTCGAAGAGCGCTGGATACAGCGCTCGCGTCGCTCATCGACACGCTCGGCAAACCAGGCCGTTGTCAGTTTGCGGGTAATCTTCGGACTTTTCAGGACAATGCCGGGCAGTACGGCACGAGGCAGCGGCTTGCCCTGAGTTTTTTGCGCCAGTTCGAAGACTCGGGTGTAGAGCCGGGTTTCCTCGAACTCGAACGTGTCACCCTGCTTGAGCTGATTCCAGATGGCCGAATTGCTCATGTCCAGACGAGCGCCCAGGGTGCGGACTGCAAGTTCCGTCGAGCCCGGCGACGTCGAATCGTAGCGAATCAGGTCACCATCCAGTGCCAGCTCGATCCCGGTGGCAAGGCTGACCGCATTCTGGAAAGCCGCATTGCGGCTGGCATACCAGCCGGCATTGAAATCCGCGAAACGATAGATCGACTGCGTGTAGCTCGCTGGATAGCCGAGCAGATGGGCGATACCGAAATACATGCCACCGCGACGGGTAAAGACTTCACGGCGAATCGAACCATCGACCGGATAGGGATAATTGGCCGCCTGTTTTTCGGCAAAGGCAATGCTGACCTGCATCGGCCCGCCGGTACGCACCGGATTGAAATTGCCGAACAGGGTCTGCCCCAGCGGCACCATGCCGATGAAGTCATCGAAAATGGCGCTCAGTTCCTTCTCGGTACGAGCCACCTCCAGTCGCGCTCCATAGGATTTGCCACTGGGCGAGCGGATCCGCAGGGCAGCGTTGACCAGCGCAGCAGGGATATGCAGCCGCGAGGCACGTCGGTCGATCTCGGCACGGGCGATCTTCGCCATTCCCGGCACGGTCGGATCGACCTGATAAGTGGACTCCTGCTCGGTCACCGCCAGCACGGAACACAGATTCTCGGTAGTCAGATCGATTCTCTGTGCCACGAACGCGGCATAGATATCGCCAGCCCATGCCTGACGATCCGGAGTCTTGGGCGGCATCAGGCGCACGATCTTCGCCCGCGCCTGATCGGGGCTCAATTCCGGTTCTTGAACCCGCTGGCTGCTGCATCCGGCAAGCGCCAGTGCAAGGCTCATCATGAGCGTTCCAGACTTCATTCCCTTCAATGGCTTACCTCTCTCGATACAGGTCTAGAACACAGACCACTCAATCCTCGCACTCAGTTTTTCCAGCGCAGCCATACCGACCAGCGAATTGCCCGCCGCGTTCAATTCCGGGGACCAGACACAGACAGAAAAACGTCCCGGCACCACCGCAACAATACCGCCGCCCACGCCACTTTTGCCCGGCAGGCCGACCCGGTAGGCAAAGTTGCCGGCCTCGTCGTAAAGACCGCTGGTGGCCATGATCGAGTTGAGTTGCGTGGCCTGGCGTGCCGTCAGAATCTGCTCGCCACTGTGGGTGCAGAAACCCTGATTGGCCAGAAAACCGAAGGCCCGCGCCAGATCGATGCAGTTCATGCTCAGGGCACAATGGTGGAAATAACTGCGCAGAACGTCTTCGACGTCGCCATTGAAGTTGTCGAAGGACTTCATCAGATAGGCCGCAGCAGCATTGCGGGAACGGTGCTGATATTCGGATTCCGCAACCTTGGTATCGGAGATGATGGTCGGGTTGCCGCACAGACGTCGCACGAAGTCGCGCATCGACAGCGCAGGAGCAGCGAAGCGCGACTGATTGATATCGCAGATCACCAGCGCCCCGGCATTGATGAACGGGTTGCGCGGCCTGCCCCGCTCGAACTCCAGCTGGACCAGAGAGTTGAAGGGCTGACCGGAAGGCTCGTGCCCCAGACGCTTCCAGATATCCTCGCCGGAATGTCCGATGGCCTGCACCAGACTGAAGACCTTGGAAATACTCTGGATCGAAAACGGCGTGGCTGCATCACCGGCATGAAACACTTCGCCGCTGTTGCTATAGACCGCGATACCCAATTGATCGGGGCGAACTTCACCCAGCGCTGGAATGTAATTGGCGACCTTGCCCTGGCCGAGCAAGGGTCTGACTTCATCAAGAATTTCGTTCAGCAGGTTTTGCATGCATGCGCCCCTTGTTTTGGGTGCGCACACTACACCAACAATTGAAAACGAGCATCACCCAACAAGGGCAATGTCCCGTGATTTGCAGTCAGCACAAGAAATCAGGTCTTGTAGTCGGTATCGGTGCGCTCAAGCTGACGAATAAGCGCATTCCAGTGCCTGGCCACACCCGGCCCGTGACCATCCTTGATGGCCTTGGCCTGATTCTCGACGGTGGCAATCACCTCGGCAGGCGGGAAGATCAGTTGCGCATTGCCTGCGGCCTGGGCAGCGATCTGGATATTGCAGGCGTACTCCAGGGAATGCAGTTGCTGGAAGGCATGCTCGACACTCACCCCGGCCGTCAGCAAGCCGTGGTTGCGCAGGATCATTACGCTCTTGTCACCCAGGTCAGCCACCAGCCGCTCACGCTCGTCCAGGTTCAAGGCAATCCCTTCATAACCGTGATAAGCCACTCGCCCCGAGAAAGCCAGCGAGTGCTGGGAAATCAGCAACAGCCCGTCCTTCTGCGCAGACACCGCAATGCCGTCGCGGGTATGGGTATGCAGCACTGCCTGAAGATCGGGGCGTGCGCCATGGATTGCGCTGTGAATCACATAACCGGCGTAGTTGATGCCAAGCCCTGTCGGGTCATCGACGATGGTGCCATTGAGATCGACCTTGACCAGATTCGAGGCCGTGATTTCATCGAACAACAGGCCGAAAGCGTTGATCAGAAAATGCTCGTCCGGGCCTGGAACCCGGGCGGAGAAATGGGTGTAGATGTGATCGGTCCAGCGCTTGAGGGCTGCCAGACGATAAGCCGCCGCCAGCTTGACCCGCACTTCCCACTCCTCAGGCGAAACCCGATCCCGAACACTTCCTGACTTTTCCGGGCCTGGAGTCCCCTGCTGGACTGGCAAAGCGCTGACGTTGCTCATGGTATTGCTCCTGAATGACTTGAAACCTGTCAGCCAAGACTAAGCGCATAACAAAACCATTAAAAATTACATTTTCTTCTAAGCTAATTATGAAAAAAACAAATATTAGAGCCGCCGCGACATAGCTTGCAGCTTAAAGCTTGCGGCTTGTAGCGGGCGCCAAGCTACAAGCTTCAAGCTGCAAGAGGAGCTACAGTGCCCGCGCTACCGGCGCCCTCATCGTCACAAACTCTTCCGCGGCAGTGGGGTGTACGCCGATGGTGTCGTCGAAGATCTGTTTGGTCGCGCCAGCCTTCAAGGCGATTGCCAGGCTCTGGACGATCTCGCCGGCATCCGGCCCTACCATGTGGCAACCCAATACGCGATCGGTCTGGGCATCGACCACCAGTTTCATGAAGGTCTTCTCCTGTACATCCGTCAGGGTCAGTTTCATCGGACGGAAACGGCTCTCGAAAATCTGCACCTGATGCCCGGCCTTGATGGCGTCTTCTTCGGTCAGGCCGACAGTGCCAATATTCGGCAGGCTGAAGACCGCCGTAGGAATATGGTTGTAATCCACCGGACGATATTGCTCCGGTTTGAACAGGCGACGGGCAACGGCCATGCCTTCGGCCAGTGCCACCGGCGTCAGTTGCACACCTCCGATCACATCGCCAATGGCGAGGATCGAAGGCTCGCTGCTCTGATAATGCTCATCGACTTCAATGTAGCCCCGCTCGTCCAGCTTGATGTCGACACTTTCCAGCCCGAGGTTGTCGAGCATCGGACGACGCCCCGTGGCATAGAACACGCAGTCCGTCTCCTGAGTGCTGCCATCCTTGAGGGTCAGCAACAGGCTGCCATCGGCCTGCTTTTCGATGCGCTGGATATCGCTGTTGAAGCGGATATTCATGTCTCGCTTGACCAGCTCTTCATGCAAGTGAGTGCGCACACCGCCATCGAAGCCGCGCAGGAACAGGTCGCCGCGATAGAGCAGCGTAGTGTCGGCACCCAGACCGTTGAAGATCGAGGCGAACTCGACGGCAATATAGCCACCGCCGACCACCGTCACGCGCTTGGGCAGTTCCTTGAGATAAAAGGCCTCATTGGAAGTGATGGCATGCTCGCGGCCCGGCACGTCAGGTACCTGAGGCCAGCCACCGGTTGCAATCAGAATGCGTTCGGCACTGTAGCTCTGGCCGTTGATCTCGACGCGCTGCGGCCCTGTAATCCGGGCATGGCCTTCCAGCAGCGTAACGCCGCTGTTGACCAGCAGATTGCGGTAGATGCCATTGAGACGGTTGATTTCGCGGTCCTTGTTGGCAATCAGCGTAGCCCAGTCGAATTGTGCCTCGCCAAGCGACCAGCCAAAGCCTTTGGCCTGCTCGAAGTCTTCGGAGTAATGCGCGCCGTACACCAGAAGCTTCTTGGGCACACAGCCCACATTGACGCAGGTGCCTCCCAGATAGCGACTCTCGGCCACGGCCACTCGTGCGCCGAAACCGGCGGCAAAACGCGCCGCCCTTACACCGCCGGAACCGGCACCAATTACAAAAAGATCGAAGTCGTAAGCCATTACTGTCTCCTTAGCGATGGGCCAGCATAACCGCTAAACGGTCAGTCAGAAAACGACAAGGCCACCCGAAGGTGGCCTTGTCTTGAAGCGTGCGAGCGTGACTCAGTAAGCCTTGCCCGTTTTGTAGAAGTGCTCGAAGCAGAAGTTGGTTGCTTCGATATAGCCTTCTGCACCGCCGCAGTCGAAACGCTGGCCCTTGAACTTGTAGGCCAGCACATTGCCTTCGGCAGCCTGCTTCATCAGGGCGTCGGTGATCTGGATCTCGCCACCTTTGCCTGGAGCGGTCTGTTCGATCTTCTCGAAAATGTCCGGCGTCAGAATGTAACGGCCGATGATCGCCATGTTCGATGGAGCGTCTTCAGGCTTTGGCTTCTCGACCATGTCGGTGACACGGAACAGGCCCGGCTTGATTTCGTCACCGGCAATCACACCGTACTTGTTGGTTTCCTGAGGATCGACTTCCTGGATCGCGATGATCGAGCAGCCGTAATGGTTGTGCAGCTTGACCATCTGGGCCAGCACGCCGTCGCCATCGAGGTTCACACACAGGTCGTCCGCCAGAACAACGGCGAACGCTTCCTTGCCGATCAGAGGACGACCGCTGAGGATCGCGTGACCCAGGCCTTTCATTTCGGTCTGGCGAGTGTAGGAGAAGCTGCACTCGTCGATCAGTTTGCGAATACCGACCAGGTACTTCTCTTTATCCGTACCCTTGATCTGGTGTTCCAGCTCGTAGCTGATATCGAAATGGTCTTCCAGCGCACGTTTACCGCGACCGGTGACGATGGAGATCTCATTCAAACCAGCGGCGAGCGCTTCTTCCACACCGTATTGGATCAGTGGCTTGTTGACCACCGGCAGCATTTCCTTGGGCATGGCCTTGGTCGCTGGCAAAAAGCGAGTGCCGTAACCGGCTGCTGGGAACAAGCATTTCTTGATCATAAAAGTCCTTGGTAAGGGCTGTTGGTGTTAGCGGCGCAGTCTAATCAGGCGGCGGTCACCTTACAATGCCCCGCCACTGGCCGTCCGATGCCATGGTAGAGGAATCCATGCGCAGATAGTTCCGCAAAATCATAGATATTGCGCCCATCGAAAAGCACGGGCATGCGCATCAGGCCCCGTACGCGGATGAAATCCGGCTGACGAAACTGCTTCCATTCGGTCAGCAGAACCACTGCATCTGCGCCTTCGACACAGCTGTACAGCGACTCGCTCAAGCGTAGCTGACCACTTTGCACTGCGCCGCAATAATATTCGGCCACCGGTCCCATGGCCGCCGGGTCCGTGGCCTGGACTTTGGCACCGGCCGCCAGCAAGGCATCGATCAGCACCAGACTTGGCGCTTCCCGGATGTCATCGGTGCCGGGCTTGAAGGCCAGCCCCCACAAGGCAACCACCCGCCCCTGCAGGTAACCGCCGAAATGCTGGAGCAAGGCCTGGAACAACACGGTTTTCTGGATAGCATTGCGCTGCTGTACGGCACGCAGGATCTGCGGCTCGAAACCCTGTTGCTCGGCCGTGCGAATCAGAGCCTGCACATCCTTGGGAAAGCACGAACCGCCATAGCCGCAACCGGCGTAGATGAAATGCGTACCGATTCGCCTGTCACTGCCGATACCGCGCCGCACCTGTTCGATGTCGACATCCAGATGAGCACACAGGCCAGCCATCTCGTTGATGAAGGAAATCCTGGTCGCCAGGAATGCATTGGCGGCGTATTTGCTGAACTCGGCGGCACGTATGTCCATGACCAGAGCGCGCTCGCGGTTGCGCAGAAACGGTCCGTACAAGCGCTGCAGCAGTTGCGCGGATTCAGGTTCGGCACATCCCAGAATCACCCGGTCGGGCCTCATGAAATCCTCGATGGCAGCACCTTCCTTGAGAAACTCGGGGTTGCTCGCCACCCTCACGCGAGCGGTCAGGCCACGTCGCGACAGATGTCCGTTGATGCGCAGAAGCAACGTTTCGGCAGTGCCCACCGGCACGGTTGACTTGTTGACCACCAGACAAGCCCGATTCAGGCATTGGCCCAACTGATCGGCGACTTTCAGCACATGAGACAGATCCACCGCGCCGTCTTCGTTACCGGGCGTGCCCACGGCAATGAAAATGATATCGGCCTGCCGTACGCCCTCCTCCAGGCTCGAGGTAAACCTGAGCAACCCACTGGCCTGATGCTCCTTGAGCATGGGCTCAAGACCCGGCTCGTAAATCGGGCACTCACCGCGCCGCAAAGCGGCAATTCTCTGCAGACGGGTTTCGACACACAGTACCTGATTGCCCATTTCGGCAAAGCAGGCTGCCGTTACCAGCCCCACGTACCCGGCACCGATTATGCACAGTCGCATGAGTCGCCTCTCCATTCGGATTTGCGACGATTGCAACGCAAACCGATTGCAGCACCGTGATGACATGACGACAGACACATGACAGAAGAATTATCATGGCTCACATGGCGGAACGATGGCACCGCCGATCAGTCCAACCCTCGTATTGCAAACCTTCCCCCGGCCTTACCTTGAAGCGAAAAACATGATCAGAGTTCTGTCCATTATTGCTGTACTGGGCCTGACTGGCTGCGCCACCGCCTCCAACACCTATCTGAAGAATGGCAAGCAAGGCCTGAGCATCGATTGCTCGGGTGAAGCGATGTCATGGGCCAGTTGCTATGAAAAGGCCGATGCATCCTGCGCGGGCACCGGCTACGAGATCGTCGGCACCGATGGCACTCCCCGCCCGGCCGAAAGCGAGAAAACCCTGGGCCTGGACGTGGGCAACTACAAGAGCCGCAGCGTACTGGTGGTGTGCAAATAAACGGCGATCAGCCTGAAATGCAGGCCTCGGCAGCGTTGCGCACATCCTTGAAACGCAAAGGCAGATTGGAAAGACGTTCATGGACCTTGATCGTGCTGCCACCGGAGCGGTTCTCGACGTAAATCACTGCTGCCGGGTCATTGCTGAAACTTTGCGCAACGATCAGGCGCAGGCCGTCACGATGAGGTTCGATGACCGGGGGCTTGCGACTCTCGCTGATCTTGCCGGAGAAACAGTCGGCATATTGCTGAGGCGTCTTGCCGGAAATCACGTTCAGGGTCGCAGGCGAATGCTCGATATCGGCAACGGTCGCACATCCGCTTATCGCCAAAGCCATGACTACAACGGCCAGTTTCATACAATCCCCTCCAATTTAAAGGTGCTACGACAAGCACTGGCGCAATTAGATCCCGACCGGGACACTTTTTACCAGAAAGAGCGCAATTGACGCCCAAACAACGGCAAATGGCACGCCTCGCATGCTATCGTTTTGATTTTTCAGAAAAAGCCACTGATTTCGGAGACACCCATGAAATTCGTACACCAGCGTGAGCACTTGAACGAGGACGATCTGGTCGTCATCGAATGCTCGCAGACGTGCAATATTCGCCTGATGAACGATGCCAACTTTCGCAGCTTCAAGAACGGCGGACGCCATACCTACCATGGCGGCGCTTTCGACAAATTCCCGGCCAAGATCGCAGCGCCCAGTACCGGCTACTGGAATATCACCATCGATACCACTGGCCGCAAACCGAGTGCGAATCCCGGTCGCAAGCCGCAATTCACCCACTCGATCAAGATCGTCCGCCGCTCGACCTCTCGCCTGAGCTGATCCCAAGGAGCCAATGTGAACAACCCTGCCAGCACGACCAAATACGCCGTCAGCTACAAGCTCAATGGCGAGCGCCGCTTCGAATTCGCCCAACTGCAATCGGCTTCGGTAGAAGAAGCCAGGGCTGCGCTGGAAAAGATGCACAGTCAGAGCGATGACCAGATCACCGACGTGAAAGTCAGCAAGGCTCTTTAACCCTAGCAGCCTGCCTGCGGGATCGATTGCCAGCCGACCAGATTCATCTTTCACTGCATTTTCACGAATGAATTGGCTCTATTTACAAGTCAGTCAGAGGATTGTGGGAGGCAGCTTGCTGGCGACTTCATTCACCAGCGCTGCACCAGAGACACCACAATACTTAGCGAGGACAGAGCGAATTCATTCGCGAACCAGCAACTACCCCGCAAGGCTTTCGAAACCAGCCGAAGCACGCGACTTGAGCGGACACTCCGCACGATGCAGGTTCAGCGCGGTATTGATGATGCCGATATGGCTGAATGCCTGGGGGAAATTACCCAGCATATGCCTGCCTTTGGGCTCGTATTGCTCGGCCAGCAATCCCACGTCATTGCACAGACCGCACAAGCGGTCGAACAGCTCCCGGGCTTCGCGCTTGCGTCCCTGCAGGACATAGACATCGGCAAGCCAGAACGAACACACCAGGAAAGTCCCTTCGGTTCCCGACAGGCCGTCGACGCTGCGCTCATTGTCATAACGCAGCAGCAGACCGTCCTGCATCAGTGTGCGCTCGATCCTGTCCACCGTGGCGACCACCCGAGGATCGGTGGCAGGCAGAAACCCGGTCAGGGCAATCTGTAACAGACTGGCATCCATCTCGGTAGCGCCATAAGTCTGCACGAAACAGCCCAGTTGCTCATTGAAGCCATTGAGGCAGACATCGGCGTGAATGCGATCCGCCACATCCCGATAGTGCTGTGCCAGCGCCCGGTCTTCGTCATTGATCGCAGCATGGGCAATCTGTGTGGCATTGCGGTCGAAAGCCACCCAGGCCATGACCTTGGAATGAGTAAAGTGTCGGGGCTCGGAACGAATCTCCCAGATGCCCGCATCCGGCAAATGCCAGACCGTCTCCAGAAACGGCATCACCACCTTGGAAATGGCAATGCTGCGCGGATGTCGCGGCATACCACCCTTGAGGGCCTGGATCATGGCGTCGGCCACTTCGCCGTAGACATCCAGTTGCATCTGGGTTGCGGCACCGTTGCCGATGCGCACGGGTTGCGACCCCTTGTAACCGCTCAGCCAGGGCAGTTCATACTCCTGCAGCCGCCGCTCACCGCCCAGCCCATACATGATCTGTATCTGCTCGGGATTACCCGCCACCGAGCGCAACAGCCAGTCACGCCACTCCGTCGCTTCCTCGAAATAGCCCAGGTTCATGAACGCCAGCAACGTCATGGTCGCATCGCGCAACCAGCAATACCGGTAATCCCAGTTGCGCTCCCCGCCCAACTGCTCGGGCAGCGAAGTCGTCACTGCGGCGACGATACCGCCCGTAGGCTGGTAGGTCATGGCCTTGAGGGTAATCAGCGAACGCTTGACCTGAGCAGTCCATGGCCCGACATCAGGACAGCGATCGGAAAATGCTCGCCAGAAAGCCTCCGTGCGAAGCATCGCCTGCCCGGCATCGGTTTCGGGAAGGATCGGTTCATATGAAGGCTGATGAGACAAGGTAAAGACCTTGCGCTCCCCAGCCGCCACATGGAAGTCACTGCCGGTATGGTGGTCATGGGGCTGCAGAGGAACCGGGCTGCGCAATACCAGCATCTCGGGCCCGGCAACCGCCGTCAGGGTGTGCGGGTCTTTTTTCTCGACCCAGGGCACCGAACTGCCGTAATCGAAGCGAATGGCGAGGTCCATGCTGAACCCGACACGTCCTTCGAGGCCGACCACGATCCGCACCACCTGGTTGTCAGCCCCCATGGGCATGAAATCGATCAGCAGCGCACTGCCGTTGGCGGTCCGGAACAGGGTTTCCAGAATCAGGGTCCCGTCGCGATAGCTGCGCTCGACAGAGGTGACCTCCTCTGCCGGAGCGATCTTCCAGCGGCCATTATCGCTGTCGCCCAGCAAGGCGGCGAAACAGGCCGGCGCATCGAAACGCGGAAAACACAGCCAGTCCAGTGAACCGTTCCGGGCAACCAGAGCGGCGGTCCGGCAATTACCCAGCAATGCGTAGTCTTCAATCAGTGCAGCCATTCGAGAATGCCCGTCCCTATCGTGAAACCGCGCCGGGAACAGCAGACCTCAGCGCGGCAGGATGTAACGGTCGATGGCTTGCGCCACGCCGTCCTGAAGATTGCTTTCGGTGACGACATAGGCCTGACCCTGCACAGCGGGGTCTGCCTGGCCCATGGCAATGGAGAGACCGGCCAACTGGAACATGGCGACATCGTTGCCCCCATCGCCAATGGCGGCGGTGTTCACAAGCTCGACACCCAGATACTCGGCAAGCGTCGCCAGGGCCGTGCCCTTGTTGGCTGCCAAAGCCGTGACATCGAGATAATAGGATTGCGAACGCGCGGCCAGGGCCTGCCCCTCAATCAAGGGATTGAGGCGATTTTCCAGGGTTTCGAGCAAGCTGAAGTCAGTGCTGGAGGCCACGATCTTGTCGATGCGATCCAGATAAGGCTCGAAGCTGTCCACCAGCAGCGGTTCATAACCCAGCGCATGACGCTCGTGATCGACATAGGCGCTATCGGGGTCGAGCAACAACCATTGGTTATCGGCAAAGACCCAGACCGCAACCTCTTCAGTGGCAAACAGCTCCAGGCACGTGCGCGCAGCGGCCGGCTCGATCCGGTAGGCCGCCAGCAGGCTGCCATCGGGGTGAGTAATGGTGCCGCCGTTGAAAGAGACTGTCGGCAAGTCGACACCCAAGGCTTCGATGATCTGCCCCATGGCCCGCGGCGGACGACTGCTGGCCAGGGTGAAGTGAATTCCGGCATCGCGTAACCGCCCCACTGCATCGACAGTGGCCGGAGTGAGGCTGTGATCGGGGCGCAACAAGGTGCCATCGATATCGGACAACAGGAAGCGGATAAGTGACTGCGAACGATCAGTCATCAATCTGACGCCACTCGCGACCGTCACGGGCCAGCAGATCTTTCGCGGCTTCGGGACCGTCTTCACCGGCCTTGTAAAATTGCACCTCGGGCTTGTCGGCCCAGGCATCCAGAAACGGCTGCACGGCGCGCCAGCCATTCTCGATATTGTCGGCACGCTGGAACAGCGTCTGATCGCCCGTAAGGCAGTCGTAGATCAGGGTTTCGTAGCCGGTCGATGGCTGCATCTCGAAAAAGTCCTTGTAAGCAAAACCCAGTTCGATGTCTTCCATGTCCAGGGTCGGCCCCGGACGCTTGGCAAACAGATCGAACCAGACGCCCTCATTGGGCTGAATCTGGATCCGCAGATAATTGGGCTTGAGCCGATCGACCTCGGTATCCCGGAACTGGGCATAGGGCGCCGGCTTGAAGCAGATGGCGATTTCGGTATCACGGGAGCTCATGCGTTTGCCGGTGCGCAGATAGAACGGCACCCCGACCCAACGCCAGTTATCCACCAGCACCTTGAGGGCCACATAGGTTTCGGTCGTGCTGTCGGCAGCGACGCGCTCCTCCTCGCGATAACCGACAACCTCGCGTTCACCCGAGCGGCCCTTGGTGTACTGGCCGCGTACCGAGTTGCTCAGCGCCTCTTCCCTGCTCCATGGGCGGATTGCACCGATGACCTTGGCCTTCTCGCCCCGCACCGCATCGGCGCCGAACGCAGCCGGAGGCTCCATGGCAACCATGGCCAGCAACTGGAACAGGTGATTGGGCACCATGTCGCGCAGCGCCCCGGTGTTTTCATAAAAGCTGCCGCGAGTCTCGACACCCACGGTTTCAGCCGCCGTGATCTGTATGTGATCGATGTAATGGTTGTTCCAGAACGATTCGAAAAAGGCGTTGGAGAAACGGGTGACCAGAATGTTCTGTACCGTTTCCTTGCCCAGATAATGGTCGATGCGATAAATCTGCTTTTCGCTCATGACCTTGAGCAGACAGGCATTGAGTTCAACCGCACTGGCCAGATCCGAACCGAACGGTTTTTCAATCACCACCCGGCGGAAACTGCCTTCGGCTTCCATCAGCAGGCCCGAGGAACCGAGTCGTGAAACCACTTCACTGAAGAAGCGCGGTGCCGTGGCAAGATAGAAAACGGCATTGGCCGTGCCGCTGCCTTCGATCTTGCTGGCGATGTCCTGATAGGTCGAATCATCGAGAAAGTCGCCTTGCACATAGCTGATGCGCTTGGCAAGCCTGCCCCAGAGCTCAGGGTCCAGGGCTTCTCCACCCGCCTCGGAGACCTTGCTGGCGGCCTCCTGGCGAATGAAGTTTTCCAGCTTGAGGGCGAAGTCGGTGTCACTGATCGCATTGTGATCGACACCGACAATATGCAGCCCCTCGTCCAACAGTCCGTCACGCGCCAGGTTGTAGAGCGCCGGCATCAACAAACGCTTTACCAGGTCACCGTGAGCACCGAACAGAAACAGTGTCGTAGCAGGAGCAACCTCAGCCTTGTGTGCGGCCTTGCCGCGTGACAGGCCCATTACTTGGGTTCCTTGTGACCACCGAACCCGAAGCGCATGGCGGAAAGCATCTTGTCTGCGTAAGAACTGGTCTGACGCGAACGGAAACGGGCAAAGAGCGCGCTGGACAATACCGGAACCGGTACCGCCTGCTCGATGGCTGCCTCGATGGTCCAGCGGCCTTCGCCACTGTCGGCTACGGAGCCGGAGAACGCATCCAGATTCGGGTCAGTGGCCAGGGCATCGGCGGTCAGATCCAGCAGCCAGGACGAAACCACGCTGCCACGACGCCAGACTTCGGCGATGTCGGCAGTATTGAGGTCGAAACGCTGCTCGGGCGGCAGATGCTCGGAATTCTTCTGCTTGAGCAGATCGAAGCCCTCGGCAAAGGCCTGCATCATCCCGTACTCGATGCCGTTATGGATCATCTTCACGAAATGACCGGAACCGGCCGGGCCCGAGTGGATGTAGCCACGCTCGGCACGGTCATCGCTGGATTTACGGTCCCTGGTGCGTTCGATGGAACCATAGCCCGGAGCCAGGGTGGCGAACAGCGGGTCCAGGCGCTCGACGATGGCGCTTTCGCCACCGATCATCATGCAGTAGCCCCGCTCCAGCCCCCAGACGCCGCCGGAGGTGCCGACATCGATGTAGTGCAGACCTTTTTCGCTCAGTTCCTTGGCACGGCGAATGTCGTCCTTGTAGAAGGTGTTGCCGCCATCGATGATGACGTCGTCGGCTTCGAGCAATTCGCTCAGCACCTGAATGGTGTCTTCGGTCGGAGCACCGGCCGGGAGCATTACCCACACAGCACGTGGTTTTTCGAGCGCCGCCACCAGTGACGCGAGATCATCGGCAGCCGTCGAACCTTCGTTGGCCAGGGTATTGCGAGAGGCTTCATCGCGGTCATAGACCACAGTGCTGTGGCCATCGAGCATCAGTCGCCGTGCAATATTGCCGCCCATGCGGCCCAGTCCAACAATCCCAAGTTGCATGAAAAGGTGCTCCTCAAATCTGTAAAAAGGTGCCTTGCATTCTCGATTACAGCACGTGATTCAGTGATACGTGCTGATTAGTCAAGAAAGCTCTGGCATCGGTTCCCCAAGGTGGGGGCAGCGGCATTTTCATCCACCCGATACTGCATTTTGTCGTTAACGCGAAAGGTTCGCGACAATTAAAAATAAAAAAGTTCCAATTTTCCGCAAAAGAAATCAAAATCGGAGCCGATAGAGAGACAAGCAGTGGCGATTCAGGGAACGATTGTCAATGCACAGGTCTTTCCGACGTTGAATCCGCCATTTGCGAGGTGAGCAATGGGCACTGTACTACCAGCACTTGCACCACAAACCCTATACGTCACTATCCGTCGCGACGAACTGCGTGCGCTCAAAGAAGAACGTGAACAGTTGCTCAGCAAGGTAGCTCACTTGAGCCTGCTTCTGCAGCAAGCACAGCTGGCCGCTCCTGGCACAGCCCTGCCAGCCTGATCTGCACCCCCCGCCTCAACGCTCAGTGGCAAGCCTGATATCCGGCTTGCCCGCAATGAGCGTAGCTTAAAGCGTTTTCTGCCAGAACATCGCACGTCCCATTTGCGGATCCAGCTCATAGCTGCCGAATCCCTGCCTTGCATAGACCGCCTGCGCCGCCGCATTACCTTCCAGCACTTCGAGCGTCAGCTTGCAGCAACCACGCTGACGGGCGATCTCTTCGACCTTGGCGAGCATTTTCTGGCAGATGCCCCGTCCCCGGTATTGGGCAAGCACGACTACATCGTGAATATTGACCAGCGGGCGACAGGCGAAAGTCGAAAACCCTTCGAAGCAGTTGACCAGCCCTACCGGCTCACCGGCGATAAAAGCCAGCACACTGAAGGCATGAGGCCGCTTGGCCAGCTCGATGGCCAGTTGCTGACGTGTATCGACCGACAATGACTCGCCACCGCCCATGACATCCTCGGCATAGTGATTCAAGACGAACCCAATCGCTTCGGCATGCACCGGATTGGTATAGCTCGCTTGTAGTACCAACACCTCTGGGGCTTCCATTTCCAACCTCTTCAATACGACAACACAATTTGATTCCATAAGGCGAGCACGCAGAAAGGCAAGCCAAAGAGGGGCAGATTCTATCGTGCATACCCCCTAAATGTTCCAGCCCCAACGTAGGAAATTTCCTCGGACGCCCAAAGATAAAACGCCTGATGCACTCAGAAGAGGCATACAACCTGTTCACTGCAGGAAAAACGCGCAAAACAATGGTATCTGTAACGGAATTCTTCCGACTCTGCACCCTCAACTCAGCTATCCGACGACCGGTCATCAGGGCTTTTTTTCCCTCAGCAATCCGCACCATAAAGACGCACCCCTGCCTCTGCGGGCTCCCAAAGCCTGTGCGTTATCTACGCCTGACGCCCATGCCAGACATTTCCCCGTAAAAAAGTCGAAACTTCTCCAAAACGCCCGGGTCATCTGCTTAGAGCGCCTATGCTATTGGCTGACCAATAAGCATTGGCCCTTCTTGCAATGCCCCATCACCGCGCAAGAGATGAAACAGGTACTGATCTTGCGTAGTGCAATAACGCCAGCCATAGGAAATGGCTCATAAAACGCCAATGCCGCACCAACACTGTGTTGAATGGGAGAAAACGATGATTAGCGCCGCGGTCAAAACCCAGAAGGGAGAGAGTTTTAATCAGCTGGCCAACGAGCTGACTCATCTACCATCATTTGCTACAACCACTGTTCCTCAGCTTCAGCTACCCACTTCAACCGCACAGCCCATGATTTCCCCGGTCAACAGACGCAAAGTGCTGTTCGTGACCTCGGAACTGGCCGATCTGGTAAAAACCGGCGGCCTGGGCGACGTATCTGCTGCCCTGCCGCGTGCCATGCGTCACCTGCATGATGTGCGCGTACTGATTCCCGGCTATCCACAAGTGCTCAACAGCGGCAATCCGATCCATGTGATCAGTGAACTGGGAGGCTATGCCGCCCTGCCAGCCTGCAAGATCGGTCGCATGGACATGAAGGACGGGCTGGTCATTTATGTGCTGATCTGCCCCGAACTGTACGAGCGCGAAGGCACGCCTTATGGGGATGCCAACGGTCGCGACTGGTCCGACAACCACATCCGCTTCGCCCGACTGGGTCTGGCAGCAGCCGATTTCGCCGCTGGCGCAGTAAAAAGCCAGTGGAGCCCGGAGCTGGTGCATGCCCACGACTGGCCTGCCGGTCTGGCTCCGGCCTATATGCGCTGGCGCGGGCAGACTACGCCGAGCATTTTCACCATTCACAACCTGGCCTATCAAGGCACCGTCAGTACAGGTTCGAGTCGTGAGCTGGGCATTCCGGACGAAGCCTTGAGCAGCGACGGCATGGAGTTCTACGGCAAGCTGTCGTTCATCAAGGCCGGCATGGCCTACGCCAGCCATATCACGACCGTCAGCGCGACCTATGCAAAAGAAATCACCACTGCCGACTTCGGCTGCGGCCTGGAGGGTTTTCTGCAAAGCAAGGCAGACAAAGGCCAGCTCAGCGGTATCCCCAACGGGATCGATGCCAGCTGGGATGCCAGCACCGACGAACACCTGATCTGTCATTTCGCCCCCAACGAATGGCTGCGCAAGGAAATCAACGCCGACTACGTTCGTGAACTGTTCGAGCTTGAACCTTCCACCGGCCCGCTGTTCGCCGTGGTTTCCCGGCTGGTGTATCAAAAGGGTCTGGACCTGACCATTGGCGTGGCCGAACACATCGTCAATAAAGGCGGACAGATCGCGATCATCGGTCGTGGCGAGCCGGAAGAAGAGGAAGCCATGCGCGTCCTGGCAGCACGTTTCCCGGGCCGCATCAGTGTACGTATCGGTTTCAATGAAACCGATGCCCGTCGCATGTTCGCCGGAAGCGACTTTCTGTTGATGCCGTCCCGCTACGAGCCTTGCGGTCTGAGCCAGATGTACGCCCAGCGTTTCGGTTCACTGCCGGTTGCCCGCAACACCGGCGGCCTGGCGGACACGATTGAAGACGGCGTGACCGGTTTTCTGTTCAATGACTCCACCATAGAGAGCTACACCGAAGCCCTGAATCGTGCCTTCAAGGTGTTCGACAACACTGCACTGCTCAATGCCATGCGCTGCCGAGCCATGGCGGCACCGTTCAACTGGCAACAGGCGGTGGAGCCCTATGCCGAGCTCTATCAGGACCTGCTGAAAAAGAATGCAGGTGTTTCGACTTACTATTGAGGAGAAGGGGTTACTGGATGCCTGTGCGCAGAACAGACGATAACGGGTGCCACGGCGCCGTTTTGTTGAACCCCGAACATACCCGGTTCACCCTTTGGGCACCGGATGCTCAGGATGTAAGTGTCGAACTGGATGATGGCCGCTCGCTGGACATGGAAGCACAACAGGATGGCTGGTTTGCCGTGGAGGCTCGCTGCTCGGCGGGCACCCGCTACCGCTACAGAATCGACAGGGATCTGGAGGTGCCGGACCCGGCCTCTCGCGCCCAGGTCGATGATGTTCACTCCCGGAGCATCGTGATCGACCATCAGGCCTATCAGTGGCAACACAGCCACTGGCAAGGCCGCCCCTGGCATGAAGCCGTCATCCAGGAAATTCATGTGGGCGCACTGGGCGGCTATGCCGAAGTAGAGACTCACCTGGCACGCCTTGCAGAACTGGGCGTCACCGCCATCGAGTTGATGCCGCTTGCGCAGTTCCCCGGTGATCGCAACTGGGGATACGACGGCGTACTGCCTTATGCTCCCCAGTCATCCTACGGCACCCCGGATCAACTCAAGCACCTGATAGACACGGCCCATGGTCATGGACTGATGGTGATTCTCGATGTGGTCTACAACCACTTCGGCCCGGACGGCAATTATCTGGGCAGCTACGCCAAAAGTTTCTTTCGCAGCGATGTGAAAACGCCCTGGGGCGATGCCATCGATTTTCGTCGCCAGCAGGTTCGCGACTTCTTCATCAATAATGCCTTGATGTGGCTGCTCGACTATCGTTTCGACGGGTTGCGTCTGGATGCCGTGCACGCCATCAAGGACGACACCTTTCTGCCAGAGTTTGCCCGGCGACTGCGCCAGCAGATCGGCAAGGATCGGCACGTCTGGCTGAACCTGGAAAACGAATTCAATCAGGCAAGACTGCTTGAACAAGGCTTCGATGCCCAATGGAACGATGACGGGCATAACACGCTGCATGTTCTGCTGACCGGAGAAACCGATGCCTATTATGCGGATTTCGCCCAGCAGCCGACCCAGAAGCTGGCGCGCCTGCTGAGCGAAGGTTTTGTCTACCAGGGCGAAGCGACCCAGCATGGCCATAACCGGGGCGAGCCAAGCGGACACCTTGAGCCCGGCGCTTTCGTCCTCTTCCTGCAGAATCACGACCAGATCGGCAATCGCGCTCTGGGCGAGCGGCTGAACCGGCTCTGCCCTGCCCCTGCGCTCAAGGCGGCGACCGCGCTGTTGCTGTTGTCACCGATGATCCCGCTGATGTTCATGGGCGATGAATGGGGAGCGAAAGAGCCTTTTCTGTTTTTCACCAGCCACCATGGCGAACTGGCCGACGCCGTTCGCGAAGGCCGACGCAAAGAGTTCGCCGCTTTTGCAGCCTTTGCCGATGAAGAACGCCGCAAGCACATCCCCGACCCCAACGACCCGCAGACCTTTACAGCCTCACGTCCTGACCTGAATGCCATCGAGGCCAAAGACGATCAGGACCACGAGCACCGAAGCTGGCTGCAGCTCTATAAACAGTTGCTGGGCATCCGCCATCGCGAGATCGTTCCGCGCCTGCCGGGCACACGCCCATTGGGCTGCGAAGTGCTGGGCGATGGTGCCGTGAGTGCACGCTGGCGCATGGGCGACGGCAATGTCCTGCGCATCGATCTGAATCTCGGCAAGCACCCGGTAGTGGCGCCCGGCCAGGACCGCGCTACGATTCTCTTTACCACTCAGTCACATCCGGTAGAACTTTCCCCACAGGGCACCCTCAATCCTTACACGGCCATTGTCAGCCTGACAGCAAGTGATGTTCTGGAGGAACAGGATGAGCAATGAGCAATTGGAGAGACTTGCCAGTGAAGCAGGCTTGTCGGTGCACTGGGTCGATGCCAACGCACGCCCGCAGACAGTCAGCCCCCAGGTCTTGCGCAAGGTTCTTGAAGCACTCGGCTATCGCACCGACAGCAGCGAAGCCATCGATGCCAGTCTGTTGCAGTTGCAGACCACCCGCCACGGTGCCAGTGCCCCGCCACTGCTGACAGTGGATCATGGCAGCAATCTGGACCTGTCGGAGTGGTTCGAGCCCGAGACACCGTTCGTCCTGCATCTGGAAGACGGCTCGCGACTGGCCGCCAGACTCACCTCCAACGCCGAACTGCCAGCCCTGGCAACGGTCGGCTATCAGCAACTGGATATAGCCGGACAGCACCTGACCATCGCTGTCGCACCACAGACCTGTTTCAGCATGGCCATGGCCACCGATGCCCGGAAACCCCGCACCTGGGGCCTGACTGTTCAGCTTTACAGTCTGCGTCGTGAAGGCGATGGCGGATTCGGCGACACCCAGGCGCTTGAAGCACTGGTGCGTTCGGCTGGCGAAAGGGGTGCCGATGCCCTGGCGATCAGCCCCATCCACGCCATGTTCGCCAGCGACCCGCAGCGCTACAGCCCGTATTCGCCCTCCAGTCGCCTGTTCCTCAACAGCCTTTACGCTTCGCCGGGCATGATCCTTGGCGAACGCGCCTGGCGTCAGGCCATTGAAGACGCCGGTGTCAGCGATGAATTCAAGCGTCTGGAAGATATGCCACTGATCGACTGGCCCGCTGCCGCCAGCGTCAAGTGGAAAGCCCTTCATAAACTCTATGAGGCCTTCAGTACCGGGGCGCATCCTCTCTATGAGGACTTCAACAGCTTCCGCCATGCCGGCGGCGAAGCACTGGAAAACCATTGCCGCTTCGAAGCGCTGCGCGCCGAGAGCCAGAACATGGGCATCAGTGACAACTGGCATGAATGGCCGGACGAACTGAAAGAGCCGCGCAGTGAAGCCATTGCCCTGTTCGCCGCCGCCCATGGCCCGCTGATCAGCTTTCATGCTTTCGCGCAGTGGCTGATCGCACGCAGCCTGGAACGTGCGCAGGTTGCAGCGCGCAGCAGCGGCATGCGCGTCGGTCTGATTGCAGACCTGGCAGTGGGTGCCGACGGGGCCGGCAGTCAGGCCTGGAGTCGCCAGGACGAACTGCTGTCGGCCCTGACCGTTGGCGCGCCACCGGATATTCTCAATCGCTCGGGACAGAGCTGGGGCATCTCGGCCTTCTCTCCCGAAGGGCTGAAACGCAATGGTTTCCGGGCCTTCATCGAGATGCTGCGAGCCAACTTCGCCCATGCCGGCGGCCTGCGGATCGACCACGTGATGGGCCTGCAACGCCTGTGGGTCGTGCCATTGGGCTCGCCACCCAGCGAAGGTGCCTACCTCAACTATCCGCTGGACGACATGCTGCGCCTGCTGAGTCTGGAGTCCTGGCGGCACAAGGCAATCGTACTGGGGGAGGATCTGGGCACAGTGCCCGAAGGGCTGCATGAAAAACTGTCGGCCCGGGCGATTCTGGGCATGCGCGTCTTGCTGTTCGAACAGAACAACGGCCATTTCAAACCTATCCTCGACTGGTCGGACGAAGCACTGGCGACCACCAGCACCCATGACCTGCCCACCCTGACCGGCTGGCTGAGCGAACTGGACATCGAATGGCATTCGCGCCTGGGTCATCTCGACGAACAGAGCGAGCGCCATTGGCGTGAGGAACGGACTCGCGAATACGATGGCCTGCGCCGTGCCCTGAGCCAGAACAACGACAACCTGCCCGCCGATACCGAGGACTTCACCCGGATCATCGATGCCAGCATCCGTTATCTGGGCCACACCCGTGCCCCCCTGGTACTCCTGCCGATGGAAGATGCACTGGGCGTTCATGAACAGGCCAACCTGCCCGGCACCATCGACAGCCACCCCAACTGGCGGCGGCGCTTCAACGCAGAAAGCGCCACCCTGCTCGACAATGAAGACGCTGCACGACGACTGGAACTGCTGTCCCAATCCCGGCTGCAAGCTGCGGAGCGTGACCGATGAGTATAACCCTGCAACCCTTGCGCGCTACCCAGCGCCTGCAGTTCCACAAGGACTTCACCCTTGACGACGCCGTGCCATTGGTGCCCTATTTTGCCAGTCTGGGTATCAGCCATATCTACGCCTCACCACTGCTCAAGGCTCGTGCCGACTCCATGCATGGCTACGACGTGGTCGACCCGACGATCATCAACCCGCAACTGGGGGGCGAACCGGCGCTGCGTCGTCTGGTGACAGCCCTGCGCGCCCATGGCATGGGCCTGATCCTCGATATCGTTTCCAATCACATGGCCGTCGGGGGCGCGGACAATCCCTGGTGGCTCGATCTGCTGGAATGGGGACGCGGCAGCCCTTATGCCAGCTTCTTCGATATTCAGTGGAACTCCCCCGACCCGCTGCTGGAAGGCCAGTTGCTACTGCCTTTCCTGAGCAGTGACTATGGTGCGGTGTTGCAGGCCGGTGAGATCCCGTTGCGTTTCGATGCACAGCACGGCTCGTTTCATATCGAACACTACCAGCATCACTTTCCAGTCACGCCTAACACCTATGGTCCATTGCTGCAGGCCAGCGGGCATCCGCAACTGACCGAACTGGGCCAGCGCTTCGGCGCACTGAATCAGTATCCTCAGGCCTACGAACGCGCCCGGCAGGCCAAGGCCGAGCTGGCGGAACTGGCCAGGACTCCGGAAATTCTTGCAGCCATCGAGCAAGGCATCGCCCTGTTCGATTCAAGAGAAAGCGCAGGCTTCGAGCGCTTGCATCACTTGCTGGAGCGTCAGCATTACCGGCTGGCAAGCTGGCGTACCGCTGCCGATGACATCAACTGGCGGCGCTTTTTCGACATCAATGAACTGGGCGGCCTGCGGGTCGAGCGCCCCGTGGTTTTCGAAGCCACCCACGGCAAGATTTTCCAGTTGATCGAAGAGGGTCTGGTAGACGGCCTGCGCATCGACCATATCGACGGGCTTGCCGACCCGCGCGGCTATGGCCGCAAACTCCATCGCCGGGTGCAAGGGCTGCTCAAGCAGCGCCCGGCCCATGCGCAACTGGAACACCTGCCGATTTTCGTCGAGAAAATCCTCGGCCCCGATGAGCCGCTGCGCGACGACTGGAGCGTGGACGGCACCACCGGTTACGAGTTCATGAATCAGGTGTCTCTGCTGCAGCACGATCCCAAGGGTCAGGCCCCCTTGGCCGAGCTCTGGAACCGGCTGACGGAGCGCACTGCCGACTTCGATCAGGAAGTCCTGCAGGCCCGTGATCTGGTGCTGCATGGCACTCTGGCCGGGGATTTCGAGAATCTTGCCCAGGCGCTGCTACAGGTGGCACGCAGCGACCTGATGAGTCGCGACCTGACGCTGGGTGCCATTCGCCGTGCGTTACTGGCGCTGGTGGTGAATTTCCCGATCTACCGCACCTACATCAGCGCGTGCGGACGCTCGGTAGAAGACGATCGCTTCTTCCAGCAGGCCATGCAGGGCGCACGCACCAGCCTCAACGAAGGCGACTGGCCGGTGCTGGATTACCTGCAACGCTGGCTGGGTGGCGAACCTTGGCGCAAGCTGCCACGCGGACCTCGGCGTGATCTGCAGCGCAAGGCCTGCGTGCGCTTTCAGCAACTCACCTCCCCCGTGGCCGCCAAGTCCGTGGAAGACACCGCGTTCTACCGCTCAGCGGTGCTGCTGTCGCGCAACGACGTGGGATTTCATCCTCAGCACTTCAGTGCGCCGGTGGAAGCCTTCCATCAGGCCTGCCAGCAGCGTCGTGAAAAATTCCCCGACAACCTGCTGGCGACCGCGACCCACGACCACAAACGTGGCGAAGACACCCGTACACGACTGGCCGTGCTCAGTGAATGCGCAGGCTGGTATGCCGAGCAGGTGGAACGCTGGCGGCAATTGGCGGTACCGCTCAAGGGCGAAGAACCGGCCATCAGCGCAGGTGATGAGCTGATGCTCTATCAGGCTCTGCTGGGCAGTTGGCCGCTGGATCTTGAAGGCGAAGAAGCCCACGAAACTTATGCACGGCGCATGGTTCAGTGGCAGGAAAAAGCCTTGCGCGAAGCCAAGCTGCAAAGTAGCTGGGGCGCGCCCAATCAGGCCTACGAAAGTGCCTGCCGGGAATTCCTGCAACGCCTGCTGCTGGCCCCCGAAGCTCAGGCGTTGCGTCAGTCCCTGGGGGCCACCGCCAACCGTATTGCAGTCGCCGGGGCACTCAACAGCCTGGCACAGACCCTGCTGCGCCTGACCGCACCCGGCGTGCCGGATCTGTATCAGGGCACCGAGTTCTGGGATTTCAGCCTGGTAGATCCGGACAACCGTCGCCCGGTGGACTACAAGGCCCGCGAGCAGGCACTGGCCGAGTCCATGCAGGCCTGTGAATTACTGGACACCTGGCAGGACGGCAGAGTCAAGCAGGCGCTGATCGCGCAGGTGCTGAATCTGCGCGCCGGACATTCAGAGCTGTTCAGTCACGGGGAGTACCTGCCCTTGGAAGTGACGGGCAGTCATGCAGAGCATGTAGTGGCTTTCGCTCGTGTATGGGAGGGCGAGCGCGCCATCGTTGTTGTTCCACGCACATGCAGTGAACTATTGGGCACTGCGCAAACTCCATTCATTAATGCTGCCAATTGGGGCGATACACGAATCATTCTGCCGTTCGCTGATTCACATCCAGACTGGAAGGGCCTCTTTTCTGACGTCGTAGTTATAAATGACAGGGAAATACAGCTCAGTGCAGCGCTCAAGGAATTTTCTGTAAACCTGCTTATTCAAACTATGTAATACCTGGGAGTGTCGAGATGAGTGCCGACGAAAAAAGAATCCGCGAATTTGCATATCAGATATGGGAATCGGAAGGGAAGCCTGTTGGGCATGAGCACCGCCATTGGGAAATGGCCCGCAAACTGGCCGAAGCCGAAGCACTGGCGCCGGATAAAACCAGTGCCAGCAAGGCCAACAAGCCCAAGCTGCCCAAGGTAGATGCAGCCACACCAAAGACTGCGCCTTCCAAACCGGCCCCCAAGGCAGCCCCGGCAGCCAAGCCGGCAGCAGCGCCCAAGCCAAAGCCCGCTGCCAAACCCAAATCCACCCCTACCCAGGCAGAACAGCCGCCCAAGCCTGCGGCGAAAAAGCCACGCAAGCCACCGACAACCTGAAACACCACAGCAGGTCCAGTACCTGCCCACTGCCGCAGATGTCGCGTCGATCAGGACGTGACCTGCGGCAACCCCGGCATCTCTCTTCAGCAGTATTGAAGCTGTCAGGTTTCGATAGCGTTTTCGGCTGCCCGGAAAGTCATCATCGAGTCAGGAAGGAATCATGAATACAAAGTCCAGAACCGTGAAAAGCGATACTTCGACGACTCACGAAACACCGGCCAGCTCGACCTCACGCATTCGTGAAGGTCTGCCCTTCCCCCTCGGCGCCAGCTGGGACGGCCTGGGAGTCAACTTTGCGTTGTTCTCCGCCAACGCGACCAAGGTCGAACTGTGTCTGTTCGACCCCAGCGGCGAGATTGAACTGGAGCGTATCGAGCTGCCGGAATACACCGATGAAATCTTTCACGGCTACCTTCCCGACGCCCATCCCGGCCTGATCTACGGGTACAGGGTCTACGGCCCGTACGACCCGAAGAACGGTCATCGTTTCAACCATAACAAGTTGCTCATCGACCCCTATGCCAAACAACTGGTCGGCCAGCTGAAATGGTCGGAAGCCTTGTTCGGCTATACCATCGGCCACCCGGATGGCGACCTGAGCTTCGATGAACGTGACAGCGCGCCCTTCGTGCCCAAGAGCAAAGTCATCGACCCGGCCTACACCTGGGGCCGGGACCAGCGAGTCGGTACGCCCTGGGACAAGACCATTATCTATGAGACCCACGTACGCGGTTTCACCATGCGCCACCCTGCCGTGCCGGAAGAACTGCGCGGCACCTTTTCCGGGCTGATGGTCGAGGAAGTCATCGATCACGTGCGCAAGCTGGGGGTGACTGCCGTCGAACTCCTTCCGGTGCATGCCTTCGTCAATGACCAGCACCTGCTGCAAAAAGGCATGACCAATTACTGGGGCTACAACAGCATCGCGTTCTTCGCCCCGGACCCGCGCTACCTGGCACACGGCAAGATCGCCGAGTTCAAGGAAATGATCGCCCACATGCACCATGCCGGACTGGAGGTCATTCTCGATGTGGTCTACAACCACACCGCAGAAGGCAATGAGCTTGGGCCGACCCTGTCCATGCGCGGCATCGACAACGCCTCGTATTACCGGCTGATGCCGGACGACAAGCGCTTCTACATCAACGACTCGGGCACCGGCAACACCCTGGACCTGAGCCACCCTTGCGTACTGCAGATGGTCACCGACTCCCTGCGCTACTGGGCTTCGGAGATGCATGTCGATGGTTTCCGTTTCGACCTGGCAACCATTCTGGGCCGCTACCACGACGGTTTCGATGAGCGGCACAGCTTCCTGGTCGCCTGTCGCCAGGACCCGGTCCTGCGCCAGGTAAAACTCATCGCCGAACCCTGGGACTGCGGCCCCGGCGGTTATCAGGTCGGTGGTTTCCCGCCGGGCTGGATGGAGTGGAACGACAAGTTCCGCGACACCGTGCGTGCCTTCTGGAAAGGCGATGACAATCAGCTGGCCGACTTTGCCGGACGCATGACCGCCTCGGGCAACATGTTCAATCAGCGCGGACGTCGCCCTCAGGCGTCGGTGAACTTCATCACCGCCCACGACGGCTTCACCCTGCATGACCTGGTGTCCTACAACGACAAGCACAACGAAGCCAACGACGAGAACAATCAGGACGGCAGCAATAACAACCTGTCCTGGAACCATGGTGTCGAAGGCCCGACGGACAACGTTGAAATCAACCAGTTGCGCCTGCGCCAGATGCGCAACTTCTTCGCCACCCTGCTGCTGGCCCAGGGCACACCGATGATGGTGGCCGGCGACGAGTTCGCCCGCACCCAGCACGGCAATAACAATGCCTATTGCCAGGACAGCGAGATCGGCTGGGTCAACTGGGACCTGGATTCCGATGGCAAGGCGCTGCTCAAATTCGTCAAACGCGTGATCAAGCTGCGCCAGAGCTACCCGATCCTGCGCCGCAGCCGCTTCCTGGTAGGCGACTACAACGAGGAGATCGGCGTCAAGGATGTCACCTGGCTGGCACCGGACGGCAATGAAATGAGCGTCGAACAATGGCACGACAGCCACGCCCGTTGCCTGGGCATGTTGATGGACGGTCGCGCCCAGGAAACCGGCATTCGCCGTCCGGGAGCCGATGCCACTCTGCTGCTGATGGTCAATGCTCATCATGAGGGTGTGGATTTCACCTTCCCGCAGGTGCCCGAAGGCACGCACTTCACCTGCCTGATCGATACCAGTCAGGAAGATGTGCGCAGCAAGGAGAAATTCGACTTCGGTTCTCGCTACACAGTGACACCCCGCTCACTGCTGCTGTTCGAGCTGCAGCGTGAAGATCAGTCATGACTCAGGCACTCAAGGAGTTTCTCGACTGGCGCAGGCACGGCTATGCCGATCCGCAGGCGCTGGGCGAGTGCCTGCGGGCATTGGTGAACGAAGGACTCGATCGCCTGCCGATGCCCGCCAGCGGCAAGACCCTGGAGCGCTGGCATGCGCTGGCGTGTGTGGCGGCTCATGATCTGGGGCTGTGCAAATTCTATGAGGGCCATACCGACGCCCTGGCGATCATGCAGGAACTGGGTGGCGAGCCGCCCGATCCCGGTACGACCTGGGGCATGTGGGCTGCAGAGCCGCCCAATGCCAGGGTCAACATCAGCGGCACAGCCGACTCGCTGCGACTCAACGGGCGCAAGGCCTGGTGTTCGGGGGCGGCGGTCCTGAGCCACGCGCTGATCACCGCCTGGGATGAAGAAAATCGTCAGCAACTGGTGGCCGTGGCCCTCGATCAACCCGGCATCCATATCGCGACCGGCGGATGGCGAGCCGTCGGCATGGGAGCAACCGGCAGTATCGAGGTTCAATTCGAACAGGCCACCGGTTCGCTAGTCGGCACGCCCGGTGCGTACCTGTCGCGTCCCGGCTTCTGGCATGGCGGCATCGGTATTGCGGCTTGCTGGTATGGCGCTTCGGGTGCACTGGCGCAACGGCTTCTGGCACAGGCCGGCAAGGAAGAACCCCATACCCTCGCCCATCTGGGCGCAGTGGATGTGGCCTTGTACAGCGCCGGCCAGCTTCTGGGAGCTGCGGCTGCCAGCCTGGACCGGGCTCCTGCCGATGATGCCGAACAACTGGCTCGACGCTGCCGTGCTCATATCGAAAACACCGCCGAACAGGTCATTCACCATGTAGGGCGTGCGCTGGGGGCAACCCCTTACTGCAAGGACGCCCATTTCGCCCGCCTGATTGCCGACCTGCCGGTCTTTCTGCGCCAGAGCCATGCCGAGAAAGATCTGGCGGTGCTGGGGCAACTGGCAGGCAAGGCATCGAATAGCCCTTGGGGTGCCGCCTGGTAACCATGAAGAAAAAACTGATTGCCGGTCGCGGCACCAGCCTCAAAGCCTGGAATGCCTCACAGAAACTGGCCGCTGCCCCCGTCATCAGCGCCGATCTGCTGGTCCCTCCCCACTCACGGGCGGTCATTGTCGCACCTCACCCGGATGATGAAATCCTCGGCTGCGGCGGCCTGATGTGTCAGCTGGCACAACTGGAACGCAACCTGAAACTGCTGTCGGTCACCGACGGCAGCGCCAGCCATCCCGGCTCGCAACTCTGGCCCGCCGAACGCCTGAGCGTGATCCGCCCTCAGGAAAGCGCCGAAGCCTTGCGTCGTCTGGACCTGCCCCTGCATCGCCTGCAATGGATTCGTGGCGGCTTCCCGGACAGTGCCGTCGCCGCTCAGGAGGAAAAACTGGCAGCGTTCATCGAACGCTATCTGCTGCCCACCGATGTGGTGTTCACCACCTGGGCCGAAGACGGCCACCCCGATCACGAGGCTGTCGGGCGTGCCTGTGCACGGGCCTGTGCCAAGGTCGGTGCCAGACTCAATGAAGTCCCGGTCTGGGCCTGGCACTGGGCAAGCCCTGAAGATGACCGCCTGCCCTGGGAGCGTGCCCGCAAGGTCTTGCTTGACCCCATGACCATTGCCCGCAAGCGCCATGCGGCTCATGCCTTTGCCAGCCAGTTGCAGGGCGATCCGGACATCGGCCTTGCGCCGATACTGCCTGCCGGGATTCTTGAACGATTGTTGCAACCCTTCGAGGTAGTTTTCATATGAGTGTCACGGAGCAGTATTTCGATGAGATTTTCCGCGACAACAACGATCCATGGGCCTTCCGGCAACGCTGGTACGAGCGCCGCAAACGCGCCCTGACCCTGGCCGCCCTGCCCCGCGAGCGGTATACCGCGATTTTCGAACCCGGTTGCGCCAATGGCGAACTGAGCGCCGACCTGGCCGAGCGTTGCGAGCATTTACTGTGTTGCGACACTTCTACCTTGGCCGTGGATCTTGCCCTTGAACGTCTTGCACCGTTCAAGCACGCCAGCGTGCTGCATGCCCGGCTTCCGCAACAATGGCCAGAGGGACAGTTCGACCTGATCGTATTCAGCGAACTGGGCTATTACCTGGATCTCCAGGACCTGCAGCGCTGGATCGATTGTGCACTGGCCTCCCTCAAGTCCGGCGGGCAGTTACTGGCCTGCCACTGGCGACCGGACATCGAAGATTGCCCCCTGAATGCCGAGCAGGTTCATCAGGTGCTGGACGAGCGCTTGAAGATGCACCGCTTGTTCAGTCATCACGAAGATGACTTTCTGCTCGACCTCTGGAGTCACGATCGAACCTCAGTGGCCACTCGGGAAAATCTCCGTTGATCGGTATTCTGATCCCGGTGCACAACGAAGAAAAACTGCTCGGAGCCTGCCTTGAAAGCCTGCTCCAGGCCAGCAGGCACCCGGGCCTGAATGGCGAGCAGGTCAAGATTCTGGTGGTGCTGGACAGCTGTACCGATCACTCGGCCGATATCGCCCTGGAGTACGGTGTCAGCACACTTGATGTGACCGCACGCAATGTCGGACAGGCACGCGCGGCAGGCGCAGGCTACCTCCTGGAGCAAGGTGCCCGCTGGCTGGCCAACACAGACGGCGACAGCAACGTGGCGGCCGACTGGCTGGTGGAACAACTGGCACTGGATGCCGATGCCGTCTGTGGGACCATAACGATTCCCAGGCAGGACAATGGCCTGTCAGCCTCAGTGCAGACGCTATTTGAGCAGCACTATCAACATCGCGACGGGCATCGGCACATTCATGGTGCCAATCTGGGGGTGAGTGCTGCTGCCTATTTGCGGGCCGGAGGTTTTCCCTTGCTGGCCTGTCATGAGGATGTTCATCTTGTCCGCCAGCTGGAACTCAGCGGTGCCCGCATCGCCTGGAGTTGCAGACCAAGAGTCACCACCAGCACCCGCCTCGATCCACGGGCCTGCGGCGGTTTTGGCGATTACCTGAGGTCGCTGGCCGAAGGCAGCAGCGAGTCGGGCAACTGATGATTGGCCGTCTGCATGCCGGAGCGATCCGCAGCGGATGAGCCCAGCGTAGTGCTGAAGAAACGTACCGCTTCGGCACTCAGGGTGCGATGGATGTCTTCGCGGTCGACGCCTTCGCGATCAGTGCACAGCACTGGCATGGTTGCGCGCTGCTCATCGCTGCACGGGGCCATGAACACGAAGTGCCCTGCTCCTGCCAGCAACTTGTAATCCGATACCTGCGGCAGTTTGCGCGCCAGAGCCTCGGCATTCTTGTCGATAGGCAGCAACTGGTCGTCATCCCCGGCGTACATCAGCACCGGCACATGCACCTCGCTCAGGGTGTGGCGGCCGAACATCAGGCTCAAGGGCGCCATGAGCATCAACGCCCCGACTCGCGGGTCGGCCTGGGCATGCAGGTCATCCCGGTCAGCCACCAGTTCGCCCTGGGTCTTGCAGGCATCGCGATCGTCGGGCCGCTCCAGGCAATACTGGCGCAGGCGCTTGAGGTCGGGCTGGGCACCGGCCAGGATCAATGCGGTTTCGCCACCGGCCGAATAACCGATCACACCGACCTGACGGGCATTGAGATAAGGCGACAGCATGGGGTCGAGCAAGGCTGCGCTGATGGCTTCGGAAATCTGCAGCGGGCGACCATAAAGGTTGCTCAGGCTGCCCAGACGGCTGTGATCGCGATAGTTATCGCCAGGATGCATCACGGCCACCACCACAAAGCCCTGGCGGGCAAGAGAGGTCGCCAGATCGTGCAGGGCCAGCGGATTGCCTGTGTTGCCGTGGGACAACAGCAGCAAGGGGAAGCGCCCCATGGCAATCGGTGCATCTTCGCCGGCTTCGACCCGGTAACCCTGCAACACGCTCACCTGCTCCTCCTGCGTAGAGGGGTAGAAGGCAAAAGCCTGCATCAACTGCGAATCCAGAGGGTCGGGAAAGCTCAGCTCATGAAAGCCTGCGCTCCATTGCTCATCAGCCTGCACTTGCACTGAAATCAGGCCATTGAGCAGAAAAACCAGCATCGCTGCACAAAGACGTATCATTTGAAGACTCATCCTTTGTAGTCCCGAACAATCCATTTCTGCGCCTGTATCGGGCCTCATGCCCCGGCACCCCGGCTCTCACAGCTAATGAGAGTCTCTGAACGAAGAAATAGTGCATAAGCCGGGCCAGACTATTTATCGGACGTCTATGTTCCGGCTGGGGCCATTTTACTGCCGGACAGGCCCGCGTACCTGTAAGGAAGCTGTCAAGGTTTCGGATTGCAGCGTATAGACAGCAAAAAACCCGCCAGCCCGACGCAGATCAATGCGCCGGGCTGGCGGGTTCAGAAGCAGAGTTCGTGGCGATCAGGCCGCCGCAAACAGGCTCTGCTCAATGTGTTGCTGTGCGGCACTCATGGCATTGGCACGAGGCTCTTCGCCATAAGCCAGGCCATGGGCGCGTACGAATTGCAGATCGGTCACACCGATAAAGGCGAACAGGGCCTTGAGCAGCTCTTCATGACCGGCGCCCGTCGGCTGGCCGGCATGCAAACCACCGGAGGTGGAAACGACAATGACTTTCTTGCCGCCGCACAGACCTTCCGGGCCAGCTTCGCTGTAGCGGAAAGTGCGACCGGCAACGGTGATCCGGTCGATCCAGGCCTTGAGCTGGCTGGGAATGGTGAAGTTGTACATCGGGGCGCCCACGATCACCACGTCAGCGTCCAGAAACTCCTGCAAGATCGCCTCGTTTGCATCGACTTCCTGCTGTTGTGCAGCATCCCGACCTTCAGCCGGAGTGCCTGCGGCAGCCAGAGTGGCAGCCGAGAAATGGCTCAGGGCATCGCTGGCCAGATCGCGATAAATCACCTGGCTATCGACATGGGTGGCCTGATAAGCCTGGACAACGCTACGGCTGAGCTGACGTGAAGCGGAATGGTCGCCAAGAATGCTGGAATCGATGTGCAGAACTTTCATAACGGACTTCCTGAATTGAGAATCGCCACCGGGCGATCAGTGGCGAGAATCCTATCCACAATCCCAATCAGCGATTAGTCGGCAAAAACATGATACTTCGTTCCATATTCAGAACAGCGGCTATTTCCCATATCGTCCTGGAATACCTTGAAGTCTTCATCCAGCGCATCCAGCAGCCCTCTGACTGCCGGCAGCAAGCCACGGCGCGAGGCGAATACGGCATGCACGATGCCGCACTTGGGTGGGGATTCGGCGAACAGTTCTACCAATCGGCCATCCTGCAAAGCCTTTCTGACAAGAACCTCGGGGAGTTGCGCGACACCTACTCCATGCAATGCAGCCTGGCGAATGGTCGTCAGATCGGAACAGACCAGTTTGGGCGTGTGCCGTACCTCGGTATATTCGCCAGCCCCGGTGCTCAGCACCCAGCGATGGTCGTGAGTCGATGACGGAAGATCGAGGCTGGGCATTGCCGACAGTTCTTCAAAAGTGGGCGTGGCGGACAACTGGCTGGCCAGCTCAGGATGTGCAACCAGCCGCTGGGCACTGTGCCCGAGAATCTTGACCACCAACCCGTCATCCTCCAGAGGCGGAAAGCGCACGCGCAAGGCGATATCGATGTTTTCGGTCAATGGATCGACACGTCGATTGGAGCTTTCCACATGCACCTGAACCTTGGGATGGGCGACCATGAAGCGGGCAATGGTTTCACTGAAGCCCATGGCTGCCAGCCCCGGCGGGCAACTGATACTCACTCGCCCCTGAGGTTCGGCCCTGGAGCGGGCGATGGTTTCTTCGGCAGCCTCGGCCTCGACCATCATCGCGACACAGTGGCCGTAGTAATCGCGACCGCTTTCGGTAACGGCAAACTTGCGTGTGGAACGCTGAATCAGCCTGACCCCCAGTCGCTCTTCAAGCCCGGCCAGCCGGCGACTGAGCTTGGATTTGGGAATACCGAGCTTGCGACTGGCCGCCGCAAAGCCCTGGCATTCGACCACCTGAACGAAATAGAACAGATCATTGAGATCAAACACCGGGCCACCCTCGCATTACTGACAGGCGATTATGGCAGCGCTCCGCCGGGCGGAACAGCGTGGGTCATTCGCCAGTCAGAAATGCCAGCACCGGCCGGGTGAACGACTCCCCCGCCTCGACATTCGACAGATGCGCCGCGTGCAGTTCGATCATCTGCGCGCCCTGAATACGCTCGATCATGAAGCGCCCGTCTGCCGGCGTGGTCACGGCATCCTGAGTGCCGCACACCACCAGAACAGGCAGATCGATGGAAGCAATCCGATCACGGAAATCGGCATCGCGCACAGCGGCACAGTTGGCGGCATAGCCCTGAGGCGAAGTCTGCGCCAGCATGCCGACGATGGGCTCGACCCTGGCAGGTTCGGCCACGGCGAACTCAGGCGTGAACCAGCGAGCAATGGACGCATCGCGCAGCGCGACCATGGCGTCCTTGCCATCGCGCAGCACGGTCTCGATACGCGGGTTCCACACCTCAGGCGTACCGATCTTCGATGCGGTGTTGCACAACACCACGCGCTCAAGACGCTCGGGCGCATTGATCGCCAGCCATTGCCCGATCAGCCCGCCCATGGACAGACCGCAGAAAGACACCTTGTCGATGTGCAGCGCATCCAGCAATGCCAGCACATCACGCCCATTGCGCTCGATACTGTAAGGACCTTCGCTGACCAGCGAACGACCATGGCCGCGAGTGTCATAGCGCAATACGCGAAAATGCCGAGTGAATGCCAGAATCTGCGCATCCCACATATGCAGATCGGTGCCCAGAGAATTGGACAGCACCAGCACCGGCGCATCGGCCGGGCCTTCCAGCAGATAATTGAGCTCACCTTCAGCGAGTTGCACGGCAGACATTCCAGGCTCCTGACAAGACAAAAGATGCACAGTAGACACAGGCGCATGGGCAAACAATCCGCTCGGGGATTATTCGTGCGACTATCGAACAATTTAGAAATGGAGGCTTGCCCAAACCATGCAAACCGAAGAGATCGCCCGCTTCTGCCTGAGCCTGCCCGGAGCCCGTGAAGACTACAAATGGGGTGGCGTACGCGTGTTTTCCATTGCCGAGAAGAAGATGTTCGCGGTGATGGACCTTGCAGGCCAGGGCCTGTCGTTCAAGGTCAATCCGGATCTGTTTCTGGGCTATGTGGATCGCCCGGGAATTCGTCCGGCTCCTTATCTGGCACGAGCCCACTGGATCAGTGTCCAGCAGCCGAAGACCATGAGCGACGAAGAGATCAAGGACTTGCTGACCCGCTCCCATCAACTGGTGGTCGGCAGGCTACCGAAGCGCCTGCAGGTAGCGCTCAAACTGTGAAAGCCAGGGTTTGAACCAGCCGCTGTCGAGAAACAGCTGATCGATCCAGAACAACTGATGCCCCAGCACGATCAGCCAGAACACCAGTTGGAAAGACACCTTGCGCGTCTTATGCCGGAAAACCTGTTGGCCCAGCAAAGCGCCGGGCCAACCGCCGAACAGCTCGGTCATGTGCAGAACGTTCTCGGGAGTACGCCAGCCGCCATTGCCGGCCTGACGCTTGTCATGCCGATAAAGCACAAACGCCAGCAGGCTGACGAGTGCATAAGCCGCAAGCACAATGGGCATGCCGGTCTTGAACCAGGACAGGCCCGCGCCATAGGCCGGCATCACGCACAGCAGCGCAAGGATGCAGACCTTGAGATTCAAGTGCTGAACCGGAGCGCTGCCCCGGTTCGGTCTCTGAGTCGAAGAACGCTGCCGTGGCAGGGTCATGCCTTGGCGGCTGCCCAGTCGATCCAGCCAAACTGCCAGGTCGCGAGGATCAACAGGCCAAAGGCGATGCGATACCAGGCGAACACGGCATAGCTGTGGGTCGCGATGAACTTGAGCAGACCACGCACGGCGATCATGGCGAAAATGAACGAGACGACGAAACCTACCGCGAACACCGCAAAGTCGTCGGGACGGAACAGCTCCCGGTACTTGTAGCCCGAATACACGGCGGCACCGACCATGGTCGGCATGGCCAGGAAGAACGAGAACTCGGTCGCCGCCTTGCGAGAGAGGCCGAACAGCAGACCGCCGATAATGGTCGAACCCGAGCGTGAAGTCCCCGGAATCATTGCCAGACACTGCGCACAACCCACTTTCAAGGCATCGCGCCAGGTCATGTCATCGACGGTCTCGGCACGTACCACATGCTGGCGACGCTCGGCCCAGAGCATGATCACACCACCGATCACCAGAGCGGTCGCGACCGTGATGGGGTTGAACAGGTAGTGGTGAATCAGGTCGGCAAAAATCACCCCCAGCACCACGGCGGGCAGGAAAGCGATCAGCAGGTTGATAGTGAAACGCTGCGCCTGTTGCTGTTTGGGCAGGCCCACGACCACATCGATGATCTTGCGCCGAAACTCCCAGACCACGGCCAGAATGGCCCCCAACTGGATGATGATATTGAACGCCATGGCCCGTTCGCCACCGAAGCCTATCAAGTCGGCGACGATGATCTGATGTCCCGTACTGGAAATCGGCAGAAACTCCGTCAGCCCCTCGACAATACCCAATATCAACGCCTGAACGGCGGTCCAAAGCTCCATCATTCCCCCATAAAGCGCTGCCTGCGGCTCGCTCATTAGTGTTGTTTTGCAAAAAGGTTGTAACTATGAGCATCCGAACCTGAACAATTCTTGAAGAGGATGCGTAAAAGCGCCGAGATGCTAGCAGACCTGCGCAGGTAAAGCCTCACGCGACTTGTCGATGAGACTCCCGGTCTTGCAGATAAGCGCTTACAATCGCGCGCCCACTCATCTCATCAACCACTCTCGGGAGCCGCCATGTCCGGACTTGAACTCTTCGCTGCCGCCCTCGGCGTGATAGCAGTCTGGCTTACAGTGAAGCAGAACCCCTGGTGCTGGCCAATCGGTCTGGTGATGGTGGTGATCTATATCTGGATCTTCTTTGACGTAAAGCTCTATTCGGACATGCTGCTGCAAGTGATCTACGCCGGCCTGCAGGTGTATGGCTGGCTGCAATGGACCCGCCACGGCAATGGCCTGCCAGTGCGTGCGGTTACGGTTCTGCCCGGCGTTCCGGTCCTGGGCGGTCTGGCAATCGGCGCGCTGATCAGCCTGGTGCTCGGCGCTTTCATGGCTCACTTGACCGATGCTGCGCAGCCCTGGCTCGATGCTGCGCTGACCGGTTTCAGCCTTGTGGCTCAGGTGTGGATGGCACAAAAGCGGCTCCAGTGCTGGCCCTTGTGGATCGTTCTGGATGTCATCTTCGTTGGCCTGTTCATCTACAAAGGGTTGTACCTGACCGCAGCACTGTACGGGCTCTTTACCCTGCTGGCTGTGCAGGGCTGGCGTGAATGGCGCAACGATCTGGCGCTGGCGCGATGAAAGTCCTGGTTCTGGCAGGTCCCGAATCCAGCGGCAAGAGCTGGTTGTCCGGCGAAATCCACAAGCGTTTCGGCGGTTTGCTGGTGGGTGAATACGTGCGCCATTTCATCGAGGAGAAAGGTCGCGACACGGTCTACAGCGATATTCCCGATATTGCCCGGGGCCAACTGGCCCGGGAGGACGCCGCCCGCGCTACCGCCCCGCCACTGCTGATTCTCGACACCCATCTGCTGAGCAATATGCTCTGGAGCAAGACCTTGTTCGGGGATTGCCCGCAGTGGATCGAGCAGCAATTGCTCAGCAGGCACTATGACCTGCATCTGCTGCTTTCTCCCGAAGGCGTCGACTGGATCAGTGATGGACAGCGCTGCCAGCCGCAACTGAGCGAGCGTCAGGCATTTTTCGAGGACAGTCGGCAATGGCTGGAGTGCCACGAACAGAACTATCAGGTTATCGGAGGTAACTGGGAGGCACGCCGCGAGCAGGCACTGAAGGCCGTCACGCAGCTACTGACTGACTCAGCGGATTTGATGCTTGTGCAGCAGACGATAGAAAGTCGGCCGCGAAATACCTAGAACCTTGGCCGCAACGCTGAGGTTGTCACTGTGGCGAGTCAACACATCGCACAACGCCTGACGCTCGGCCCGTGACTTGTAGTCATCCAGCGTCCCCATGCTGCTGGCAATATCCTCTTCACCGAGCAGCCCAAGATCCGCCGCTTCGATCTGCCGCCCTTCGGCCAGCACCAGCCCGCGCCGTACCCGGTTGGCCAGTTCGCGCACATTACCGGGCCAGTCATGCTTGCCCATGGCGATCAGCGCGTCCTGACTGAAGTTGCGTGCCCGCCTGCCGGTTTCCTGGCTGTAGAAATGCGCAAAGTGGTTGGCCAGCATGGCCAGATCGCCATGCCGCTCGCGCAACGGTGCCGTGCCGACCTGCAGGACATTGAGGCGGTAGTAAAGATCTTCTCGAAAACGCTTCTTGCGAATGGCCGTTTCAAGGTCCACATGGGTCGCAGCCAGCACCCGGACATCCACGGGAACCGGCTCGTTACCCCCGAAACGCTCGATATGCCGATCCTGCAACAGACGCAACAGATGGGCCTGGATTTCCAGTGGCAGATCACCGATATCGTCCAGAAACAGCGTTCCGCCATTGGCCGCCTCGATACGACCGATCTTGCGCTCGAGAGCACCATTGAATGCGCCTTTTTCATAGCCGAACAGCTCGGTGTGCAACAGATGTTCGGCAATGGCCCCGCAATTGACAGCAACGAAGGGCTTGTTCCTGCGTTGCGACTGCATGTGCAGGGTACGCGCCACCAGTTCCTTGCCTGTACCCCGCTCACCACGGATCAATACCGGCGACTCGGTAGGTGCCAGCTTGCCTAGCAGCCGACGCAATTCCCTTATGGGGCGGCTCTCGCCCAGCATCTCGTGATCGCCGCTCGACACCTGGTTCGAGCCCTGGGCACGCAGGCGCGCCATGCCATAAGCCCGTCCGAGCGTGACCTGCATGCGGGCCACATCGAAAGGCAAGGTATGGAAATCGAAAAACCACTCGCAGACAAAATCGCCGATCTTTTCGCGCCGCAGATCATTGGGCGCAAGCACGGCGATCCATTGCGTGTTGCTGCGGGTAATCAGCTCCTTGACCATTTCGGGATGCTCGAAATGCTCAGGCATGAGACGAATCAGACCGACATCGCAACGCTGGTTAAGCGCTGCTTCCAGTGTATTACTGTCAACAGCCCATCCGGCAGTCTGCAGGACAGGGATCAACTGATGACAATCGTCACTGGGATCAACAATCAACAAACGTCGTGTTTGGGCCGCTTCATGCATATTAGGTTTCCTTGGCGCCCGACTTGGATTTGAGTTGTTAAAATCTTTTTATAAACAGTAAGTTGACGAGCCCGAATGTTACGTTAGCAAATATTTGACACCCCCTTGTACCGTTTAAATATATCGCTCATAACGAAAAGTAATTAAACAGGTTGTAACGTTTTGGCGGCCAGAAAATTCTGCCGGTCATTGAACCGAACACCGTAAAAGTTGCCTCAGATCAAGCCGAATACGCCATGGATGTAAAAAAATTGAAAATATCCGGCAAGCGGTGTGACTCATCCCACCCTGTTCGGCATCAACACAGGTAACCAGCCGAACGGTAAAGCCCGCCGACGTGACTGGACTGATATGGGCATTTTGAGGAATTGAAAATGAACGCCCCACTGCGCTTCAACGATGCACTTCTGATCGCTGGAAACGCCTTTGCACCTTTCCAGTGTGTTGCCTGGGCAGCCCAGGCCGGAAGCGGCGAACTGAGCCTTACAGTGATCGATCGCACCTGCGCACTGATCGGTCGTAAACAGATCCCGAGCAGCACTTACTCCGACCCTGTGCAACTTGCCAGCGCTCTGAAAGAGGCTCGCGAAGAAATCAGCAATGAAGGCTACAGCCTCCAGCCGTGGACCATGCCGGCTTGATGGAGTAACTCTTTATCGCGAATGAATTCGCTTCCACTTCAGGAAAGAATTCATTCGCGAAGCTCTTCGATATGCCGATAATCGGCACCCAGCCTTCCTGCCAGTTCCCGCGCCCGGCCCAACCGGATCGGCCCCTTCTCGATATCGATCAGCAGACTCTCGCAGTCGAACCCTGCACATTGCGGCATATCCCTGATCCGGCCATCGGTGAGGATCAGCAGGCGCACATGTTCGGCGGGATAACGCCGGTGACGCATTTTCAACCATTCCCTTGCCTGCTCGATAGCCGCGAAAAGCGGTGTTCCTCCGCCTGCACCCAGAGCATCCAGCCAGGGCCGTAATGCCGCCGAAGCCTTGAGGCCTTGATGCTTCCACTGGGGAGCCTTGCCGCTGGCAGTCAGCAGTGCCAGTCTGGCGCGACGGCGATAGGCATCGTCGAAGACCTGAGCCAGCACGCCCTTGGCCTGACTCAATGCCTGATGACGATGTGTCGAGGCCGAGGCATCGACAATCACCAGCAATAACTCGCTCGGCCGGCTGCTGCGAGGCTGGCGTACCAGGTCATGGCGGCTTTGCGGGCGACCGCGCAACAGTGTCGGCAACCAGGCAATCGCACCGTCGAGACCGGAACGCGCTGCACCATGACGCCCGGAAGTCAGCCGGCCAGGACGAGGACTGGCATCCGCCCCCTTTGCCGAACGAGGGCGGATGCCTAGGGCTTTTTTGGCCAGCTCGGCACTTCGCGGCGCGCACCGGTGGGTACAGGCCTGGCAGGCAGCTCACCCCAGTTGCCCTGCCCGCTCTGCGGCTGAGGTTCCTGTGGTCTGGCCTGTGGCGGTTCGGGGTTCTGGGTCGATGGCGCAGGATCGCGTCGACGATGCCTCAAGGCAAACTCGGCCACCGCATCGATATCCTGCTCCTCGATCATCCCGATGCCACGCCATGCGGCATGAGCCCGCGCAGCACGCAGCCAGACCAGATCGGCACGCATGCCATCGACGCCCGCCGCAAAGCAGCGTTCGGTCACAAGCCCCAGCGAACGATCATCAAGCTCGATGGCGGGCAACAGCGCACGGGCCTGTTCGCAACGCTGCTTCAAAGCCTGCTGCCGACCTTGCCACACCAGACAAAAACCTTGAGGGTCGGCATCGAAATCCAGGCGACGACGAATGATCTGGCTGCGCTCGGTCGGCAACGTCTGTCCGCTCAAGGCCACATTCAAGCCGAAACGGTCCAGCAGTTGCGGGCGCAATTCGCCCTCTTCCGGGTTCATGGTGCCAATCAGCACGAATCGCGCCGCATGGCGGTGGGAAATGCCATCGCGCTCCACCAGATTGGTGCCACTGGCAGCGACATCCAGCAGCAGGTCCACCAGATGGTCGGCCAGCAGGTTGACCTCATCCACATACAGCACGCCACCGTCCGCCCGGGCCAGAACACCGGGGGAAAACCGGGCACGCCCTTCGGACAGCGCCGCATCCAGATCCAGGGTGCCGACCAGCCGTTCTTCGGTAGCCCCCAGCGGCAAGGTGACAAACTGACCACTGGCCAGCAAATCCGCCAGTCCACGGGCCAGGGTCGACTTGGCCATGCCGCGCGGCCCTTCGATCAGCACACCACCGATTTTCGGGTCGATGGCCGTCAGGCACAGTGCCAGTTTCAGATCATCGGCGCCCACCACAGCCGCCAGAGGAAAATGCGGGGTATCGGTCATGCTTGGGTCAGACAAGGTCATCAGCTCTCTTCTATATCCAGCAACAGGTCTTCCAGCGCTTCGCGATAGTCCCCCGGCTCCTGCCAGAGCCCACGCTGTTGGGCTTCGAGCATACGCTCGGTCATGTCGCGCAAGGCATCGGGGTTGTGCTCGCGGATGAAGTCGCGGGTCGACGGGTCAAGCAGGTACGCATCGGTCAGCAATGCATACTGATGATCATCGATCAGTTCAGTGGTGGCATCGAACGCGAACAGGAAGTCCATGGTCGCGGCCATCTCGAATGCACCTTTATAACCATGACGCTTGACGCCTTCGATCCACTTCGGATTCACCGCCCGGCTGCGGATCACCCGGTTCAGTTCTTCCTTGAGGGTACGGATTCTGGGCAGGTCCGGCTGGCTGTTGTCACCATGGTAGCTGGCGGTCTTCTGCCCGCTCAGGCTTTCGGCGGCCGCCAGCATGCCTCCCTGAAACTGGTAATAGTCGTTGGAATCGAGCAGGTCATGCTCGCGATTGTCCTGGTTCTGCAACACGGCCTGAACCTGCGTCAGCCGGTGCGCGAACTGCTGGCGGGCCGGAGTGCCTTCATCGGCGGCACCATAGGCATAGCCGCCCCAGTTCAGATAGACCTCGGCCAGATCGTCACGGCTCTGCCAAAGACGTCCGTCAATCGCACCTTGCACCCCAGCGCCATAAGCACCGGGTTTGGCTCCGAAGATACGCCAGCCCGCCTGACGCGCCGCTTCGTCTTCGCTCAGACCGGCCTCCTGAAAGCTGCGGCGTTCTTCACGAACACGGGCGGCCAGGGGGTTCAGATCATCCGGCTCATCCAGCGCTGCCACGGCCTGCACTGCGGCATCGAACAGGCGGATCAGGTTGGCAAAGGCGTCACGGAAGAACCCGGACACCCGCAAGGTCACGTCGACACGGGGGCGATCCAGCAGGCTCAGCGGCAGAATCTCGAAATCATCGACCCGCTGACTCCCGGTCGCCCAGACCGGACGCACGCCCATAAGGGCCATGGCCTGGGCAATATCGTCGCCACCGGTGCGCATGGTGGCCGTGCCCCAGACTGACAGGCCGAGCTGGCGCAGGTGATCGCCATGATCCTGAAGATGGCGCTCCAGCAACAGGTTGGCCGACTGGAAGCCGATGCGCCAGGCCGTGGTGGTCGGCAGGTTGCGCACATCGACGGTAAAGAAGTTGCGGCCAGTGGGCAGCACGTCCAGCCGTCCGCGACTCGGTGCACCGCTCGGCCCGGCAGGCACGAAACGGCCATCCAGAGCATCCAGCAGGCCGCGCATTTCTCCGTGGCCGCAGGCATCCAGGCGCGGGGCGACCACATCGCGAAGGCTCTCCAGAACCAGTGTCAGCTCGGGATGATCCGGCAGCTCGTCGATCGCCTCCTCTGCAACGACTCGCTCGATCAGAATCGCGGCATACAGCTCAAGCCGCTCTCGGGTATCGCCGGTGGTGCGCCACGGATCGTCACTCACTGCCAGCAAGGCAGACGGCCGCGGACCGTTCCAGGGTTCGGCCAGTTCGCAATCCAGCGGGTCGAAATCCAGCGCCAGAGCCTTGGCCAGCACACGCAACAGACTCGACTGCGCGCCACGCCCATCGCCACGGGGAATGCGCAGCAGTGCCAGCAGCGTGTCGATACGCAGACGGCCTTGGGGGGATTGGCCGAAGACATGCAGGCCATCGCGGATCTGCGACTCCTTCAAGTCACACAGGTAGGTGTCCAGACGCGGCAGCCAGATGGCAGCATCGGCGTCGCTGTCGATGGCGTCGTCCAGCGCCAGTTCGCGGTCGATACGGGTTTCGCGCACCAGCCTGAGAATGTCACGCTGCAGTTCCTGCGCCCGGCGCGGGTCAAGCAGTTGCGCTTCGTAATACTCGTCGGCCAGCAGTTCCAGATTGCGCAGCGGGCCGTAGGTTTCGGCGCGGGTCAGGGGCGGCATCAGATGGTCGATGATAACCGCCTGGGTGCGACGCTTGGCCTGGGCACCCTCGCCCGGATCGTTGACGATAAAGGGATAGATATTCGGCATTGCGCCCAGCACTGCATCGGGCCAGCAGTCCTGAGACAGACCGACGCCCTTGCCCGGCAGCCACTCCAGATTGCCATGTTTGCCCACATGCAGCACCGCATGGGCGCCATAGGCCTTGCGCAGCCAGAAGTAGAACGCGAGATAACCGTGAGGCGGCACCAGATCGGGGTCGTGGTAGACCGCACTGGGGTCCACCTGATAGCCGCGGGCTGGCTGGATGCCGACAAAGGTCAGGCCAAAGCGGATACCGGCAATCATCATCCGTCCGCTGCGGAACATCGGGTCGTTCTGCGGCGCGCCCCAGCGGGTGTTCACGGCATCGCGACTGGCCTGAGGCAAGTCATCGAAGGCATCGAGGTACTCGTCCAGCGCCATGCTTTGCTGGCAAGGGCGCAGGTCGATACTGTCCAGATCGTTGGTGACGCCGCCCAGCAACTGCTGAATCAGCGCAGTGCCGCTTTCGGGCAGTTGCGCCAGCGGATACCCCTCATCCTGCATGGCGCGCAGGATATTCAGCGCAGCCGCAGGTGTGTCGAGCCCTACCCCGTTGCCGATCCGGCCATCGCGGGTCGGGTAGTTGGCCAGGATCAGCGCCACCCGTTTGCTGGAATTGGGCAGGCGCGCCAGTTCGATCCAGCGTCGTGCCAGCTCCGCGACGAAGTCCATACGCTCGGGATGGGCGCGATAGCACACCACATCCGACTGGCTACGCTCGCTGCGCCAGGCCAGGTCCTTGAAACTGATGGGCCGGCTGATGATTCGCCCGTCCAGTTCCGGCAAGGCAATGTGCATCGCCAGATCCCGCGCCCCAAGCCCCTGCTCGCTGGCCTGCCAGGCGGGCTGGTTGTCCTGGGCGCAGATGGCCTGAATCACCGGCACATTGCGACGAAACGGTCGCAGATGCGGCGCTTCGGGACTGGATTGGGCAAAGCCCGTGGTATTGAGGATCAGCTCGGCTTCGACTTCATCCAGCCAGTCCTCGACCATGCTCAGACAACCAGGCTCCTTGAGACTGGCCAGCGCAATCGGCAAGGGGTTGAGCCCTTCGGCCTGCAAGCGCTCGCAGAACACATCGATGAAACCGGTATTGGCCGCCTGCAAGTGAGAGCGATAGAACAGCAACGCGACCACCGGATGCCCCGGTGTCCAGTCTGCCTGCCAGTCCGGCAGCGTGGCCGTCGCCTTGTGCGGGTGATAGATGGCCGTGCGTGGTAATGGCTGGGGTTCGGCCCATGAATAATCGCGCTCGAGCCAGTTACTGGCCATGCAACGATAAAGATCCAGAGCATTCTGCAAGCCGCCCTGACGCAAGAACTGCCAGAGCCGGTCCCGAGCCTCGGCAGGCACGGTGCTCAGGTCACTCAGTTCCGGATCGGGACGATCATCGCCCGGCACCAGAATCACCTGCACGCCTTGGGCCGCCAGTTCCATCAAGCGCTCGACACCATAGCGCCAGTAGCCGATGCCACCATGCAGGGAAATCAGAATGACCCTGGCATGGCGCAACACCTCATCGACATACAAATCCACCGAGGCGTGGTTCTGCACCTGCATCGGGTTGGCCAGACGCAGGCTCGGGTAATCGTCGGGCAGTTGCTGCGCAGCTTCGGCCAGCAGGGCCAGGCTTGAATCACCACTGCAGAGAATCACCAGCTCGGCCGGCGTCTGCCCCAGGTCGGCAATGCTGTCGTCGGGTACGAAACCGCCCGGCTGGGTTCTCAGTAAGTGCATGGATCAGCCGGCAATCGCAGCGTTGAGTTGCGCTTCCAGCGCCACGGCATCCAGCTCCTGACCGATCAGCACCAGATTGGTGATGCGCTCTTCGTCGGCACGCCAGGCGCGGTCGAAATGCTTGTCGAAGCGCGTACCCACGCCCTGGATCAGCAGGCGCATCGGCTTGCCGGGGATGGCAGCAAAGCCCTTGACCCGCAGAATGCCGTGCTTGACCACCAGTTGCGTCAGGGCATCGAGCAGCAGGCTTTCGTCAGCCTGTGGCAACTTGATGGAAATCGAATCGAAAGCATCGTGATCGTGGTCGTCATGATCCTCATCGTCGTGATGGTCATGGTGGGTCTTGCGGCCGTCGATATGCAGCTCCGACTCGGCACCCACGCCCAGCAGTACATTGATTGGCAGACGGCCATTGCTGGCTTCGATGACCTTGACCGCCGGTGGCAGCTCTTCGGCAACTTCGGCACGTACCGCCGCCAGCCCTTCGGCGTCGATCATGTCGGCCTTGTTGAGAATCACCAGATCGGCGCTGGCCAACTGATCGGCGAACAGCTCATGCAGCGGGGATTCGTGGTCCAGGTTCGGATCGAGCTTGCGCTGGGCATCCACCTGATCCGGGAAAGCGGCGAAAGTGCCCGCCGCTACCGCCGGGCTGTCCACGACCGTGATGACCGCATCGACGGTGCAGGCATTGCGGATTTCCGGCCACTGGAAGGCCTGGACCAGAGGTTTTGGCAGCGCCAGGCCCGAGGTTTCAATAAGGATATGGTCCAGATCACCGCGACGTGCCACCAGTTCACGCATCACCGGGAAGAACTCTTCCTGCACCGTGCAGCACAGGCAGCCGTTGGCCAGCTCATAGACGCGGCCGTTGGCTTCTTCTTCGGTACAGCCGATGGTGCATTGCTTGAGGATTTCGCCGTCGATACCCAGTTCGCCGAATTCATTGACGATCACTGCGATACGACGCCCTTCGGCGTTATCGAGCATGTGCCGCAACAGGGTGGTCTTGCCCGAACCCAGGAAGCCGGTAACGATGGTGACGGGAAGTTTGGCCAGTGTTTTCATCGGATGCCCTTTGGCAATACGGCGGGCAAGCAGGACGAGAACCGTGCGCTGCACACGGATCGATTCGCCACCGGATCACCCCGCCCGGTTGTAGTGAGAATTCGTGGGCCTTTGGCCCGGTTCGAGGCAGGTCTCCTGGCTTACGGCGGCGTGTCGAAAGGACAGGCATTCATCGCGCCTTCCCGCTCGCGCAGTGGCCATGCAATGAAATCACCGTTTACAGTTGCGGGGGCAGCTGCGGCTTGGACCGCATTCCCGTCTTAGCCCGACCTTTCACACAAGGCCGAGAACCTCAAGTGCGCAAGGCTACGCAGAGGTCGAAGGCAGGTCAATCGTTCAGATTGACGTTCACAGCCGCCCATGCTCTCCTACACAGCTTGTTACGGGTGCCCCTCACGGGGTGAAACGGGAAACCGGTGCGCTCAGTTACCCCTGAGTCAGTCCGGTGCTGCCCCCGCAACGGTAAGCGAGAGAAGATCAGAGCCACTGTGCCATGGCATGGGAAGGTGATCCTGAAGGCGTCGAAGCTGAATGTCGATACCCCTCGCGAGCCCGGAGACCGGCCCGATACCGACTCAATGACACACCCGCGGTGGGCGGGCGCAGTTGAAGCCTTCTGACGTCCGTCAGCAGGTTCCTGTGCGCATGCCTGCCTGACGAAACCAGAGGGAAGCGCCATGTCCACCATCAGCAGCAGCCAGTCGAGCACCACCACTTCCACCCAGGCCCAACGCCTGACCGCCGCCATCGGCGCAGCGATTCTTGGTGCCTGCCTGGTGTATTTCGCCGGTTTCTCGCACATTGCCGCCGTTCACAACGCTGCCCACGACACCCGCCACAGCGCCGCCTTCCCTTGCCATTGAGACCCGACGCCATGTTCAAGCGAATCATTCAGACGGCAGGTTTCAGCGGTCTGCTGGCGGCCCTGTTGCTGACCCTGCTGCAAAGCTTCTGGGTCTCGCCCCTGATTCTTCAGGCCGAAACCTACGAAAAGGCGCCCGCCGAGCACGTACACGAACATGATCACGCCGCGGGTTCGGTTGCAGGACACAGCCACGATGAAGAAGCCTGGGAGCCGGAGGACGGCTGGCAGCGCATTCTCTCCACGACCGGCGGCAATCTGGTGGTCGCGGTGGGTTTTGCCCTGATGCTGGTGGCGCTCTATACGCTGCGCGCACCGGGCCGCACCTCCCAGGGCGCGCTGTGGGGGCTGGCCGGTTTTGCGGTCTTTGTCCTCGCGCCGACGCTGGGCCTGCCACCGGAGTTGCCAGGTACTGCGGCTGCCGATCTGAACCTGCGCCAATACTGGTGGATCGGGACTGCGGCCTCCACGGCTGCGGGTCTGGCCTTGATCGCCTTCGGCCAGAACTGGCTGCTCAAGGTGCTGGGCGCGGCCATTATGGTCTTACCGCATTTGCTTGGCGCGCCACAGCCATTGACGCATGAGAGCCTGGCCCCCGAAGCTCTGGAATCGCAGTTCATCCTGGCTTCGCTGCTGACCAATGCGCTGTTCTGGGTGGCCCTGGGTCTGATCAGTGCCTGGCTGTTCCGTCGCAACAATGCCGACCTCCACGCCTGATCATGGCATCGAGCAATCCGGCCCTGTCCTTGTGGCAGGCCTGGGTTGCCAGCGCGGCTGCACGGCGGCGAAGCTGCTGGAACTGATCGAAAGCAGCCTCAAAGCCCACGACCTGAAAGTGGACGCCATCACCGCCCTCGCTTCCATCGACCTAAAACAGGACGAGCCGGGGTTGCAGGAACTGGCTGAAAAGCTGTCAGTGCCGCTGATCTTCTTCAGCGCCTCGCAAATGGCAGAATACGAACCACAACTGACTCACCGCTCACCAACGGCTTTCCGGCACACAGGCTGCCTCGGGGTTGCCGAAAGCGCAGCGCTGGCACTGGCCAGCCAATTGAGCAAAAGCCCGGCAACACTGGTGATCGAACGCCAGAAGAACGCCTGTGCAACATTTGCCCTGGCGAGCAGAGTCGATAACCCACTGTTCATTCATCCCGCCTGATTCAGGAGAATATATTGACTGTCTTTTTCATCGGCGCAGGCCCTGGCGATCCCGATCTGATCACCGTCAAGGGACAACGACTGATCCATAACTGCCCGGTCATCATCTATGCCGGATCACTGGTGCCGGTGGCAGTACTGGATGGCAATCGAGCCGTTCAGGTGGTCAACAGTGCCGAGCTGCACCTGGAACAGATCATCTCCTTGATGAAATCTGCTCATGAACAAGGCCGGGATGTGGCCAGGGTGCACTCCGGCGACCCGAGCCTGTATGGCGCGATTGGCGAACAGATTCGTCGCCTGCGCGAGCTGGACATTCCCTTTGAAATCATTCCCGGTGTAACGGCCACAGCCGCCTGCGCAGCCTTGCTGGGTACCGAACTGACATTGCCGGACATTTCCCAGAGCGTGATTCTGACCCGCTACGCCGACAAGACGTCGATGCCCGCAGGCGAAGAGCTGGCAAGCCTGGCCCAGCATCGCGCCACCATGGCCATTCATCTTGGGGTCAGCAACCTGCAGAAAATCGTCGAAGAACTGATACCGCATTACGGCGCGGACTGCCCGATAGCCGTGGTCCATCGCGCAAGCTGGCCGGATCAGGACTGGGTTCTGGGCACCCTGGCCGACATTCACGACAAGGTGCAGGAGAAGGGATTCAAGCGTACGGCGCTGATTCTGGTCGGTCGCGTACTGGCTGACGATACGTTTGGCGATTCATCGCTGTATCGCGCCGGGCATGCACATCTGTTCAGGCCCTGATGATGTTCGCGAATGAATTCGCTCCCACGGCAGGAGCGGATTCATTCGCGGAGAAAACAACTCAGTAGTAAGCGTTTTCTTTCTGGGTATGGTCAGTCACATCACGCACACCCGACAGCTCGGGAATACGCTCCAGCAAGGTACGCTCGATACCTTCCTTCAAGGTGACATCGGCCTGACCGCAGCCCTGGCAACCACCACCGAACTGCAGAACGGCGATATTGCGCTCTTCTTCCTCGATCACGTCGATCAGGGTCACCTGACCACCGTGGCTGGCGAGCCCCGGATTGATCTCGGTTTGCAGGTAGTAGTTGATGCGCTCGTTGATCGGGCTGTCGGCATTGACCATCGGCACCTTGGCGTTTGGCGCCTTGATGGTCAACTGGCCGCCCATGCGATCGGTGGCGTAATCGACCACGGCGTCATCCAGAAAGGCTTCGCTGAAACCGTCGATCCAGGCCGTGAAGCTCTTGAGGCCAATGGCCTTGTCTTCAGGTTTTTCTTCGCCCGGCTTGCAGTAGGCAATGCAGGTTTCAGCGTACTGGGTGCCAGGCTGGGTGATAAACACGCGGATGCCGATACCCGGGGTATTCTGCTTTTCCAGCAGATCGGCCAGATAATCGTGGGCAGCATCGGTAATAGTGATAGCGGTCATGAACGTTCCTCGCAGACTTGCGGGCAGTTTACGCCAATCGGATGCGCATACAAAGTCCTAGTGTTTTTGTCAGGAAAGAGCAACAGCGCCTCCACCCTCCCGACGAGCATCCAGACTACGACGCATCCGGCGATACAGGCCCTTCTCGATCCACTCGTAACTGCACCATGCGCCGATGGCGATGATCGGCACGCAGAAGGCAAATACCACATACGGATTCAAGGCAAAGCGCTGAGCCATGAGCAGGCCGCCATAAAGCACCAGAACATGCAGCAGATAGACCGAATAGGAACAGTCCCCCATGGACTTGAGCAAGCGACTGCCACGCAAGTAGGGCTCAAGCGAGATGGCGCAGAACACGATCAGGGCGCTTGGCAGACCCCAGTTCAGCAGGCGCTGCTCGTTGGTCAGATGATGAATCACCATCATGGCGGCGACCATACCCGCCAATGGCAGCCATAGCCCTTCCTTGATCCAGCCCCGGCGATACAGCATGCCGATGCCGATCCCCAGCAGGAACTCGTAGACGATGTCGTTACCGTAGAACCGGCTGATCAGACCGCTGCGCGCCAGAATCTCGGTCACGGCAAAGAGCGCTGCGGCGATGATCAGGGGCCGATGGCGTTGCTCGAACAGAAACACCATGGAAAACAGCACGTAAAACAGCATCTCGTAGTTCAAGGTCCAGCCGACGTTCAACGTGGGGTACAGGCCATAACCGCCGGGGTTTTCAGAAGGGATGAAAAACAGCGAAAGCAGGAAGTTCTGCCAGCCGATCACCTGATGCGGCAACCAGGGAGCCGCAACCAGCAGCAACAGCCCCATGGCAGCGGTATACAGCCAGTAGGCGGGAACGATACGGATCAGGCGATGCAGGATGAAACGCCCGGCGGGCATGTCGCTGTTATGGGTCGAGAGATAAATCACCAGTCCGCTGATGACAAAGAAGATGTCGACGCCCACGGCGCCCTTGGAAACAAAGAACTCGCCAACGGGACCGCTGGCCTTGAAATCGAAAAAAATCTGCATGAAGTGATGACACACAACAACCCACGCGGCGAAAGCCCGTAAAGCCTGAACCGAAATCAACATCTACCCAACCTCTTGTCACCTGCCTTTTCAACCAAGCCCGACACTCGAAGTGAGCCGGACGCGCATGGGGTCGGACAGTGAGATGACAAAAAAGATCAGAGAAATCCTGTTTCGTTCAGGAAACAGTAGTGGCCGCAGGCCACGATTTACGTGGCCTGCGACGACTCCTACAGGTTTTCGTAGCGGTTCATGTCCAGCACACCGCTCTCTCGCGGCTCGGTCTCCTGAATATACCGATTGATGTCATGGAAATAGGTCCAGAACAGCGGATGGGTGCGCCGCACACCCCAGCGTTCCACAATTTTCTCAAACCCGGCCTGATCCTTGACCTGCTGCATGGCATCGACGAAACCGGGCACTTCAGCGGCCGGGATGTTGAACATGAAGTTCGGATAGCTGCTGAGCACGCCCGGGTAAATGGTCAGGGTGTCCAGGCCCGGCTGATAACGATAGGACTCGCCCAACAGGAAGGCCACGTTACTGTGAGCGCGGTTGCGCAGCATGCTGTACATCATGCGTTTGCCGCTGGCGTCTTCGACACGCAACATGGTCGCCTCGGGCAACTGATCGATGACCTTGAGGCCCGCAGCAGGCCGTGAAACCAGCCGACTGAGGGACTGTTCTGCCTGGGCAAAGGCAGGACCGATACCCGGCCGCGAGCAGTAAGCGCCCAGACAGCGGTTGATCGGGTCCGGTGCGGCATTGAGCGTACCGGAGCGCTGAATCAACTGCCGTGCGAAGTCCTGACGAGGATGATGCCCGTCGAGTTTCAGGCCGCTGGCGGTATCGCCATCGATGCGCTGGTAGTCCAGCCACATCTTGAACTTGCCGGAATCCTGATATAGATCACTCAACATCTTCTCGCGCTTGTCTGCCGGCATCAGACGCAGGAAGTTGATTTCCGCACCATTGCGAATCAGGTCGAAATAAAGCCGGGTCTGGGCCTGATGGGAAATATTGCCGTAGACGTCGAAGTTCACTGCCAACTGGTAATAGGTGCGTTCCAGCAGCGGATAGTCGAATAACCACAGCGAATGCGGAACATCGCCAATCAACCCCTTGGTCACGGAGGCGCTGTCGAAATGACGGAACACCGTCAGCAGCGAGTTATCGTTACCGGCCCACAGCGTCGACCAGCTCGGTGGCGTCATGCTGGCGTAGCTGTCGCGGCGCAGATCCTCATAGGCGTTGCGGCGGTCCCGGTACGAAAGCCACAGGCTCAGGATGCTGCCGACTTCATCGTTCTGACCCGGCATGGCCAGCAAAGGCGTTGCCTGCCCGCGATACTGGGCATCGGTGATGTAACGATCATGACCCGGCTCCTGGAACAGCACCCAGAAATGGTCGCGGATCACGTCGGTCGCAATCTGGCCACGGCACACCGGCCCGCGGATGAAGGTGCGCACGAAGTATTCGGCGTTATCGAGCATGAACTGATAACGCGCCTGCGCCGGAATCGCCTCGAAGGTCAGGAACGGGTTGGCACGATGCCCCGGGCCATAGCCAGGCATTGCATTCACGCTCCAGTTGGAGCTGTAAAACAGTTCCTTGACCCGCTTGAGCTTCTGAGGGCTCATCGGGTAGGTGATGTGGGTCTTGTGGACGATCACGCCCTGTACGGGAATCAGCCGGTAATAGAAGTCATTGCCCGGATCGTCGTTGGGACGCCGGGTAGCAATCAGATCGACAGGCTTGCCGCTTGGCGTGCGCGAGCGGACCCACTGGAAGAAATGCCCGGTATCGCCGCCTTCAAAATAGACGTGAGCCAGAAACAGGTGCTCGTACAGCCAGCGGCCCACCAACGCTTCCCTGGAGCCCGGACGATTGAGCAAGGCTTCCCATTCGGCGATCTGAGCCGCTTCGGCGACATTGGGCCTGATGGGCTGCTGCTCAACCGGCGCACCTGCGGCCAGCCAGCGTTGCAGGGTCTGGTATTCGGCATCGCTCAGACCGGCCACCGCCAGCGGCATGCCGCCCGTGGGATGCGCCTGGGCATAGGCCGGGAATTCGCCCGGCAACGGGCAGAGGTTTTCCCGGTTCAGGCCAAGCACGATGTCGTCCGGGATCTTGCTGTTGGCTGGCAAGGGCGCACTGTGGCCCAGCTCCAGCATGCGGGCCATCAGGGAAGCCTGACTGCCCTGGGCATCGAGCACCGAATAGAAATCCCTGCTCCGCCAGGCATCGGTGCCCTGCGCATCATAGAACAGACGAGTCGGTGTCATCGCGGCACTGCGCTCGCCCTGATAGACCGGCATCTTGTTGGCCCCGCGACTCATGCCTTCGCCGCTGCCCAGATTCAACTGGCAAGGCGCATCGTTACAGGCATGGCAGGCCACACACTTCTGGGTCAGGATCGGCTGGATATCACGCACATAGGAAATATTCGGTGCCGGTGCCGCAGGCACTCCCTGAGCCTGGACAGCGCAGCACCACAACAGCAGAACGAGGCTTTGCAACGAGCGGTACGGCATATCCGGGGCCTTGAAATCAAATCGCGCAATTCTACAGGGGATAGCGGGTTTCAACATGAGCTATTTTCATGCAAAGCCGCCATCAACACCAAAAGCGCTCCGGTTTGGTATGATCTCGGCCCTCTGTATCGGCCTTTCCAAGGTATTCCCATGTCTGACCGCAGCGCCCGCCATCAAGCCTTTCTCAACGCTCTGAAACAGAGGATCCTGATCCTCGATGGCGGCATGGGCACCATGATCCAGAGCTACAGGCTCGAGGAAGAGGATTACCGTGGCAAACGTTTTGCCGACTGGCCGAGCGATGTCAAAGGCAACAACGACCTGCTGGTCCTGACTCGTCCCGATGTGATCGGTGCCATCGAGAAGGCCTATCTGGATGCCGGCGCAGACATTCTGGAAACCAACACCTTCAACGCCACTCAGGTTTCCCAGGCCGATTACGGCATGGAGGCGCTGGTCTATGAGTTGAACGTTGAGGGCGCACGCCTGGCGCGCAAGGTGGCCGATGTCAAGACCCTCGAAACCCCGGACAAGCCGCGCTTTGTCGCGGGCGTGCTCGGCCCGACCAGTCGCACCTGTTCCCTGTCGCCGGACGTGAACAACCCCGGCTATCGCAACGTGACCTTCGACGAACTGGTCGAAAACTACACCGAAGCCACTCGCGGCCTGATCGAGGGCGGTGCCGACCTGATCCTGATCGAAACCATCTTCGACACCCTCAACGCCAAGGCGGCGATCTTCGCCGTGCAGGGTGTCTTCGAGGACATCGGCTTCGAACTGCCGATCATGATTTCCGGCACCATTACCGATGCCTCGGGCCGTACTCTGTCGGGCCAGACCACCGAAGCCTTCTGGAACTCCATCAGCCACGCCAAACCGATCTCGGTAGGCCTGAACTGCGCCCTGGGTGCCAGTGAGCTGCGCCCTTACCTGCAGGAACTGGCCACCAAGGCCAACACCCATGTTTCCGCGCACCCGAACGCCGGCCTGCCCAACGCCTTCGGCGAATACGACGAGTTGCCCAGCCAGACGGCAAAGATCATCGAGGAATTCGCTCAGAGCGGTTTCCTGAACATCGTCGGCGGCTGCTGCGGCACCACGCCTGCGCACATCAAGGCGATTGCCGAAGCCGTATCCGGCTACGCGCCGCGCCAGATCCCGGATATTCCTAAGGCCTGCCGCCTGTCGGGTCTCGAGCCGTTCACCATCGATCGCCAGTCGCTGTTCGTCAACGTCGGCGAGCGCACCAACATCACCGGTTCCGCCCGCTTCGCCCGCCTGATCCGTGAAGACAACTACACCGAAGCCCTGGAAGTCGCCCTGCAACAGGTCGAAGCCGGTGCCCAGGTGATCGACATCAACATGGACGAAGGGATGCTGGACTCGAAGAAGGCCATGGTGACCTTCCTCAACCTGATCGCAGGCGAGCCGGACATCTCCCGCGTGCCGATCATGATCGACTCCTCCAAGTGGGACGTGATCGAAGCCGGCCTCAAATGCATCCAGGGCAAGGGCATCGTCAACTCCATCAGCATGAAGGAAGGCGTCGAGCAGTTCATCCATCATGCAAGACTCTGCAAGCGCTATGGCGCTGCGGTGGTGGTCATGGCGTTCGACGAAGCCGGTCAGGCCGATACCGAAGCGCGCAAGAAGGAAATCTGCAAGCGCTCCTACGACATCCTCGTCAATGAAGTGGGCTTCCCGCCGGAAGACATCATCTTCGACCCGAACATCTTCGCCATTGCTACCGGCATCGAAGAGCACAACAACTATGCTGTGGACTTCATCAACGCCTGCGCCTATATCCGTGACGAACTGCCCTATGCCCTGAGCTCCGGCGGCGTTTCCAACGTGTCGTTCTCGTTCCGCGGCAACAACCCGGTGCGCGAGGCGATTCACTCGGTGTTCCTGCTGCATGCGATCCGTAACGGCCTGAGCATGGGTATCGTCAACGCCGGTCAGCTGGAAATCTACGATCAGATCCCGGCCGAATTGCGCGAGCGGGTCGAAGACGTGGTGCTCAACCGTACCCCCGAAGGCACCGACGCGCTGCTGGCGATTGCCGACAGTTTCAAGGGCGATGGCAGCGTCAAGGAAGCCGAAACCGAAGAGTGGCGCAACTGGCCGGTGAATCAGCGCCTCGAGCATGCGCTGGTCAAGGGCATCACCACTCACATCGTCGAAGACACCGAAGAATCCCGTCTGTCCTTCTCGCGCCCGATCGAAGTGATCGAAGGCCCGCTGATGGCCGGCATGAACGTGGTGGGCGATCTGTTCGGCTCCGGGAAAATGTTCCTGCCGCAGGTCGTGAAATCCGCCCGCGTGATGAAGCAGGCCGTGGCGCACCTGATCCCGTTCATCGAGCTGGAAAAAGGCGACAAGCCCGAAGCCAAGGGCAAGATCCTGATGGCCACGGTCAAGGGCGACGTGCACGACATCGGCAAGAACATCGTCGGCGTGGTACTGGGCTGCAACGGCTACGACATCGTTGACCTGGGCGTCATGGTGCCAGCCGAGAAGATCCTGCAAGTGGCTCGCGACGAGAAGTGCGACATCATCGGCCTGTCCGGCCTGATCACGCCTTCGCTGGACGAAATGGTCCATGTCGCCCGCGAGATGCAGCGCCAGGATTTCCATCTGCCGTTGATGATCGGCGGCGCGACCACTTCCAAGGCGCATACGGCGGTCAAGATCGAGCCCAAGTACAGCAACGACGCCGTGGTGTATGTCACCGACGCTTCCCGCGCCGTGGGTGTAGCCACCCAGTTGCTGTCCAAGGAACTGAAAGCCGGCTTTATCGAGAAAACCCGCCGCGAGTACGTTGAAGTCCGGGAACGCACCTCGGCTCGCAGCGCCCGTACCGAACGCCTGAGCTATGGCGCGGCCGTGGCGAAAAAGCCGCAGTTCGACTGGAACAGCTACGAACCGGTCAGGCCGACCTTCACCGGTACGCGCATTCTTGAAGATATCGACCTGGATGTGCTGGCCGAATACATCGACTGGACGCCGTTCTTCATTTCCTGGGATCTGGCCGGCAAATACCCGCGCATCCTGACCGACGAAGTGGTCGGCGAAGCTGCCACCACGCTGTTTGCCGATGCCCAGCAGATGCTGCGCAAGCTGATCGACGAAAAACTGATCAGCGCCCGTGCGGTATTCGGCTTCTGGCCTGCCAATCAGGTGAATGACGATGATCTGGAAGTCTACGGCGAAGACGGCCAGCCACTGGCGAAGCTGCATCACCTGCGCCAGCAGATCATCAAGACCGATGGCAAGCCGAACTTCTCCCTGGCCGACTTCGTGGCGCCCAAGGACAGCGGCGTGACCGACTATATAGGCGGTTTCATCACCACTGCCGGCATCGGTGCCGAAGAAGTGGCCAAGGCCTATCAGGACAAGGGCGACGACTATAACTCGATCATGGTCAAGGCACTGGCCGACCGTCTGGCCGAAGCCTGCGCCGAATGGCTGCACCAGCAGGTGCGCAAGGAGTACTGGGGTTACGCCAGGGACGAGCATCTGGACAACGAAGCGCTTATCAAGGAGCAGTATGTGGGCATCCGCCCGGCACCGGGTTACCCGGCCTGCCCGGATCACACCGAGAAAAGCACCCTGTTCGCCCTGCTCGACCCGCTGCCTGAAGGCACGCCGCCCCATACGCCCGGCAAGAGCGGTGTATTCCTCACCGAGCACTACGCCATGTTCCCGGCTGCCGCTGTCAGTGGCTGGTACTTCGCCCATCCGCAGGCGCAATACTTCGCTGTGGGCAAGGTCGACAAGGATCAGGTCGAAAGCTACACCGCTCGCAAGGGCCAGGACCTGAGCCTGACCGAACGCTGGCTGGCCCCCAACCTGGGTTACGACGAGTAATCCGTCGCCTGCCGCCTTTCCATGGACGCATCGCCGCTCATGGAAAGGCGACGTTGGCTATGCTGCAAGTGACCCGATCACTTGAAGGCCGGTCAGCGAGGGCTTATGGACGATCCATCCGATGACTCGCCAAAAGACCAGGGCAAGCCACCCACCTTCTGGCAAATGCTGCACAGCGTCATGGCTGCTGCCTTTGGCGTGCAAAGCAACAGGAATCGCCAGCGCGACTTCACCCACGGCAAACCTTCCCACTTTCTGCTGTTGGGCCTGCTGTTTACCGTTTTCTTCGCTCTGACCCTGTTCGGCATCGTGCAACTGGTGCTTTATTTCGCCTCGGGATGAACCATCGGCAACATGTTCTTGAGGGCAAACGGCGAATCATCACCCACCGGCTCACGACTGAATGCCTGTCTGTCCAGATAGTAACGCTCGACTTTGGCCGCCTCCAGAAACCGCCTGGCATCATGTCGCTCCACCAGTTCCAGCACACGGACGCAGCGATCACCGATTCGCTTGCGGGTCTGCACATCAGCCATCTCATAGTCATGCAACAGAAGCATCGCCCAGCCACCAATGGTGAAATGCCCGGTCGCCACCACACTCAGATGGCCACTCAACTGCGCCTGCAACGAAATCTTCGTGCCATTAATGGCACTGAAAAGGATGTCCCTGCCCGGTTCGCCGCCACGCTCGCGCAAGGCATCCATGGCACCGAAAGCCATCTGCTCATTTGCAGCCCAGATCAGGCGAATATCCGGATAGCGCTTGAGCAGCACACGAGCCTGCTCCTGCGCCCTGTCACGACGCCAGCCACCCAGCACGATCTGGCGCAGATGAACCTGCGGAAACTCGGCAAGTGCACGGCGCATACCGCGCTCACGCTCCAGGGAAACCGGGGTGGAGTTGGTGCCGGAAAACGCCAGCATCTCGACGGGCTTACCGTCGGCGAGTCCGGGATAGAGGCTGATCAGCCGTTTGGCCGTCAGATAGCCACCCTCCTCGTCATTACCGACCAGACTGCCGAGGAAATTGGGGTATCGCGCGGGAAGATCACCGAGAATCCGCATCTGATCCTCGGTCAATGTGTTGTTGACGGCCAGCAGCTTGACGCCACTACCCTCGGAAAGACGCAGCACCTGAGGGGCCACATTCAGTTCATTGGAAAAAACCAGATAGTCGGGACGCTCGCCACTACCCTGCAGCACCTCCCGTGCCATGGACAGCAACTTTCGGGTATCGCGGTCGGTGTACAGCACTTCGAGTGACATGCCGGTGCCTTCGGCAGCAGATTGCATGACACGGGCATAACTCTGCCAGTAGCCATCGGCCGCAAAGCCCGGGCTGAGAAAAGTGACGGAAGCGCCCAGCAGCGAACCGCTCCATGTACCGGCGAGAATGATCAGGCAGCGACAGATAAAACCATTCATATTCACAAAGCCTTGGAACAACCAAGCAATGAATGGTTATCGGCCGCTCTCTCTGAATACTGGAGAACCGTTCCGTCCGCGTCTCGAAAGTCTGGCCGGGACTATTGCCCGCTGACCCAGAAAACAGCAGCGCCTACTGCCAATAGAATGATGAAAGAAATAGCCCAGGCATCCACATGGCTATCGGACCGGGTGGTCTTCGGGTGCTTGCTCATCGCATCGCCTCTTGTCGGTTTTATAGGTGATTGCATATGAAAGAATCAGGTCGTGCCCTCATCAGGCATCGCCAGACAATGAGTAAAGTCGATAATTTCCCACACGGCAAGCAAGGTCATATGACCAGCATCTTTTGCTTATCGCTTTTAACGATTTGCATATATATAAACATCACTTTTACCGATATCTGCAAACTGGTATCTTCGCCGCGCTCCGTAGGGAGTGCGCGACCGTGCGCGCAGAATTGTCTGGATGGCGCAAGGCTTCGCGAGCAAAGGCAGACCGTGTTTACAACAGTCGCGTTTGACGCAGCAGACCTTGCTTCATTACGAAGCCTGAGAACAGGACCTATATGTACGTATACGACGAGTACGATCAGCGGATCATCGAGGACCGCGTCAAGCAGTTCCGTGACCAGACCCGACGCTATCTGGCAGGGGAACTGAGCGAAGAAGAGTTTCGACCGCTGCGCCTGCAAAACGGTCTTTATGTCCAGCGTTTCGCGCCGATGCTGCGCGTTGCCGTGCCTTACGGCCAACTGACGTCGCGTCAGACGCGCATGATGGCCAAGATAGCCCGCGATTACGACAAGGGCTATGCGCATATCAGTACCCGCCAGAACGTACAGTTCAACTGGCCGGCCCTGGAAGACGTGCCGGATATTCTGGCCGAACTGGCCACCGTGCAGATGCACGCCATCCAGACCAGCGGCAACTGCCTGCGCAACGTGACCACCGACCAGTTCGCCGGTGTAGCCGCCGACGAAGTGATCGACCCGCGCCCATGGTGTGAAATCGTTCGGCAGTGGACCACCTTCCACCCGGAATTCGCCTACCTGCCGCGCAAGTTCAAGATCGCGATCAACGGCTCGAAAAGCGACCGCGCAGCCATTGAAGTACACGATATCGGCCTGGAGCCGGTGTACAACGCTGCCGGCGAGCTGGGCTTCCGCGTCCTGGTCGGTGGCGGCCTTGGCCGTACTCCGGTAGTTGGCGCTTTCATCAACGAATTCCTGCCATGGCAGGATCTGTTGAGCTATCTGGATGCCATCCTGCGGGTCTACAACCGCTACGGTCGTCGCGACAACAAGTACAAGGCCCGGATCAAGATTCTGGTCAAGGCGCTCACGCCTGAAGTCTTCGCCGAAAAGGTCGAAGCCGAAATGGCTCACCTGCGCGGCGGCCAGACCACTCTGACCGAAGCCGAAGTGCAGCGCGTTGCCAGGCACTTCGTCGACCCGCAATACAAGGCTCTCAGCGACCAGCACGACGAGCTGGCTGCCCTGGACGCTCAACATCCCGGCTTCGCCCGCTGGCGTACCCGCAATGTCCTGGCCCACAAGAAGCCGGGCTACGTTGCCGTGACCCTGTCGCTCAAGCCAACCGGCGTTGCTCCTGGCGACCTGACCGACAAACAGCTGGACGCCGTTGCCGACCTGGCCGACCGCTACAGCTTCGGCCAGTTGCGCACCTCCCACGAGCAGAACATCATTCTGGCCGACGTCGAGCAATCGGAGCTGTTCACCCTCTGGAACGAACTGCGTGAAGGCGGCTTCGCCACTCCGAACATCGGCCTGCTGACCGACATCATCTGCTGCCCTGGCGGTGATTTCTGCTCCCTGGCCAACGCCAAGTCGATCCCGATCGCCGAATCCATCCAGCGTCGCTTCGATGATCTGGACTACCTGTTCGACATCGGCGAACTGGACCTGAACATTTCCGGCTGCATGAACGCATGCGGTCACCACCACGTCGGCCATATCGGCATTCTGGGCGTGGACAAGAAAGGCGAAGAGTTCTATCAGGTTTCGCTCGGCGGCAGTGCCAGCCGCGATGCAAGCCTGGGCAAGATCCTCGGCCCCTCCTTCGCCCAGGAAGCAATGCCGGATGTGATCGAGAAGCTGATTGACGTCTACGTCGAGAAACGCACCGAAGACGAACGCTTCATCGACACCTACCAGCGTATTGGCATTGACCCTTTCAAGGAGCGCGTCTATGCAGCGAATCATTAAGAACAACGAAGTCATCGACGAAACCTGGCACCTGCTGCCCAAGGAAACGACTTTCGACAGCCTGTCCAACTGCGATGACCTGATCGTTCCGCTGGCGCTGTGGCGTGAACACGGCCATGCACTCAAGGCCCGCGATGGCGGTCTTGGCGTATGGCTGGACAGCGATGAGGAAGCCGAAGAGATCGGCGAGCATGTCGACCAGTTCCAGGTCATTGCCCTGAACTTCCCGGCCTTCACCGATGGCCGCAGCTACTCCAATGCACGCCTGCTGCGTGATCGCTATGGCTACAAGGGCGAGTTGCGGGCAATTGGCGATGTATTGCGTGACCAGTTGTTCTACCTGCGTCGCTGCGGTTTCGATGCTTTCGCCGTTCGCGCCGACAAGGACCCTTACGACGCCCTCGAAGGCCTCAAGGACTTCTCGGTGACCTACCAGGCTGCAACCGACGAGCCTCTGCCGCTGTTCCGTCGTCGCTGACGGGCAGTGTTTCGCGAATGGATTCGCTCTGTAGTCCGTCAGAGGACTGTGGGAGGCAGCTTGCTGGCGACTTCACCGTTGTCGCCAGCAAGCTGCCTCTCATCAAGCAAGACGCAAGACCATGAATTAAAACGTATTTTCGTGGGGTAAAACGCTCTCCGGTGGACATATCCATTATCGGTATGGGCTGGTTCTACCGGTTCCGCCTTTACGGCGGCCCCCTTTGTTTCGGCAAAGGGGGGAAACCATGGGCTCCGGTTCGGCCCCGGCAAGCCGGGGTTCCCTCGCTCCGGCATT
>JAAIGF010083567.1_pt1 | contig 117294 bp, 120 predicted proteins | sample 6487441 | NCBI WGS metagenome assembly JAAIGF01 (sample SAMN13974129, study PRJNA590717) | phyllosphere metagenome | biome: pepper field; feature: multiple bacterial spot infested pepper fields; material: pepper leaves; isolation source: leaves from pepper fields | host: Capsicum annuum ... | reverse complement strand
CTGGCTATGTCGGTATTCTCCCTTATCTGCAAAGGACTAATGGCAACAAGGAGGGGAATTTTTGGAACGCGAAGCAATTGATTCAATGGAACAACTGGCAGATCACTATTTCCCGTCCGGGAATTGGCATATGGTAGAAGGCAAGGGAGGCATGAACAACACGACGATGTTCATAGATCATGCCTCCGAGCGATATGTACTACGTCGCTACGAAACGCATCGTGAACCGGAAAAGGTGCGCTATGAGCATGAGGTGCTGGCGGCTCTTCCAGAAGTGCTGGATGGATTGTCTATTCCGCAGCCAGTGCGTGATCGTAATGGTAATACGATTTATGTGACAGCAGCCGGATCGGCTGAAGCGCATCATGGGAGGCTCGCTGCTCTATTTCATTATATGGATGGCAGCAACCCAGAGCTTGCGACGAATGAGCAGCTGATCCATTTTGGACAGACTGTAGGTCGTTTATCCGAGGCGCTGGCGCAGATTGATATTGATCTGCACCCTGTATATCCGCCGTATTATCGGCTTGGACAATCATATCCATTGTGTAGTCCGGGTAGATTGGAAGCATTCTGCGCGAATCCGCCTGAGGATTTTGCTCAGATTCGTGAGACGCTGAACCGAATCGGCGAGCGCTTAGGAGAGCAGTTAGTACGAATCGCTCGTCTAGCTTCCCTGCCGCATCAGTTGATTCATGGTGATCTGAACGCATCGAATATGCTGCAATCTGAGGATGGACAGATTACGGCCATTCTTGATTTTGAATTTGTTACACGTGACTTGCGGGCGATGGAGCCTGCGGTGTGCTTATCTGATATGCTTAGTAGTATGGAGTGGGGCGCAGAAGATGAGCGTCGCTGTACTTCTTTTCTAAAAGGTTATGCCTCAGTTGTTACCTTGACGGAAGCGGAGGCGGTACGATTGCCACTACTTATTTTGCTACGTCGAATGGATGTGTTCATGCATTTTCTGAGCCGCTATTTCGAGGGGATTGATGGGGCGGACGTGGTGATTGCGCAGGCGAAGCGTCTGGATGAAGGCTTGAACTGGTACAAACAAAGCGGCCCACTGCTCAAAGCAGCCAGCCGCCGAATTTTTGGATATGATAATTGATTGAATTGCATTCTATCACATGATCAGGCAACGGTAGACGTTGCAAGCATATGAAGATGAATGTAATGTTGTAGAGTTAAACTAGACTACGCAGCCAGCTACGGATTGCCCATCCGCGCTCGCTGCGTTTTTTGTATTTGGGCAAGGAGCGGTAGATCGTAACGGCTTCTTGAAAAGCAGCCTTGGCTTCCTGCTCCCGTCCAAGCGAACGATCCAGTTGACCGAGCATATAATACGCACGACACGAGGAAGACTGAATATCGCGGAAGCGTTCCAGCATATCAAGTGCTTGAGGCACATCATGCCGCGCATAATGAGTAGCTAGGCGCAAGTAAGGCTCGCCGTATTTGACGCGAGGATTCAGCTCTAATGCTTTTCGTATATACTGTTCGCCTGTAGTGGCTTCTCCCGTATGCAGTAGCGCCGTGCCGAGATCATCCCAGTATTCTGAGGATTCTTCATACGCATGTCCAATCTGTTCCAGCCATCGCCGAGCTTCGTTATAATGACGGCGCTCCAGCAGCAAGCGTGCCAGCTCATAACGCGAAGACATATCGCTCGGACTATTCGCCACCTGTCGCCGTAGCGCGCGAATCCGGCTCATCCGGCGTAATGGCTTCATAAAGCTGGGGAATATCCCTACAAAGCGGCGATCCAGCACATAGATGATCGCCAATAGTACAATTAAGGCTAGAAAAGGATTCCCCAACAGCCACCACAAAATTGAGAAAATAAAAATTTTACCCATCGACAACCCTCCATGTACAAGCAATTTATTAGTAAATGGTATGCTCAAAAGCAGATCTCAAGTGCACATCATCTACAACTAATCTGGTCAAAAGCGAGACTGCCTTATCCTCGCTTGCGAAATACAGTGTCAATCATCTCACCAAAGGAACCAAAAATATGCTCCATGCGCGGCTCCAGCACAGCTCGCTGATCTTCAGGCGCAAGCCCATCAGGTAGTTCCGCTAAAGTATCAAGCATCATCCATACAATCGGACAATCTCCATCGGTGTCCTGTCTGAACGTATCGAAGCAGACAATGCCCTGACCATCTTCACCGATCGCAAACGGAATATAGCCGGTGTCCTTAAATATCTCCCACTGCTGAATGAGCCGCTTCACTTCGGATAGACCCTGCGCAGTGTCCAGTGAAGGAAACATAAATGAACTACAGCTGCCCGGATACCCGTGCTCCGTCTGGCGATTTAGAAGCTGCCAATCTAGTAAATGGTACGCTTTTAAATAGGCACGGTACCTGGGCGGCAGTTGAAGCTGAAACTCCTGCTGGAGCTCATCCATCTGCACATCCGTAATCGTCGATGGTACGGGCTTCCATACTGCCCAATCATCATCCTCCAGTAGTGGCTCTGGAATCCATTTCTTACTGCCAAGCATATCCAAAGGAATCGCTTCCGCTACTGTCCAAAATAAGACACGAGAAGCAGGATCATCGTACATCATCTGTATACGTTCACGAATATAACGAATATCATCTTGTTCATTAATCATAATAAGTCCTTTCCAGTGTTAGTGGTCTTCTAACACGAGGTAAAATGAGAAGAGGATTTTTGTGAAACAAAATATCCATACCTTTCCAGTGTTAGTGGTCTTCTAACACGAGGTGAAATGAGAGGAGGATTTTTGCAAAGCAAAATATCCATACCTTTACTCATGGTTAGCGACCTTCAATTAATATTTTAGGAATGCGATATTTTTTTCACTATTTTAGTCTAAATGATGATACAATATGTGGCAAGAAACGCTTTTGCACCAAAATGTTCACGTTAACATTTAATCAAGCCTAATATCCGCACCGTAACTAACTATAATGGGGGTTCACGCATGACTACGAGCAAAACACAGCCATTATTACGTCCGCATTTAACGAGTGAAAATGAACGAAGACGTCATGAAGTCATTCGGCAACAGCCGATCAACATATTGCAGATTGGCGAGGGGAATTTCCTGCGCGGATTTGCAGACTGGATGATCCATGAAATGAATGCAAGTGGCAAGTACCATGGTAGTGTGGTGCTCACGCCGCCAACACCGCGCGGTGGTGCCAAGCTGGAAAAGCTGGCTGAACAAGAAGGATTGTACACCCTTGTACAGCAGGGCTTGCAAAATGGCGAAAAGGTAGAGAAGCGTCAGCTCATTTCTGTGTTCCGTGACTATGTGAACCCCTATACCGATTGGCAAGCTTTCCTACAACTCGCCGAGCTAGAGTCGCTGGATGTGGTCATTTCCAATACAACCGAGGCAGGTCTTGCGTATACCGAGATCGAGTATGTACCGGGCGAACCGATTGTAAACTATCCAGCACGATTGACTGTATTTTTACATCATCGGTTTGAGAAGTTTGGTAATGATCCGAAGCGTGGGCTTATGATTTTACCGTGTGAACTTGTAGAAAATAACGGCGATGTGCTGAAAAGCTATGTGCTACGTTATGCACAGGAATTCGGCTTTGGCGATGAATTTTGCGAGTGGGTAGAGCAGCATCAGCTCTTTTTGAACAATCTAGTGGATCGTATTGTGACTGGGATGCCGCAACCTCAGGAATATGCACGTCTGACGAATAGCTGGGGTTATGAAGATCAATTCCTAACTTCATCAGAGCCTTATTATATCTGGATCATTCAAGGCGATTCGTCGCTGGATCAACGCTTCCCGCTTGTACAGACGGGACTCAATGTCAAATGGACACATGATCTACAGCCATATCGTCAGCGCAAGGTGCATATTTTGAATGGTGCGCACACGCTCATGATGACCGTCGGTCTGCTGAATAACAAAAGCACCGTACGTGAGCTCATGGAGGATGAAGAGCTAGGCACCTGGGTCAAGAATACGATTGCAGATGAAGTCATTCCGTCGTTATCCTTGCCGGCTGAGGAATTGCAGCAATATGCGGCGGAGACCTATGAACGATTCTACAATCCGTATCTAGAACATCGGCTGCAAGATATCGCGATGAACAGCTTGAGTAAATTTCAGGCACGTGTATTGCCTGTATTGAAAACGTATACAGAGAAGCAAGGAAACTTGCCACAGCAGATCGTATATGGTCTGTCCGCATTGTTACGATTGTACCGTGTGAAATCGACAGAACACGAAGGACAAACTGTATTTCGCAGCACAACACGAACTGGACAATCGTTGGATATCCGTGATAATGCAGAATGGCTACATCGTTTGGAACAGCACTGGAATGCAAGCCAGGTTGCAGGACAGCAGGAGCAGACATTCGATCTAGAGAATGCGGTACAGCGTATTCTGAGCGATGTGCAGATATGGCAGGAAGATCTAACACAGATTCCAGGTCTTACGACAGAAGTTACAGCTAATTTGAAAGAGATGGGAGCGTAACCAGGATGAATACGATGCTCAAAGACTATATTGCGATTCAAAAGCAAGATGATGTGGTGATCGCACTACGCGATATGATGCCTGATGACCAGGTGGTATTGGACGATGGACTTGTCATTACGGTACGTGAGCCCATTGCACGCGGACATAAAATCGCTGTACGCGCTATTGCAACAGGACAGGATGTGCTCAAGTACGGCTTTTCGATCGGACGTGCGACAGAGCCAATTGAACCGGGGCAATGGATTCATAGTCATAACCTGCATACTGGCTTATCCGGTACACTTGATTATGAATACCAACCAACCCATGATTGGCAGCCATCAGAGCTACCAGAACACTTGCGCACATTCGACGGCTATGTCCGTCCGAATGGTGAAGTGGGCATTCGCAATGAACTATGGATCATTAATACAGTAGGCTGCATTAACAAAGTCTGTGAATCGCTCGCTCGAATGGGACATTCGGAGTTAGCAGGACGCGTGGATGGTGTGTATCATTTTCCACATCCATTCGGTTGCTCTCAGCTTGGCGATGATCTGGAATATACACGTCAGCTGCTCACCTCACTCGTCTTGCATCCCAATGCGGGTGGCGTGCTTGTGATCGGACTGGGCTGCGAGAACAATCAGGTCGATGCGTTTGCTGCAGGAATCCCGGCAGAATATGCCAGCAAAATTCGTTACTTAAAGGCGCAAGAGGTAGATGACGAGCTCGAAGCAGGGATGGCGTACCTGCATGAACTGGCTGAGATGGCTGAGCTACAGCAGCGTCAACCGGTGCCACTTTCGGCGCTCAAGCTAGGTCTGAAATGTGGCGGTTCGGATGGACTGTCTGGCATTACAGCTAATCCGCTTGTAGGAACCGTAGCTGATCTACTCGTATCAGCAGGAGGAACGGCAATCTTGACTGAGGTGCCAGAAATGTTCGGTGCGGAGACAATTCTAATGAATCGCGCTGCCAGCCCACAGGTGTTCCATGATATGGTAGAGCTGATTAACGGATTCAAGCAATACTTTGTGAATCATGGGCAAAATATTTATGAGAATCCATCTCCTGGTAACAAGGCAGGCGGTATCACAACACTCGAAGAGAAGTCGCTGGGCTGCACGCAAAAGGGTGGTCATTCGCAGGTTGTCGATATTCAGCGCTATGGTCATCGCGTACAGCGTCCTGGCTTGAACATTGTAGAAGCGCCGGGTAACGATCTAGTATCCGTAACTGCATTGTCTGCGGCTGGTGCTCATATTGTACTGTTCACAACCGGACGTGGTACACCATTTGGCGGCCCGGTGCCAACGGTGAAGATTGCGACACAATCGGACTTGGCGAATCGTAAAAAGCACTGGATTGATTTTAATGCAGGTCAGCTCTTAGAGGGCAAAGAGATGGAGCAGGTTGGACTTGAGCTATTAGAGCAGATCGTCGACATTGCATCTGGACGTAAGGAAACGAACAGCGAGCGCCACGGATTCCGCGAAATCGCTATATTTAAAGATGGTGTTATCTTGTAATATGAACGATCTGCACGTAAAATATGGAAGTGAGAACGTCAGGCTTGCATTTAGGTTCGAAAAGCCAAGTTTGCCTGTCGATATCGACAATGAAATTTCTCGCTTATCTGAAAAGAATAACAAAAGAGCTATAGCTCATTACGATCTATTCCCTATACAAATGAAGTAGATGGACAGCAAGTTGTCAAATCGGCTGGATACTAGAGGTGAGAAGCTAGATCGCTTAGGTCAGCCTATGCTCAAATTATATAATAATGTCGTTGTCATCCAGTTCGTTCGTCATTTCGACGAAACAAGCGTTAAATGATCAAATTCGACAAAAATAGCGATACGTAAAATGTATATTTCTACATTTACGTATCGCTATTTTCATGTTACAATGATTCCAGTACTGGATGGCATTATTTTACAGATAAAATAATGGTCCCATTACCAGGAACCTCAATCGAAGAAGCAACAGGCTCATCACCCAGCATATTCGTCACTTGAAGTGAGCCAAGCTCGACTGTCGCCGGTTCAGCATTATGATTCAGCAGAAATAGAAAGGCTTGTCCATTCTTCACACGGCGTCCAGCTTCCACACCAGCTGGCGTATCCAGAACGGGCTCGATATGTTGCTGCTGACACAGATGTCCCAGTAGACCTGCGATGAATGCTTCTTCGCCGTCCGAAGCCACATACCAGGCTTCGCCTTGACCGAATGTATGGCGTGTCAGAACTGGCATGCCCTTGTAGAAGTCTGTACCATACTCGGCGAGCACGTCGGCTCCTTCGGTATGAAGCAGATCACACAACAGACCGCATTCATAGCTGCCCTTCAGATCGCCAATCGTTTCATTCATAACGATCGAATTACGCATCGTTGGCAGCAACGAATCAATCTCTTCAACCCAGATGCCGAGCAGTTTGCGCAGTTCACCTGGATAGCCACCCAGTGTAACCAGATCATTCTCGTTGACAATACCGCTAAAGAAGGTCGTTACAAAGGTGCCGCCTTGTTCCGTGAATTGCTCAAGCTTTGCAGCGAGCCCCGGTTTGACCATGTACAGTACAGGCGCAATAACTAGCTTGTAGCCGCTCAGATCGGAATCGACGGAGACGATGTCTACTTGCACATTGCGATCATACAACGCTTTATAATACTTATGAATTTGTTCGACATATTTGAGCGCAACCGATGGCCCGCTGGATTTGTCGAGTGCCCACCAGTTGTCCCAGTCAAATAATATCGCTACGCTCGCTTCAATGCGCGAATCGAGCAATTGATCACCAAGCTGCCCAAGCTCACGTCCAAGCTCGCTCGTTTCACGAAACACGCGCGTATTCGCGTGTCCAGCATGCTCGATCACGGCACCATGGAATTTCTCACATGCTCCAATCGAACGACGGAGCTGGAAAAACATGACCGTATCGGCACCGTGAGCGACAGCCTGGTAACTCCATAGCCGCATCACGCCTGGACGTTTGAGTGAGTTGTAAGGCTGCCAGTTTTGCTGACTTGGCGTTTGCTCCATCAGCATGAATGGATCGCCATCTTTGAGACCACGCATCAGATCATGCGCAAGTGCAGTGAAGCTGACTGGTGTGTTCAGACCTGGATAGTTATCCCAGGATATGATATCCATCTGTTTTGCCCATTTGAAGTAATCAAGTGGTTTGTAGAAGCCCATGAGATTGGTTGTAATGAGTGCGTCTGGAATGGTCGCGCGAATCACGTCGTACTCCAATTGGTAGCATTCCAGCATGCTATCCGAGTTGAAGCGGGTATAATCGAGCGAAATGCCCTGAAAGCTAGAGCTATTTTCTCCCCATTCCTCGCTCCGGTTATCCGGTACGACAATCTCATCCCAATCGTAAAAGGTGTGACCCCAAAAAGCGGTATTCCACGCTTGGTTGACAGCATCCAGTGTGCCATAACGCTGCTTCAGCCAGACGCGGAATGCTTTCTCACAGTTGTCGCAATAACACTCGCCGCCATACTCATTCGAGATATGCCAGACCAGTATTGCTGGGTGCTCCTTGTAGCGTTCTGCCAGCCTACGAGCGATCTCGACAGAATAATGACGGTATGTTGGACTGTTCGGGCAGGAATTGTGTCGACCGCCAAATTTGCGCTTGCGGCCGTCCTTATCCACTCGTAAAATGTCCGGATAACGGGTTGCCATCCAGGCTGGATGTGCGCCTGTACTCGTCGCTAGACAAGTATAGATACCGCTTTCATAAAGGCTGTTGATATGGTCATCCAACCAGTCGAATTGGTATGTAATCTCATCTGGCTGATTGCGTGCCCACGAAAACACGTTAAGTGTTACGATATCAATTCCGGCTTGCTTAAACAGCTCAATGTCTTCAAGGTGAGTCTGGTGATCCCATTGTTCCGGGTTGTAGTCGCCGCCATAAAACATTTTAGGAAGTCTGTTGCTGATCAACGCTGTCACTCCTTGTATAAGAATAATTCTATACTAAACGATAACAAACCCTTGTAAAATATAAGATAATTACACTATGATATTAAAATACGGATATAGGATGTGAATACTCATGTACGTTACCAACCCGCATCGACGCTTTTTCAGCGAATTAAAAGATCTGCAATTGCCGATTCATATGGAAAGTATTGGCGAAAATCCGGATCAGGAGAGTATTGAACGTCCTGACGGCTATCCCTGTTACCACTGGCTACAAACGGTGCGTGGAGAGGGTGAATTCACTTTTGGTGGAGCACGTTATCTGGTAAAGCCAGGATCGGGTGTGCTGCTTGCACCGCGAGATACGCATGGCTATCGGCCGATTAGCGGTATCTGGGAAACGACATACTTAACGTTTGGTGGTCCACAGTCGCTGGCGCTGTTGTCTACATTTGGTTTGTCACACTCCGCTTATTATGAATGGGATCGAGATTGTGAGCTGGAGTTTTTTGCGGGTAGCTTGCTTGGTCAGATTCGTAGTAACCGTGATCTGTCAGGTCTGGATACAAGTGCCGATCTGTATCGCTTTTTAACATTACTCAAAAAGCATGGTCGGGTGAACAATCTACCTTCACTTTCGCACACCGTTGAACGACTGGCACCGCTGATGAGTTTTATGGAGGCACATTATGATGATCCGAATATTGGACTTGAGGATATGGCGCAGCAGGTCGGCGTAAGTGCAAGGCATCTGAACACGTTATTTCGTCAAACGTTTGGCATGACCGCATATGCGTATTTTATTTTGCTACGATTGCGTAAAGCGAAGGAGTTAATGACGCTCTATCCACGTATGACGATCAAGGAAGTGTCAGGTCAGGTCGGATTCCGTGATTCAAGTCACTTTGTCGCGACATTCCGTCGTCTAGAAGGGGTAACTCCAGAGCAATTCCGTAATCTATATTAAGTTAGGACGGATCTAACATGTAAGCGAGTATTCAAGGTGAAATGTGTATCCTACCTATCGACAGAATCCCAAGATAGGTTGTCATGCAGATATTCATCATTGAAACGATTATCTAAAGCGCTTACAATATAATCGTTTGGAGAAACAGGCTGCCCTGGCTTCCGAGCCAGGGTATATTTTTGCAGACAAATGGCATAACCTGTGTAAAAGTAAGATCATACCAGTTAGAAGCCATATCATTTTGCGAGTGGAGGGTACATATGGAACAGATTTGGATCGCAGAAGAACATATCGTGGATGAAGCAGGAGCACGACCATATTTGGTGCCTTATCTTGTAGAAGGTGCGACAAGTGCTGTAATCGTTTTACCTGGTGGCGGCTATGAAATGAAAGCAGATCATGAAGGCGGCCCGATTGCACAGTGGCTCAATGAACAGGGCATTTCTGCCTTTGTTCTACAATATCGCTTGACCCCTAAGCATCGTGCTACACCGCTCGAAGATGGACAGTCTGCAGTACGTCATGTTCGCGCCCATGCAGCGGATTATGGACTTCGACCGGATCGAATCGGTATTCTCGGATTCTCAGCAGGTGGTCATCTAGCAGCGATGACGGGAACTGTGTATACCATGCAAGATGTGCTGTTCCCAGATGGACATACAGAAGCAGTAAGCTCACGTCCCGATCTGATGGTGCTCTGTTATCCGGTGATTACGATGGAGAGCTTCGGACATGCAGGCTCCAAGCTTGCTCTACTCGGTACGAACGCATCAGAGGAGCAGATTACGGCTCATAGTGCTGAGCGTCAGGTGACCTTTGACACACCGCCAGCTTTTCTCTGGCATACGGCAGATGATGAAGCTGTACCTGTTCGCAATAGTCTGCGTATGGCGCTGGCACTGGAGCAGCATAGCATTCCGTTCGAGCTGCATATCTATGAGCATGGCGGACATGGAGCGGGTCTTGCTACAGGTCATCCGGCGATGGGAAGCTGGACTGAGCGCTGTGCCGATTGGCTACATCGTCAAGGCTGGTAAGGATTACGTTCAGCTGCCAAGATCAGTCTTAGCTCATCCGAATAGAGCTGACGATCGCTGCAATGATCGGATGATTAGACCAATAACTCATTCATCATAAATAATAAATTACAGCCAAGACATAGAGGAGATGGATAGAAATGAAGATCGAGCCAAATAGCACCCTTTTGATGATTGGGGATTCTGTTACAGATTGTGGTCGCGCTCGTCCAGTAGGTGAGCATTGGGCAATTGGTGATGGTTATGTAAGTCTGGTGGATGGATTACTGAATGCGGCGTACCCGGATTATAATCTGCGTGTACTGAATACGGGGTCGAGCGGAGATACCGTACTTCACTTAAAGGAACGCTGGCAGGAGGACGTGTTTGCTCACTCGCCAGACTGGGTATCCATTATGATTGGTATCAATGATGTATGGCGTCAATTTGATCGTCCAACCGATCCAGAGCAGCATGTGTATTTGGATCAATATGAACAGACGTTGCGTCAGCTGGTGCTGGACACATTGCCTAAGGTCAAAGGGCTTGTATTAATGACGCCGTATTATATGAGCACCACAGCCGAAGATCCGATGCGCGCAACGATGGACATTTATGGACAGGCAGTCAAACGAATCGCAGCCGAAACGGGTGTACCGCTTGTGGATACCCAGGCGGCATTTGATCGGATCGGTGAGCATATCTATCCAGCAACTCTATCGCATGGCTGGGATCATGTACATCCGAATACGAAAGGGCATATGATTCTCGCGCGCGCATTCCTGCAAGCGATTAGCTATGATTGGAATCGCGGCTTGTCCTGATTAATCGACGAGTATGAAGCAATATAGCTTATGGGTACGAAGAATAGATACGGTATGAATAGGTTGCTGTACGCTACTCCTGTCTTTATTTCAATTTGCGTTTGAAGCACGTAAACGTCAGAAAAGTAGTAGAAAAGTGCAAGTATAACGATAGACTTAGACTCAGATGCAGCAGATTCACGTAACTTACCCCCAGGAGGTCATACGATGAAACGATATGAAGCAGAATTGATACTGGATGCCAGAGCGAAGCTAGGTGAAGGCCCAAGCTGGGATGAACGTTCACAACAGCTATTATGGGTAGATATTGAAGGCTACAAGTTACATCGTTATGATCCGGCAACAGGTGAAGATCATGTGCTTGAAGTAGGTGAGCATATCGGCGCTGTCGTTCCGTATACAGCGGATGAAGTGATCGCGGCACTGTTTAGTGGTATTTACCGCATTCATCTACAAACCGGTGAGAAGGTATTGATCCATGATCCAGAAGAAGGACGTCCAGGTAATCGGTTCAACGATGGCAAATGTGATCCGTTCGGTCGTTTTGTAGCGGGTACAATGAGTCTGGGTGATGAGAAAAAAGCGGGCGCGCTGTATAGCATGGATACTACGGGTCAAGTGCGTTTGCTGCTGAGTGAAGTGTCGACTTCCAATGGTCTGGCGTGGAGTGCAGATCATCGTACATTTTATTACATTGATACACCCACATTGACGATTCGCGCATTTGACTATGATGCCGAGGAGGGTTCGATTGCGAATGCTCGTGTGATTGCGGAAGTCGATGAGAGCGAAGGCAGTCCAGATGGTATGACTATTGATGCAGAAGGCATGTTATGGGTCGCGCGCTGGGGTGGACATCGTGTGTCCTGCTTCGATCCAGCAACCGGTCAAGTGATTGCAGAAATTGCCGTCGATTCGGAAAAAGTAACTTCATGTGTGTTCGGCGGCGCTAAGCTAGACGAGCTGTACATCACGACTGCACGCGGCGATCTGGATCCGGGTGACGATACGAAGCAAGATGGCGGCTTGTTCCGTGTTCGTCTCGGTATTAAAGGTACACCTACCATCGCGTTTAATCTGGGACAGCCAGTGAATGAACTACCTGCTACCAAGTAATCACAGGTCATTTGTTCTCATCGTTCCACCCTACAAAATATATTCAGCCGTAGCCCCATCATATGGAGCTACGGCTTTATTGTATCGTTTGCAACTAGAGTTCGTGTTATTTATAGTAAAATAGAGAATATAATCTTTAGCATTTCAAGCATGTGTGAGCAAAAAGGATACAATTGAAGTCAGAGAAATTGAACGATGTGTCTAACTACCGATCCATACATAAAATAAAGTCAATGCTAAGGAGGCAGCACGCTATGACCAAAATGATTCTGGAACAATCCGAACACCCACTCACTCCCTCCGATCTGGACGAACTGGAGAATCTGCACAACTGGAAATTCCCGGAGTCGTTCCGCCAGCTATATTTACAATACAATGGCGGTTACCTTCCGGAGGAATGGGCGGAGCAGCAAGGTATCCTTTTCGGTGGATTTAATTCGATTCGATATGAAAAGGTGCCAGCCGAGCAGATCTATCTAGATTTAGTTGAGTGTTACCCACAACTAATGAATCTGTTTCCATTTGCCTATGATGGATTTGGACATAGCTTTGTATTATCGCTGCGCACAGAGGATTATGGAAAGGTTCATTTGTTCGCAATGGATGGCGAGGATTTTTATGAGATTGCGGATACATTTGACGAGTTTTTGGATTTGTTAATTGTACATGAGTAGTGAAGGCATGGACGGTGAATATGTTTTATACTATATATAATGTATGTACAATTATAATTTAGGGCAAACAGCGCGGGTTAATAGGATAGTGCTTGCTATCACAATCAATGTTACTGAACGATTACGAATATAGATAAAGATAAGAGTGAAGCCGATTATAGCTAGTTCTTCGCTTAAAGCGGCTCGTAAGGAAAGGATGGAGACTGCATGACTGGCAAACGAATTGATCAATTTATCCGTAATGAACGCGAGGCAGAACTGGCAGCATGGGCAGATAAGCTGGCTGTGAATTTTGCAGAACGAGCGGCAAAACATGATGCCGAAGGAACATTTCCATTTGAAAATTTTGCGGATTTAAAAGAAGCTGGATATCCGAAGCTAACCATTAGTCCGAAGTATGGCGGCGAGGGCTTATCGTTATATGAATGGTTACTCGTACAGGAGCGTATCGCCCGTGGTGATGGTTCAACTGCACTCAGTGCAGGCTGGCATGGTGGGATGATGTTACATTTTCGCGAGGCAGATGGTTGGCCAGAGCCGACCTTTTCAGAATTTTGCCGGGATGTTGTGGCGCATGGCAATATGATTAATAAATTTGCCAGTGAACGCGGTACAGGCAGCCCGACCCGTGGCGGTCGCCCCGAAACGACGGCTGTACGAACAGATGGCGGCTGGTTACTCAATGGACGCAAAACATATAGTACGCTCAGTCCACTCTTAACCGACTTCATTGTTAGTGCGGGCTTAGATGGACAGCCCGAAATTGGTGACTTCCTTATTCGTTCTCGTGAAGGGATCGAAGTAGAAGAGACTTGGAATACGCTCGGTATGCGGGCAACAGGTAGCCATGATGTGGTGCTGCATGATGTGTTTGTTCCAAATCGTCAGGTGCTGAATCTCTACCAACCAGGCGCACCGAAAACAGGTCGTGATGACGGTGACGGCTGGCTGCTGCATATTCCAGCTTGTTATCTTGGTATTGCCTATGCGGCACGTGATTTTGCTCTGCACTATGCAGCGAACTATACGCCGAATAGCTTGAACGAGCCCATTGCTACCTTGCCACATATTCGTCAGTGGATCGGTCAGATCGAGAGCGAACTACGGTTAGCACGTACGCTCATGTATGATGTAGCCGATCGCTGGGATCGCCAGCCAGAGCAGCGCAAGCATATGCGCCCCGACTTCGGTCTGGTCAAATATAATGCGGTTCATCTAGCGAATCAGGTCGTAGATAAAGCGATGAAGATCGTGGGCGGTGCGGCTTTATCAAAAAATTTACCACTGGAGCGCTTATATCGTGATGTGCGTGCAGGACTGCACAATCCACCAATGGAGGATGCAGTTATTCAGACGATGGCGCGTACAGCATTGGAAGAGCTGGATCTTGCTTAAAGATCAGGAGTAAGCCTAACTATCTACTTTATAGGAAACGGAATAGGAAACGGAGGGTGATCCTTTTGTCAGAGCGGCTACAGCATTGGCAGCAATGGGATACAGATGATCGGTTACAAGCATTACTTCGTATGGACTCGTGGCTACAGCCAGACGAAATTCAAGTCCTGCTGGATACAGCGCAACAAGTGGAAATGGATGATATTTTGCGTATCGAGTGCTGGAAGGTGCTTGGTCTATATAGCGACCCCCCACATACGGCATCGGTTCGCACAGCTATTCATGAACACTGGGACAAGGAGCAGGACGAGGAATATGTACAGATTGCGATGCTGGAAGCGCTAGCCGCGATGGATGTAGGGACTGAGGATATTGCGATGGCGTTAGCGATCGTACAAAGCGATGAATACATTCTCGTGCGTTCAGCAGCCTTTGCACTGCTTCGCCATCATCGTGATATACCGGAAGCTCGAAGTGCGTTAGAACAACTACGTGATGATTCCGAATATGGAAATTCCGCAGTGAAGCTGTTAGCGGAGCAGTAGGGATCGTTCTACATTATAGTAGTGTCTGAATACAATAATAGCATCTGAATAAGCCGATGAATCTACAAACAATCTATTGAGCATCTGCAAATAGGTGATATGACCAGCTCTAACATATCGCCTGGTCAAGCCACAACCAAGTACAAGAACATACAAATAGGCAAAACCGCCCCATCATCAATTAACAGGGCGGTTTTGCTTATTTGCGATGTAGAAGTCACATGTTACCAGCTAGAGTATCAGCAACATGGGTTTGCTATGTACCTGGCTGATACCATAGTGGGATAACTGCAATTACACGCGCAGATCCAGTGTACTTCCGAGTGTCGGGTGAGGAGCTTGTTTGATCATGTCAGCCATTTGCTGGCCTTGCTGTTCTGCCATATCCTTGGAAAGTGACAACAGCTTAATACCTACTGCCTGCGACAATGAATTCTGGCTTAACGATGTAGACAAAGAAGCGATATCCATGATTAGGTTCCTCCTTTCCTGCCTTTGAACCGGGCATAGCTCTATTATCGGTGAAAAAGCAATGCTTGGTAACCCTCATTTCTGCATGATCGGATAGAATAGCACAAAATGGAACTCAGAAAATGATCTGCATAATAAAGTTTTTTGAATTTTAAGCTAATTTTTAGGTAGGCATCAGCTTGATTTCAGCTTATGAGTTTAACATACAGACATACCCCTTTTGAACATAAATATTGCCTACACCCTGCCATGATCCCAGGCAGGGTCTTTTTTTGTATAGGTCTGTGATATAAGCTTGGTGCTTGCAACGGGTATACGTTTGTTTGGCAATACAAGTTTCCACATTTCGTAGTGTGAGAAATACATTCGATGCCTACCAATAAGAATCGAAAAGTAAAAGGAGTGTAAGCTTAATTTTTACAGTTGATTTAAAATTAATCCAAAATTTAACATAAAAAGATTTCAGTTTGATCTCTTTTCGCTTAAAATGGATAGAGATTCCAAATTCGTACAATTGCGAAAATGAGTAGACATGACACCTACATAACGTTTACTACAGCGACTTCTCATCGACCAAGCTACCGATCTGGAATTCAACTACTAATAGGAAAGCGAGTTGATTGGCTTGAAATCAATGAAAAGACTAGGCATGCTGTTAATGATGGTAGTGGTGTTATTAACGACACCGATCTCATGGCAAGGAGAATATCATGCACAGCAAGCAAACGCTGCTTCTGTATATGACTATACGTTAACATTCCCATCCAGTCGTTATCCAGAAACATCTTCTCATATTCGGGATGCGATTGCGGCTGGTCACTCGGATGTGTGTACAATCGACCGCTCCGGTGCAGATGAGCGTCGCGAGGAATCCCTTCGTGGCGTTCCAACGAAAAGCGGATATGATCGCGATGAATGGCCAATGGCGATGTGTCTGGAAGGTGGCGCAGGAGCCGACATCCGGTACATAACTCCATCTGACAATCGTGGTGCTGGTTCCTGGGTAGGTAATCAGCTCACCAAGTACCCGGATGGAACCAAAGTGAAATTTGTATTTAATTAAGATCACAGTTTGACATGAACTGATAGCACATAAAATGGCGAAGCCCCGATTCAGCAAGTGGATCAGGGCTTCGCTTCATTTTTAGGGTAGCTGGATGTACAAATAGGCTAGCTATTGCTGGTGATGAATTCGTTATGTGCCATGCGTAGCTCTTGAGAAAATATCCAAGCTCAAATCCCTCACGCTTGACTCCACCATTTCTAAAACTCTAAATCCTTAAAAGGCATGCCGGGTCACGGTAAATTGAAATACAATGCCAAATGGGTCGCGTACCACCGCATAACCGGTACTGAATGAATTCGGTGCAAACGGAACAAGAATCGTACAACGTTCATCAGTAATCAGACGATTATACAATGTTTCCATATCGGAATGTTGGCGGGATTGCAGGCAAAGTGAGAAGGAATTGCCATGCTGCCATGGTTCGCTCATATCCATCTGTTCCTCCGCGATCATGAATTTACCGCTACCCAGCTGTAACACCGAATGCGTAATATACTGCTCCTGTCCTGGCTTCACCTGGAAGTCTGCATCCATAGCGGCGAGCTGCTCATATGTAACTTTGAGTAGCACCTGAGCACCGAGCTGTTGGTAATAAGTGATCGCTTTGGCAGCCTGTCCATTCAGAGATAGGAATGGAATCACTTCTGTTTGCATGATTGGTTCACCCTGTTCTGTTGCAGGGGTAGATCCATTGGATTGTATGTTCATCATCAATCGCCTCCTGTAATGTGATACAGTGTAAGCATAGACGAAAAAGGTGCCAATAACTGACACCTTTTATCGCAAAACAACGCACCTTATTACAACATAAATCAAATGTTATACATGAACAGGAGCATGGATATGAATAAGTCTAAGCGCTTGCAGCAGATGCAGCGATATGTGTATCGGAAACGCCGCTTTACGCTAGGCGATCTGATGCAGCAATTTCATATTTCCAAGCGCACTGCAATTCGCGATGTAGAGGCGCTAGAAGATATTGGCGTCCCTCTGTATGCAGAGCATGGACGATATGGTGGTTACCGGGTACTTGATACGGCGACATTACCGCCGATTTCTTTTACATCACGCGAAGTAGTGGCATTATACTTTTCGATGCAGGCATTACGAAGCTTTTCAGGTGCAGCCTTTGGCGTATCCTTTGAATCTATTCATGCAAAATTCCTTGATATTGTATCTCCACAACAACATCGCCAGATTGAGCAATTTTATGATCGAGTCGCCTTTTATCATCAGATGGAGGCAGATCCAGGAGCATATCTGGAAGAATTACTATTGGCAGCCGCAGATCAGCAGATCTTACGCATTCGTTATCGCTCGGAACAACGGGCAAGCGAGCGCCGGATTCAGCCATTTGCGGTGTATGTTATGGAGGGATACTGGTACTGTCGAAGCTATGATATGGATAAGCAGCAATATCGGGTCTTTCGTTGTGATCGTATCGAGTCGGTGGAACAGACGGGAGAGATAAGTGAACAATCCTTTGACGATATTAGCTTGCATACTGCACCATCATTAAGACAACCCTCTACAGGAGCGATTTCCTTTTGTTGTGAATTACTTGAATTGATGGATAAGAAGCGAATGATTGCTAAGTTACCGCCTTCAATGAAACTGGAATATGTGGATCATGTATGGAAGCTACACGGTAGTTATGAGCCGGAGGAAACCGATTTTATCGTGAGGTATTTAGCAGGACTAGGTGGCGTGGTGTCTAACGTGCAACCGCTAGAACTACGCGATGAATTAAGAGAATATTATCGTAAATCAATGGAACGGTTATAAGTGCTAGAAGATTAAATGAAGGCAGGGATTGAAGTTAAGGCCACTACAATAGTTAACAACAAAACACCTTCAATCATAACTCTCCTATCTACGATAGATGAGAATCATGTCTGAAGGTGTATTGATATCATGGATTAGCCTGATAATGATCTATACTACGCTAAATATCTACTAACGTAATAACGAAGCATCACCCTGGCTACTTAACCCGATTTCGCCATATCCGAATGAACCTCCGTACGAGTAGGCATTTGTGGCTTCACACGTAGTGATAACAGGAAGCACAGCGTTAGCACAAGCGCAGCCATCATATACGGATAGTTGATATCCACATCGAACAAGGCTCCGGCTACGATCGGGCCGGCGATATTGCCAAGACTGGTGTAAGAGGAGTTCAAGCCTGCGACATAGCCTTGTTCATGTCCGGCTTGCTGAGATAACTGTGTGCCAATCGCTGGTCGCAAGATGTCCATTGCCAAAAATACAGCAAATGTCACCGTAAAGATCAGGAAGTACGTATGCACCATTAACGTGAGTACAATAAATATCGCTGAGGCGATCAGGCAAACAATAATCAGCTTTTGCCCGCCAAATCGGTTCATCATCCAGCCGAAAATAGTAGCCTGTACAACGGCACCTGCAATCGAGCCAAACGTAATAATAATCGCGATATCCTGCGCCGTAAAGCCGAATTTATGATCGACGAACAGCGAGAACACGGTTTCATAGTTAGCCAGACCAAAGGAAGCGACAAACACAATAATCAGACTAAGGAAATACGGCTTGCGATACGATTGCAGCAATTGCCGAATCAGACTGTCGCCATGATTTTGACTACTTGCAAGCATCGCCCGTCGTTCTGGCGACAATGATTCTGGTAATACGATTAAAGTTGTGATCGCGGCTACCAGACCCGCAATCGCGGCTGCGTAAAATGGTACTCGGATTCCGTACTCTGCTAGCAATCCACCGATACCCGGTCCGATAATAAAACCTGTCGTAATCGCGGCATTGATAAAGCCCATCGCTGATCCGCGTTCCTGATTCGAAGTGATATCAGCCGCATATGCCATAACGGAAGGCATAATTAACGCTGCACCAAGACCACCAATCGCTCGCGATACGAACAATAGGGCAGGCGCCTGTGCAATCGCAAATAACCATTCCGAGACTGCAAATACGAGCATCCCAATAATAATAAGCTTTTTACGTCCAATACGATCAGATAATCGTCCGCTATAAGGCGAAAACACGAGCTGACTGATCGAAAAGGCAGCAACCATCAGACCGAGCAGACTACCGCCGATATGCAGCTCATTCATATAGGTCGGCATGATCGGAATCACAAGCCCGATTCCAGTGAAAATAAGAAAAATATTAAACATAAGCAGTAATAAAGCTGCTCGATTACGTAGTAACAGTGACATGATTTCCTCCGTAAAATAACTGCGCGTCATTCTAGACACGAGCCGAATCAGATAAAGCCATTGGTATCTCAATATATACATACTGAACATTCGGTCAGTAAAAAGTCATAAAGCAACTGGATTGAAATGTAGAAGCGTAATCCAACCCTATAGTAGCGATCTATTCACAAAGAATGCGATGGAAAAATTTTTACATCGCAATACATACTAACCTAGGTACAGCTACTGTTTTGATCCAGTTACAATGCCATGCAAAAACGTATCAATCGCAAAGCGATAATGCTCTAGCACCTGTTCCATCGGCTGATTGCGACAGACACGACTCATTCCTACGATCAGGCCTTCCAGTACAAGCGCTTTTTGCTCAATCTGATCACCTGCAAATTCACCTTGATCGACGCCTTCTTGAATGAGCTGACGATTGAACAACAGATGCTCTTGCATCATCGCGTTCATTTTTTCTTCAATCTCACTTTTTTGCTCATCATTGCTAAAAAATTCATCCGCTGCACGGGTGAGTGGATGATTCAGATCTTCCTGTACGATCTGCTCGGCAAGACCGTAGATTTTGGATGCGGCTGTGGAATAGGAAGGCAATCGTGCTTGCCATTTTTCCAGCCAATCATGATCCCATTCATGGAGTAGATACGAGAATAAGCCTTCTTTACTTTTAAAATGGTAATAAATATTCCCTTTACTACTGCCTGTAGCGGCAACGATATCTTCGATGGAAGTCGCCTTATAGCCTTTTTGTACGAATAGACTTCGCGCGGCTTCGCTTATCTTTTTGCGGGTTTGTTCACTTTGAATCTGTTTTTTGTTCATTGACTCACCTCGATACTGAACGTTTGTTCAGTATTATAGCAGATGCTTTTAAGAAAAGGCAATAGAGACGCGAACTCATTTGCAACCTTGAGCGGATATGATACGATAACGACGTAAACGAACAGGATAGCCAGTCGTCTACTTATGAATCTGTATGCTTGTGTATAAGCAATACGGATGGATCATCATGCTTATGGTTAATGTCATCGTAAGCCGAGCATGTTCAACATTATATATAGAACGGGTGAATAGATCGGTCATGAGAGTCATTTCAGGAAGTGCAAAAGGAAGACCATTAAAGGCAGTACCAGGTAATGGAACGCGCCCAACGACAGATAAAGTGAAGGAAGCGATGTTCAGCATCATCGGGCCTTATTTTGATGGAGGACATGTGCTGGATTTGTTCGCTGGAACCGGTGGGCTTGGTATTGAAGCGTTAAGTCGGGGGATGGAGCATGGCGTTTTCATTGATATGGAATATAAAAGCATCGAGATTATCAAAGGCAATGTGCAATCTGCCGGATTGGTCGATGTAGCGGAAATCTATCGTAATGAGGCGGGACGCGCACTTAAAGTATTACAAAAGCGCGAAGCTGCCTTTGATCTTGTCTTTCTGGATCCACCGTATCGGTTGAAAAACGGAATCGAGCTGATGCAGGATATGCATGAGCGAGGTTTGCTACACTCTGGTGCGACCATTGTACTGGAATTTGAAACCGGTCATCCATATCCACCGGATTGTGAGCATTTTGTAGGTGTGCGTCAGGCTGTGTATGGAGATACGAGCGTATATGTTTATCGGTATGAGCCAGAAACGGATGCTGCGGAGTCAAACGAATCGCAGCAGGAAGGAACCTCACATGAATAATGAGTCCAATCAGATAATAGAGCACAAGGCGCACGGCGGCAAGCGTATTGCCGTATACCCAGGCAGCTTTGATCCGGTAACAATGGGACATCTGGATATTATTCATCGTGCGGCACGTCAGTTTGACACATTGGTTGTAGCGGTACTGAACAATTTGAGCAAAAAGCCGTTATTCAGCGTCGAAGAACGTGTAGAGCAGCTCAAGCAGGTGACTGCCGATCTGCCCAATGTCGAGATTGATAGCTTCCGCGACCTGCTCGCTAATTATATTCGGGAACGCGAAGCTCATGTGATTGTGCGAGGTATTCGTTCGGTAACTGATTTTGAGTATGAGTTGCAGATGGCGTCTATTAATCGTGAGCTGAATCCAGATGCAGAGACGATCTTTATGATGACGAACCCGCGCTATTCCTATTTGAGCTCTAGTATGGTGAAAGAAATTGCTCGCTTTGATGGGCCGGTGTCGGACTTTGTTCCACCACTTATTGAACAAGAAATGCGGGTCAAATTCGGCCATACCTCGGCGTAATAATTATGAACGCTAAGCCGTAATGGTCAAAGTGGATTTGCTGCTTCGTGCATGGGATAATAGACGAACAGATCATTCGTTATCAGGTGCATTGCCGTCTGTCTGTTCGTTTCCCGCCGGGGGAGTCCCCTGGAGACAAGCGTAGCCCGGAGAGTCTTGAAGGACAAGGCATGCTATAGCGAATATCCTGCCTGTCTATGGATCAGGCATTAGAGTGTAAAGGAGAGAACAGCATGTCCGATCCATCCCTTAAATCCCCGTTTTCGCAAAAGCGATTATGGGTTTATTTGCTTTGTTTGATCGTTCTTGTCTATGTGCTGGTGTATATGCCTACACCCTATGTCATTAATGCACCGGGAAGCGCGAATGAGCTCAAGCCGATCGTTAGTGTATCTGGTGGCGATCCGACTGAAAAAGGAACATTTATGCTCACAACCGTCTCGATTAGCTATGCGAATACTGCGATGCTGCTAGGCAGTCTATTTGATCCAAATGAAGAGATTGGACCCAAACCTGCACAAAGTGATCGCCGAGAATATGCAGCAGAGCAGTTATATTACATGAATAGCTCCCAATCCAATGCGATTGCTGCTGCGTACAAGAAGGCAGATATCCTTTTCAAAATCGAGCCTCAATACGTATTTGTCGTCAATGTGCCACAGGGCAATACGTCCATTCATGCGGGCGATAAGTTCGTACAGGTCGATGGCAAGTCAATCACTTCGATCCAGCAGCTTGAACAAATATTGCGCAGTAAAAAAGCAGGCGATGTGGTCAAAGTTATCATTGATCGCGCGGGAACAACAGTCGAGCAAAATATCACATTGACTGAATTTCAGGATGCAATCGGACGCGTCCGCGTGGGCTTTGGCGTATCCATTGGTGAGGTCCAGAAGGTTACTCCGGATGATCCAGCACATGAGGTGAAATTTGCCGATACGAGCATCGGCGGCCCTTCCGCAGGCTTGATGTTCAGTCTGGAAATCTACAATCAATTGACCCCTGGCGATCTGACCAAAGGCTATCGTATCGCTGGTACAGGCACGATCGACCCGGACGGCACAGTCGGCATCATTGGCGGCGTCCAGCACAAAGTCGTAGCCGCTCAAAATAATGGAGCCCAGATTTTCCTTGTTCCGCAGGGCAACTACGCGGATGCCAAAGCGCAACTGGATCGTATGCATTCTACGATCAAGCTCATCCCTGTACAAACGATGGATGATGCACTGAAGGCAATTGAGGCACTGCCTGCGAAATCATAAATATAAACCATAATGAAGCAGTACAAGAGTAGGCTCTATATTGATCTTTCAGAGGGGATATCTGAACGGAAGAGTCAATCTAGAGCCTATTTACATAAGCGTTAATAGAGATTTTAGCTTGGTAAAGTGAATAAGAGGGAAGGGATTACGATATCTTTAAGCCCAGAATCGTATGAACAACAGAACCCGAATACGCAGAGAAAGGAACCTGTCAATGAAGTTATTTCGAGGGAATACGTTATTTCAACCTCAGCCTGTGATTACCCCATCGTCGTTACAGCTAGACCCAGCTATACATACGCCACTCGGTACGATCCGATTAGGTCTATCCCTATCTGATCATCCTCTAGTCTTGACTCATAGCCACAATCTGAAAAATGAAGGGAGAATCTACACGTATAACAATCAGTCATTAGAATGCGAATTGTTCATCGTTCAAATCAATCCTGAATTACCAGAGCACCTGCGTGTAGAAGAATGCTGGGGAGCGGTATTTCGAATCCGTCCTCAAACGGATGAGACAATTCATCAGTGTACCTTTTCGGCGCACTGGACACAGGATTATAGCTGGAACGATTGCGGATGGGATACAGGCGAAAATCTAGAAGCACTACAGTATCGTAATCAAGAGTATCAGTTGCATCTGGGAACACAGGATCGAGATATGCTACAATTCAGGCGCGATCAACAGGATCAAATCCCACAAACGTTCGCCATAAACGACACCATATGGGGCTCTGATCGCGGATTAAGCGTTCCAATGACCCTTATCCAAGCGGATGAGATCTGCCAGATCCATTTTGTGATCGCTTGGAATAAGCAGCTTCCAGACGATATTTCTACATGGTTAGCGGTCGATCAACAGACAGCAGCTATTTTACAGGCATCCAATCTGTTCTAAAACGTAAAAAGCAGGACTCTCTTCCTCGTTCAGGTGGATAGAGCTCTGCTTTTTACGATACATATCTATTTATTGCCTGATGGAGTTATGGTCTACTGGAGATAAGATAGCAACGACTTCCATTTGCGGCGTATACTCAATTCAGTATCTAAGATATTGCTGTCTATGCCGTATTCATTCTACGATCAGCTAAATTCGTGTAGCTAGATTCATTTGTATTCTCTGACTTATCTAACTCATTACTCTAATTATACCTCAGAGTGCTCCGCTTCACTCGCATTCCCAAGATGGGTACGCTCACGTGACGATTCCCGTCCCGCACTAACCGGACGCAATTCTCCCGCACGTCCAAGACCGGTTGCCGGCATATTGACATAGATCGACTCATATGCTCCATTTTCCACCAGATACGTCTCATGATAAATACCAACAGCTTCGCCTACGCGCGATTTGCGATTGAAGTTCTGCCATGCCTTTAAATGCGTTGCGCCGTGTGCATACTTCTCTAGTTGATCGTATGAGCGCCAGTATTGCACGATAGATACGCCGCGTCCTGAAATAAACGATGTACCATCCAGAAACCCTAGCTGCGGGTTGGAGTACAGCTCCTTTAGCATAGGACCCATTGCTTGTACGACAGGCATCCATTTACGGATTGCTAGCAACTTATTAATGCGAACGCCAATAATAAACACGACAAATGATCCTTCAATCGACGCCATATGACGTCCCTTTATAATTGAACCCATCCTTTTTGCCTCCTTAAGATCGTTCCAGAAATTTGCTTGTTTTCATCATGATTAGACTCGTTTTATACAGTCAAATACGAGTTCGTGCTTTTTGATGTCACGTCAGGTGTGAGTTGATTTGACCAACCGATCACCGCTCCACTAAAATCACAATCCTCTTTATATCCGAATTGGCGGATGATAGTAATCCGAATACATATCCTTCATTTGCTGTACAGGAAAAGCTGCTGCTTGCATGATCGTTGCTTGCACATCCAGCTCCATTTGCGCATGCTCGCTGTCGGCTGCTCTCATCATTATTGGTAGCGAAGCCGAACTTTTCATTTGTTTGAGTAGCTCACGTCCTTTTGCGGTGAAGCCAAGCACACGCAGATAGCCTGGACCTTGCTGTAGCATCTGTTCGTGAAGCTGTTCGCGGCGATGTCCAAGTAGTAGATGAGCAATTAACCGCTGTAGTCGTGCACGTGTGTAACGCTTCGTTTTGAGCGCATCCATAAATTGACTAACCGACGGTTCTGCTAGAGTTGGCAGCAGGCGCTTGATCCGATGCTCAATGCCTTCATTCATATCATAGTAGCTAGCAAGTGTAGCAGGAGAAGAAGTAGCGATGATGTGCAGCAATGGAAGCCAGAGCCGTTCGATGTGCGCCGGTCCACGTCCGATGGCGATCTCACGCTCGATAATTTCTATTGTACTACGAGGAACATAGGCAGCTACACGTTCAGGCTCATGCTCTAGCATATGGCGAATAGAGGTGGCGCTGGCAATGCGTTCATGCGTAGGCTCCATATCATGGTAACCAGACTGCTCCCGCTGTATGGTGCGCGGAAGGATACGACTTCCAAGACGATGAATCGCACGTATGTATTGTAGACCAAGCGTATTATTAGGCTCATTTAACACGTCAGCCGCTTCCGCCGATAATAGACCCGATGAGAGTGCGGCACGTCCAAGCGCCGCAGGGTAGCTCAATCCTTGCTCCAGCTGCTCACGAACCGAGTTCTGCATCATTTCAGGCTCATTCTCCAGCAACCGTGCAACCGATTGAAGCAAGTCTAATGAGCCGGATTCACTGCCAAATACGATCTCATCTACGATTCCTGTTCCCTCCAGCACTGCTACCGCACCATAAGCGAACCACTCGGCTGGCTGTACTGCGTAGGCAGAGGGTAGCTCTAACACGATGTCACAACCCGCATGAAGCGCCATCTCAGCTCGTGCCCATTTGCTAAAGCTTGCAGGTTCACCACGCTGAGTGAAGCCGCCGCTCATCACGGCAACGATCGCATCACATCCAGTGAGCTGGCGCGTGCGTTCCAGGTGGAGCTGATGACCATAGTGGAGTGGATTATATTCAACAATGACGCCTGCAACTTTCATATTCGATCTCCTTTTGAGTTATAATGGTCGGTATGGATATTTTGCTGTGCAAAAATCCTTTTTTTCATTTCACCTCGCGTTTATAGTGCCAAACGCTGGAATAAAAACATTATTAATTTTATGGCGTATGATGGAGCCATTTATGTTAAAATCAAAGTTATCCGTGTCAATCTGAACTGTGAAATCAGTGCCGTGTATGACTGCTGCTCCATTATAACGTATTCGCATTTTGAAGCGATAAAAGTAGCATAAAGGCATCTAATTTCCAGTGAAATGGAGTGCTTTGAATGAGCTGGTTTGGACGGATTTTGAGTGAATATCACATACCAAAAACCCGCATCAACACTGGGAATCCCGCTACAGTAAAGGGATTTACCCTGACAGGTTGTTAAAATACAAAATTTGATTGACAAAAGGCACTATTCATTGGTAAAATAATTTTTGTTTGTTTGGAGTGATAACGATGCAATTCCAATTTCGAAAAATGGCGCAGAGCGATCAGCCTATAGAGTTTCACCAGACACTTGACTCGGAGTTTGTAAAAACCGAACGCACCGATATTCTCGTTGCGGAACCGATGCATGTAGATGTAAAGGGACGGTACAGAGTCGACCAGGTCGTGGAAGTGAACGGAACGTTGAAGCTTGATCTGCAAGTGGCATGCGCTCGCTGTCTGAAGCCTGTTGAAGTCCATCGCGAGTTCAACATCCATGAGGAATTCAGACACGGCGAAGAACCAGAAAATGTAGCGGAAGAAGATGATACAGTATTCGTGAATAGCGATACCGTAGAGCTTCGTCCTTATCTGGAGGAGGCTGCATTGATGGACTTGCCGGTAGTTGTCCTGTGTAAGGATGATTGCAAAGGCTTGTGCCAGACATGTGGAGTCAACCTGAACGAACAGGATTGTGATTGCGATAACCAGCCAATTGATCCTCGGTTGGCAGGGCTCAAAGATTTTTTCAAGTGATTTGATAACTCTGACCTCAGAGTGTTAAATGGCATTCAACTAGATGAAGGAGGTGTTTAACGATGGCAGTACCTCAACGGAGAACTTCCAAAACACGCCGTGACAAACGTCGTACACACTTTAAACTGGCAGTACCAGGTATGGTAAAATGCGAAAACTGCGGAGAAATGAAATTGTCTCACCGCGTTTGCAAAGTGTGCGGAACTTACAAGCAAAGAGAAATCGTACAACAGTAATTGTTGTAAAGGCAGCGTCTCGTCGTTTGATGAGACGCTGTTTTTTTATGAATATAGCGTAGAGGTTGCGTTTCAAGATGGTGCCGCCTATTCCGCTAGTAGCGCCGCTTAACACGGAAATTACATAATAACGAGGCACTGCCCCTTTCTTTTTGAAGACAGATGCTTTATACTACAATCTTAGTACCAGGTTCTAAAACGAAGCGATAACTATAGCATGAATATGTATAGTAGCCTGTAAGCTGCTTCGGCCTGTAAGAAGTACACGGAAACCGTAAGGTTCATATAGATACAAAATAGAGTGTGTATACGCATAACGAATCCAGCTATTGCAAGGTGAATGGACTTCATGGCACATTTGGACAAGTTAGCCTACACATCCTAAGCTGATACGAAGAAGCACAGGACAGGGGACATGTTCCAGTGCCTTGGAAAATTCATCTGAAAGTGGGGGAGGCTTTGTGACCATCGAACGATTGCCGAAACGGCAACGCCAGCAGCAACTCGTCAAGATGATAGAGGACAATCCGTTTGTTACCGATCAGGAGTTGACCCGTCAGCTAAAAGTAAGTATTCAGACGATTCGTCTTGACCGGATGGAGCTAGGTATTCCTGAGCTGCGCGAGCGTATGAAGCTGATGGCCGAGCGTTCCTATGATCAGGTTCGATCCTTGCCACTGGATGAAGTAATCGGGGATATCGTTGACTTGCAGCTGGATCGAAGCGGAATTTCAATTTTTGAGATTCGGGAAGAGCATGTCTTTTCACGCAATCATATTGCACGGGGTCATCATATTTTTGCACAAGCGAACTCGCTCGCTGTAGCCGTGATTAACGATGCGATTGCACTCACTGCTTCAGCGGATTTGCGATTTGTTCGTCCGGTTAATCTGGGAGAGAAATGTATTGCCAAAGCGTATGTTCAGACAAACTCTACACGTAGAGGCAAAGCTAAAGTAGAAGTACTAACCTACGTCGGTGAAGAAATGGTATTCCAAGGCAACTTTGTGATTTACCGATCAGACGGGGAAGAACACGATGAAGGAGGACTTGATCATGCGAATCGCGATTGATGCGATGGGGGGAGATCATGCTCCAGAAACTAATGTATTAGGTGGTCTTGAAGCGGCAAGAGAGTGGAAGGACACCGAGATTATTCTCGTCGGCGATGAAGCGCAAATGAAAGCTTTTTTGCCAGAAATCCCTTCAAACTTGACGCTTATCCATGCTTCTGAAGTGATTGAGCCGGATGATGAACCCGTTCGATCGGTTCGTCGTAAGAAGGATGCTTCGATGGTTGTTGCTGGTCGTATGGTCAAAGAAGGCACGGCAGACGCGATGATCTCCGCAGGTAATACCGGCGCGCTGATGACTACAGGATTACTTGTAGTTGGCCGTATCAAAGGTATTGAGCGTCCGGCACTGGCACCGATCATTCCAACAATTGATGGCAAAGGGATGCTAGCGCTTGATCTGGGTGCGAATATGGATGCAACGCCAGAACATCTGGCACAATATGCACTGATGGGTAGCATTTACCGCGAGAAGGTTCAGGGAGTATCTTCTCCGCGTGTAGGGTTGCTTAATGTGGGTACGGAAGCGAAGAAGGGCAATGAGCTCGTCAAAGAAGCTTTCCCACTGCTTGAAGCATTGCCGATTAACTTTGTTGGTAATGTAGAGGCACGTGATGTCCTAAACGGTGTATGTGATGTGCTGGTGTGCGATGGTTTTGCCGGTAATATTTTGCTGAAGACGATGGAAGGTACAGCGGCGGGGATTTTCTCGCTACTCAAGCAACAGTTTACCAAGTCGCTTAAGACCAAGCTGGCTGCTGTACTCATTATGCCAGAGCTGCGTGGACTGCGTGACATTATGGATTACAAAGAGCATGGTGGTGCGCCACTGCTCGGTCTGAATGGATTAGTGATCAAAGGTCATGGTTCTTCGGATAGCGGCGCGATTAAGCACGCTGTACGTCAGGCACGTATTGCTATTCAAGGTAATCTGGTTACTAGCATTTCGCAAGAGGTTATCGGTTAATAGATGTTTTGCTTTGTCTTTTCGGATGCGACTAATTCGTTAGCCTTCCGAGCTCTATTAGATCCTTACCGTTTAGATAAGGAAATTCGTACGCATAGAAAAGAGTGACAATGATGAATGTTTTGCCTATCGGAATTATCGGCACAGGTAAATACGTGCCTGAAAAAATATTAACAAATGCTGACCTTGAAAAAATGGTCGATACGAATGATGAGTGGATCGTCAGCCGTACCGGTATTCGTGAGCGTCATATCGCAGCACCCGATCAAGCAACATCCGATCTGGCTTATGAAGCTGCCATTCAAGCGATTGAGAAGGCAGGTATTACAGCAGCCGATCTGGATCTGATCGTTGTAGCGACGATTACACCAGATATGTCCTTCCCTTCCACAGCGTGTATTTTGCAAGATAAGCTGGGCGCGAAGAAAGCCGCAGCTTTCGATCTGTCTGCAGCCTGCTCCGGATTTGTGTATGCACTTGGCGCAGCGACAAGCATGCTACAAATGGGTATGTACAAAAACGCACTGATTATCGGCGCGGATACATTGTCCCGTATTACAGACTACACAGATCGTAATACATGCGTACTGTTCGGCGATGGCGCGGGTGCTGTCGTGATCGGTGAAGTAGGCGAAGGTCGTGGTTTCAAAGCATTCGATCTGGGCGCAGAAGGCGCTGGCGGTGAATTGCTTAAGCTTCCAGCAGGCGGTTCGCGTACTCCAGCTTCTACCGATACACTGGAAGCGAAGCAGCATTTTATCCAGATGAGTGGACGTGAAGTATTCAAGTTTGCAGTGAAGGTCATGAACACGGCAACGGTAGAAGTACTGAACAAAGCAGGTATATCGAAAGACGATATCGACCTGTTCATTCCGCACCAGGCTAACGTGCGTATTATCAATTCGGCAATGGAGCGTTTGAATTTGACCGAAGACCGCGTTATGATCAATGTGCAAAAGTATGCGAACACTTCCGCTGCTTCCATTCCGCTTGCACTTGTTGAAGCGGTGGAAGAAGGACGAATCAAAGAAGGCGACAAAGTGGTTATGGTCGGTTTCGGTGGCGGCCTCACATGGGGAGCATCGGTAATCGTCTGGTAATGCAACGTTTTCAGGAGGTTAGAATCGAATGGGTAAAATAGCATTTGTATTTCCTGGTCAAGGTGCGCAAAAAGCAGGCATGGCAAAAGACGTCTATGATGCCAAGCCAGCGGCAGCACAGTATTTTGACAAAGCAGATGAAGTGCTGGGCTTTGCAATTAGCAAGCTAGCCTTTGAAGGACCGGAAGATGAACTGAAACAAACAGCAAACACACAGCCTGCGCTGTTAACAGCAAGCATTACCTTACTGGAAGCACTCAAGGAACGTGGCGTGCAGCCCGATTATGTGGCTGGTCATAGCCTTGGTGAATACAGTGCACTGGTAGCAGCAGGTGTGTTATCGTTTGAAGATGCGGTAGCGAGTGTGCGTGCACGCGGACAATTCATGGAGCAAGCGGTGCCAGCAGGACAGGGCGCAATGGCGGCTGTACTGGGTGCTGAACGCGAAGCATTACGTGAATTGTGCGCAGCAGTTACATCAGATGGACATGCAGTCGAGCTAGCGAATGTGAATTGCCCGGGACAAATTGTCATTTCCGGTACTCGTGAGGGTGTCGAAGCGGCAGGTGCGCGGGTAAAAGAAATTGGCGGCAAACGTGCGATTCCACTGGAAGTGAGTGGACCGTTCCACTCGTCCATGATGAAGCCTGCTGCAGAGCGTCTCGAAGAGCGTCTGCACGATGTTGCTTTCCAGGATGCAACTGTACCTGTGGTTGCGAATGTGACAGCACAATCGGTCACTTCCGCTGACGATATTCGCAAATTATTAGTAGAGCAGGTCTACTCTCCAGTACTGTGGGAAGATAGCGTACGTTATCTGATCCAGCAAGGTGTGGATACATTTATCGAGATTGGTCCGGGTAATGTATTGACCGGCTTGATCAAGAAGACAGATAAGGATGTACGTCTGTTTAACATTAACAGTCTGGAAAGTCTCGATTCACTCGAGCTATAATAGCGAATACGTTGTGAAGGAGGTGCATATGAATGAGTAAACCACTAGCAGGACAAGCTGCACTCGTTACAGGTGCTTCGCGCGGGATTGGTCGCAGTATTGCACTCGCGTTAGCTGAGGCTGGAGCGGATGTAGCAGTCAACTATGCAGGTAGCGAGGCTGCTGCACTGGAGACGGTGCAGCAGATCGAAGCGCTGGGTGTGAAAGCTTTTGCTGTCAAAGCCAATGTAGGCGTTCCAGCTGAAGCGGATGCGATGGTCAAGCAGGTAAGTGATACGTTTGGCAAAATTGATATTTTGATCAATAATGCCGGTATTACGCGTGATAACCTGATTATGCGGATGAAGGAAGAGGAGTTCGATCAGGTGATCGAAACGAATCTGAAGGGCGTTTTCAACTGCCTCAAAGCAGTAACACGTCCGATGATGAAGCATCGTTATGGCCGCATCGTTAATATTTCGTCCGTTGTTGGTGTACTTGGTAATCCAGGTCAAGCCAACTATGTCGCAGCCAAAGCAGGCGTAATCGGTCTGACTAAAGCCTCTGCGCAGGAGCTTGCTTCGCGCGGGATCACCGTGAACTGTGTAGCCCCTGGATTTATCGCTACGGACATGACCGATGAACTGAACGAGGAGCAAAAATCTCGTATTCTCGGTCAGATTCCACTGGCACGTCTTGGACAAGCAGATGAAGTGGCTCAGGTCGTTGGGTTCCTGGTGTCGCCAGCTGCTTCTTACATGACGGGACAGACGTTACATGTTGATGGTGGCATGTATATGTAAGAAACAGGTGCTGCTTACAGATGCCTGTATGGATTTTTAATTACAATTTACGTATAATACTTGGAAGAGGAGGTGAACCGGATGTCTGATGTTTTGGAACGTGTAAAACGCATCGTTATCGACCGTTTAGGTGCTGACGAAGCTGATATTAAATTAGAATCTTCTTTCAAAGAAGATCTTGGCGCAGATTCCCTCGATGTAGTGGAACTCGTTATGGAGCTTGAAGAAGAATTTGATCTTGAAATTTCTGATGAAGACGCGGAGAAAATTACGACCGTAGGTGAAGTTGTGAACTACATACAATCTCATACCTAAGGCTTAAAAGTCCCGTTACCTGCATATGTTTTGCGGGTCGGGACTTCTCCTAATTTTTGGCGTCGTTCGGAATTGAATACAAAATATACACATGCAGTCGATATGAGGTGAATGTGTTTGAAGCATAGAGTGGTAATTACAGGTCTTGGAGTGACAACAGCTCTGGGAAAAGACAAGGATACATTCTGGAATAACCTGATGGCAGGTAAATCCGGAATTAGTCCAATTGAAGGATTTGACGTGAGTGCATATCCGACACGCATTGCGGGTCAGGTGCATGATTTTAATGCAGAAGATTATATGGAGCGTAAGGAAGCGCGCAAGCTGGATCGTTTTGTTCAGTTCGCCGTTGCTGCAACCGCAGCAGCGCTCAAAGATAGCAAGTTGAATGTAAGCGAGGATACCGATCCCGAACGTGTGGGTGTCATTATTGGCTCCGGCATCGGCGGGCTGGGTACCTTCGAAGATCAACACAGCATTCTGCTGGAAAAAGGTCCAAAACGCGTAAGTCCATTTTTCATTCCGATGATGATTGCCAATATGGCTTCTGGTCATGTGTCCATTATTCATGGAGCGAAAGGGCCGAACGTAGCACCAGTAACCGCGTGTGCAAGTGGTAGTCACGCGATTGGTGATGCGTTCAAATATATTCAGACGGGTGAAGCCGATGTGATGATCACAGGCGGTGCAGAAGCAACGATTCGTCCAACAGGACTGGCGGGCTTCTGTTCGATGCGTGCGATGTCCACACGTAATGATGATCCAGCAACAGCAAGCCGTCCATTTGATACAGGTCGTGATGGCTTTGTTATGGCAGAAGGATCAGGTATTCTAATTCTTGAATCATTGGAGCATGCGCAAAAGCGTGGCGCTCATATCTATGCTGAGGTCATCGGTTATGGACTCAGTGCAGATGCTTATCATATGACCGAGCCGAATCCAGATGGTCCTGCACGCTGTATGAAAATGGCGCTGCGTACCGCTGGTATTCAACCGGAAGATGTACAATACATCAATGCACATGGTACGTCCACACCAGTCGGTGACAAATCGGAGACGAAAGCGATCAAGATGGCGCTTGGCGATCATGCCAGCCGTATCGCAGTTAGCTCTACCAAGTCGATGACCGGACACTTGCTTGGTGCTGCTGGTGGCGTTGAAGCCGTAATCTGTGCACTATCTCTTGAAAATCAGATTATTGCACCGACGATTAACCTGCATGACCAGGACCCGGAATGCGATCTGGATTATGTTCCGAATGTGGCACGTAAAGCCGATTTGAACATTGTAATGTCCAACTCTTTTGGATTCGGGGGCCACAATGCCTCGATCGTCCTGAAGAAATTCGAAGCGTAAGGGGTCAGTTTCTTGAACGGAGATGTGAAACAGCTACAGCAACAAATTCAAATCCAGTTCAACAATCGCCAGTTACTCAAGCAGGCGTTTACACATGCCTCTTATGTGAATGAACATCGTTTCAGTCAACATCAGGATAATGAGCGACTGGAGTTTCTTGGCGATGCGGTACTGGAGCTGACGGTGTCGGAGTATCTGTATAACGAATATCCCGATCGGCCAGAAGGTGAGCTAACTAAGCTGCGTGCAGCGATCGTTTGCGAACCTTCACTGGTCAAGTTTGCGGAAGCACTCGATTTTGGACGTTATGTGTTGCTTGGTAAAGGGGAGGAGCTGACCGGTGGACGGCAGCGCCCTGCTCTGCTGGCAGACGTGTTTGAATCGTTTATCGGAGCACTGTACCTGGATCAAGGTCTGGATGCGGTCAAAGCCTTTCTGGAAACACATGTATTTTCAAGTCTTTCACCCGGCGGACAGCTTCAGATGATGGATTTCAAGACGGAGCTGCAAGAATTTACCCAGCATCATAATATGGGTGTACTGGAATACCGCATCATTGAGGAAAAAGGTCCTGCCCATGAGCGGGAGTTTGTCTCAGAAGTGTGTATGGGGGATGAAAGCCTGGGACAGGGATCAGGCCGTTCCAAAAAGGAAGCGGAGCAACGCGCAGCAGCGGCAGCCCTGAACCGATTAAAGCTGAAATAACATCTCTTTTTTTCGCTGGTGATACAGGACAAACAAAGAGCAAAGAGCAGTCCATGCCCCCTTGCAAGCGTACAAGAGGCACGACCGCTTTTTGCTCTTTTTCCATTGATAGCAATACACGCAATTATGCTACAATAGCAGTAGAGGTGAACACTAACTTATGTTCCTGAAAAGAATTGAATTAGCTGGCTTCAAATCATTTGCCGACAAAACGGAAATGGAGTTTGTCCAAGGCATTACAGCCGTTGTCGGGCCAAACGGTAGTGGGAAAAGTAATATTTCGGATGGGATTCGCTGGGTACTTGGTGAGCAGTCTGCCAAGTCGCTTCGTGGTGGCAAAATGGAGGATATCATTTTTGCTGGAAGTGATTCGCGTAAGGCGGTCAGTTATTCCGAAGTATCACTGACACTCGATAATGAAGATCAGGCATTACCGCTTGATTTTAACGAGGTGACCGTTACGCGTCGGGTGCATCGCAGCGGAGATAGTGAGTATCTGATTAACCGTCAGGCATGTCGTCTTAAGGATATTACCGAGCTCTTTATGGATACCGGTATTGGTAAGGAAGCGTACTCGATTATCGGCCAAGGTCGGATTGAGGAAATTCTAAGTACGCGCTCGGAAGATCGTCGCGGTATTTTTGAAGAGGCTTCCGGTATCGTCAAATACAAATCACGGAAAAAAGATGCGGTACGCAAGCTCGATGATACCGAGCAGAATTTGCTGCGTATTTATGATCTTGTGCATGAGCTGGAGGACCAGATTGTACCTCTGCGCGAGCAGTCTGAAAAGGCCGTTCATTTTAAACAGCTCAAAGAACAGCTCAAGCATAAAGAGATTGGATTGTATGTTCATGATATCGAGCGGATTCATAGTACATGGACAGCCGCAGGTGAACAGCTAGAACGCTATAAGACCGTGCAAGAAGCGCTAGCCAGCGTTGTAGCTGGGCATGATGCCAAGCTGGAAGATGAGCGAACTGCTCTGCGTGATGCGGAAGGTCAGGTCGAGCGTCTGCAAGAACTGCTGCTTCAATATAGTGAGCAAGCAGAGAAGGCAGAAGGTCAGGTCGAGCTTCTTAAAGAACGCCGTCACAATTTGGAAAATAACCGCAAGCAGCTTGGCGTTGCGCTGGAGCGAAGCGAAGAGCGTACCAGTCAGCGTACCGGAGAAACCGAACAGCTCCAAAGCAAGCTGGCAGAGCTGAATCTACAATTAGAACAGCTTCGCAGCACGCTCTCTACGGAAGAATCGAGACTGAACGATATTCATGGCGGTATCAGTCAGCAACAAGAAGAGAGCCTTAAGGGCGATCTATTGCAGCTGATGAACGATATGGCGCAGCTTCGTAACGAGATTCGTTACGCAGATCAAGAAACGGAATCTACCCAGCGCCGCATGGGACGTGCAGAAAGCGAATCTGGCAAATGGCGCGAAGAAAAACAGCGCCTGGAAAATAGCAAAGCAACGCTCACCGCGCAAATGGAGAAATTTGCCAAAGATATCGCCGGTGTGCGTACGGATTATATCAAGCAGAGCGAGCAGCTTCATGCTCTGCAAAAGTCCGCGGAGCAGCTTGAAGCTTCGATTCGACAGTGGGAACAACGCCGTGAATCCTTAATTTCGCGCCGGGACACGATGCAGGAGATGCAAGAGGACTTTGAAGGCTTTATGCTAGGTGTCAAAGAAGTGCTCAAAGCTTCTCGTAATGGTTCACTGGGCGGCGTACACGGTGCGGTTGCTGAACTGGTACGTGTGCCAGAACATCTGGAGCAGGCGATGGAGACAGCGCTCGGTGCTTCGGTGCAGCATATCGTCATGGAAAATGAAGATATGTCTCGTCGTGCGATTGCTTTTCTCAAGCAACGTCAGCTTGGACGCGCCACCTTTTTACCACTGGACGTTATTCGTCCACGACGTATTGGGGATAGCGATAAACGTCTGGCTGAAAGCGCGGAAGGCTTTGTCGGAATCGGTGCAGAGCTAGTCGAATATGAGGAGCGCTATGCTTCGATCGTCGGTAGCCTGATTGGCAGTGTCGTGATCGCAGAGACACTGGAACAAGCGAACCGGATCGCTGCGAAGCTCGGTTATCGTTATCGTGTAGTTACGCTAGAAGGTGACGTGGTGAATGCCGGTGGTTCGATGACCGGGGGCAGCCAGTTTAAAAAGAACACCAATCTACTCGGACGCAAACGTCAGCTCGATCAGCTCGGTGAACAGATCACGGAGAGTGAGCACGAGATCAAGCGCGTTCGCGCAGAGCGCGAAAGTGTGCGTGAACGTCTGCAAGCAACGGAGAGCAAGCTGGAGCGTCTGCGTGCCGAAGGTGATCAACGACGCAATCAAGAGCAGCAGGCGGCAGGTGAGCTGAAGCAGCTGGAGCATGAATTCCGTCATGTGAATGAGCAATATGAGCTCTATGGTCAGGAAAAGACCGCGTATACATCTGAACTTGAAGCGATTGCGAAGAAGCGCAAAGAAGCGGAGCAAAAGCTTGCCGAACTGCAACAGCAAGAGCAGAAGATTCAGCAGGATATTCAATCTGCCGAGCAAAAACGCAAATCCAACGAATCCGTTAAGGAGCAGTTGCAAGAGCAAGTGACGGATCTGAAGATTCGCGAAGGTAAGCTGGCACAGGAGATTTTCTCACTGGAAGAGCAGATGTCCCGTACCCGCGAGGAATCGCAGGATTATGGACAGGAGCTCGAAAGTAACCGTGAGCAGCTTGCCATATTAGAGCGTGATCTGCAAAAAAACACCAACGATCAACAGCGTCAGCAAGAGCAATTAGAGCGTCTACGTCGTCAGCGTACCGAGACGAGCAACGAGCTGGATCAAGCGCGCGCGGAACGTCTTCGTTTACAACAGAAGCTAGAGCAAGAAGAGAACAAGACGAGAGAGCAGCGTAGTGAGCTGAAAGCTGTTGAAGACGAGATGCGCAAAACGGAAATTCAAGTCAATCGTCTGGACGTTGAACTGGAAAATGTAATGGCGAAGCTGCTGGAAGAGTACGAACTAACCTATGAACAGTCCAAAGAGCGCTATGGTCTACCAGAGGATGTAGCAACTACCGGTGAAGAAGTACGCAAGCTGAAACGGCAGATTGTCGATCTAGGCGAGGTCAATCTAGGCGCGATTGAAGAATATCAGCGTGTTCATGAACGCTATGAATTCCTGAGCGAGCAGCAAGCGGATCTGATTGAAGCCAAAACAGGCTTGTATCAGGTGATCAAGGAAATGGACGATGAGATGTCCAAGCGATTCAAGCATACATTTGATGCGATTCGAGGTCAGTTTGGCACGGTGTTCACGAAGCTGTTTGGCGGTGGACGTGCGGATTTGATTTTGGCTGATCCTGAACGTTTGCTTGACACAGGGATTGATATTGTCGCCCAGCCGCCAGGTAAAAAGCTGCAAAATCTACAGCTTCTCTCCGGTGGCGAACGTGCCTTGACTGCGATGGCATTATTATTTGCTATTTTGCAGGTGAAGCCAGTCCCATTCTGTGTGCTGGATGAAGTAGAAGCAGCACTGGATGAGGCGAACGTTACACGTTTTGCGCAATATCTGCGGGAGTTTTCCGGACAGACACAGTTTATCGTCGTCACACATCGCAAAGGTACGATGGAAGAAGCTGACGTATTATACGGTGTGACGATGGAAGAAGGCGGCGTATCGAAGCTCGTTTCGGTACGTTTGGATGATGTGGATGAGGTTGATATTGCCTGATATATACATTCCTACAAATCCAGCGTTTGGCAGTATAAACGCGTGAAGAAATGAAGAATAGCATTTTTACGCAGCAAAATATCGGCACCTATATACAAACAATGACTATGATCTTGACGGAGGAATCCCATGAGCTTTTTCAAAAAATTGCGGGAAAGTATTTCCCAAAAAACAGAAGCGGTAACTCAGCAGTTTCGTGATGGTCTAGAAAAAACGCGTAAAGGTCTCGTCGATGCAGTAACCGATCTGGTCGTACGCCGCAAAAAGATCGACGAAGAATTTTATGAGGAATTAGAAGAAATTCTGATCGGCGCCGATGTGGGCGTGAACACCGTGATGACGCTAATTGACGATCTGCGCACCGAAGTAAAGAAAAGACGTATCGAAGATGCGGCGGATCTGCAGCCGGTATTGTCGGAGAAGCTGACCGAGCTACTTCGCGGTGACGAGAATCCGGGATTGAACGTGAATCCAGACGGCATTACGGTTATTCTATTTGTCGGTGTTAACGGTGTAGGTAAAACGACAACGATTGGTAAAATGGCACATCGCTTCAAACAGGAAGGCAAAAAGGTTATGCTGGCAGCTGGTGATACATTCCGTGCTGGAGCGATTGAGCAGCTTGAAGTATGGGGACAGCGTGCAGGCGTAGAGGTAATCAAGCAACAAGCGGGTTCTGACCCAGCTGCCGTTATGTACGATGCGGTACGTGCAGCCAAGCAGCGTAATGTGGACGTACTCCTGTGTGATACCGCAGGACGTTTGCAAAACAAAACGAACCTGATGGAGGAGCTGAACAAAATCTTCCGTGTCATCCAGCGTGAAATTCCAGATGCACCCCATGAAGTACTGATGGTGCTGGATGCAACGACTGGACAAAATGCACTGAGCCAGGCGAAGCTATTCGGTGAGAAAAGTGGCGTAACGGGTCTTGTACTGACCAAGCTGGATGGTACAGCTAAAGGTGGTATCGTTATTGCAATTCGCCAGGAGCTGAATTTACCCGTGAAGTTTGTTGGTCTTGGTGAAAAGATTGGCGACCTGCAACCATTTGATAGTGAGCAATTTGTTCACGCTTTGTTTGCTGGGCTGATTCAGCAAGAGGCCGAAGAGGAAAACGAGCAGGACGAATCTAATAAATAAAAATGTATATATCGTTTGATCTCACCATGAGCGTCTAGCCATAGCATCCTTATATGGCATAGGCGCTCATGGTTTATTTGCGTCGTATCCAGTTTATTTCAGGCTTAGGTGGAAATGGGATGTAACATCAGGTTACAATAAGAGCAGTGCTACAACATGTAACGTGATCATGCTGGTATGGCGAACGTGCTTCCAGCTGAGCTGAACATAGGGAAGCGCAAATGTTAAAATGGACAGCAGCTCACAATGTGGCTAGCTTTACAGTACTTGATAACAGCAAAGCTGAATAAGACAAAGAGAAGACAGACAACGGACAGGATTGAAGAGAGGAAGTGAATCATGGCCGATACACATACGTATACTCGCCGTGAAGAAGTTGCGAATGCGATCACTCACGGTATTGGAGCCGTACTTAGTATGGCGGCGCTTGTTATTTTAATTGTATTTGCAAGTTTGAAAGGAACACCCTGGCATATTGTCAGCTTTACGATTTTTGGATCTACCATGTTGATACTGTATAGCTGCTCTACACTGGTACACAGCTTCCGAGATGGTAAAGTCAAAGATTTATTCGAGATTTTTGATCACTCGGCGATCTATTTATTCATCGCAGGCACGTACACGCCGTTTATGCTGCTCGCGGTAAAAGGCGTACTGGGCTGGTCGATCTTCTTTACTGTTTGGGCGATGGCGATATTAGGATGTGCATTTAAAGCCTTTTTCACCAAGCGTTTTCTATTCATGTCGACGATCTTTTACGTACTGATGGGCTGGCTGATCGTTATTGCGTGGGGACCACTGACCGCGTCAATTGCTACAGGCGGTATTGTATTGCTAGCAGCAGGTGGTATCCTGTACACGCTCGGAACTGTCTTTTATGTGTGGAGAGGATTCCCGTTCCACCATGCGGTATGGCATTTGTTTGTATTAGCAGGAAGCGTGCTTCATTTCTTTGCGGTACTGTTCTATCTATTACCATGGCGTTAAGCTTTTAGTGTAAAGGTTCTTCTGGTTTATTTAACTGAGTTAAATTGAAGGCGCTAGATTCAAGTGTCTGATTGTATTAGGATAAGATATATGCCCATACTCATTATTCATAGGTAACCAGCAAAGTCGCTTCAGAGGCAATGAGTCTCCATAATCGACTTTGCTGGTTTTAGTTATGTAAAGTGGAGGCCAGACTTACCTAAAGAGGCTACCTATCTTCCTCAAAATAGATGAATATCTCCTTTGTTATGCCCCTCATATAAGTTTTCGACGTCACTGTATTTCTTACTTTATTCCTCAAGATATTCGACTCCCAACATGTTAAGGAAAAACACTTGACAACCCCTAAATATTTGGATATGATATAAAACGTTGAATGTGACTGTAAAGTGTTTTTCCTTGACGGAGGGAGCGTCCCGTATGAGTCAGGAGAATCGGCTCGAAAAAACGAACCGAATTAACTTATTATTCGATTTTTATGAACAGCTGCTGACGGAAAAGCAGCAAATGTTCCTTAAATATTATTTCCACGATGATTACTCACTCGGTGAGATCGCTGCTGAATTTAGCATCAGTCGTCAGGCGGTGTATGAGCACATCAAGCGCGCCGAACAGGTGCTTGAGATGTACGAAGACAAGCTTGGACTGATGGATAAGCATTATCGTCGTTCACGTGATCTGGACAAGCTCAAGCAGCAATTACTGGATAGCAAGCTGGGTCCAGAGCATGAAAGTAAGCTACTCGGTATGCTAGAGCAACTGGAACAGATTGATCGCATAGATTAACGGAGCCCGTTCATTACAAAATAGAACTGGCACGCTGAATAAGGTATACTATACAGATATCGTGTCTTGGATTGTAGAGACGGTATGATGAATGAATATATAATGAAATGATGCATACAGGATCAAGCAGGAAGCGAGGTGAAGACAGCAATGGCATTTGAAGGATTGACTACACGGCTACAGAACGTATTCAGTAAGCTGCGCGGCAAAGGCAAAGTATCCGAAGAGGATATCGGTGAAGCAATGCGCGAGGTGCGACTGGCACTTCTGGAAGCGGACGTTAACTTCAAGGTTGTTAAGGAATTCATCAGCAAGGTGAAGGAAAAAGCAATCGGTCAGGAAGTAATGGAGAGCTTCACTCCTGGGATGGTCATTATCGACATCGTTAACAAAGAATTGACTGAACTGATGGGCGGTACGCAGGCGAAGCTAGCAAAAGCAGCGAAGTCACCTACCGTGATCATGATGGTCGGTCTCCAAGGTGCCGGTAAAACGACCACTTCGGGTAAACTGGCACGGATGTTACAAAAGCAAAATCATCGTCCATTGCTTGTGGCAGGCGATATTTATCGTCCAGCCGCGATCAAGCAGTTGCAAGTGCTCGGTGAGCAAATCAAGGTTCCTGTCTTCTCCCTGGGAGATCAGACAAGCCCGGTTGAGATTGCTCGTCAGGCAATGGCAGAAGCGAAAGCGAACAATAATGACTACGTGATTATTGATACCGCCGGACGCCTTCATATTGATGAAGAGCTGATGGATGAATTGCGCCAGATTCATGAGCTCACGAATCCAGATGAAGTACTGCTTGTCGTCGATGCGATGACCGGTCAAGATGCGGTCAATGTCGCAGAGAACTTCAACAATCAGCTGTCGCTGACTGGGGTTGTACTGACGAAGCTGGATGGCGATACTCGTGGTGGTGCTGCATTGTCTGTCAAAGCAGTAACCGGATGTCCAATCAAGTTTGCAACGCTTGGTGAGAAGCTGGATGCGCTGGAAGTGTTCCACCCGGAACGTATGGCTTCCCGTATTCTAGGTATGGGCGATATGCTGTCCCTCATCGAAAAAGCGCAGCTGAACATTGATGAGACAAAAGCGAAGGAAATGGAGCGCAAGATGCGCAACGCGGAATTCACTTTTGAAGACTTCTTGGAACAGATGGAGCAGGTTAAGCAACTTGGACCACTCGATCAAATTATGGATATGCTGCCGGGTATGGGCAAGATGAAGCAAACGCAAAATCTGCAAGTCGATGATAAGCAGGTTGGACGTATTGAAGCGATTGTACATTCGATGACCATTCAAGAAAAGCAGCATCCTGAAGTGATTAACAATAGCCGTCGCAAGCGTATTGCTGCCGGAAGCGGAACCTCGGTTGCTGAGGTGAATCGTTTGATCAAGCAATTTGATGAAATGCGCCGCATGATGAAGCAATTTTCGGATATGATGGACCCGAAAGCGATGAAGGGCGGCAAAGGCAAGATGATGAAACAGATGCAAAAAATGAGCAAAGGCGGCGGAGGCTTCAAGTTCCCGTTCCGTTAAGCTCAATGTAACCATGAATCATCCCGCGTTTCTTTATAGAACGCTTAATATTATGATGAATTAGTTTAAGGAGGTGAATTCTCTTGGCAGTACGCATTCGTCTGAAACGTATCGGTGCTCACAAAGCGCCTTTCTACCGTATCGTTGTTTCCGATTCCCGTTCTCCTCGTGATGGACGTTTTATCGAAGAAATCGGTACTTACAATCCAGTTGCAGAACCATCTGTAACTAAAATTGATGAAGAAAAAGCTCTGAAATGGCTTCAAAACGGAGCTCAAGCTTCGGATACTGTTCGCAACTTGCTTAGCAAAGCGGGCGTTATGAAAAAATTCCATGAGCTGAAACAGCAAAAATAATTGCTGAACAAGCTTGGCCCTGTAAAGCGTGTGCTCGTTACCGCTGGATCGGCTAGTCGAAACGCGGTTTTGTATATACAGAACTGCGTTTTTGCGAGTTAACCGGTAACAGCCACGCATCAGGCTGTAACATTGCAGCCTGCTTGAGACAACTGATTTTGCTTCGCAAAATATTTCCTATTCCGGAGGATGAAACGATGGAACAATTAGTAATCGTTATTGCTAAAGCTCTGGTGGATCATCCGGAAGATGTGTCTGTAAATGTGGTGGAGAAGGAGAACCTGATCGTATATGAACTGAGCGTCCATCCGGACGATGCCGGCAAAGTGATCGGCAAGCAGGGACGTATCGCTAAGGCACTCCGTACTGTTGTTACTTCTGCCGCTGTCAAAACACATAAACGGGTTACGGTTGATATCATGTCTTAAAAATGTACGAAAAAGGGCTAGGGTTATTCCTAGCCTTTTTTCGTACATTTTTTGTAGTCATTTATTTTATACTAAAATGAGATTAACTTATATCCCAAGGATACAAAGGAGAGCTACATGTCAAAAGAATGGTTAAATGTTGGTAAAATCGTCAATACTCACGGTATTCGCGGTGAACTGAAAATATATCCAAACACGGATTTTCCAGAAGTGCGTTTTGCAGTGGGAAATAAGCTGATGATGTTAAATGAAGAAACAGGTGCTTCTCAGCAAGTGGAGATTCAAACCTCGCGTTTGCAAAAAAATATGTACGTCATTCGCTTCAAAGGCTTTGGCGATATCAATGATGTGGAAAAGTATAAAGGCTGGGAGCTTCGTGTATCGAAAGACGAAGTTGTGGATCTTGAAGAAGATGAATACTATTTCCACGAGATTATTGGATGCGAAGTGGTGACAGATGCGGGCGAGTCACTCGGTGTAATCAAGGAGATTTTGACACCAGGTGCGAATGATGTGTGGGTTGTGAAGCCTGCTAAAGGTAAGGATATCCTGATTCCATATATTCATGATGTGGTGCAGGAGATCAATATTGATGAGAAGAAGATCATCGTTCATGTGATGGAAGGCTTGTTAGAATGATGAAGATAGATGTATTGACTCTTTTCCCAGAAATGTTCGAAGGAGTATTTGGCTCTAGTATTCTGGGTAAGGCGGCAGCCAAAGGAATTGTAGAGCTGAATGCAGTCAACTTCCGTCATTATTCTACGAGTAAGCATGGTACAGTAGATGATACGCCTTATGGCGGCGGAGGAGGTATGGTGCTCAAGCCCGATCCGATCTTCGCAGCGGTAGAGGATTTGGTATCATTCAGTGCTGAGACTGCGATAGAAGCCCCTAGGCCGCGTATTATTTTGATGTGTCCGCAGGGTGAGACGTTTACACAGACGAAGGCAGAGGAGCTGTCTCGTGAGCAGCATTTAATTTTCATTTGTGGTCATTATGAAGGCTATGATGAGCGTATTCGTGAGTACCTGGTGACCGATGAGCTGTCGATTGGGGATTATGTGCTAACGGGCGGCGAAATCCCGGCTATGACCGTTGTAGACAGTGTGGTACGCCTGTTGCCTGGTGTGCTTGGCAATGAGAATAGCGCTGTGACCGATTCATTTAGCACGGGTCTGCTGGAATATCCGCATTATACACGCCCCGCCGAATTTCGAGGGATGAAGGTGCCAGATGTATTGCTATCCGGTCATCATGCCAATGTGGAGAAGTGGCGGCGTGAGCAGTCCCTGTTACGTACGCTACAACGCCGTCCCGATCTGCTGGAACATGCCGAGCTGACTGAGGCGGAGCGTCGCTGGCTTGAACTGCAAAATAATCGTTCGGACACAGCGGAGTAATCGACTGGATATAACGATGAGATGGCTAGCAGGGCAGGTGTAATCATGAATGTACTTCAAAAGATTGATTTTGAATGGAGAATGGAAAGTAACAGTGATCCTTTTTTTAGTTACGATGAAGCTGGATTGAAAGTATCGTTTATGATTTTCATGGGCGAAGAGACTCGAAATTCGGATATCGTTCAATGGCTTTCGTTGTATAATCTTCAGAATGAGCTGCAACTTCCCGATAAGCAATATAATGATTCGGGTTATCGCATAGCCGAGTTTCATTTTTCGGGTTTTGATTCCTTGTATTGCACCGATAGAAAATCCGGGCTTGTCTCCTATACAGATGTCGCTGGTGATCCACCTGCTGTCTACCGGGAAGTGGATACAGAACATCGTACACTAGGCTATGTCTTTGCAGGACATGACCTGGTTGTATCGGTAAAGGCTCGAACCTATGATGTGAATATCCATTCTTTATAATAAATAAAATGCTTGAATATCATGCTTTTTTCTGGACAATTCAGACTGGAATGAATGCGATGATCGTACGGGCAAGGTGATAAGATAGGAGTCTGGAACATGTCGAATTCAAATGAAGTAACTGGTCATCCGATAGCTTGGGTGCAGCAGCTGGGTAGTGATCTGCGCAGTCAGGGTTACGCGTCTGTATTGCATCAGGATTTTGGCGATCAGGATGCAGATAAAATTATCGGTCAACTGCTACCAGAGTTTAAATATTTGCTATATATTCATGCCGATGAACGTAGAAAGTATTTTATCGCCGATTATGCAGGACGTAACACCGTGATCAAGCTGCTGGAGCGACTGCGTGATCAGAAGAAAACTACCCGTATTCAGCTTCAGGAGAACGACCGACTCGGCTATGCTCGTTACAGCGAAGAAATCGAACGCTTGAATGAACTGGAGAAAATGTTAATGCAGGAACGTTTTGGCTGAAATAAGACAATTTTTTTGAAAAACCTATTGTCATATGCTATTGAAATATGGTAACATTCATATGTTATGTGAATACGATGGTCCTCTGCGAGCAATGATGAGAAGACAATAGGTCTTCCTGAGACGCATGAACATCTGTGTGGAAGGAGGGAGTCATAGATGAATATCATTCAGGCGATTACTCAAGATCAACTGCGTACAGATATCCCTAATTTCCGTGCTGGTGACACTTTGAAAGTGCACGTTAAGGTAATTGAGGGAACTCGTGAGCGCGTTCAGTTGTTCGAAGGTGTTGTAATCAAACGTCAAGGTGGAGGCATTGGTGAGACTTTTACAGTTCGTAAAATCTCTTACGGTGTAGGTGTGGAAAGAACTTTCCCAGTACACTCCCCTAAGATTGATAAACTCGAAGTGGCTCGCCGTGGTAAAGTGCGTCGCGCGAAGTTGTACTATCTTCGTGAACTGCGCGGTAAAGCAGCGAGAATTAAAGAATTGCGCCGTTAATCCTTTGGAGAATCGGTCGAGAAGGGCTTGGTCATACAAGCCCTTTTCTTTATTCTCAGAACTTTTCAATTGCATAGGAAAGTTGTCATTCCGCCGGACAGTGAGTAAGATACGGCATTTTTCCAGAGAAACAAACCTGGCGACAATCGTTTTTTCCGTGAAATCATAACGGTTTTAAGCGATAGTAATGGTTTATTTCTGTGGCAAAATGACGCTAAAGCTGCAGACGGATTTTTTTGTATCAACATTATGTCTACATTGCCATGCTACAATGGGAGCGGCGCTTGACAACAAGAATCCTTCAAAATTTGGTTTTTGCAAAATTGTGTGTAAAATAGATTAAGGAATCGTATAGGTACTTGGTAACATTGACACGGGCAGTGTTTCTGGATGGTTCAAGCCGGTACATATACAAAGCGCCAATTTAACCAGGAAAGAAGGCATTGCGATGGAGCACGACAAACAAAATGAAAACCGGGCCGAAGCAGCTCAAACTGCTAGTGTAGAAGAACCAGTCATTACCGGTTCGCCCGAATCGGAGCAAACTCCGCCTAAAAAGAAAAAAAGCGAAGCAAAAGAGTGGATCAAAGCGATCGTTGTTGCTCTTGTGCTTGTGATCATCATTCGTGGCTTCTTATTTGAGCCGTTTATCGTAGATGGTCCATCCATGCAGCCGAACTTCTATACCGGCGAGCGTGTAATTGTAAACAAAATTTTGTATGACATTCGTGATCCGCATCCAGGTGAAGTTGTCGTACTTAAAGTCCCTTCACAAAATCGTGACTTCATTAAGCGGATTATCGCTGTAGGTGGAGATACGGTTAAAGTCGATGGTGACACGGTGACTGTCAATGGTAAAGCGATCAGTGAGCCTTATATTCAGGCAGCGATTGATCATGCACATGCGCAAGGCAGCACCTACAATATTAACAATTTCCCAACCGAACAAATCCCAGATGGCAAAGTGCCACAGGGCTATGTGTTCGTTATGGGTGACAATCGTTCCAATAGTCAGGATAGCCGTATGATCGGTTACGTTCCGCTGGGCGACATTATCGGACGTGCAGATGTGATCTTCTGGCCACTGAACAAAGCAGAATGGATTAATCATTATTAATCCGAATGATGTATTATTTTAGGAAGTAAGGGGGAATACCTATGACCATTCAATGGTTTCCCGGGCATATGACCAGAGCAAGACGCCAGATTGAAGAGAAGCTGAAGCTGATTGATATGGTGATCGAGCTACTGGATGCACGCTTGCCACTATCCAGCCGCAATCCAATGATTGATGAAATTTTGCAAAACAAACCAAGATTGATCATTTTGAATAAAGCTGATCTGGCTGATCCGAACATTACGGATGCCTGGGTACAATATTTTAAAAATAATGGGAATGAAGTTCTCACACTGGATTCCTCAACGGGCCAGGGAACACGTGAGATTCCTGAACGTGCTAAAGTATTATTAAAAGAAAAACGGGATAAGCGTGCGGCAAAGGGCATGAACCAGCGTCCCATCCGTGCGCTGATCGTCGGCATTCCAAACGTCGGTAAATCTACACTGACGAATCGTCTGGCTGGTAAAAGCATCGCATTGACAGGCGACCGTCCAGGTGTAACCAAAGGACAGCAGTGGATCAAAGTAGGCAACGAGATGGAATTGCTGGATACACCAGGGATTTTGTGGCCGAAGTTTGAGGATCAGGGCGTTGGTTATCGCCTTGCTGTAACCGGAGCGATTCGTGAAGAGATTCTGAATATCGAAGATGTAGCCTTTTTTGGCACCAAGTACATTTGCGAGCATTACTGGGATCGGCTTGCTGAACGTTTTGAATTGGATGAGCCGCCACAGGATATGGAAAATCCGAACGATATCGTAGAGATTATGGAAGCGATCGGTCGCAAGCGTGGTTGTCTGATGAGCGGAGGACGCGTTGACTTGGAGAAAGCGTCCAAAGTGATTCTTCGTGAACTGCGTGCGGGTAAACTGGGTAGAGTCTCGATGGAAAGACCCTGAATCGGTCTGATGAAGGGAGTAGGATTGCATGTCTGAATTACTAAAATATGAACGTGAATGCTGGGAAGCGGGCTATCAGCATATTGCAGGTGTAGATGAAGTGGGACGCGGCTGTTTGTTTGGTGATGTAATTGCAGCCGCAGTGATTATGCCCCACGGAGTCGTTATCGAAGGTGTGACAGATTCCAAAAAGCTATCCGATAAGAAGCGGGATCGTCTCTACTCGGAAATTATGGATCAGGCACTGGCTGTTGGTGTAGGCTATGTGACTGCGGAAGTTATCGACGAGATCAATATTCGGCAGGCAGCGCTACGTGCAATGAAGCAGGCTTTAGAGCAGCTTAGCGTTGTTCCTGACTATATCCTCGTGGATGCAGAGCGTGTAGACATGCCGCAGCCACAGCAGAGTATTATCAAAGGGGATTTGCATAGTCATAGTATTGCTGCTGCCTCGATTATTGCAAAGGTCACTCGTGACCGGTTATGCGAAGGCGACTGGGAGCAGCTTTACCCGGGCTATGGTATTGCTGGACATAAAGGCTATGCGACCAAGCTGCATCGTGAGCGGATTTTGGAGCTAGGCATTACACCGATGCATCGCAAAAGCTTTCTCGGCAATCTGCTGCTCGAGCAGCCGACACTCTTTTGATCATCAGCTCGATACAGTCATTGTGATTGGCTGAACCAAAAATTAGAGTGTGGTTGCGTTGCTTAAGTGGCGATCACCGGATGATAGCCAGCGTTGCAAAAGATTATTGCTCTTTGAAGCACAATCGGCTACGATAAGAGCAGAAATGTACAGGGAAGAACCCGAATCTTTGTTTTTTAAAGGTCGGGTTCTTTTTGTATATACAAATAGGTTGATCCGGCAAGAGGCTCTGTCATTTATGACTCATGATCCGGTGTATTTTAGCCGATAAATAGACATACAATGTTTAAGGAAAACGGCGCTAGGGGGAGAGATTATGAATATCGGTTCACTGTTCCGTGGCATGATGGGAGATAACAAGCCCGGTGAGGCCAAGCAAATGGAATTGAAGGAAGGTCAGGTTGTTCGCGGAGTAGTAACCAGCGTGTCAGAGGATGGACAAGAGGCAGTTGTTCAGATCCAGGGTGTGAAGGTGAGGGCAAAGCTAGAGACGCCGCTACAGCAGGGAGAAACGACGCTATTACAGGTGCAGCCTCCAGGCAAGGATGGCATGACCGTACTCAAGCCAGTCACGGCGAGTCAGACACCGATTCCACCGTCGACGATGAATGATCTGCTGAATTCCTTTCAACTGCCTGATACCAAAGACAATCGGGAGATGCTCACTCAGATGCGTGCCGCAGGCATAGCTCTCACCGCTGAAAACGTCAAAACGATTCAGTCCTCGATGGCTCAAAAGCCTGCTAGTGTCTCTGTAGGCGAATGGGTACAATCAGCAGCCGTAGCGCTTCAGCGTGGACTTCCGGTTACCGGTCAAAGTGTTGCAGGTTTGCAGCAGGCTATTTTCGGACCGCCACTGCACGAGTCGCTCGATAATCTGCAAAATCTGATTCGTTCTATTTTGCCGCAGCTCGAATCCAGTGTAAACACACCCGGTTCATCTACACCAGCTATGGCAAATGAAGGCAAAGCTCCGGCAACGATGCCACAAGGGCAACCAGCCGTGGCTACTGGAACTGCGGCGCTGACAGACGGTGCAGACCCTAAGTCGAATCCAACCCCAGCAGCGAATGCGAATAGCCAGCAGACAGCAACGGCTAATAGTGCTAATGCTACCAATACGGCAACTGCTGCTGGAAATACCACAGCTGCGATCGTAGGGAAGCTCCAGCAGGTATTACAGCAATTAAATAATCTGATTCCACAAGCAGGTGGAACGCCTGTTTCGGGACCAGGTACGAGTGGTCAACAAGTAGCAGGCATGACAACATCAACACCTGGATTGGCTTCGGATGAACAAGCCCCTACTAACTCTAATGCTGCAACAGGTTCAGCAGCGGCTTCATCTGCACCTACAGCGGCAACTTCGCCAGGTTCTGCATCGCCATGGCTCGGTCAATTGCTCAAATTAATGGGTGCCGAGTATGAGCAGCAAAGTGTTCGTGCGGCACTCACACTGACCGCTCAAAACAGTGATCCCGCCAAAGGGCAGGGTACAGCACCGGGAGCGAATGCGCAAGCTCAGCAGTCGACAACAGCCCAAGCAGGAAACGAACGAGCAGCGGCTACATCAGCCCAGTCTACAGCCCCTACGCCGCCGACTGTACCGACAGCCCCAATCGTTCCTAATGTGGCCCAGCCGTTGCCAGCTAATGCAGCATCGTTACCGAATACACCAGTCGCACCTGCGCCGAATGCTCCGGCTCCAGCTTTAGCTAACGGCGCAACATCGACTCAAGCACAAGTTGCATCTAACGATAGCGCGACAACATCTAATCCTGCGACAACCAATACAGCAGCAACAACGTTGCTATCACCGCAAGCAGGAAATGAGCGTACTGGTGCACTTCCGAATCCAGCACATCTTGTAGCTCCTCATTCCGCTGCTGCAGAAGAAGCATTGAATAAGGCACAGGATACACTAAAAGGTTTGCTTTTACAGCTGAGTGCAGCCGATGATGTACCTCCTGTACTGAAAGACGCAGCACAGCAGCTGGTACAGCAGTTGACAGGACAACAGCTTTTACTTAATACCGATCGTACCGCTCCATTTGCACAGGTGACAATGTTTGTTCCATTTAACGGTCCAGAGGGACAGGAAACGGCATCAGTGCATATCCAATCTCGCCGTGGTAGCAAAGGTGAACTGGATGCTTCCAATTGCCGTTTATGGTTTGACCTGGATATGAAGGCGCTTGGTCATACCTTACTGGATGTACAGGTTGTAGATCGGATTGTATCCCTCAAAGTGCATAATGATCTAGAATTGCTAGGCCCTGTGATCGAAAATAAGCGGCAGGAAGTAGCTGAAGCAATTAGTGGACTTGGTTATCAGTTATTGTCGCTGAATTTTGCTCCATTACCAGTGCGTAGTACAACAGATCCTCTGATCGGAAACGCGGGTAATGTAGGCGAATTAATTGATCAATTTGCTCCATCGGAATATAAGGGGGTCGACATGAAAATATGAGCAAGTCTAACACTCCCAAAGATACCGATTCATCGCTCATCGGTAAAAGAGCAGTTGCACTCAAATATGATCCAGGTCGCACAGATGCCCCTGTCGTTGTTGCTAAGGGGCGCGGACGTGTAGCAGAGACAATCTTAGAGAAAGCACATGAAGCGGGTGTGCCGATCCAGGAAGATGCTGCACTTGTGGAGGTGCTCTCTAAGCTTGATCTGGATCAGCAAATCCCTGGTGAACTGTATGATCTGGTTGCTGAGATTTTGAGCTTTATTTACCGAGCGGATAAGGGATTTGGCACTGATCCGCAGGATTGGTAGAAGCCTATGATGAAGGATGGGGATCAAGTCATTCGGGATGATCGTAAGCAAAAGGGCAAGATTGGCGAGGATGTCGCTGCCTATTATTTAGAGCAGCAGGGCTACCGTCTGCTGGAGCGCAACTGGCGTTGCCGCAGTGGAGAGCTTGATATTATCGCTCTTGCTCCGCAAGAAACCAAGCCGTGCTTGATGGAACATGATCCGTATACTGATGATCCATCAGCGCTCGGCTACATAGATAAGATCGACGATGGAATAGATTCAAGATGGGTATCCAGTCGTTCATTGCTGCATAATAACGCTACTTCTAGCTCGCGATTACAACATGCCATGATTGTGATTATAGAAGTGCGCAGTCGTACCGGGCATACGCATGGAACAGCCGCAGAGTCCGTCGATTGGCGCAAGCGTAAGCAATTGCGCGAAACGGCTGCGGTATACGCGCATCATACGGGTCAGCACGAATTAGCTTTTCGCTATGATGTGATTACGGTACAACTTAATCATCATTATCAGGCAGTAGCGCTGGAGCATTGTATTGAGGCTTTTACGTAAGTGTAATGGGAATGTCGTATATAAATATAGAAGAGTTAGTTAGATAAGAACGATATAGAGTGTATAGAAAATAGAGGAAGCACCCTTTTTCGAAATGAACCACTTAGTGTTCGTGGCAGCCATCAGCTCAGCAGTTCCTATACTGTGGAGTGATGTAGGAGAGAAACCCGCATGTATAAGATGTGCGTCACTGATCCATGACACGACCCCAAGTGGAAACGACTAATCGAAGGGGTGTTTTTGTTATGTATGGCAAACAGTTTAGTGCATGTATTCAAGGTATTCATGGCGTATTAGTCGAGGTGGAGACGGATCTGTCTAATGGTCTGCCGATGGTATCTATTATTGGTTTGCCGGATTCAGCGATTCGAGAGTCGGTAGAACGTGTACGTTCCGCTATTAAAAATTGTGGATTTACCTTTCCTTCTCAGCGTGTCACGATTAATCTGGCGCCTGCGGATTTGCGAAAGGAAGGCTCTGCCTTTGATCTAGCGATTGCGATTGGCATTCTAGTCACGAGCGATCAGCTTATTTTCCCAGAGCAGGAGAGCTTTCTACTTCTGGGTGAATTAGCATTGGATGGTAGCTTGCGTCCTGTTCCTGGTGTATTGTCTATGGTCGATATTGCGCGTCAGCGTGGCTTAAAGTCTGTCATTGTTCCGTATGATAATGCTACCGAAGCGGCGCTAGTAGATGGAGTGAATGTATATGGGATTCGGCATATGCGAGATTTGGTGCAAAGCGCGGATCAATCATTGACAGTAGCAAAGTACTTCTCCTCGCTACCTGTTACTATTCCTATATCAACAACAGAACAGTTTGAAATGTCAGTTCCAGGTCAGCCAGCTATTCAAGTGCGTGTGTTACCACCTGTGAGTGATCTTATTATACAGCAGGGGCAGGAAGCTAAGCATACGAAGTTGTCTACTGAAGAGGTGAATACGGCATTCGAGGGTGGAACATCGTCTAGACGCAAGAACAACTCCGATCCGCGTCAACGTATTGAGCTACGTCCTCATCTGTTTGTACGAGAAGCTCATAACGCCATGCTAGATACAGAACCTACGGCGATTGAAGATTATGCGGATGTGTTCGGTCAACAGCATGTGAAGAGGGCACTCACGATCGCTGCATCTGGAATGCATAATATTTTGTTGATTGGTCCTCCGGGTACAGGGAAGACGATGTTAATCAAGCGGTTACCGACGATTTTGCCACCGCTTACGGATGGAGAAGCACTAGAAGTGACGAAGATTTTGAGTGTGGCTGGGAGATTGAAAGATAACGGCAATGGATTGATTCGCAGGCGCCCTTTTCGCTCGCCTCATCATAGTATTACCGCCTCTGCCCTGATTGGTGGTGGGAGTATACCGAAGCCAGGAGAGGTGAGTCTGGCTCATCAAGGGATTTTGTTTCTGGATGAATTCCCCGAGTTCCCGCGTACGATCTTAGAGTTATTGCGTCAGCCTCTGGAAGATCATGAGATTCATATTAGCCGCTCGCGAGCAGTGTTCACATTCCCAGCCAATATCTTACTCGCTGTTTCAATGAATCCGTGTCCATGCGGCTTCGCCGGTAGTCGTCATCCGCTCCATCCCTGCACATGCACAGATAACAAAATCGCTCGTTACCGTGCCAAAATCTCCGGCCCATTGCTTGACCGGATTGATTTGCAAATTGAAGTACCCAGACCGAGCGAGCGTGAACTACTTAGGAGTGGAGCGTTAGCTAATGATGGCTATGACTCTGCTAGCATGCGAGAGCGAGTACATCGTGTACATGAATTGCAATTGGCACGGTATAAGGAGATTGGTATACACTGGAATAGCCAGTTATCGGGTAAATGGCTACGACAATATGCGTTGTTAACCCCAGCGGCAAATACATTACTGGATACTGCATTCGAACAATTAGGCATGAGTATGCGTGCGCGGGATCGTATTTTGAAGCTAGCTCGAACAATTGCGGATTTGGAGGAACAGGAGCAGATTGATGCGGTACATATTGCAGAGGCAATTCAGTATCGGCAGATGGATCGGGGATAAGTGCTATAGATAAAGGAGAAATACGATGCTTGAAAAACTAACAGTTCTTTTTAAAAACGAAGCCATTCAAGACATTTATATACTTGGTTTTGTAGATATCGAAGAGGGGAAAGCTGATTTTTCTCCAGATATGCGATGCTTCTATTTTGAGTTTGGAGACCAGTATATCGAACAGTATTCCAAACTTTCAGTGAGGATTGTTGATTCTGTTCAATATAAATTTGACATCGACGAAGATATGTTTCCGTGTACTACATCTGTGAATCAATTGATATTGATGGACTCGATGTCTGCTAAAAATAACGTGAGCAGCTTCGTTATTCACGGTCTAGAATGTAATGCTGCTGATCATATCGTGTGCCACAGTCTTCAATTGAATTTGGAGAATGGTCAAGAATTGTTTATAGATCCTTCTTTTTATTATGGAATCAATATTAGAGGAGTGGAGCAGAGACGGTTTTGGGAAGAGAATCTAATCCATCCCATAACAATAGAAGAAATACGAGTGAAAGTTTGAAGGTTTAGTAATTATGAAAAGGCTGGTCTCCCATGGAGCCAGCCTTTGTTACATATTTAGCTTAGTATAGAATAACACATATTCCTATTCCTCATTCGGCATTCGACGCGCGAATTCTACAAATTGGAACTTATCCAGTCGATGCCGTGATTCGGTATATTGAAACAAGGTCGTATCTTCTAGATGCACATAGTTACGCACCACGACGATATGCGTATCCCGCTTCAAATCAAGCAGCTGCTTGTCCTCAGCCGTTACCTGCTCCACTGAAATCTCCTTTTTGGCATACGCGATCTTAAGCTCCAGTTCGCCTTCCAAGTATTCGTAAATAGACTGGCTAGCAATCTCACGAGAAAGAGAAGGGATTACGGAAGCGAGAAAATAGTCCTTATCCAAAATAATCCGCTCGTCTTCAATCTCACGCGCACGTACAATTTTCCAAATGGGTTCCTTTTCTGCAATTTGGAGCTGACGTGCAATATGCTGCGGACATGGAATAAGGGTAGCTTCATGTACAATGGTACGCACGTTACGTCCTAGCCGCTCAGATAGTTCCTTGAAGCTCACCAGACCAGAAATCGGAAATTCCATCCGATTCATATCCAGTACAAACGAGCCTTTGCCACGCATTTTATGAATATACCCGTTTTGAGATAGCAAATGGAGCGCTTTGCGCACGGTTTCCCTTGAAGTGCCATAATGCTCGGTTAGCTCATTTTCAGAAGGAAGCTTAATCCCAGGCTTGAGCATCCCGGTCTCGATCTGCTGTGTGTAATCATTATAAATTTGCGAAAAAATATTTTTATTCATCAACATCACCGCCATCTATTGTACGGATAATTATGCAAAAAAGCAAAATAATCGAGCATGATGGAGGAATAGACAACAGAGCTCAGGGAGCTATATCGCTGTGGGCCAAGCATCGGATCGAGAACGGATACCGCGATCTTTATTCGGATAAATGTTTCCATGAGCTAATAGCAAAATCGCCTGCTCCCAGCAAAAGGCTAGAAACAGGCGATGGAATAGTTAGCATGGTTATATGAATACACAAGGCTATACTATAGAACGATTAGATTTTTTAAAAATAGCCTTACTGCTTCGTATCCTATACTGCGCGAACTATAACTCTTATGAAGCATGTTCTTTGTTCAAATGAATTCGCAGAACTGGCGTTTTACCAGCCTCTACATTCCCTGGTATTTCTTCGATCTGTTCGATCATGCTTTGACCTACAGGTACAATCACAGGTGAGATGGTTGGATAACCGGCAGACTTGATCGTATCCATATCAAACTCCAGTAATAATTGTCCTTTACTTACCGTATCTCCTGTAGCGACATGTACCTTAAAGCCATCACCCTTCAGACCAACCGTATCAATACCGACATGCACAAGGATTTGCACGCCGCTGGTATGTTCCAGAATGACTGCATGTTTACTTTTATCAATAACATGAGCAACCGTTCCATCGAATGGAGCATACACTTTGCCATCCGTTGGCTCAATCGCGATACCTTCGCCCATTTGCTTTTCAGCAAAGGCAGGATCAGGAACGCGATCTAGTGGAACCGCCTCTCCCGTAATCGGTGCAGATAGCTCCAGGATATCCAGTTGATTAGAAGCGCCAGAAGCCGATGTAGGGGCAGCAGTTTTCCCACTGCTAGGTAGTGGGCTTTGACCCTGCTCTACCTTTTTCACATCATCATCGGCAAGCTCGGCTTCAGACGCATTCATCTCACCACCAGCAGCTTGTTTCCGAGTAGCAAGCTTACCCCAGAGCACAGTACCGACAAAAGGAACAACCAGACAAATCGCCATCCCGATGAAGAAGATGCCCCATTTGGCTACATCAATGGCAAGGAAGCCAGGCAAACCGCCTACACCTACCGCGAATGCTCGTACATTGTTCATTGTCAGTAGCACGCCGCCGATCGCTGAACCAAGCATACCCATAAAGAGTGGATATTTAAAACGCACATTGACCCCGAATACCGCGGGCTCGGTTACACCGAGGAAGGCTGTAATCGACGTTGTTGCTGAAAGGCTTTTCATTTTTTGCGAGCGGATAACGAACATCATCGCAAGTGCAGCAGAACCTTGCGCGATATTGGACAGTGCCAGCATTGGCCACAGGAATGTACCGCCAGTCGAGTTGATCAATTGTAGATCAACCGCGAGGAAGGTATGGTGCATACCGGTAATCACGAGTGGAGCATACAGACCGCCATACAGCAGACCACCAAGCCATGGTACTGTGGAGAATACCCATACAACACCAGCAGTTAACCAATTACCAAGTGTAAATGTAACCGGCCCGATAATAACAAAGGCGAGGAATCCGGTAACAAGAAGCGCGATTGGAGCTACAAGCAATAGCTTGAGTGAATCGGGAACTTTGCGATTGAGCCATTTTTCGATGACGACAAGTACATAGGCGGCAACAAGCATCGGCAGAACTTGTCCCTGATAACCAACCGCATTCACATGGAAGCCAAATAAATTCCACGTTGGTACTGTACCTTCGTTGAACGCTTTGGCATAATCATAGGCGCTAAGTAGTGACGGATTGACGAGAATCAGACCCAGCACGACCCCGAGTAACGGGCTACCACCAAACCGAGTCGCTGCCGACCAGCCGACGAGTGCAGGCAAGAAGGTGAAGGCGGTGCTGGCAATCGTATTCACAATCGCTGCAAAGTCAGCCCACTGTGGATATACCTCTACAAGCGATTGACCTTTAAAGAAAATGTCTGAACCCGTCAGCAGGTTATTAATACCGAGCAGTAGACCCGCAGTAACGAGTGCTGGCAACAGAGGGATAAAGATATCGGACAGTGTTTTGATGAATTGCTGAATCGGACTTTTATGCTTAATTGCCGCTGCCTTCACATCTTCTTTACTGGCACGCTGACCACCCGTAATCGCTATCAATTCCTCATATGCCTTATCTACAATCCCTGGTCCAATAATGACCTGAAATTGTCCCTGCGTGGAAAAATAACCTTTAGCTAGCTCATTATCATCCAGAGCTTGCTTATTTACTTTACTTTCATCCACAAGGGAGAAGCGAAGCCGGGTCACACAGTGTGTAGCGACTTCAATATTTTCTTTGCCACCAATGGCTTCGATAATTTTTTCGACATCTTCTCTTTTTACCGACATGTGTTCAGCTCCATTCTTTGTCGCAAAATACCGGGGGATTTATCCCCGGATCAACCACATATAAGATGCATAAGGTTCAAGCCATAGCGTGTCGTCCCAGATTGGTGTAGACTCCGTATTTTTTACAAGTAACTCTATAGTGGCAGCATCCATTTTCTGTAAATGAACGGGTAAAGCAAATGAGGTAGGTTGGTCGGTAAAGTTGGATACGACGACCAGTGTGTCGTGCTCATTCTGACGGGCATAGGCATAAACTTGAGGATGCTGCTTATCCAGACGACTATAGCTTCCATCCGTCAGTACATCTTCTGTTTTGCGAAGTGCAATCAATCGCTTGTAATGGCTAAGGATCGAATTCGGATCTTGCTGCTGTAGACTGACATTGATCTCAGGATAACGCTCATCTAGCTTGATCCATGGTGTTCCCTCTGTAAAGCCCGCGTTAGCTCCATAATCCCATTGCATCGGTGTCCGAGCATTATCCCGCGAGCGACGAGCAATAATTGCAAATGCTTCTTCCGGCGTTTTACCCATCTCGATCATGATGCGGTACATGTTTTTGGATTCCACATCACGAAATTCGGAGATGTCATACCAATTCGGATTCGGCATTCCAATTTCCTCACCCTGGAAAATGTACGGTGTACCCTGTAGACCATGTAGTGTCGTCGCCAGCATTTTGGCACTCTCCACGCGATAACGTCCATCATCAGCAAATCGGGATAATGCGCGAGGCTGATCATGATTGTTCCAGAACAATGCATTCCAACCTCCGCCTATGTACATGCCAGATTGCCATTGTGATAACAGCGTCTTTAACCCTTCAAAATCGTAAGGCATCAATTCCCATTTCTGTCCCTTAGGATAGTCGACCTTGAGATGATGAAAGTTAAACGTCATGGAGAATTCGCGTTCCTCTGGGTTGGAATATCGAATACAGTGCTCAAGCGTTGTCGAAGACATCTCACCAACCGTCACCAGCTGGTATGGACCAAATACCTTTTCATACAATTCCTTAATGTATTCATGTACTCTTGGACCATCCGTGTAAAATCGTCGACCATCGCTAATGATGAGATCATCACTTTCGTCATCAAGAAAGCGTTGATCCTTCGAGATCAGATTGATCACATCAAGGCGAAAACCATCCACGCCTTTATCCGTCCAGAAGCGCATCAGATCAGCAGCTTCCTGACGAACCTGCTCATTTTCCCAGTTCAGATCAGCCTGGGTTGGATCGAACAGAGCTAAGTAATACTGTCCGGTATGCTCATCATACTGCCAGGCTGAGCCACCAAATTTGGATTGCCAGTTGTTGGGGACGCCACCACCAGGTGCCGGATCACGCCAGATATAATAATCGCGATATGGATTATTTCTGGATTGCCGTGATTGCTTGAACCAGACATGCTCTGTTGACGAATGATTAACCACAATATCTAGCATCAGACGCATCTTTCGCTGACGAATACCTTTCAGAAGGTCGTCAAAGTCCTCCATCGTGCCGTACATCGGATCAATCGAACAATAATCAGCAACATCGTAACCGTTATCATTTTGAGGCGAAACATAGACCGGTTGTAGCCAAATAATGTCGATCCCCAGATCTTGCAAATAATCTAGCTTTTCGGTCACTCCCCGAATATCTCCAATTCCGTTACCTGTTGTGTCCTTGAAACTGCGCGGATAAACCTGATATACCGTCGATCTGCGCCACCACTCCATCATATTCATGCGTATGATTCCTCCTGTAAATGCTTCAAAGCTGTGCCAAATAAACTGCGCTGAATTATCTATATATGTAGGAGTCAGCGTAGTTGGAATTGTAGTCAAACCTGTATATACAAGATGACTCGCCTCGTTGATTCTATACCTGTATATACAAGTTGTCAATTATGAGATAAAAATTTATTTTAGAGGACTTGATTTTGAACGGTACAAATTGTAGGCAAAGAAATTGTATTCGCTTTTCTTATACAACACGTTAGAACATACAAAAAAGCCCGATTCCATCATGTTGGGAATCAGGCTTTTTTATATTATTTGTATCGTACTAAGTACATCGTATAGCGGCTACTATAACAGAGCCTTAGTGTTAAGACTCTGAATATTGACTACACGGATTCAAGCGGTTTGCCTGGCGAATCCGGCATATACTTCATGCCCCAATTTTGCAATTGTAGCAAAATAGAAGTCAGGCTGTGCCCTTTTTCAGTAAGTGAATATTCCACTTTGGGTGGCACTTCAGCGTATACCCTGCGCTGAATTAGACCATCTGCTTCAAGCTCACGTAGCTGCCTGGTAAGCGTACGATGTGTAACCGAGCCTAGTGAACGCTGAAGCTCATTAAATCGTACCGTTTCGTTACGTAACAAATGATAGACGATAAGAATTTTCCATTTTCCGCCGATCATATTTACAGCCAATTCTACAGGGCAAACGTGGCATGCCTCAGGGGGCAACAATTCCATAGGATCACTCCTTCGTATCCTAAAGGATACTGAATATCATTATAGTGCGTACTTACGTAAAGTTCAGTAGTTTCTTATGATAAGTATAACATTTGGTAGTGGTGTTTACCGGATGAACTTTCAATAAAGGGGTAGAAATGACAATGGAACATATTTTAGTATATGGAGCATCAGGTGTACAGGGCGGTGCAGTTGCTCGCTTATTAATCAAGCAAGGGTTCACGGTTCGTACCATTACACGTAGTGAGGATCATGTCGTATCGTTGCGTGAGCAAGGCATTGATGCTCGCATTGGTGATATGAATGATCTGAATTCGCTTTTAGCAGTTAATGAAGGAGTGGATCAGGTGTTTTTGAATTTGCCGATCGAATTTAACTCCTCTGCTATCGAATCGTACACTCTTAATGCAGTAGAAGCTGCAAAAAGAGCAGCAGTAAAGAGGATTGTAATCAATACAAATGGTTTTTTGCCTGAACAACCGACAAGTACAGAAAGCCTTGAAATAAAGCGTAACATGATTGAACTTGTAAAGAAAAGTGGAATTCCATGGATTGTAGTTAGACCGACATTATATATGGAGAATTTATTGATTCCGGGGGTAGTGGGTGACCATATGCTCGCCTATCCAATTCCGGCAGATAAACCGATCCCATGGATTAATGCTGAGGATGCCGCTCAATTCCATGTGTATGCCTTGTCTCACCCTGAGCTTACTGAACGCACCATTTATGCGAACGGAGCCGTAGCACTCACAGGTAATCAACTTGCAGCTCAATTTACAGAAGCATTAGGAAGAGATATTCAATTTCATTTGCTCGGCTATGATCAATTTGAAGCAGGCTTATCAGCAGTTATGGGGGCAGAGCAGGCTGCTGGTGTAGCAGGATTTTATCGTTGGATTGGCGATAGTATAGAGGAGTTATTAACACGCAATGAAGCAGATCGCATGATTCAATCCGAATTGAAGCTAACAACGATACAAGAGTGGATTCAGCATGAGAATGTTCGACCTGCTTTCATGGGTTCAACCAACGTCAATAGCAACTGAACGACAGATACAGATTTAGAATAACGCATGTATGTATTTCTCATACAGTATATGATTATATTTTTATTTCCAAATAAAGAGACTATGCCATTTTCAGGCATAGTCTCTTGTTCTATATACATATATGGACGAGCAACGTTCATCTGAAAAAGTGAAAGTATGAAGTAAACCAGCTTCAAGTTCTCCGTTAAAGTAACGTATTCACTAATTCTTATACACATCTTAAGAATTTCTTTAGATTTGTAGCCACTGAATATTTATTTTTGTTGCTTATGATAATGAAGCAGAAGCAAGTGATGCTTCATTTTGAACAGAACGGAGGTTGACGATGATCAATACGATCATTATTCAGCTAGTTGAACATTATGGCTACATGGCATTTTTTCTCGCATTTACATTAGGTCCTTTTGGTGTTCCTGTACCTAACGAAGTGACTATTCTGACAGGTGCTGTTCTTAGTAGCACAGGTATGTTGAACCCGTATTGGACATATGCTTGTATGCTGCTGGGTCTGCTCACAGCGATCACTATTTCATATACAGCAGGTAAATTATTCGGTCAACGTCTTCAAGATCGGTTACAGCAAAAGTCCTACATGCTTAAAGCGGAAAAGCTATTCAAGCGTCTTGGCAATAAGGCAGTATGTATCGGCTTTTTCGTTCCAGTTGTTCGCTATGTGATTCCTTTATTTGCTGGTTTTCATGGGATGACTTACCGAATGTTTGCCGTACTTGCTTATAGCAGTGCGCTGGTCTGGACAGGAATTTTTTTCATTATCGGTCATTATTTTGGTGGCTTTCTATTTTAAATTTGTATCACAATGGAGGATAAGGGTATGAGTATCAAAGAAGGCTTTCTATTTTTACATCGTTTTTTTGGTGATCCAAAAAGAGTGGGTAGTGTAATGCCAAGCTCACATTTTTTAGCTAATCAGATGGTCAAACCGATTGAATGGGATAAGGTTCAGGCCATTGCTGAGCTAGGTTCAGGAACGGGAGCAATCACACGCTCGATTCAAGCGCATGCTGGAGAAAAGGTCGATGTGATATTATTTGAAATGGACAAGCAAATGAGAGAATATATAAGGAAACAATATCCACAATTTCCCTGCTACGCGAATGCACGTCATTTGAATGAAAAAATGAGCGAACAAGGGATCGCTGAGCTGGATGCTGTGGTGAGTGGACTTCCGTTCTTCAATTTTAGCGTAGAGACACGTCAAGCTTTAATCAACCAGGTGGTACAGGCGCTTAAGCCAGATGGTTTGTTCATTACTTATCAGTATTCGCTTCAAATGAAAAAGATGCTTGCCGATACATTTGTTATCGAAGATATTCAGTTTGTACCTTTTAATGTACCACCTGCATTTGTATATATTTGCCGTAAGAAGATGGAGCACAAATAGAAAAGTGGTGCAGCAAATTTTAGCTGTACGTCTGATATCCATTGATATACATGGATGGGGTTGAGCGGGTATCCTCATTTGCTCCAGTTATTTAAGTGTATATTTTATCAACCTACAGAAAGAGTGAACACAAACGATGCCTACAATCCTTGTTGTTGATGATGATTCTGAGATTCGGGATGTTATTCATATTTACTTACGTAATGAAGGCTACACCGTGATTGAAGCAGAGGATGGAATGGAAGCGGTGGAGAAAACGACAAGCACAGCCTTTGATCTGATTATCCTCGATGTGATGATGCCTCGCATGGACGGAATTCGTGCCTGTATGAAAATCAGAGAAATCTCCGATGTACCGATCATTATGCTATCTGCCAAGGAAGAAGATATTGATAAAATCACTGGCTTAACAACAGGCGCCGATGATTATATTGGTAAGCCCTTTAATCCGCTAGAATTGCTCGCACGGGTGAAGGCGCAGCTACGCAGACAATCGCTATTAAGCAAGGATGTGTCTTCGTCGTCTACTGTTATTGAAGTGAGAGAGCTCGTTGTTGATATTCAAAAGCATATCGTTACGATTCAACAAGCACCTGTATCGCTTACACCGCGTGAATTTTCAATTTTAGAGCTGCTTGCCAGTCACCCGGGGCAGGTATTCAGCCCGGCGCAAATATACGAGCGAGTATGGAATGAAACGGCAGGCTATTCGGACAATACAGTAATGGTGCATATTCGTAATTTACGTGAAAAGATCGAGCGTTCTCCGAAGGAACCTCAATATATTAAAACGGTCTGGGGTGTTGGTTATAAAGTGGAATAAGCTACGCTTGCCTGTAAAGTTCCGGCGAAGTATTCGGCTCAAACTGTTATTTAGCTGTGTCATCAGCTTCATAATCACATACGCGATCGTGTTTATGGCTTTTTACGCTACTTACTTATTAAGCAGAGTCATTCCGCAATTAAAAGACATTCCAGCCTTTTATGGTTTGCTCTTTATTGTTCTATTTATGTATGTTTTTGTAGTTACTTTTTATATTCTGACCCGCAAGATGGTAAATGATCTGATTGATATGGAAAAAGGATTGGCAACGATCGCTGAGGGGGATATGGCGCATCGAATTGTAACGGAGCGTGAGGATGAGCTGGGACGAGTCATTCATAGTATAAATAAGATGGCAGAGCAGCTGGAACAAAAGATTACACAGGAACGAGAGATCGAGAATAGCAAAATGGAGCTGATTACTGGAATCTCGCATGATTTGCGTACGCCGCTGACGAGTATTATCGGCTATATTGAGTTATTACAGACCCGTTCATTTCGTAATGAAAAGGAATATGAGCGCTTTGTGGAAAATGCCCATAATAAAGCTATACACCTGAAGAAAATGCTCGATGATCTGTTTGAGTACACTCGGCTTACCTGGAAAGAAACTCGGCTGCATCTGGAGCTAGTTGATATCGTACAGATGGTCAATCAGCTGTATTATGAGTTTGAGCCAATCGCAAAAGAGCTAGGTATTACCGTTGCCAAAAGTATGGAGCCAACACCAATCCTTATCAAGATAGATAGCGAAAAGATCGCACGTGCAATAGATAATCTGCTCAGCAATGCACTACGCTATTCGCTCACGCCAAGCACCATCGACATTAAGGTCAAACCAACCGCGCAACAGGTTCTGATCGAGATTTCTAATGAAGGCATTCCGCTCACCCTGGAACAAGAAAACAGATTATTTGAACGATTTTATAAAGTCGATCAATCCAGACAGGGTCGTGGCACATCCGGTACAGGACTCGGACTGTCTATTGCTAAAAGCATTGTAGAACTGCATGGAGGCTTACTTCATTTTAATCATTCCGGCAAAATATTCACCTTTACTATTGAGCTACCATTATCAAGTATGGATATAAGGGTATAATGAAGCATAGAGGGATAAGAAGTAGCACGAGATATTCCAGGCAGCGCATCATAAGGAAGGAGTGATTAACACCAATGTTTTCCAGTGGAAATCTATCCTCGCAGACGACGTTAAAAGTAATGACCTTTAATTTACGTACGTATACAGCATATGATAAAGGCAATGAATGGACGCAGCGTGCACCCTGGGTGGCACAGACGATTCTGGATCATGCACCTGCGATTATTGGCGTGCAAGAGGCATACGAGCTAATGCTGAATGATCTGAACCCACGACTTCCCCACTATGATCGGATCGGTCAAGGACGCCGCGGTAGCAATGAAGATGAGCATTGCGCGATCTTTTATCATCAGCAAGAGCTTGAACTATTAGAGCAGGGACAATTTTGGTTATCTGAAACGCCTACTGTGGAAGGCTCTCTCGGTTGGGATAGTGATTTTCCAAGAATTTGTACATGGGGGCGATTCCGTCATCGGCATACGAATCAAATCATTCGAGTCTATAATGTACATTTCGATCATATTGGACAACAGGCAAGGCTGGAAGGCGCGAAGCTCGTCGTTACAGTGATGAAACAGCATGCAGCTGCCGAACGGGATAGTCTCGGTATACTGATGGGAGATATGAATGGTACGCCATCCGAGCCACCGTTACAATATTTACGTGGACAATTGCCGAATATCGAGGAGCTTCCTGAATTGCAAAATGTGTACGATCATCTGCAAGACGAGTATGGACGAACCTTTCACGACTTTGCTGGCGGGGTAGACGGAGAACCGATAGATTATATTTTCACAGAACCGGGATGGATGGTACGTTACGCTTCTATTGAACGACGTGACTTTGACGGAAAATATCCATCCGATCATTATCCGGTTATCGCCGAATTGCTGCTTCCTTCTACGACTAATAAGTAAGTTCATCATATCGAATATAGAGCATGGTATGATAATCCGTATTAACGTGCACCTATACTATTGAAGAATAGACACGTAGTAATAACAAGGGAGGGAAATGAAATGTCTGACAAAGCAGATCGTCTGAAGCGAGCGCCAGTACCGAAGCCAGTCGAGTTGGATAACGATCGTCAGCATCGCTTACCACCTGGACAGACATTAACAGAAAGCTTTCCAATTTTACATTATGGCGATGTGCCCGAGTATGATCTATCCACCTGGAATTTACGCATCTTCGGTGAAGTCGAGGAGGAGCGTTTGTTTACGATGGAGCAGTTGCAGTCCTTGCCTGTAACGAATACAGTTAGCGATATTCACTGCGTGACCCGCTGGTCGAAGTTCGATACGTCCTGGGAAGGTGTACGTTTTGCGGATCTATTGAAGCAAATCAAAATAAAGCCTGAGGCGAAGTATGTGATGCTACATGCTGATCCTGATTATGAAACGAATCTGCCGTTGGAGGCGCTACTATCCGATGATGTGCTGCTTGCCTGGAATTACGACGGTAAACCGCTCACTGCAAAACATGGCTGGCCGCTGCGCATGGTAGTGCCGCAACTCTATTTCTGGAAAAGTGCCAAGTGGCTCCGTGGGATTGAATTTATGAAAACGGATCGGCGCGGATTCTGGGAGGATCATGGATTCCACAATGTAGCGGATCCCTTTCAAGAGCAGCGCTTCTCGTCAGATGAATATGAGATGCCTGAGGATGAGTGGAAGTATTGCGAAGCGGATTAAAGCTCGTTTTCTAGCGATAATATTACACAGATTACCTTCAAAAACAGTGTATTGCTGCTGCATTTAAATTTCTATTTTTGCATATTATTGTATTTTTTGTAACCAATGGATCATCTTGCGCGTATAGGACAGGAACAATACATTTTTCTAAATGATCTCTCTTTGATAAGGAGGCTGGAATCATGGAAATATTATTATTGATCCTATTTATGGCAGCGATTATCGGTCCGCAGATATGGTATCATATCGCAATAGGTAAACGAATTAGCGAAGAAGAACGCAAAGCTGGTCGTGATCTGAGTGAAGAGATTAATCCCTTTACAGGTGCAAAATAAATGTACACATAACAAATAGGCCTGCGATGCGGTAGCGATCTCATAAGAGAATCTAGCTATCGTACGCGGGCCTATTTAATATTACATGAAAAAAGTTTGCGGATTACAGAGCTTCAACCGCTTTTGCGATTTTCGCATCTAGCATTCCTTTTTCAGTGCTGCCTTTATTCAAAGCAGGTTCAAACCAGTAAATAACGAGCACATTGCCTTTGGTATATTCAGTCTTGCGGAAAGGCACGCCGTTAACCTGTTTTTCCAAATCCTTCAATCCAGCTTGCAGATCTTCTTTGGATTTAAATACATAGATGGATACAGGCTCTGCTTCTTTTGGATCTTTACCTGTTACATAGCGATCCGGTTTTACATTATTTAGCGTCCAGCCTTCTTCTGGTTTAGAAGTGAGCGTGATTCCTTGTTTTTCAATCGCCGCTGCAACCTGCTTAGTTGTCAGATCGCTCGTTTTGGTGGAACCATTATCTTTATCTGTAGATGCTGCACTGTCCGTGCCGCCCTTAGACTCCGAGGATGTACTAGATTCCGTTGTCGCTTCATTGCTGCTTGTCGAAGAGTTGTCAGACGCAGTCATGTCAGAAGCTTCATTGCTTTGCTCCGTTGTAGTGGGTGTAGTCTCAGAGCTTGGTGCTGCTGTATTGCTGTTGTTCGAGCAGCCTGTTGCCGCCACTACAGTCAGCGCGAGCAGTAGTGTGGTGATTTTCAATTTCGTCATGATTGACCTCCTGTGCATAGCTTATGTCTAGAATGAAATCAGTCTGGATATTTTGCTGTGCAAAAATCCTTTTCTCATTTCACCTTGCGTTTGTAATGCCAAACGCTATAAATGAAAGCAAGCCTTGATTTGGCTTACATCATCATAACATACATAAACGGCAGAGCAAATTTTGACACAAAGCTTATGATGATATGCTTTACACTAGGATAGCTGAATGACGTTGAACGCAGCCTATTAACTTCAACTCCTCACTAGATCTAAACGCTATTCAACGCATCCATACTAAAATAACAAGCACCCCAGGACGTGATGCTACCTGAGGCGCTTGTTAATAACCGATCTATAGAAAGTAATAGTTCCACGTAGTAAACATAGTTACAACGAGAAGATAAATGCTTGAATTACAGTACGTTCAATTCAACAGCGATATTTCCACGTGTTGCACGGGAGTAAGGACATACGTCATGAGCTGCTTTAACAAGCTGTTCAGCAACTTCACGCTCGACACCTTTAACCAGCACATCAAGTGTTACCGCCAGTGCAAATCCACCATCTTCTGCTTTACCAAAGCTTACTGTGCCCGTAACTTCAGTTCCTTCATGCTTGATTTTTTGCATACGAGCAACCATATTCAGTGCACTATCAAAACAAGCAGAGTAACCAGCAGCGAACAATTGCTCTGGGTTGGTACCCGCACCGCCGGCGCCGCCCATTTCCTTAGGTGTAGCTATATCAAGACGAAGTTCAGGGCTAGACGACTCGACATAACCACTGCGACCTCCGACAGCTTTAACCGATGTTTCGTACATTTTTTGTTGGATATTCAGCATAACAAAAACCACCTTTGTCTAATTTAATTTTACAAAATATAATTTATCACAATTAATATAAAAAGTAAAATGATTATTATTATATTAATGTCAAACAATTGAATGTGTGTTACAATATGCATTAAGCATCATGTATTCTCAACCGTTCATGTATAAAATAACGGAACTTCTGCGGTAGCCATTTGGTTGGTTATACTGTGGAAGGAAATAGAGACCTTGCGTGTGCTTCTCCCTGAGGTGATCTGCTGACATCAGGTAAAGAAGGCATGCTCCAATACTGCATGATGTTCTCGTACTAATCTGGATATATAATGTGATAGCCAGATGTTTGATTGATATTTAAGTAAGATTTTCAATACAGGTTACACCCACAAATTTCTAGTTAAAGCAGGTGATTATATTATGGATACTTCTCAAGAATATCCTCATCCGCAATTGAAGCTGGAAAATCAGCTTTGTTTTGCGATCTATGCATCTTCGCGTGAAATGACCAAAATGTATCAGCCGTTGCTGGAGCATCTTGGGCTCACATATTCGCAGTATCTGGTTATGCTGGTGCTTTGGGAGCATCAGGAATGCACGGTAAAAGAACTGGGCAATGCCCTGTATCTTGATTCCGGTACACTGACTCCACTTTTGAAGCGGTTGGAAGCAGCAGGCTTAATTATTCGTAAGCGTTCAACAGAAGATGAGCGTAAAGTTCATATTACGTTGACAGAAGAAGGCTGGAGTCTTCAGGAAAAGGCAGTTGATATTCCAGAAGATCTGCGCCGCAAAACGTGTATGGATCTGAATAAGCTAGACGAATTATTGCTCGAATTCCGCCATTTACTGAAGACAGTACATGAAGTGAATGTGAATAGTACAGGCAAATAAACGCTGTAATTTTGGAACAATCATAGCTGAATATCGAGCCCCTGCGCAGGGTTATATACCGAAGTCCCCTTTGATGTTTAACGTCAAAGGGGATTTATTTTTTTACTTTGTTAACGTATACATGGTATATTAGCTGTAGGCCTACTGCCCTGTAGGTGCACCTGGGTCTAAGAAATTAAAGCATGATGAACCGCCGAATCTGGGGTTATCGTCATGCTGTTTAATTTTGGCTAAGGCGTGGATTAAAATGGTAAAATTTTTAAGGAAAGCGTTTTAAAAACGTGGTACAATAGCAAAGGTTGTTGATTTGCCGGGAAATTTTGCCGGAATGCATTCATGCCGATAGGAGGATTTACCAGATGAATATCCATGAATATCAGGGAAAACAAGTGCTTAAGCAGTATGGAGTGGCAGTACCCGAAGGTAAAGTTGCTTTTACGGTGGAAGAAGCTGTAGCAGCGGCTGAATCGCTCGGAAGCCCGGTTTGTGTCGTTAAGGCACAGATTCATGCCGGCGGCCGCGGTAAAGCAGGCGGCGTCAAAGTAGCGAAGAGCGTAGAAGAAGTACGCACGTATGCACAGGAACTGCTCGGCAAGGTGCTTGTAACGCATCAAACCGGCCCTGAAGGCAAAGAAATCAAGCGTCTGCTCATCGAACAGGGCTGTGATATTCAAAAAGAATATTACATAGGCGTAGTTATCGACCGCGATACAGGACGTGTCGTGATGATGGCTTCGGAAGAAGGCGGTACTGAGATCGAAGAAGTAGCAGAAAAAACGCCGGAAAAAATCTTCCGCGAAGCTATTGATCCAGCGATCGGTTTGCAGCCATTCCAGGCACGCAAACTGGCTTATGCCATCAATATCCCAACCAAGCTGGTAAACAAAGCAGCTCAATTCATGATTTCCCTGTATACAGCATTTGTAGACAAGGACTGCTCGATTGCAGAAATCAACCCACTCGTTGTAACAGGCGATGGTCAGGTTCTGGCACTTGATGCGAAGCTGAACTTTGATTCCAATGCATTGTATCGCCACCCGGAAATTCTGGAACTGCGCGACCTTGCAGAAGAAAACGAAAAAGAAATCGAAGCTTCCAAGTTCGACCTTAGCTACATCGCACTCGATGGCAACATCGGTTGTATGGTTAACGGCGCAGGTCTGGCAATGGCAACGATGGATATTATTAAATATTACGGCGGCGAACCGGCCAACTTCCTTGATGTAGGGGGCGGTGCGACAACAGAGAAAGTTACCGAAGCATTCAAAATCATTCTGTCTGATGAGAATGTAAAAGGAATCTTCATCAATATATTCGGCGGCATCATGCGCTGTGATGTTATCGCAAACGGTGTTGTAGAAGCGGCGAAACAGGTAGGGCTCAGCCGTCCACTTGTTGTGCGTCTGGAAGGTACCAACGTGGATCTGGGCAAACAGATTCTGGCTGAATCTGGCTTGAATATTGTAGCTGCTGATTCCATGGCTGATGGTGCACAAAAGATCGTTGCACTCGTATAACATCCGAACCCAATTTAAGTGATAGGAGCTGTGACTGGACAATGAGTATTCTGGTAGATAAGCATACAAAAGTTATCACTCAGGGCATTACCGGTGCTACGGGGCTGTTCCACACCAAGGGCGCGCTTGATTACGGCACCCAGATGGTAGGCGGCGTAACACCAGGCAAAGGCGGTACTAACGTTGATATCACACTGGAGAATGGCGAGAATGTAAGCCTGCCAGTATTTAATACAGTTATCGAAGCGAAGGAGAAAACGGGTGCTACTGCGAGCGTAATCTATGTTCCGCCTGCATTTGCTGCCGATTCGATTCTCGAAGCTGTAGATGCTGAGCTGGATCTGGTTATCTGTATTACAGAAGGCATTCCGGTACTGGATATGGTTAAAGTATCCCGTTACATGGAAGGCAAAAAGACAGTACTGATCGGGCCTAACTGTCCAGGTGTTATCACACCAGGCGAATGCAAAATCGGTATTATGCCAGGTTACATTCACAAGCCAGGCTATGTAGGCGTTGTATCCCGTAGTGGTACACTCACTTATGAAGCGGTTCACCAGTTGTCCACACGTGGTATTGGTCAATCGTCTGCTGTAGGTATCGGTGGAGACCCTGTAAAAGGCTCGGAGTTCATTGATATTCTGAAAATGTTCAACGAAGATCCGAACACACGCGCAGTGATCATGATCGGTGAAATCGGTGGTACAGCTGAGGAAGAAGCAGCAGAATGGATCAAAGCGAATATGACCAAGCCGGTTGTCGGCTTTATCGGTGGTGCAACAGCGCCTCCAGGCAAACGTATGGGTCATGCGGGTGCAATTATTTCGGGTGGTAAAGGTACAGCAGCAGAGAAGATCGCGAAGCTTGAATCCTGCGGTATCAAAGTTGCACCAACACCTTCCGAAATGGGCTCTACACTTGTTGAAGTTCTGGAAGAAAAAGGCCTGCTTAGCGAATGCACAACACACTAATCGTGTGAAATGCATCTGTAATCAGAAACGGTTGCATAAATATGCAAAAAGTCTATTCCGAATAGGGATAGACTTTTTGTGCGCTAATCATCTATAATACAGCTAACAGAATATGCGGAATTCATGCAAGGTAAGCAACCTTTGTCGCCATAGGGCACATCGGTTGCTTTTTTGCGTTTACAGACGAATGCAAGCATGAATACCGATTTTCTAAAGTAAACGCTTGCAATATAAATAGACTTACGATTAAATGGAGTAGGTGATCTCATCTAGCTCCTATAATGGAGGAATTGATTTATGCTGGATGAACGATCGGTATTAATAGCACTACATGAAGCACCTGGTATTGGCTGGAAAAGGATCTATCACATATTACAACAGCATGTAGATCTGCGCGAACTGCCGGCTTGGAATGCCGGACGCTGGCGTAGCTTGGGCATGCCCGAAAAAGTGGCACAGACACTTCCCCATGAATTAAGCGAACCGATGATCCAAGACAAGCTATCACGTTATGCATATCATGGCGTTGATCTGATTACCATAATGGACGATACATATCCCTTATTAATGAAGGAAACGGCTAAGCCACCCTGGGTGTTGTACCTGCGTGGACGAATAGAATTGCTGCAGTCGATGTGTATGGGGATGGTAGGCACACGCGTACCTACAGCTTATGGACGACGTGTGGCAGAGCTACTAGCGCAAGGATTGACGGAACAGGGTATAACAGTAGTCAGCGGACTTGCGCGGGGCATTGATAGTGTGTGTCATGAAGCAGCACTACAGGCGAAAGGGAATACCATTGCTGTACTTGGAACTGGAATTGATGTGATTTATCCGCCGGAAAATCGTGCTTTGTATGAGCGTATTAGCGAGCAGGGATTAATCGTGTCGGAATATCCGCTTGGTATGGGTCCTTCGCCAGGAACGTTTCCACAGCGGAATCGAATTATTGCTGGGCTTTCTCATGGTTCGATTGTCGTTGAAGCCGATGAACGTAGTGGTTCACTCATTACCGCTGACTTTGCAATGGAGAGTAATCGTGACGTTTTTGCAGTTCCAGGTCCCATCACATCTCCGAAGAGCAAAGGAACATTATCGCTGCTCAAACAAGGAGCGATTATGGTGACTGATGTCATGGATATTATTCATGAATATGATTCAATATTACAAGATTTGTGTGATAAGAAATACGTCCAAAAGGAAGATAATGGAATAGAAAATGAGTCAAATCATACACCCAAAATGGACATCGCTAATATTTCTCATTTGACAGAACAGGAAAAAACGATATACCTTATATTGGAGCAGGGCGATGCAACCATTGACGAAATTCAAGCTCAATCGAATTTTGATTTTGGACTTTTGCATACTGTTCTGTTATCTTTAATCATAAAAAAACAGATCAGTCAGCGCTCTGGCGCCATATACACCTTAATATAATTCATATTATAGATAGAATAACGGAAAGGGGGACAAACCTGTGGCAGATTCACTCGTTATTGTAGAATCACCGGCAAAAGCGAAAACGATTGGCAAATATTTAGGTAGTAAGTTCATCGTCAAAGCATCTATGGGTCACGTCCGCGACTTGCCAAAAAGCCAGATTGGGGTTGATGTTGAAAATGATTTTGATCCCAAATACATTACCATCCGTGGTAAAGGTTCTGTTCTAAAAGAATTAAAAGATGCACGAAAAAAAGTTAAAAAAGTCTATCTCGCAGCCGATCCGGATCGCGAAGGCGAAGCGATTGCCTGGCATTTAGCTCATGCACTGGATGTGAATGAAGGTGAAGCCTGCCGCGTCGTATTTAATGAGATTACGAAGCAAGCTGTCAAAGATGCCTTCAAAACACCACGCCAGATTAATATGGATCTGGTTAATGCACAACAGGCACGCCGCATACTTGACCGTCTAGTTGGTTACAAAATTAGCCCACTATTATGGAAGAAAGTTAAAAAAGGCTTGTCTGCTGGTCGTGTACAATCGGTTGCTGTCAAAATCATTATCGACCGTGAAAATGAAATCTCCGAATTTACAGCTGAAGAATACTGGAGCATTACAGCTAAGCTCACGATTAACGACACTACATTCGAAGCCAAATTCAATCAATTGAATGGTGAGAAAAAAGAACTGCATAGCGAGCAGGATGTGAATGAAGTACTCGCTGCGATCGCTGATGCAGCATTTGAAGTGACCGAGATCAAAGAGCGCGAAAGAATGCGTCACCCGGCAGCTCCATTTACTACGTCCTCTCTGCAACAGGAGGCAGCGCGTAAATTGAACTTCCGTGCAGCCAAAACAATGTCTGTCGCGCAACAGTTATATGAAGGTATTGATCTTGGCAAGGAAGGCACAGTTGGTCTAATTACTTACATGCGTACTGACTCAACTCGTGTAGCAGCCTCCGCGCAAGAAGAGATTCGCGAATATATCACCGGCAAATACGGTAATGATTTTATTCCAGAAGAACCTCGTCAATATACGAAAAAGAACGCCAATGCACAGGATGCGCACGAAGCGATTCGTCCAACCTCTGCCGTTCGTGATCCGGAATCGGTCAAAGAATATATGAGCCGTGATCAGTTCCGCTTGTACAAGCTGGTATGGGAGCGTTTTGCTGCCAGTCAGATGGCTTCGGCCGTACTGGATACCATGTCGGTGGATATCGCTGCTGGTCCTGCATCATTCCGCGCAGTTGGTTCCAAAGTACGCTTCCAGGGCTTTATGAAAGTGTACGTCGAAGGCAATGATGATGGCAAAGAAGAAGGCGAGAAGTTTCTGCCACCACTTGCTAAAGGCGATAAGCCAACACCAGAGCAGATCGAGCCAAAGCAGCATTTCACGCAGCCACCGCCACGCTATACGGAGGCGCGTCTGGTGAAAACGCTTGAAGAACTTGGTATAGGTCGCCCAAGTACGTATGCACCAACACTGGAAACGATCCAGAAGCGTGGGTATGTAGCGATTGAGGAAAAGAAATTCATGCCAACCGAGCTGGGCGAGCTTGTTATTCAGCAAATGGAAGAATTCTTCCCTGAAATTCTGGATGTGGAATTCACCGCACATATGGAGCAAGACCTTGACCATGTGGGTGAAGGCGAAGAGAACTGGGTACAGGTACTGAGCGAGTTCTACGAATCGTTCGAGAAGCGCCTTGAAGTGGCTGAAGAAGAAATGAAAGAAATCGAGATCGAGGATGAAGTGTCCGATGAGATCTGTGATAAATGTGGACGTCATATGGTGTACAAGCTAGGACGCTTCGGCAAGTTCCTTGCTTGCTCCGGCTTCCCAGATTGTCGTAACACCAAACCGATCATCAAAGATATCGGGGTCAAATGTCCAACCTGTCATGAAGGTGATGTGGTTGAGCGTCGTAGTAAAAAGGGACGTATATTCTATGGCTGTAATCGTTATCCAGAGTGCGACTTTGTGTCATGGGACCGTCCATCGACCAAACCATGTCCGGTATGTCAGTCCATGATGGTGGAGAAGCGTAATAAGCAGGGTGTGAAGCTACAATGTACAAGTTGTGACCACACCGAGATGGTAGAAGAAGTGGATGAGAACGAAGCAGTAGAGCTGGATTAAGCTACGTAAATTGCATCTATTTCATTTCCACTATGGAAAGAAGATGTTGATCAGCATAGCATCTAGCGTTCATAGCCACATTAGAATTTTTATATGAATTCACGTATAATAAATACGTATATAACGATGCAGCATCATTGACTTGTATTCAGTATGTTCTGGATACAAGTCATGCTGTTTTTTACTTATTATCTATAGCAAGACATTCAGGGGGTTTTTCATCGTGTCAGAAATTCAAAAGGTAACCGTTATTGGCGCTGGACTTGCCGGTAGCGAAGCTGCGTGGCAGATTGCCAGTCAAGGCGTGCCTGTACAGTTATATGAAATGCGCCCGGTTGTGAAGACACCGGCACACCATACAAATCAATTTGCAGAATTGGTTTGTAGTAATTCACTGCGCTCCAATACGCTTGCGAATGCAGTTGGTGTAATGAAAGAAGAAATGCGGATGCTAGATTCGCTTGTGATTGGAGCAGCCGATCGTCATGCTGTGCCTGCTGGTGGTGCGCTTGCAGTAGACCGCGATGGATTCTCTGGTGAGATTACATCGACGCTGCATAACCATCCGCTCGTGACCGTATTAAATGAAGAAGTACAAGAGCTGCCGAAGGATGGTATTGTCGTTATTGCCACAGGCCCGCTCACTTCACCTGCATTGTCCAAACAGATTCAAGAGCTACTGGGCGAAGAGTATTTCTATTTTTATGATGCAGCAGCGCCAATCATCGAAAAAGATTCGATTGATATGAGCAAAGTATATCTCGCTTCTCGTTATGATAAAGGAGAGGCGGCATATCTGAACTGCCCGATGAATGAAGAAGAGTTCGATGCATTTTATGACGCATTGATCGGAGCAGAGACTGCTCAATTAAAAGAGTTCGAAAAAGAGATCTATTTCGAAGGCTGTATGCCAATCGAAATCATGATGAAGCGTGGGAAGCAGACTGCACTATTTGGTCCAATGAAGCCGGTCGGTCTGGTTAATCCACATACAGGCGAATTGCCATATGCTGTCGTACAACTGCGTCAGGATAATGCTGCAGGCACGCTGTACAATATGGTGGGCTTCCAAACGCATCTGAAATGGGGCGAACAACGCCGTGTACTTTCCATGATTCCAGGTCTGGAAAATGCAGAATTCGTACGTTTTGGTGTGATGCACCGGAATACATTTATTAATTCACCAAGATTGCTGGAACCGACGTATCAACTGAAAAAGAACCCAAATGTATTTTTCGCGGGTCAAATGACAGGTGTAGAAGGATATGTAGAGTCCGCTGCCTCAGGTATGATCGCCGGTATGAATGCTGCTCGCCTGGCTAAAGGGGAAGAACTGCTTGTACTGCCTCAAGCAAGTACGCTTGGTAGTATGGCTCACTATATTACCGAGGCGGATCCAGAGCATTTCCAACCGATGAATGCTAACTTTGGTCTATTGCCAAAACCAGAAAAGAAAATTCGTAACAAAAAAGAGAAGAACGAGATGCTCGCACAGCAAGCACTGACAAGCATTCGTACATTCTTTGATCTGCCTGAGCCAGAAGAAACAGTCGCAACTGCTGGGTCTGCCGAGTAAAGGGTAGCGATATCGGGTAACAGTATATCGTTATGTATTATATATAGCGTCTAGTAGAAAAGCGCTTCTCCAAGCGACCTATCATGCTATTCATTTATGAGGGACTTGAGTTTACGTCAAGCTCATAGATCGTTTACATAGCGAGATGCTGGTGGAGCGCTTTACCTGGATTTAATAATCTGGATGGAACCATTTGCTTTGTCATCCGTAATGCTGAGAGACGACGAACAGGAGGGAAAAACAGATGGATCTTTCATTTCATGCAACAACAATCTGTGCGGTACGCCATAATGGTAAAGCAGCGATCGCTGGTGACGGACAGGTAACCTTCGGGCAAAATGTCATTATGAAACAACATGCCAAAAAAATCCGTCGTCTGTATCGTGGTCAGGTGCTGGCTGGATTTGCCGGCTCGGTTGCTGATGCGATTACGCTGTTCGAAAAATTTGAAGCGAAGCTGGAAGAGCATCATGGTAATTTGCAGCGGGCTGCGGTAGAGCTTGCTAAGGAATGGCGTTCAGATCGTATTCTTCGTAAGCTTGAAGCATTGCTGATCGTTATGGATAAAACCGGCATGCTGCTTATTTCTGGTGGTGGCGAGATTATCGAGCCTGATGATGATGTGATCGCGATTGGTTCAGGAGGCAACTTTGCGCTGTCTGCTGCGCGTGCGCTCAAACGTCATGGTAAGGATCTCGACGCTCGTGATATTGTACAGTCATCGCTACAGATTGCAGCAGAGATTTGCGTGTACACAAACGATAATATTATTGTAGAAGAATTGTGAGCCTGACCGGTGAGGTCCGTACTCTACTTACGGGGGCGGAACTGCACCGGTTTTTGTTTCTGAATTTAGGATGGAGGGACATAGGATGAATAAAGATGCCCAGGCTTTAACGCCAAGACAGATCGTAGCAGAATTGGACAAATATATTGTTGGTCAAAAGAAAGCTAAAAAATCAGTGGCCGTGGCACTTCGTAATCGTTACCGTCGCAGTCTGCTTCAGGAAGATATTCAGGACGAGATCATTCCGAAAAATATTTTGATGATCGGGCCTACAGGGGTCGGTAAAACCGAAATTGCACGTCGCCTTGCTAAGCTTGTACACGCACCATTTGTAAAGGTGGAAGCGACCAAGTTTACAGAAGTCGGTTATGTTGGCCGTGATGTAGAGTCGATGGTTCGCGATCTGGTGGAAACAGCGATTCGTGTCGTCAAAGCCGAGCGCACAGAACAGGTGAAAGACAAAGCAGAAGAAGCAGCTAACGAAAAAATCGTTGAAATTTTGGTGCCATCTGGCTTCAAGGCGAAAAATCAGCGCAATCCATTTGAAATGTTATTTGGTGGAGCGAACAATAATAACACGACAGAGGAAAATACAACCAACTATCAGGAAGAACAGTCAATCAGCGAGAAGCGTAGACAGGTTCGATTTGAACTGTTGTCCGGTAAGCTGGAAGAAGACATTATTGAGGTCGAGGTTGAGGATACAACGCCAAATATGATGGATATGTTCATGGGCCAGGGGAATGATCAGATGGGCATGAACATGCAGGAGATGCTAGGCAATCTGATGCCAAAGCGTATGAAGAAGCGTAAACTACCTATCAAGGAAGCACGCAAGGTACTCACACAGCAAGAAGCGAACAAAATGATGGATATGGACGATGTGAATCAAGAATCACTACGCCGCGCAGAACAGAGCGGCATTATCTTTATCGACGAGATTGATAAAGTAGCTGGTTCTGGTCGTAGCTCATCTGGTCCTGACGTATCCCGTGAAGGCGTTCAGCGAGATATTTTACCGATCGTTGAAGGCTCTACGGTGATGACCAAGTATGGCCCGGTCAAAACGGATTATATTTTATTTATCGCAGCAGGAGCGTTCCATACCTCGAAGCCATCCGATTTGATCCCTGAGCTTCAAGGGCGTTTCCCGATTCGGGTAGAGCTGGAAAGCTTGACGATGGAAGACTTTGTTAACATTTTAAAAGAGCCACAAAATGCGCTCACGCATCAGTATGCATATCTGCTGCGGGCAGAAGGTATTGAATTGGAATTTTCGGATGAGTCGATTCGAGAGATCGCTAGCATTGCAGCAGCAGTCAATCAAAATACAGAGAATATCGGTGCGCGTCGTTTGCACACGATTATGGAGAAGCTACTAGAGGACATTTCATTTGAGGCACCTGAGCTCACACTGGATATCTTTGTTATTACTCCACAATATGTGCAGGAGAAGCTGAAGGATATTGCGCAGGATCGTGATTTGAGCCAGTATATCCTGTAAGAGTTAGGGATTTCCTAGTCTGAAGACGAGTAGGAATACGTGAAATGAATGGAATTTTAATTTTAGGAAAAAGGTGGGGTGCCTGTTTTTACAGTTCCCCGCCTTTTTCCTATGTTTTCGCAAGTACGAAAGATGTATGATGTATATAACAAATAACTCTACAAGCCAAGTAAAGCTTATCCGATATAAGTAGAGTGTATAAAATTTTAACCATAATAAAAAACGGATATAGATTTTTTAATAAAGTTGAGTTATGATAATGGCGTTTGCGCAAACACGCAAAAATAATAAACTCCGATCGTGGCGATTCACCTGCTGTTTGAAAAAGTCGATAATTTGGAATAAATTAGTAAAAAAATCAACTGCTTCAAATAAAATTTGCCACTAATAAGTAATCCGAACTAGGATTTAGGACGTAAAACAATATAATGATATGACGAAAATGACGGATTTGCATGAATTTGCGTCAAAGTAACTCTCTAAACTCCTTACTTATTTCCATTTTTTCCATCCTCTAAATTACTCATAAATGTAAAATTAAAGAAACTTAACTAAATTATTCATTACATTAATTCCAATAAATGTAATATTATTTATATAAATTGGTAAATTCTTCTTGAAAGAAGACAAAAAATGATTTTTTTTGTCAAAAGATAGTCCTTTCTTCTCATTGTCTTACGACCAAATCTCTAGGAAACTTATGGTATCACTTTTTAGGAAATACGACGCAGGACGAGCGGAATCAACAAAATTCTGCAACGATTGTCGAATGATTGGATGAAAAGAAAAAAATGGAACTTACATTCCATTACTTAAAATACATTTCTTGAAAGGAGTGGCGTAAGTGAATTTGCTTAATGATGCGGGGTTTCGTCGATTGGAAGGTGCAGTAAGCGCAGCTAATCTGAGACAAGATGTCATTACAAACAATATCGCCAATGCTGACACACCTTATTTTAAACGTTCTGAAGTCTCATTCGAGAACGTACTTCAGTCCCAAATGGATGATAGCGAAAGCTCATTCCGTGGAATTACCACTAACCCGCGTCATTTTCAAATTGGAAGTGCGCCAGGTAGCGTACCACAGCCTACCGTTATTACAGACAAAGGTACTGTGATGAATAATAACCTCAACAACGTTGACATTGATGTGGAAATGTCGAATATAGCTGAAAACCAAATACGTTATAATGCGCTCATCGAACAAATGAATCACCAAATCAAAATGATGCGTACCGCGATTCAAGGCGGAGGGGGAGCATAATCCATGAGAATCAGTAATAGCTTTGATATCAGTGCCTCTGCACTTACTGCACAACGTCTGCGTATGGACGTCGTTTCCTCCAATATTGCGAATGCCGAAACAACCAGAGCAAGCATTCAAAATGGTGAAGCTGTCCCTTACCGTCGCAAAGAAGTTATCCTTTCAACCAACAAGCCTTCATTTGCAGACTCATTGGACAATGCAATGAATGGTACAAATAATTCCGGCCTGAACGGCGTCAAGGCTGTAGGCATTCAGGATGATCAAGAACCATTCAAACTGGTATACAACCCAACTCATCCTGATGCTGACAAAGACGGCTATGTAAAAATGCCAAACGTCGATACTTTAAAAGAAATGGTGGACATGATATCGGCTTCGCGTTCATATGAAGCTAACGTAACTGCACTTAACGCCACAAAGTCAATGCTGATGAAAGCAATGCAAATTGGCAAATAATGAATAGAAAATTGGTAGGAGGGGTAATTAATGATTGAAAATACAATGTTTAACAGTGGTGCGATTTCTTCGCCACTTCAAATGACAAACTCGCTTTCCCCAAGCAAAGCGACGCCAGGAGAAGCAATCGACCAGTTCGGTTCTTACTTGGCTGATGCATTGGAGCAAGTGAATGCACAAGAGCAAGGCGTACACAAGCTAAATGACCAGTTTATCATCGGTAAAGCTGATATTGACCAGGTAATGGTTGCAGGCGAGAAGTCGATGCTGAGTCTGCAATTGACGGCCCAGATTCGGAATAAAGCAATTGAAGCGTATCAGGAGATTATGAGAACACAAATGTAAGTGAACTGAGATGATGTTTCATAGCAAAGTTTCGAGTGGGGTGGCATTGTGAATGAAAGAATTCTCCAGTACAGAGACAAACTCGTACAATACTGGAAAAATTTTAATAAAAATCAAAAAATTCTGCTGATTTCAACACTTGCATTTATCATTATTGCAATCGTAGTGTTGACCATCCAGTTCACCAAAACAGAATATGAGGTTGCATTCCAAAACTTGGATGCGACAGATTCTGCGGCGGTCATGCAATACTTAGATGGACAAGGTATCTCTTACCAGTTAAGCCAGGACGGAACGACCATTTCGGTTCCTTCTGAAAGTGCGGCTAAAGCTAAAGTTGCTGTCGGCTCTCAAGGACTTATCCAAAATGGTTCGATTGGTTTCAGCGAATTTAACACCAGTTCATCTGCAATCGGGATGACAGATAATGAATTTAACATCAAGTATAGAAATGCTTTGAACGGTGAAGTTTCGCAATTGCTTCGCAATATGAATGGTGTACAAAATGCTAAAGTACTGGTTAACCTGCCGCAAGAAAGCTTGTTTGCAACAGATCAGAACCAGGATACAGCAAGTGCTTCCATCGTTATGCAATTCAAACCAGGTTACCGTGCTTCGCAAGAAGCGATCGACGGATACTTCAATCTCGTTCATACTGCAGTACCTCGTCTTCCTATTGATAACATCACGATCACGGACGGAACAGATGGAAGCGAGCTTGTAGCTACAGTAAAAGGCGGCGGTTCAGGTAATCTGACTGGCGCTGTACAAGACAATATGGCATTACAGAAAAAGTACGAATCCGACGTTGAAAATAATGTACGACAATTTTTGTCTCGCTTGCTTGGTCCCGACAAAGTCAATGTACTCGTAACTTCTACACTTAACTTTGATCAGCGTACAACCAAAGAAGATCGTGTTGAACCGGTAGATACGGAGAACATGAAAGGCATCGAGATCAGCGCACAACAAATCCAAGAGTCGTACACAGGGACTTCAAGTCCCGATAGTGGAACAGCAGGTACAGGTTCGACAGATACACCAACCTATCCAGGTGGATCTTCTACAGGCAATACAGAATCCGAGAAATCCCAGAGCACGATCAACTATGAAGTGAACCGGATTCACAATGAGATCGCTGCAAGTCCTTATCATGTACAGGATTTGAGCATTAACGTATTGATTGATCCGAATACAGCTCTTACGCAAGATCAACAAAACACGCTGAATGAGCAAATTCAGATCATGCTTCAAAACATTGTTCGAACATCGCTTGCAGAGAATGGTATTGATTACACGAATAATCAAGCTGCTATTCAAGGCAAAGTTTCCGTTGTATCTCAAGCATTTGCAACCAATGACGGTGGCAATAATGGCTTCCTCGCTTCCAACTGGCAATGGATGGCTGGTGTAGCCGCTGCACTCGCAATTGCAATCATTGCATTTGTGATCTATCGCCGCCGCAAACAGCAAGCCGAAGAAATGGAATCAGATATTATGCTTCCACCTGTTACAGAATTACCTTCGATTAGTTTGGAAAACTTGACCAATGACAGTCAAGTACGCAAGCAACTTGAATCTCTGGCGAAGAAAAAACCAGATGAGTTTGTAAACCTGCTGCGTACATGGCTTGCTGACGAATAAGAGGTGAACAGATTTGCCTAAAGGAGCTATACTCAACGGGCGTCAAAAAGCGGCCATCTTACTAATCTCACTTGGCCCTGAAGTATCTGCACAGATTTTCAAACATTTGCGCGATGAAGAGATCGAACAACTGACTTTGGAAATCGCGAATGTGCGTAAAGTAGATAGCTCTGAAAAAGATTCTGTCGTTTCCGAGTTTCATCAAATCTGTCTGGCGCAAGAATATATTTCCCAGGGTGGTATTAACTACGCAAAAGAAATTCTGGAAAAGGCGCTGGGCGAATCCAAAGCTTTGGAAGTGATCAATCGTCTGACGGCTACACTGCAAGTTAGACCATTCGACTTTGCACGCAAAGCAGATCCAAGTCAGATTTTGAACTTTATCCAAAATGAAAACCCACAGACGATTGCACTCGTGCTTTCTTACTTGCAGTTTGAACAGGCAGCTGTGATTTTGTCTTCATTACCGCAAGAAAAACAAGCGGAGGTTGCACGCCGGGTTGCTGTTATGGATAGTACGTCACCTGAGATTATCGCTCAGGTGGAGCGCGTGCTTGAACAGAAGCTGTCCTCGACCGTAACACAGGATTATACAAATGCAGGTGGTATCGAATCCATCGTTCAAATCTTGAATGGCGTCGATCGTGGTACAGAGCGTACGATTCTCGATTCCCTGGAAATTCAAGATCCGGAACTGGCAGAAGAAATCAAAAAGCGTATGTTCGTCTTCGAGGATATCGTCAATATCGACAATCGTTCCATTCAGAGGATCATTCGCGATGTGGAAAATGCAGACTTGCAGCTTGCGCTTAAAGTGGCAAGCGAAGATGTACGCGAAGCGGTATTCACGAATATGTCCAAACGTATGGCAGATACATTCAAAGAAGAAATGGAATTCATGGGCCCTGTACGACTCAAAGATGTTGAAGAAGCTCAAAGCCGTATCGTAGGCATTATCCGCAGACTCGAAGAATCCGGAGAAATCATCATAGCCCGTGGCGGAGGAGATGATATCATTGTCTAATTTGATAAAATCATCCCAGTACATTCCGGTCGAAATTTTAAAAAAGCTGGATCTTGGCAAGGATTATTTTAAAGCGACCGATCTGGGAGCTGGATCTGAGCACATCCCGCATATGATATATGATCAACCTCGAGTTGATGAGCAAACCGTTTTAATGAAGGAACAGATGCTTGCCGATGCAAAAGAGTTTGCTGAACGTCAGGTACGCGAAGCAGCTGAAGAAGCGGAACGTATGCTACAGAATGCGCAAGAAATGATTGGCAACTGGTGGCAAGAGCGACGCGAGCAGGACGAGCATCTGGTTGAAGCGGTCAAAGCAGACGCTTTTCAAGCAGGATATGAAGAAGGCATACAACGTGCTGAGCAAGAGATGCAAGAGCGCATTCAGCAGATGATGCAAGAAGCGCAAATGGTTCTGACACAAGCGTATGAAGCTAAAGAACAAATTATTCAAGAAGCTGAGCCTTTTTTGGTAGACCTGAGCTGTGGAATCGCTGAAAAGGTGATCGACAAGGAACTTGGTGAGCAACCAGAGCTTGTCATGACATTGATTAAAAAGACATTGCTTCGTAAACGCGAGCAGGGCGTCATTACACTTTGCGTCAGTCCTTCTCAGTTTGATTTTGTACATGCTGCACGTGAGGAACTGGTACTGTCGATTGATTCACAGGCAGAGCTACAGATTTTGCCTGATGCTACTGTTCGTGATCGCGGCTGCGTAATCCGGTCTGCTTTTGGTAGTGTGGATGCAAGAGTAGATACTCAGTTAGCTGAACTTAAGAAAGAGCTGCTGAGACTAGCACTTCACGATGAAGAGCGGGGGAATGGCAATGCAGGAGCTTGAAGCAAGTCGTTATCTAGACTACCTGAAGCAGCTTGATCCGGTACGAATTAACGGCAAGGTTACTCAGGTTATCGGTTTAATGGTCGAGTCCGAAGGGCCGGATGCCAGTATAGGCGACGTTTGCTACATTTATCCTACGAAGGGCGTCGATCCTCTCCGCGCCGAGGTTGTAGGTTTTCGCGACAATAAAGTACTTCTTATGCCACTAGGTGAGCTACAATCTATCGGCCCTGGCTGTGATGTTGTAGGTACAGGTAAACCACTCACGGTACAGGTTGGATCGGAGCTTCTTGGCAAGGTACTGGATGGATTGGGACAACCTCTCGATGGTTCTGTGCTTCCAGCACGGATGAATCATTATTCAACCTTCAATTCACCGCCTAATCCCATGACTCGCCCAAGAGTGCAAGATCCGATGAGTGTGGGTGTACGAGCGATTGATGGCCTCCTAACGATTGGTAAAGGACAGCGTGTTGGTATCTTCGCCGGTTCCGGTGTTGGTAAAAGTACACTTATGGGCATGATTGCCCGTAACACCGAAGCCGATGTTAACGTAATTGCCTTAATTGGTGAGCGGGGACGCGAAGTACGCGACTTTATCGAACGTGATCTGGGTCCAGAGGGGCTACAACGTTCGGTAGTTATCGTAGCTACATCCGACCAACCTGCGCTTATCCGAATCAAGGGAGCACTGATTGCAACGACGATTGCCGAATATTTCCGTGATCGCGGGATGAACGTGATGTTCATGATGGACTCCGTTACCCGTTATGCGATGGCTCAACGTGAGGTAGGACTAGCGATTGGTGAACCACCAGCGATGAGAGGATATACACCATCCGTATTTGCGGGCTTGCCCAAACTGCTTGAACGAGCAGGAACCGGTCCTGCTGGCTCGATCACAGCCTTTTATACCGTCCTGGTTGATGGTGATGATATGAACGAGCCAATTGCCGATGCAGTGCGGGGGATACTTGACGGTCACATCGTACTCAATCGTTCGATCGCGAATAAAGGACAGTTTCCTGCGATTGACGTGCTGGCAAGTATTAGCCGGGTTATGAAGGATATCGTCGATGAGGACCTCAATGACGCTGCTAATAATATGAAACGCTTGATGTCGATTTATAAGGAATCGGAAGATCTCATTAATATCGGTGCGTACCAGCAAGGTTCTAGCCCGGATATTGATGAAGCCATTTCTCGAATCAGAGATGTATGGAACTTTACAAAACAAAAGGTAGATGAGAAGACGACACTGCATGAAGCGCAGGGGCAGATGATTTCCGAATTTGCGAGGAGCTGATAATTTATGAATTTCCAGTATAACTTCCAAAAAGTTGTCGATATCAAATCAAGTGCTAAAAACCAGGCAGAGTGGCTTTTATCTTCAGCAATTGGCGAATTACAAGCAGAAGAGCAATCCCTCGATCAATTACTGGAAGATCAGAATCGAACACTGGAAGCTATCAATCAGGCTACCGAACAATCTTCACCTGCTTTAGAACTGCAAAATCTGCAACGTTATGTAGTTTATCTGGATCAAGCAATTGCTAGAAAAATTACAGATGTACGTAAAGCTCAATTAAATGTAGATCATAAAAAGCTTCATTTAACTGAGAAAATGGTCGATGAAAAGGTATGGATGCAAGCGAAAGAAAAAGCAAAAACGAAATTCATGCATGAACATATGCTTCGCGAGCAAAACGCACTGGATGAGATGGCAACCGTTCGATTCGTAATGCAATCGAGATAAATGGCTGCTCTGGGTATGTAAAATGCAATACCATCTATCTATTACCCAGGAACGGTGAAGTCAAGCATGAGGCTCAAGGAGGTTTACCGTGGCGAAGAAAACAATGGAGATGGAAGTGGAAAAAGAAGGCGGAGGTCTAGGAAGATTTCTGTTTATCGCCACTCCCATTCTATTTACATTAGTACTGGTTGGTGCAATTGTCATGCTTTTCAATGTGAATTTGCGCAATACCATGTTCACTACACTAGATAAAATTCCTATAGTGAAAAATTGGGTGCCATCTGCCGATAATACTAGTAGTGCGAATCCGGCGAGCAATCAGACGGAAAGTACAGCTGCTACTGTGGATCAGTTAAAGCAGCAATTAACGGAAGCACAAAGTAAAAACACCGAGCAAGCGAAGCAAATTCAAACGCTTCAAGATCAGGTGAAAAATCAGAGTGGCACTACAACAGGCGGTAACAGCGCAGGTACAACGGGAACAACAACTACTGGAACTACAGGTACACCAGGGGTAACAGCTCAGACGGTTCCGACCGAACAAGATAAGCAACTGAAAAACCTGGCTAATGTATATTCCGATATGAGTGCGTCCAAGGCAGCGTCGATCATGCAAAACATGAACACAGATGAACAGGTGCTCATCTTCAGTAAAATGAATTCTCAAAATCAAGCAAGCATTTTACAGAAAATGGACCCTAAAGTAGCCGCTGAAACATCCCTTGCACTTAAAAATGCAACAGCTGCCAGTCTAGCTACACTGCAAACGAAAACAGCGAATGCTTCCAACGCTACACCAACGGCAAGCACCAAGCTGGATTCCGAAGCGATGGCGCAAACATTTACAACAATGCCAGCCAATAGCGCAGCCTCTTTATTACTCCAAACATCCAAAGTTAGTCAGACCAAGGTTCTTCAAGTATTAAACACACTCGATGATGCAACAAGAGCAGGTATTCTGTCTGCCATGTCGACACAAGACCCTGCAGCAACGGCACAGATCGTCAATCGTTTGATGGGCAATTAATAGAGTGGGGTGATCGGAATATTTTCCTACTTTCGTAAAAATGCAATACTTGGGAAGTCCTTCTTATACAATTTTCGCTTCAAGGAGGTGATAATAGATGAGTATGACACTACAAAATGTTTCAACTAATTCCAGTCCGACGTCCGTTTCCAAGCTTATGGGTGGTACAAGTACAACAGGTACAGGAACAGCAGGTGCAGGATTTACGCAGACGCTAACGTATGCGATGAATGCAGGAGGAGCCACAGCAGGTGCTGGTGCGAATTCAGCAGGAGGACAATCTGCAGCAGCAGGATTGATGGGCAGTGCAGCTTCTCTATTGGAAATGCTTCAAGCGCTAATGTCAGATGACAAAGAAGTTAGCGGTGAGGCACAAGGAGATGAGAAAGTTCAAAAGGTAGGCAAGCTACTGGATGATCTACTCAAAAAGTTGCAAGAAATGGATGGTTCTATTATGAATGATCCTAGTCTTGTCCAGTCACTTCAAGCCTGGCTCGTTCAAGTTCAACAGGTATTAGGCGGAAGCAATACACCAGCGGATGCTAATGCCGAAGCAGCGAATGTTTTGACAGCAGGATCTACAGAAGGTGTTCAGGTTCAGCAAGCACCAGCGACAGGATTGGTTGAAGGAGCAAAAGCATCGGATACAAAGACGATAGCGGCATCAGCAGAACAACTTACGGCAACATTACCAGCACTTGCACAACATGCAGACACATTGCGTTTTGCAGTAGCGGATGCGGTATCTCAAGTGGTTGATAAGCTTCAAGCGATGCAGACGAACAACCAACAGCCTGATCCAAAGCTGGAACAGCTTATGAACAATCTACAAAATATTTTACAAAAAGCAGGCGGCGAAGGAGCTGGAACGTCTTCTGGAAATGACCAAAATGGTCAGCAAAGTGGTAATACACCTGCCCAGATTATTGTACAAGGCGATTCGAAGTCAACGGATACTGCGGCAGTTGTGCAACAATCTTCAAGCGATCTGGCAACGCCAGTTGCTGATGATCAGCAGCCTTCTGGAGTAGTAACTGCCGGACAGCTTGCAATGCGAGCTCAAGCGACCACAGCAACTCCAGCACCATTACAACCTCAGGTGCCGGTAGCAACCATTCCGGTTCAACAGTTTCCAAGCGAGATGAGTAAGTTCATTGTTAATAAGTTCGATATTCATCAACTCGGAAGTTTGTCTGAAGCGCGCATCATATTGAATCCGGAGCATCTGGGTCAAGTCGATGTGAAAATTTCGATTCAAGATGGACAGCTTCTAGCTCAGTTCATCACAGAGAAGCACGGTGCGAAGGATGCACTGGAACAACAAATGGCTCAACTGCGTAGTGCGCTGCAAGCTCAAGGTCTTCAAGTTGATAAGCTTGAGGTTACTCAAAGCTCTGGTACGTTCTCCGAGATGTACCACGGTGGACAAGGCTTTGAATCGAATTCAGGACAGCAACAATCGGGACGTCGTTCCAAATCAAAAGATGAGCAATCTGATGATGCGATACTGACTGCTGAACTTGGCGGAGAGCTGAAGGAATGGCGCGAAGATCAGCGTACATCAGGAGTTACAGGTGTATCTGCTGGAATGCTGAATTATGGCAGTACCTATGTAGCCAAAGCTTAATCTGGATGGAGGTGAATTTAATTGGCAGATGCATTTTCAACAACTAATGTCTGGCCGAACTACTCTGCAAGCAATGTAAAGACTGCAGCATCTTCTCAAAAGAAAGACCTGGGTAAAGATCAGTTCCTCTCGATCCTGGTAGCACAGCTCAAAAATCAGGACCCTACCGCTCCAATGGATAATGCACAGTTCGTAGCTCAGATGGCTCAGTTCTCTTCTGTAGAGCAATTGATTAATATTGGTGACAAATTGGATAAGATGCAGGGCTCGATGGAAACATCACTCGGCGGCGCGTCTGAATTGATCGGCAAGAAAATCACATGGCTCAACGAAAAGACAGATCCAAAAACGGGTGTTACGAACTCCACTTATGAGTCAGGCGTAGCACAGTCGATCATTATGAAAGACAAAGTGTTATATGCACAAGTAGGTGAAGATGCAATTCCGCTCTCGTTAGTAACGAAGGTAGAACCAGCAACAGCAAGTGCAGCTACACAACCTGAAGCGAGCACAACAACGCCGACTGAAACGTCTACTACACCGACAACAAGCAGCACCACGACACCAACGACGGGTAGTTCAACAACACCGACGACATCGACAGAAACACCTGCTTCCACAACTACAGGAAGTACAACAACTACACCTGCTGCTTCGACTGAACCAGCGGCAACAGAAACGAAAGCTTCTGAGCCTACTGCTACAGGAACAACGGAAGATAGCACATCTAGTGATACAGCAAGCGAAAGTACAGCCGCACCTGCTGCAACAGCTACAGGTACAAAGTCAACAACACCAACAACTGAGAACTCGGATAGCTCCACATCCACTAGCAGTTCTAATACCGCTTCTAGTTCTGAGGAGAGCGGATCATGAATGGCCCGATTCAAGTAGGCCAGCTTTATCCTTCCAAGCTGAACTCAGGCTTGCTCGGACGGCCTAATACCCAACCTGCTGCACAGGGCAATGAATTCAAAGCTATTCTTGATCAAAATCTACTAAAGTTCAGTAATCATGCTTCGAAGCGTCTCGAACAACGAGGAATTGAGTTTAGTACCGAGCAGATGGCTAGTCTCAATCAAGCGATTGATAAGGCAGCTGCAAAAGGCTCAAAGGATTCATTGATTTTAATGAAAAACAATGTTGCTTTGATCGTTAACGTACCCAATAGGACCGTCGTGACCGCCATGGATGGCAACTCGATGAAAGACAATGTATTTACGCAAATAGACAGTGCTGTCATTCTTTGATTACTGGCCGGCCCTTAACCGGAAAGCCAGTGGACTGCCGACCGACTGAAGCAGTCTAAACTATAATTAAGCATCCATTAGGAGGAAATTATTCATGTTGAGATCCATGTATTCTGGCGTTGCGGGTATGAAAGGCTTTCAAACCAAATTGGACGTTATCGGTAACAACATTGCGAACGTTAATACAGTAGGTTTTAAGAAATCTCGCGTTATGTTCCAAGATATTTTGAGCCAAACGACTAAAGGGGTTACAGCTCCAGTTGCAGATACAAGTGGTGGTGTGAATGCACAGCAGGTAGGTCTGGGTAGCCGCGTATCTTCTATTGATACACTTCACTTGGCTGGTAGTGCGCAAACAACGAACAATCCGACTGACCTGCGTATTGATGGTGATGGATTCTTCGCAGTTAAGCTTTCTGCTGAACAAGAAGTTCCTTACTTGACTCGTGCAGGTGACTTTCACGTCGATTCCGCACGTCAGCTCGTAACTTCTGGTGGCGGTCTGGTTGTAGATACAGGTGGTACACCAATCACTATTCCTGAAGATGCTGTTTCATTCAGTATTCAAGCAAATGGTACACTGTTGCTTACGAATGCGGATGGTACAACTGCAGACGGTGCTCAGCTGGGTATCGCTAAAGTGGTTAACCCGGAAGGTTTGGAGAAAATCGGTGGAAGCTTGTACCGCGTAACACCGAATGCTGTAGCTGATGGCGCTTTGGGCGATCTGAATGCTGCAGGAGATGCAGAAGCAGGGACTGGCTCGATCGTTGCTGGACAACTCGAAATGTCGAACGTTGATTTGACAGACGAATTCACTGAAATGATCGTTGCACAGCGTGGTTTCCAGGCGAACTCGCGTATCATTACAACTTCGGATGATATCTTGCAAGAGCTGATCAACTTAAAACGTTAATAGGATGAAGCCAAAGAGGGAGGGCTATTCTTACTCCCTCTGTTTGGCAGTCATCGCTTCTGTTAGCGGGACAAATAATGTTGATACTAGCTGTATAAGGCATGGCATAAATAATAAACACAGACACTCAAGGAGGGGTATTTATGATCCCGGTCACGCGGCTCAATGGTTCTCCCATGTGGCTTAACGCCCTGCTGATAGAATTGGTGGAAGAAACACCAGATACGTATATTACCCTAACGACAGGCAAACGCTTGATTGTGCTTGAAAAGGCTGAGCAAGTGACCAACCTGATCCGTGAGTATAATAAAAGCATAGGCACACTTACTGGAACGATTAAGGTGCAGCATATGGAGGAATCAGAATGAAGAAGTTATTACCCTGGTTAATCAGCGGGGTGCTCGCAGTAGGACTCATCGGCGTTGTTGCTTACTTCCTGGTATTTGGGAACTTGTTAGGCGACAAAAAACCGGTGACAGCAGCCGAAGCCGCGGCGGCCGAAAAAGCAAAGCTTGCAAGTATGAGTGCTTCTGAGATTGCAGCCGTATCGTCGGACATTACTGATTTGACGACGAATCTGGCAGATCCATCTTATGTAGTTAAGATCAGTTTCTCCTTTCAACTTGCAGATAAAGATGCAAAAGCAAGCTTTGATCTGATTAAAGATTTGAAAGTGAAACCGTTGATTGTAAGAACACTCGCTGATACACAACCTGATGATCTGAGAAGTGCTGATGGAATCGAAAAGCTAGATGCTAAGCTAATGAAACTAATTAATAGCACATTACCTGAAGACAGTGGTAAGGTAGTAGATGTTCAGGTATCTGATCGCATTGTAAGCTCTATCTAATTCATCAAATGAAGCTGAAATATAATCCTTTTATATCGCAAGGGGGGTGAGATTATGGTAGATGTATTATCCCAGGGAGAGATTGATGCCCTGCTAGCAGCATTATCCTCCGGCGAAATGGATGCAGAGGAGCTCAAGAAAGAGGAGAGCGAGAAGAAAGTCAGAGTGTATGACTTTAAACGGGCTGTTCGCTTTTCTAAGGATCATATCCGAAGCTTAACTCGGATCCACGAAAACTTTGCCCGGTACTTAACGACTTACTTCTCCGCTCAACTTCGTACCTTTGTACAAATTAGTGTGGTACAGGTGGAGCAGCTACCTTATGATGAGTTCATCCGCTCGATTCCGAAAATGACGATCTTGAATATTTTCGAGGCAGAGCCGCTTGAAGGAAGAATGGTGCTGGAGGTTCACCCCAATGTTGCTTTCGCCATGTTAGATCGTATGTTAGGCGGAACAGGGACGGCACCGTCCAAAATACACGCATTGACGGAGATTGAAACAACGATTATTGAGCGTGTATTCAGCCGTACTTTTGAAAGTTTACAGGAAGCATGGAAAACGGTTATTGATCTTTCACCTCGTATGGAGGCGCTTGAAACCAATCCGCAGTTCATGTCGCTTGTATCTCCAAACGAAACGATCGCCTTGATCTCGCTCAGTACCAAAATCGGTGATACCACAGGGATGATCAACCTGTGTATCCCCCATGTTGTCATTGAGCCTATCATGAGTAAGCTCTCTGCCAATCATCTCTTTTTCTCGCAGAAAAAAGAGCCGGCAGTAGAAGAAGTGGAAGCTCTGAAGCAACGAGTGCATCGTGCACAGCTACCTGTCATTGCGGAGCTGGGGGAATCCAGACTGTCAATTCAGGAATTTTTGAGCTTGTCAGCCGGTGATGTGATTTCACTTAATAAACCGATTGGCCAGGATCTTTCCATTAAGGTCGGTAGCCAGCTCAAGTTTTATGGTAGTCCCGGTACAGTTAAAGATCGGGTAGCCATTCAGATTAACGAAATCGTCAGTGAAGGAGTGGAAGGACTTGACGAGTAAAGATTATTTGTCACAGGAAGAAATCGACGCTTTACTTAAACAATCGTCAGGTGATGATAGCGGCTCAGACGCTTCCGCCGCCGGTAAAACGGTTACGGTTGACGATTTTCTGACTCCGTTAGAGCAGGATGCTCTCGGCGAAATCGGAAATATCACCTTTGGTAGTGCGGCGACAGCTTTATCAACACTTTTGGGGCAAAAAGTAGATATTACAACGCCTCGTGTTGGTGTAGTCACGCGCTCTGAGTTTGAAAGTGAATTCCCCAAACCTCATGTAGCCGTACACGTCGAATATGTAGATGGCTTTCAGGGGATTAACTCTCTCGTTATTCAGACTCGTGATGCACAAATCATTGCGGATCTGATGCTGGGTGGAGAGGGTGACCCAAAAGATGAGGAATTGAACGAAATTCATATCAGTGCTGTGCAAGAAGCGATGAACCAGATGATGGGCTCCTCGGCAACGTCGATGTCTACCATTTTCAATCGCTTTGTTAATATCTCACCTCCGGGCATCGACATTCTTGATGTTAGTAATGACAAGGGTGTCAGCATGCTGCCAGAGGAAGAGACATTGATCAAAATTTCGTTCCGTCTCCTGATCGGTGATCTGATTGATTCGACGATCATGCAGCTATTGACTGTAGATTTTGCGAAATACATGGTTGATATTCTAATCAACGGTGTGGAGGAAAGTGCACCTGAAGCACCAGCACCGGCAGCAGCGCCTCAAGCGGCTGCACCGCAAGCAGCTCCACCTGCTGCTCAGCAAGCTCCAGAGCAACCTGGTATGCCACCAATGATGCCGCCGCAAGGAATGCCACCTTATGGGCAACAGCCTCCATATGGAGCTCCTGAGCAGCCATATCCACCTTATCAACAGCAATATCCATATCCTCCGCCAGGTTATGGTTATAATATGCCACCGCAGCCTCCACAGCATTACGGAGCTCCTGCAGGAAGAGAAGTGAATGTCCAGCCAGTTCAATTTGCCAATTTCGGAGCAGGTACTGCACCGAACCTGGATGAAAATAATTTGAACTTATTGATGGACATACCACTTAAAGTCACCGTAGAATTAGGAAGGACCCAAAAGCAAATTAAGGATATCCTCGAATTGTCCCAGGGCGCAATTATTGAACTGGACAAATTGGCGGGCGAACCGGTCGACATTCTGGTCAACAACAAACTGATTGCCAAAGGTGAAGTAGTTGTTATCGATGAAAACTTTGGTGTTCGCGTAACGGATATCGTCAGCCAGTGGGACCGCATTCAAAAAATACAATAAAGATCACTTAGGGAGGATTTTAAATCAATGGCAAACCGTATTCTTATCGTGGATGATGCAGCTTTTATGAGAATGATGATCCGGGATATTTTAACTAAGAACGGATATGAAGTAGTAGGAGAAGCACAGGATGGAGCACAAGCAGTAGAAAAATTCAAAGAGCTTCGTCCCGATTTGATCACTATGGACATCACGATGCCAGAAATGGACGGGATCGCCGCTCTGAAAGAAATCAAAAAGCTCGATGGCGGAGCGAAAGTTATTATGTGTTCCGCAATGGGCCAGCAGGCGATGGTTATTGATGCCATTCAGGCAGGTGCCAAAGATTTCATCGTAAAACCTTTCCAAGCAGATCGTGTTATCGAAGCGATCAGCAAAACGCTGGGCGTATAGGAGAATATTCCCATGTCAGGTGAAACAGCCACAATGGGAGGAACAGGCGATTATATCCTAAACCTTGTTTGGGTTATAATCGTCTTGGCTGTAATAATAGGCCTAATTATTTTGCTGCTTCGGTTCCTGGGTCGTAAAAATCAAACATGGTTATCCAAGCGTGCCATTCGTACGATAGGTGGTATGGCGATGGGACCTAACAAATCATTACAAGTGATTGAAATTGGCAATACATTGTATTTGATCGGTGTCGGAGATGATATCACATTAGTCGATAAAATTTCTGATCCTGAAGAAGCGATGATGGTCATTCAGTCTTTTCAATCCGAGTCGGCGGAGCAAGAAAACTTTTTCACTCCGCTGATCTCCAAACTCAGCAATAAGCTACGTCCAAAGTCCAAGATCGAAGAGGAAGAAATCGGAGATACGGATGCTTTTCAAGAAGTATTCGAAAGTAAGCTTCGAGAGATTCCGAATCGACGGGAGAAGATGGAGCAATTGTTGAAGGAGGAAGATTCTAAAGATCGGTCGAGGGATTCATGAAAATAAAACTGATGTTTGCTCTTATGCTGCTTTTTGCTGTCAGTGTGCTGTCGGTGCATCCGGTATTTGCAGCAACCGCCGATCCGATACCTAATATTGATATTCAGATTGGCAATGATAATAGTTCATCAGGTGGTGCGGCGACAAGTTCGTTGTCCATTTTGCTGCTTATTACCATTATTAGTATAGCTCCAGCCTTTATGGTGCTTATGACCAGTTTTACACGTATTGTGATTGTGCTCAGCTTTGTCCGGACTTCATTAGGGACTAACCAGATGCCTCCCAATCAGGTACTGGTAGGGCTGGCTTTATTTTTAACATTATTCATTATGTCGCCTACATTATCACAAATGAATCAAGTTGCACTGCAACCGTATCTGCAAGGAAATTTGACGCAGATGCAGGCATTGCAGGCTGCGGAGAAGCCGATCAAGGAATTCATGTTCAAGCATACCCGCGAGAAGGATTTACTACTTTTTTTGGAATATACAGGTACACCTAAGCCTTCGAATGTACAGGATATTCCGCTTACTGTAATGGTTCCCTCTTATGCGATTAGTGAGCTAAAAACAGCATTCCAGATGGGCTTTATGATTTTTATACCATTTCTTGTCATTGATATCGTTGTAGCTAGTGTATTGATGGCAATGGGTATGATGATGCTACCACCTGTCATGATTTCACTTCCATTCAAAATTTTGCTATTTGTTTTGGTAGATGGATGGTATCTGATCGTCAAATCATTGCTTGTCAGTTTCAATTAGCGCAGCTCTTCACTGCGAATCTGCGCCTTATCAATTTGCCCGGTAAAAGGGAGGTTAATTATGAGTTCGGAGTTTATCATCGGTATGGCAGGACAAGCGGTCTACACCGTATTAAAAGTGAGCGCACCGATGCTGATTCTTGGACTTGTAGTCGGCTTGTTAGTAAGTATTTTTCAAGCGACTACTCAGATTCAGGAGCAAACTCTTGCCTTTGTGCCAAAGATTGTAGCCGTCATGCTTGCGCTGCTGCTATTCGGCCCGTGGATCTTAACCGTTATGGTCGATTACACAGCTGATATTCTTGGCAATCTGTACAAATACATCGGTTAGGCTGATGGCTATGGAGACATTACTGCAAAGCTTTCCTGTTTTTTTGTTAATTTTTTGTCGAATGACAGCCTTTTTTGTAGTTTCACCGATTTTCTCTTCTAAAGGTGTACCTAATCAGTTTAAAGTGGGTATTGCGGGATTCATTTCTTTGCTGATCTATCTGATGAAGGGTACAGCTGTCAGACTTCCAGCGGGTACAGATGTATATGTACTGCTAGTATTTAGAGAAATATTGATCGGTCTGTTGCTTGGATATATTGCATACTTGATGTTTATGGTTATCCAAATTGCAGGCTCATTCATTGATATTCAGATTGGTCTGGGGATCGCCTCGGTATTTGATCCGATGACCGGTGCATCTGCTCCAGTCATTGGTAACTTCAAATATATGTTCGCGATGCTGATCTTCCTTAGTATGAATGGTCATCATTATTTGCTTCAATCGGTACTGTACAGTTATGACTGGATTCCGATGGACACGAATATAATGGGCCAGATGTTGAATGGTTCGCTCAGTGAATTTTTGATCCGAACCTTCACGAATTCATTTTTGATTGCGTTTCAGATGGCAGCACCACTCGTCGTCGCTATGTTTTTGACTGACGTTGGCTTGGGCTTTCTAGCACGTAGTGCACCGCAGTTTAACATTTTCGTTATCGGTGTACCGGTTAAACTTATTGTAGGACTATTCGTATTGATGCTACTGACACCGAGCTTCGCGTTTATTTTTGAACATTTGTTTGAGCAAATGTTTCAGGCGATGCAAGGACTGCTTCAGGTACTGGGGAAACGCCCAGCATCATGATAACCGATTCTGGTGGAAAGGAGTCCGTGAAAAGTGGCATTTCGTTTAAAAATGAACCTTCAGTTGTTTGCCGGAGAGAAGACCGAAGAAGCAACAGCGAAGAAGCGTGGCGATGCTCGTAAAGATGGTCAGGTCGCCAAAAGTATGGATATACCCGGTTCGGCTATTTTGCTGGGTGGTATTGCGTGTCTGATGATGTTTAATGACTTTTTCATGAAACGCATTAGCTGGTTATTCACGGATACTTTCTTACACAGAATGTCTATGGATGTTACGGTTGCGAATATCATGCAAATGCTGGGGCAATATGCAATAGAAATTTTGATTTTGCTAGCGCCTATATTTGTTGTTATTGTGCTCCTGGCGATCATTACGAGTTATATGCAGATTGGCTTTTTGCTTACAGGGAAGCCACTCATGCCACAGCTAAGTAAGCTTGATCCGATCAAAGGATTCAAAAATTTAGTATCTATGCGTTCCCTGGTGGAGCTGCTTAAGGCGCTTTTGAAAATGTCGGTTATCGGCTATCTGGTATATACGACATTGAATGGAGCCAGCCACGAAATTTCTAAATTAGCCTATATGTCAGCCGAGTCTATTTTGCATTTTGCAGGAGGACTGGTCGTTAATTTGGGACTCAAAGTTGGCGTGGCGATGTTTATCCTGGCTATTTTGGATTACATGTACCAGCGTTATGAGCATAGTAAAAGCCTCAGAATGTCCAAGCAGGACATTAAGGATGAGTATAAAAACATGGAGGGTGACCCACTCATCAAAGGTAAAATCCGTGAACGTCAGCGTCGTATGGCGATGCAGCGGATGATGCAAGAGGTTCCCAACGCCGATGTTATTATTACGAATCCAACGCATTTCGCAGTAGCGCTCAAGTATGATAACAGTGCTATGGCTGCTCCGCAGGTGGTTGCCAAAGGCCAGGATTATACAGCACTTCGCATTCGAGAAATTGCTAAGCAGAACCGGGTCGTCATTATGGAAAACAAGCCGCTTGCTCGGGCATTGTTTGCCAGAACAGAGATTGGGGATTCCATTCCTGCCGATTTGTTTCAGGCGGTAGCCGAGGTACTTGCTTATGTGTATAAGATTAAAGGTAAAACGAAGTAAGGGATCGGAGGGCTGAATAACATTGAAGAAAAAAGATTTGGTTGTCCTTGTAGGCGTCATTGGAATTATTATGATGATGATTCTTCCGATCCCGACATGGCTGCTTGATATTTTGCTGATTATTAATATCTCGCTTGCAATGATTATTTTGCTGATCGCGATGAATACAAAAGAAGCGCTAGAATTCTCGATCTTCCCAGCGATGTTGCTCATCACGACATTGTTCCGACTGGCGCTGAATATTTCCACAACCAAATTGATTTTAGGGCAAGCCGATGCAGGTTCTGTTGTGGCCACTTTTGGTAGCTGGATTGCCGGCGGACAGATTGCGATTGGTTTTGTTGTCTTCCTGATCCTCGTTGTTGTGCAGTTTATCGTTATTACTAAAGGTTCGGAGCGGGTAGCGGAAGTTGGAGCTCGCTTTACACTCGATGCGATGCCTGGTAAACAGATGAGTATTGATGCTGACTTGAACGCAGGCATGATCAATGAGCAGCAAGCCCGTGAGCGCCGTAGCAAAATTGAGCGAGAAGCGGATTTCTATGGAGCGATGGATGGTGCGAGTAAGTTCGTTAAAGGGGATGCTATTGCAGGTATTATTATCCTCCTCATCAATCTGATTGGTGGATTCATTATCGGGATAGCGATTCATGGAATGTCATTCACTGATGCACTGTCTACGTATTCCGTACTGACGATCGGTGATGGTCTGGTGAGTCAGATTCCGGCTCTGCTCATTTCTACAGCAGCAGGTCTGATCGTAACGCGTGCTTCATCAGATGGTAACCTTGCTGATGATATTACAGGGCAGTTATTGTCCTATCCTAAACTGCTTTATATCGTAGCAGGTGTGATTACACTGCTCGGCTTATTCACGCCGATTCATTTTATCACGACCTTCCCACTCGCGATTCTGCTCGTTATTGCAGCGCGCAGAATGCAGGCGAATTTGAATCAAAAGGTAGTGGAAGCAGAGCAGCAGGTCGAAGAACAACAGATCGAAGAAGTTCGGAGTCCGGAAAGTGTGATCAATTTGCTCCAAATTGATCCGATCGAATTTGAGTTTGGTTATGGATTAATCCCGCTTGCAGATACGCAGCAGGGCGGCGATTTACTGGATCGGATTATTATGATTCGTAGACAATGTGCGCTTGAACTAGGTCTTGTGGTACCTGTTATTCGCATTCGTGATAATATTCAGTTAAAACCCAACGAATATGTGATCAAAATTAAAGGAAATATCGTAGGTGGTGGTGAATTATTACTAAATCACTACCTAGCCATGAGTCCTGGGTTTGAAGATGACTCGATTACGGGTATAGAGACTTTAGAACCAGCTTTTGGTCTTCCAGCCCTATGGATTGATGAAATTACGAAGGAACGAGCAGAGCTTTCCGGTTACACCGTCGTGGATCCGCCTTCCGTCGTAGCTACACATTTAACTGAACTGATCAAGAAGCATTCTCACGAGCTTCTGGGACGTCAGGAAACACGTTCGCTCATTGACAACCTGCGTGAGAATTATCCTGTGCTTGTAGATGAGCTCATTCCTTCTGTACTGTCGATCGGTGATATACAGAAGGTGCTGGTGAAGCTTCTGAAAGAGAAGATTTCGATTCGCGACATGGTAACCATTTTTGAAACCTTAGCCGATTATGGTACTTATACCAAAGATCCAGATGTATTGACTGAATATGTGCGTCAAGCGCTTTCCCGTCAAATTACTCAGCAGTTTACGAGTCAGGGCGAAACGCTGCGCGTCATTACGGTCGGACCGAATCTGGAAAAGAAAATCGCCGAAAGTATTCAGCAGTCTGAGCAGGGGACTTACCTTGCACTAGACCCGGTTTCCACGCAGTCGATGTATCAGAAAATCAACGAACAGGTGAATCGTCTCCTGCAAATGGGTCAACAGCCAATCGTACTGACCTCACCAGCAATCCGTATGTATTTGCGTCAGCTTATTGAGCGGACGATGCAGGATATTCCGGTGCTGTCTTACAGCGAGCTGGAGCCTAACGTTGAAATTCAGAGTGTCGGAGTGGTGAACTTATGAGAGTGAAACGTTATATCGTAGATACAATGCCCGACGCCATGCTCAAAATTCGCACCGATCTTGGAAGTGATGCTGTTATTTTGAGTACCAAAGAGCTGAAGACCGGCGGGTTCCTGGGAATGTTTCAGAAAAAGAAAATCGAAGTGATTGCAGCGGTCGAAAAAGAGCAGGCAGCAGAGACGCCTGCAGCCTCCAATTCTTCAGTAGCAGAGCAGGTAGTAACACCAAGTCCAAGTGCGCCTGTTCCAAAACGCGCCGTACCGGATGCCTACCGTAAGTCGAGTCAGGCTTTTGCAGAGTCCATGCGTCAAGCGCTGAATACCGATGCAGAAGAGCCGATGACACCACCGCCTGCTGTACGCAATCCAGAAGCTCCTTTGCCAGTCTCTACTCCATCTCGTGAAATGTCAGAGCCTAGAACGGTTCAACAGCTTGCGGCTCAACTAGCAGAAGCACATAGCAATGAAGGAGCAAATGAGGCAAAACTGTTTGAGGAGCTTCGTCAGATGAAACAGATGATGGCTGAACTCACTCGTGAAAAGCAACTTGCAGATTTGCCAGAGACCCTTCAACAGCTACAAGCTCATTTGAAGGCTCAGGGCGTCGATCAGAGCCTGATTGAAGAGTGGTCAGGACAAATCATGCAGGAGACGGCTGAAGTGGCTCAAATGAGCTTACAGGAAGCCAAGCGTGCAATGAAGGAGCAGATTGAACGTTTTACCGAGCAGCGTATCGGCGGTGGAATTGATTCTTCTACAAAAATCGTCTATATCGCGGGTCCAACAGGCGTAGGTAAAACGACAACGATTGCCAAGCTAGCAGCCGAACAATTGTTCAAATACAAGCGTAAGGTCGGTTTTATCACCTCGGATACGTACCGCATTTCAGCAGTAGAGCAGTTGCGTACGTATGCTTCTATTCTTGGAGTGCCACTGGAAGTTGTGCAATCGCCTGGCGATTTACAGCGTTCGCTCCAGCGATTGTCGGATTGCGATCTAATTTTGATGGATACAGCTGGACGTAATTATCGTAATGAAATGCTCGTGTCGGAGCTACAAAGTTTGCTTGCACCTATGGAGCAGAGTGAGACTTATCTTGTTCTTGCATTAACTTCTAAAACGGAGGATATGCGTATCATTACGAATCATTTCAGCAAATATCCATTGGACAAAGTCATCTTCACCAAAGCCGATGAAACCGGTAGCTATGGAGCGATGTTTAACTTGCTGCAAGAGCATCCATTGCGTCTTTCTTATATGACCAATGGCCAGAATGTTCCAGATGATCTGCTTATGCCGAGTCCGGACTTTCTAGCTAATGTTCTGCTTGGAGAGATATTGCCATGATGGATCAGGCCCAATCGCTACGTAATCTGATGTCTGCCAAAGCCAGAGCGCTGGAAGCACGTCCGCAGGATGGAGAGCATGGAGGCGCCAAATTCATTGCTGTGACAAGCGGTAAAGGAGGCGTCGGTAAGTCAAATTTCACATTGAATTTTGCACTCGCCTTACAGCGCCTTGGACGACGTGTACTGGTGTTCGATGCAGATATCGGCATGGCCAACATTGATGTGTTGATGGGCGTCCGTTCACAGTACAATCTTTCTCACCTGCTTAGCGGTGAAAAAGAGATTAGTGAGATCATCGAAAAAGGTGCTGGTTCCTTGCCGTATATCGCAGGCGGATCAGGTCTTAGCTCACTATTTTCACTATCTGAAGAGGATTTAGTTTACTTTACTACTCAAATTCAGAAAATTGCAGCCGATATGGATTATATCCTGTTTGATACAGGAGCAGGATTATCGAAAGAAACATTGCAGTTCATTATGTCATCCGACGAGTGTATCGTGGTGACTACACCAGAGCCAACAGCGATCACAGATGCTTATGCTTTGATCAAAGTTGTACACGGACTGGAGGAGTCAACCGCCTTCAGATTGGTAGTGAATCGAGCAGAAAGCCAGCGTGAAGCAGTACAGACGGCTGACAAGATCAGGCTTGTAACAAGTCGGTTTTTAGATCTGGACATTCCGATGCTTGGTTTTGTAAGCGATGATGCACACGTGAGCCAGTCCGTTAAAAAGCAAGTTCCTTTTTCAATCCATGCTCCTGGATGTCATGCTGCTAAAGATATCCAAAACCTGGCCATGCAATATGTAGCTTCACCCGATATGCGCCAGGAGGGTACCTTATCAGGAATCAAGGGATTTATACAAAAATGGATGCGACGTACTAAATGATTCTGTAAGGAACTGAGGTGCTATTGTTATGGCCACTTATAAAGTGCTGGTAGTAGACGACTCCCCATTCATGAGAAAAATTGTCTCTGACCTGATTGAGGCAGACCCGGCATTTCAGGTCATCGCTACAGCAACGAACGGTTTGGAAGCCACGCAAAAAGTGCTGGAACATAAGCCAGATGCAGTAACGATGGATGTAGAAATGCCAGAAATGAACGGGCTTGAGGCATTGAAGATCATCATGTCTCAGCGCCCACTTCCAGTCATTATGCTGTCTGGCATCAATGAGCAAGGTATGCGTGAAACGATCATGGCGCTTGAAAGTGGAGCGTTTGACTTTATCCGTAAGCCTTCTGTGAGCAACTCCCAGGACATTGATGAAGTGGGACAACAGTTGCTCAGACAGCTTCATACAGCGATGCAGGTTGTAGAGCGCCGCCGTAAACGCAGCGAGCAGAAGCATGTAGCGACTGAGCAGACGCAGAGCCATTCTGCTGAGCCAGACGTACAGACTGCTCCGCCGGTGTCACAGACGCCACCAGCGAAGCCTACACCTTCCCAATCTGCACCGCCCGCTCCACCAAGCAGTCGTCCAGCTACTGGATCTGCTTCCCAGCCAGTATCGCCGCCTTCCACGTTAAGCGGACGAGTCAGTCGTCCAGTCAAAACGGAGGATACTAAAAAGGCGAAGCTGGACAAGTCACCTGGGCTGCCGCGACCAGCGTCAGCCAGCAGTCAGAAGCCAACATTGGCTCGTCCTGTTGCGTCGCCAGAACCGAAGCTGCCTAAAGCGCCGTCGGTCAAGCCGCCAGTTGCACCAGTGAGTCGTACCGAGACACCAGCACCATCTGCGTCGCCAGCACCGCCTGTAGCCAGCACCGTTCATACGGATCGCCCAGCCACAGCCATTAACAAGCTGGTCGTAGTAGGCTGCTCTACAGGTGGCCCACGGGCACTCAAAAGCTTCCTAGAAAAAATCCCGGCTAATTTTCCGGCACCGATTGTCATTGTGCAGCATATGCCGCCTAACTTCACCCGCTCACTGGCACAGCGTCTTCATAGTCTCAGTCAGATTAATGTGGTCGAAGGCGAGCAGGGTATGCCACTACAACCAGGAACTGCTTATATCGCACCTGGTGGCTACCACATGACAGTTGCCAAAAGCCAGGGCGGTTATCGCCTGCATCTGACGCAGGAACCTCCACGCAACGGACATCGTCCTTCCGTGGATACGCTTTTCGCCTCAATCCGCCCGTTTAATGATCTTCAGCGCTATGCGGTGATCATGACCGGTATGGGAAGTGATGGCGCACGGGAAATGAAAAATTTATACGACAGCGGTGTAATCCCAACCTTCGCCGAAAGCGAAGATACATGTGTAGTTTATGGGATGCCGCGCTCGGCTGTAGAGCTTGGATGTGTCAATCACCTCCTGCCATTACCTGAAATTGCGCCAAAACTTGTACAAATTGTTAGATAGCTTATGACAAGGACTATGTTATTTTATGGAGGAGGTGTCTCACGATGGACATGAATCAATACTTGGCCATGTTTATTGATGAGTCGAACGATCATCTGCAGTCTTTAAATGAAAAAATGCTGGAACTGGAAGGTAACCCAACCGATCTTGGGATCGTGCAAGTTATTTTCCGTTCAGCGCATACGCTCAAAGGTATGGCAGCAACAATGGGCTTTGAAGATCTGGCGGCACTAACGCACCAGATGGAAAACGTACTGGATCTGGTGCGTAACGAAAAGCTGGCTATGCAGGAATTTATTTTTGATACCTTGTTCAAAGGCTTGGATGCCCTTGAATCCATGGTGCAGGACATCACACAGGGTGGCGAAGGTAAAGCGGATGTAACATCCATCGTAGAAGCGCTACAAGCGATTGTACGCGGCGAGATTCCTTCTAGCACACCTGCAGCGGCTGCAAGTACAGCAGCACCTGTAGTAGCTGCAGGAAGCGGTGTGAAGGGCGTTGAACTGGATGAATTCCAACAATCGGTTATCGAACAATCCATGGCTGCAGGTCATCAGGCTTTGTACATGGAAGTTTCGATTCGTGAGGATTGTCAGCTCAAAGCAGTTCGTGCTTACATGGTATTCGATCTCTTAGAGCGTTATGGTGATGTGATCAAGTCCGAGCCATCCACACAGGATATCGAGCAGGATAAATTTGAGCGTAGCTTCTCTCTGTACTATGTGACACAGAAAGATCCAGCAGAATTAGAACCAATGGTACAAAGCATTTCCGAAATTGAGAGTGTGAAGGTAACCTTACTGGATGCAGGCTCATTGCAAGAAATGATTCGTACGAACGAGCCTCAGTCGATTGCGGCTCCTGTAGTAGAGACTGCTGCACCTGCGGCAACAGCAACAGCTGTGAAAACGGAAGCGCCTGCACCTGCTGCAAAAGCAGCTGCAACCAAAGCGCCAGCAGCTGCGCCATCACGTACGATTCGTGTCGATATTGATCGTCTGGATGTACTGATGAATCTGTTTAGCGAATTGCTGATCGACCGTGTACGTCTAGAACAACTTGCTAGTGAAGTAAAAGTTCCTGCACTCACGGATACCGTTGAGCATATGGGTCGTGTAAGTAGCGATCTGCAAAACATTGTTCTCAAACTGCGTATGGTACCGGTAGATACTGTATTCAACCGCTTCCCTCGTATGGTTCGAGACCTTGCTAAGTCGCTTGATAAAAAGCTGGATCTGATCATTACCGGTGCTGAAACCGAGCTTGATCGTACCGTTATTGACGAAATCGGCGATCCACTTGTTCACTTACTTCGTAACTCCGTTGACCATGGTATCGAATCCGTGGCAAAACGTGTAGCTGCTGGTAAAGATGAAACAGGTACAGTGAAGCTGAGCGCGTTCCATAGTGGTAACCATGTATTTATCGAGATTGAAGACGATGGTAACGGTATTGATCGTGAAGTCATCCTCAGAAAAGCACTGAAAAATGGTGTCGTAAGTCAGGAAGTAGCTAACACCATGAAGGATGAAGAAGTGTACCAGCTGCTGTTCGCTCCAGGCTTCAGTACAGCAGAAGTGATTTCGGATATTTCTGGACGTGGTGTAGGACTGGATGTGGTTAAATCCAAAATCACTTCGCTCGGCGGTCATGTGACTGTATCCTCCGAACTTGGCAAAGGTACGAAATTCTCTGTACAGCTTCCATTGACACTGTCGATCATCTCCGCGATGATGATTCGTGTTGGTTCTGAAAAATATGCGATCCCGCTTACTTCGATTGTGGAAACGGGCATTATCAAAGCGAAACAGGTTCGTGACTTGCATGGCAGTCAGTTGATTCCTTACCGCGATACGCATATTCCACTGCTTTCCCTCAGCCGTGTATTCGAAGTCCCAGACTTTGATGAGCGTGAAGAGGAAGAAACAGAGATCGTTGTCATTCGCAAGGGTGAAAAGCTGGCAGCTATTGCCGTTGAAAACTTCATCGGGCAAAACGAGATCGTTCTGAAAAGTCTAGGCGGTTATCTGCCAGAGACGATGGGCATCTCCGGCGCGACGATTCTCGGCGACGGTCAGGTTGCTTTGATTCTTGACCCGAATGCATTCATCAAATAATGCAGTCCATTATTGAGGAGGATTTACCCATGGATGAATTGAAAGTTATCGTGTTTAAGCTAGGAACGGAAGAGTACGGCATCGAAGTGGATAAAGTACAAACGATTGAGCGTATGCTACCAATCACACGCGTTCCAAAAACGCTTGATTTTGTAAAAGGTGTTATCAATCTGCGTGGTCTGGTTATTCCGGTTATTGATCTGCGTGGACGCTTCAATCTGGCGCAAGCCGATTACAACGATCAAACACGTATCATCATTGTAGAAGTGGAAAAAGTGCAAGTGGGCTTTATCGTAGACTCTGCAAATGATGTAGTCGATATCAAGCGTAGCAGCATTGAAAAACCACCTGAAGTTGTAGGCGGCGTAAAAGCAAGATACCTGGATGGTGTAGCAAAGCTTGACGAAGAACGGCTGCTAATCATGCTTAACCTCGCGGAAGTACTGGATAAGACCGAGGTTGTGCAACTCGAAGGTATTGAGGATTAAGCATGAGTTTCTTCAAGAAACTTGAAGGCTTTAAAATGGATGTGCTCAAGGAAGTTGGGAATATTGGGGCAGGCAATGCAGCCACTGCCCTTTCCCAGCTTCTGGATAAGCCCATTGACATGGCAGTACCCAAAGTACAAATTTTGCCATTCGAAGAAATAGCCGAAAAGGTTGGCGGACAGGAACAGATCGTACTGGCGATTTTTTTCCGAGTGGAAGGCGATGCTCCAGGTAATCTGTTCTTTATCCTTACTCCAGAGGCGGGCAAGGGCTTGCTTCATCGTCTGGCAGGACTTGAAGTGGCCGATGATGAGCAGTTTAGCGAAATGGAGCAATCTGCATTATCGGAGATTGGTAATATTTTAGCAGGCTCCTATCTTTCTTCGCTTGCTGATTTTACTGGTCTGGCGATGACACCTACTGTACCAGGTCTTGCTTACGATATGGCAGGCGCGATCTTGAACTATGGTCTGATCCAGTTTGGCGGAATGGGTGATGATGCCTTGCTGATTGATACGACTTTCCTTGAAGGTAAAAATGAAGTTGAAGGACAATTCTTCCTGATTCCCGATCCCGAATCATTTGAAAAGATCTTCATCTCACTGGGAGTTCCATTACAAGATGATTGACGAACAAGCTGTCGTTAAAGTGGGTATGGCCGATTTGAACGTCGTAAAAACAGCAGGAATTATCCGGACGACGGGATTGGGTTCATGTGTGGGTCTTACCCTCTACGACAAAAACATTCAACTAGCTGGCATGGCGCATGTCATGTTGCCATCCTCTGATATTGCTCGTGAAGGGCAGTTGAACATTGCAAAATATGCAGACACCGCGCTACCAGAGCTTCTCAAAAGGCTATCTGATCTTGGTGCCACGCGTTCTAGACTGGTCGCTAAAATGGCTGGCGGGGCGCAAATGTTCTCCTTTTCCAGTGGTGGTGACCATATGCGGATTGGTCCCCGTAATGTGGAAGCTTGCAAATTATTTTTGCAAGAGTACAACATTCCTTTGATTGCAGAGGATACTGGTGCCAACTACGGGCGTACGATCGAAATGGATTGTACAACAGGCATGTTGTCGATTCGAAGCGTACAAATGGGTAAGAAGGAAATATGATGCATGATAGGGAATATTAAGATTAATGTCTGGTTTGGGGTGTTGGGGTTTCTCATCACCTTTCTGTTCTCTCTCGGTAATAATCTGTGGACTACCAGCCTCGTAAGAGGCTGTTTAGGCTTTATCTTATGGTTTGCGCTGGCATTCTTGTTACGATTCATTCTTGGAGTGCTTGCAACTCCGGGTAACCAGGCAGGAAAACCGCCTGCAAGTGGAGCAGCCCAGATGGGAGAAGACCTGGAGGAACAGCCTTCGGCCAATGACCAGGGACGAGGGAACATGCTAGATATTACAACCCCTGATCAAGATCATGAGTTAAACGATTTGCTGACACCAAAGCCATCCCATTCTGGCGGCGATACGGGCTTTGCACCTTTGGATCCTCCCAAGCTTGTCACAACGAAAGAACAAGATCCCGAGGAATTGGCAAAAGCGTTACGCCACCTGACACAAAAGTAAGGAGGGTGAAAGCAAGTGAGCGAACAAAAGGGAAGCCATTTAAACCACATCGAACTGTGGGTACAGTGGAAGGAACATGGCAATGTAGAAGCGAAGAAGAAGCTGATCGAAAATTACTTGGGCACTGTTGAATATGTCTCCAGCCGGCTTGCTATCGGTCTTCCGAAAAATGTATCTAAAGATGATCTGATGAGCAATGGTGTGATGGGTCTGATCGACGCAATCGAGAAATTCGACTACAAACGCGGTCTTCAATTTGAAACCTATGCTTCTTGGCGGGTACGCGGAGCCATTCTGGATGGTTTAAGACAAGGGGATTGGGTTCCTCGTTCTGTACGGGAAAAAGCACGTAAAATCGAGGATGCTTATCAGCAGCTTGAACAGAAATATTTGCGCGCGGTATCCGATGCAGAGATTAGTGAATTTTTAGATGTAACAGAACGTGAATTCCAAACGATGCTTCAGGATGTTGCGGTTATGACCATTACATCACTTGAAGATCCGATCCGTGAGGAAGAATCCGAAACACGCATGTCCTTGATCGTGGACGAAAAAGCGAAAAATCCCGATCATACAGTCAATGATTTTGTACTGAAGGAAATGTTAATGAAGGGGATCGAGAAACTTACTGAAAAAGAAAGAACGGTTGTGTCGCTCCTTTATTATGAAGACCTTTCACTCAGTGAAATTGCGGAAGTGATGTCGCTATCCCCGTCACGCATCTCACAACTGCACTCAAAAGCCATCCTTCGTTTGCGAGGAGCGCTTGATAAACAAAGAGGTCTGCTAATGCAGGATATGTAACGCCGTTTGGGGAAGGGGAAATTAGGCGTGACATCTCAATTAACGCTGGATCACTATTTCAAAATCAGTTTTTCCAATGACAAGTCGGTTGCTTATATGGAATTAGCTAATCTAGAGCTGGATGAAGAGTTTGAATGCACTGTTGAACAATTGGAGGGATTTTTGCGTACAGAAGGAATCACCCACGGTATACAGGTGGATGCATTACAAAAATTGGCTGAGCGTCCCGAGGCTTACCGTTCTGAAGCAGTCACGGTAGCCTGCGGCACGCTGCCGATTCCAGGAGTCGACGGATATATCCAGTATGCGGACAAATTCGACGACCAGAACAGAGGACCACGTGAGGCAGAAGACGGCACCGTGGACTATAAGGAAATTATACGATTGAATAATACGCTTAAAGGTCAATTGATTGCAGAAAAAGTTGATCCATTACCCGGCGTAGAGGGTATAGATGTAAAAGGAACACCCATACCGTATAAAGCCGGTAAGGATGTGCGTTTCAAAATTGGTAAAAATATCGTACTTAATCCCGAGCAAACAGCAATTTACGCAGCGATTGATGGCATGATCTCATTTACAGACGGTGAGAAGATTAACGTATTTCCAGTGTATGAGGTTAACGGAGATATCGACTACCATACAGGCAATATCGACTTTGTTGGAACCGTCGTCATTCGAGGCAATGTATTATCCGGCTTCCGAGTACGAGCTTCTGGCGATATTCGAGTTGTGGGTGGTGTAGAAGGAGCAGAGATCGAAGCAGGTGGCTCCATCGAAATCACTGGCGGTATTATCGGGTATCATAAAGGTCTGGTTAAGGCAGCCGTTGGAATCAAGACTGGATTCATTCAAGACGGTAATGTTCAAGCAGGCGAATCGGTACATGTCTCGCAGAGCATTATGCATTCTCATGTGCAAGCAGGTGTTAGCATTCGTTGTGACGGGCCGAAAGGCTTGATCGTCGGTGGACATTTGCAGGCAGGGGAAGTCGTCGTCGGTCGGATGATCGGAAATACAGCATTTACAGTGACCGAGATCGAAGTAGGCGTACTTCCAGAACTGCGTAATCAGCTTGTATTGCTACGGACAGAACTCAAAACACATAACGAAAATCTGGACAAGACAGAAAAAGCGCTGGTGCTGCTTGATCAATTGGCAGCTGCAGGTCAGCTGGGTCCAGACAAAATGGCACTTCGTATTAAACTTTCCGCGACCAAAAAGAGTCAGCTACGTGAGCGCGATGATATTCGTGATAACGTGCTTGAAATTGAGAAGCGACTTGAAGAATCAGGAAAAGCAAAAATCGAAGTCATGCATACGATTTTTGGTGGTTCAAAGCTAGTCATTGGGCGTTATACGAAGTATATTAAAGATACAGCCCAACGCGTTAGCTTCATTTTCCAAGATGGAGATATCACGATGGTGTCTAATCATTAATCCAGTATAAGGTGGGTGTTCGCTATGGGATTGAGAGCTGTAGAATTACAAATTGCTGTACCGCGTACAAGTGATGCAAGCAAAATTCAACAGGAAAATCTAGTTCGTCCATCTATTGAACAGTCATTATTAGCGGATCGTACAAGTGAACAGGCTGAACGGATGCGTACTCGTAGTGATAATGTGAAGGAATCAGCTTCCGGTATGATTCATGAGGGCGCCCCTGGTGAACAACATGCTTCACAACAGCATCATGCGCAGCAGCAAGCCGAGGAGCATCATACGACTCCCGCTGAACATCCATACAAAGGCAAACATATCGACCTGTCTTTTTAAAGACAGGTCGATATGTTTGCAATCGAACTACATTTTGACGATAAATTAACGCAGGTGAGTATACATGGGTGATTTCCCTTCATGGGTATATATCGTTTTGCTAGGAGCAGTTGCTATAGTATACGGCATGCTGCTTCCCAAAAAGCGAGAGGCAAAGCCGCAAGAGGGTGCATTGTCTTCTACAGTTGAAAAGGTTGAAGATACATTAGAACATTATATGACCGAGATTGAGAAGGAAAATGAAGAGATCATCGAGCTTGTTTCCAAAATCAAGCAGGATTCATCTGCGAAGCAGCTTGCCCTTCAAGAGCAGGTAAGTGAAATGCGTCAACGGCTGATGGAGCTAGAGCAGCGTGCAGTGTCGGTTGCTCAGGCACCCACAACGACTGACGAAGTGAAGACAGTTGCTACGGTCCCACCCCCGCCAGCAGAAGGTACGATTCTCGGGCGTCAGGGAGAAGAGCTACGTCAATCTGCAGCACGTATGCAGCAGGAGCTGGATGCGCTACAGGCTGCCGAACAGAAAGAACAGGCTGCTGCAAAGGAACGGATTCAGGATCGTTATCCTGAACTGTTTCGCCTACATGAAGATGGCAAATCAGTTGATACCATTGCTCGTGCTGTTGGCCTTCAGCGAGGGGAAGTTTTGTTGATTTTGCAGCTGGCCAAACAGGAGGAACAATCGTGATCAAAAATCGTTCGTTAATGATCGGAGTCGGAATCGGTATTATTTTGGGTGCCGTGTTGCTACAGCTTGTGAATATTGGCAAAGGTGAAACGATGCTGACCGGGATGCAGCTTACACCGGAGCAGATTCAGCAAGCGGCACAAGCACAAAATATGCAGATATACACATCTGATCAAAAAGTATACACGCGTGAACAATGGCAAGAGCTGGTGAAGCAGGAAGCGGAGAAAAAAGCCGCTGCTACGAAGCAAAATGGAGAACAGAGTACAACGAAGGAACCGGAGAGCACCGATCCGACTGCACCAGAAAGCCCAGAGCAGCCGGATGCGACAAGTACACCAAGCTCAACAACCAATTCTTCAAATACAAGTTCTAGCTCGGTCAACACACCATCTCAGCCGAAAACCAATGCACCATCAACGCCATCAACCAGCCAAACAACAACTTCAACGGATAACAAGAGTAACTGGTTTACCGTGAGTAGTGGTCAAATGTTGAATGATATCGCTTTTAATCTGAAAAAAGAAGGCTTGATTAAAAGTCAGGGTGAATTCATCAATCGAGCATCTCAGCTTAATGTGAACAAAAAATTGCAGGTAGGTAGCTATCAGATTAACGCTGGTGAGGGTTATGACGAAATATTACGTACCTTGTCTGGGCAGTCATCTCCGTAAGTGTGTTACGCACACTACAGCCGGAGATGGCTGTTTTTGTTGAATTCTGTCTGTTACTATTCGTTGATCCTGTGCAATAGATACATGGAAAATGTACATTAGTGTGATCAGCAATTAAGCCTGCTTTGATGCGTATACAGGAGCTACTATTATCCATATGCATTTTGTACACACAGCAACATTTAAGGTCTAATAAAATAGTTGCGAACAGGTATGTGCCTATGCTATATTATTAACTGGTGTTAAAACACACGCATTCTGATTTCGGCAGAGGTGCTTTTCTGATGAAAAGTTTTGCCGAAAGTTGACGTCTGCGGAGGCACACAAAAACCAAACTTTAGGAGGAACACACACATGGCAGTTATTTCCATGAAACAGCTTCTCGAAGCTGGCGTACATTTCGGTCACCAGACTCGTCGTTGGAACCCGAAAATGGATCGTTACATCTTTACTGAAAGAAACGGTATCTACATCATCGACCTTCAAAAAACGGTTAAAAAAGTTGACGAAGCTTACAACTTTGTAAAATCCGTTGCAGCTGAAGGCGGTACTGTACTTTTCGTTGGTACTAAAAAGCAAGCTCAAGATTCCGTTAAGGAAGAAGCTGAGCGCGCTGGTCAATTCTACATCAACCAACGTTGGTTGGGTGGTACACTGACTAACTTTGAAACAATCCAAAAACGTATCAATCGTTTGAAAGAGCTGGAAAAATGGGAAGAGGATGGTACTTTCGAAGTACTGCCTAAAAAAGAAGTTATCCTGCTTCGCAAAGAGAAAGATCGTCTGGAGAAATTCCTCGGCGGTATCAAAAACATGAAGGGTTTGCCTAGCGCCCTGTTCATCATCGACCCTCGTAAAGAGCGTATCGCTGTTGCAGAAGCTCGCAAGCTGGGTATCCCAATCGTAGGTATCGTTGATACAAACTGCGATCCAGACGAAATCGACTACGTTATTCCAGGTAACGACGACGCGATCCGCGCTGTTAAACTGTTGACTGGTAAAATGGCTGATGCAGTGATCGAAGCGAACCAAGGCGAGCAAACTGCCTAATTGCTGATCACGTAGTATATGTAATACACGTTATGTAAAATAAAAGGGTGGTTGGCAGGTGTAAAACCTTTCACTGCCCTTTTTTTAAGGTGTCGGGAATTTTATTTCCTGACGAAATATGTTAAGCTTCTACTGGATGTTTATCATCAGAAGAAGTGATACCACTTTTAGAAGGAACGCAATCCTAAGTAAGCGGAAGCGCTCTGGTATAGAAGGTACTTACAATTATATTCTCAATTATATGGAGGTTACACTAATGGCAGTTAACGCAAGCGCAGTAAAAGAGCTTCGTGAAAAAACAGGCGCAGGTATGCTGGATTGCAAAAAAGCGCTGGAAGAAACAAATGGCGACATCGCGAAAGCGATTGACGTTCTTCGTGAAAAAGGTCTGTCCGCAGCAGCTAACAAAGCTGGCCGTGCAGCAACTGAAGGTACTGTAGAATCTTACATCCACGCTGGTGGTCGTATCGGCGTACTGGTAGAAATCAACTGTGAAACTGACTTCGTTGGTAAAACAGATCAATTTAAAGACTTCGCTCGCGACATCGCTATGCAAATCGCAGCAGCAAGCCCGCTGTATGTTCGTCGTGAAGAAGTACCTGCTGAAGCAATCGAGAAAGAAAAAGAAATCCTGAAAGCTCAAGCACTGAACGAAGGCAAGCCTGAAAAAATCATTGAAAAAATGGTTGAAGGCCGTATCAACAAGTACTATGAAGAGTACTGCCTGATGGAGCAATCCTTCGTGAAAGATCCAGACAAAACAATCAGCCAACTGCTGAACGAAAAAATCAGCACAATTGGTGAAAATATCTCTATCCGTCGTTTCGCTCGTTTCGAGCTGGGCGAAGGTCTGGAGAAAAAAGAAGATAACTTTGTTGAAGAAGTTATGGCACAGGTTAAACGCTAATCTTCAAACATTGAAGATAACCATACCGGATACGATTCGGGAATACACAAGAGAGGGGACACAGACTGTGTTCCTTCTTTTGTAAGATTCGATAGAAAGTCGTTACAGAGAAATGATGTTGTTATAGCTAGTACAGTCAGCTCTGTTAATCCGGGAACCTAACTAAATTCACAAAGTGGAGGGTATGCATTTTGAACAAGCCTGTATTTAAAAGAGTAGTCCTGAAGGTCAGTGGTGAGTCGTTATCGGGAACAACGGGATATGGTATCGAATCAGATATGATCTCGTCGATTGCCGATCAAATCAAGGAAGTTGTCGAACTGGGTGTTGAAGTTGCAGTCGTATGTGGCGGCGGGAATATCTGGCGCGGCATTGCAGGCAGCCAGAACGGGATCGACCGTGCAACGGCTGACTATATGGGCATGCTGGCTACAGTAATGAACTCGCTGGCGCTACAGGATGCACTGGAGCAGATCGAAGTTCCTACACGTGTACAGACTTCTATCGCGATGCAGCAGATTGCCGAGCCATATATTCGTCGTAGAGCGATTCGTCACCTGGAAAAGGGACGTGTTGTGATTTTCGCGGCTGGTACGGGTAATCCATTCTTCTCCACAGATACAACGGCAGCACTGCGTGCAGCCGAGATCGAAGCAGAAGTTATTTTGATGGCGAAAAACAAAGTTGACGGCGTGTATTCGGCTGATCCGTTCAAGGATCCGACTGCACAAAAATTCGAGCAATTGACCTATATGGAAGTGTTGAACCAGAATCTGGGCGTTATGGATTCGACGGCGTCCTCACTATGTATGGATAACAATATTCCTTTGATTGTCTTTGCCATTACAGAGCAAGGCAATATCAAGCGCGTTGTGCTTGGTGAAAAAATCGGAACGATCGTTAAAGGGAGTGTAGATTAATGCCACAAGGGATCAAGAAAAGCGCAGAAGAACGCATGGAGAAAGCTATCCAGGCGCTGGGCCGTGACCTCGCTACATTACGTGCAGGTCGTGCAACTCCATCTATCCTGGATCGTGTACAAGTGGAATACTACGGTGCAATGACACCGGTAAACCAGCTTGCTAACATCAGTACACCAGACCCACGCACACTGATCATTCAGCCATGGGACAAAACATCACTGAGCGATATCGAACGTGCAATCATGAAGTCGGATCTGGGTCTGACACCAGCGAACGATGGTAACATCATTCGCCTGTCGATTCCGGCACTCACTGAAGAGCGCCGCGCCGAACTGGTGAAGCTGACGAAGAAGTTTGGTGAAGAATCCAAAGTAGCGATTCGTAACATTCGCCGTGATGCGAATGATGATATTAAGAAACTTGAAAAAACAGATATCTCTGAAGATGAATCACATGGTCATCAGGAGGATGTACAGAAGCTGACCGACCGTTTCATCAAGGAAGTCGACAATGTACTTGCTGCGAAAGAAAAAGAGATCATGGAAGTGTAAGAGACTGGCGACCCCTCCAACCTGGTGGGGTTTGTCTCTTTTCACACCGTATGGAGGAAAAGTAATGTTCAAGCGTGTTCGCTCGTGGTTGGATAAAGATGAACAGGAGCAATCCAGCGAGCTGTCGCCGGATAATATTCCAGCACATATTGCCGTCATTATGGATGGTAATGGACGCTGGGCCAAAAATTACGGCATGCCGCGCGTGATCGGGCATCAGAATGGTATGAAAGCGGTCAAGCGTGCAACGATTGCTGCTGACGAGCTTGGGGTCAAATTTTTGACGATGTATGCTTTTTCAACCGAAAATTGGAAGCGTCCGAAGGACGAGGTAGACTTTTTGATGAAACTGCCTGCAGAATTCGTAGCCACCGAACTGGACGAACTTGTAGAGAGAAATGTGCAGGTTCGCTTGATGGGCGATCGAAGCATACTGCCTGCTTATACATTGGAGCCGCTTGAAAAAGCTATCCGCGATACGAAAAACAATACCGGGCTTGTACTGACCTTCGCTCTGAACTACGGGAGTCGAATTGAGATTACCGAAGGTGTTAAAAAAGCCGTGCAGGCTGTGCAAGAAGGCTCGATGTCCATAGATGAGATCACGCCCGAAACATTTGGTGGGATGCTGCAATCCTCCGGTTTGCCTGATCCCGATCTGTTGATCCGCACAAGTGGAGAACTTAGACTCAGCAATTTTATGCTATGGCAACTGGCATACAGTGAACTTTGGTTTACACCGATCTATTGGCCGGAATTTAGCAAAGAGCATATGATTGAAGCAGTAGCGGAATATCAGCGCAGAATACGCAGATATGGCGGCTTATAAGCTGAAATGCCAGTGAGCAGGCCGCCCATGTTGTTTCGGATGGAGGATAAATTGTGAAAGAGCGGATAATCACGGGGCTTTTAGCTGCAATCTTATATGTGGGATTTTGTCTGGCTGGAGGATATGCTTATCAAGCCTTTCTTCTGGCGATGGCAATGGTCGGATATTATGAGTTTGTAATGATGACAAAGGCGGCTCCATTTGGAGCACCGGCGGTGATCGGTTACATTAGTGTCGCATATATGCTTTTTCCCTGGACACTAATGAATCTGACACCGCCATTGTCTATTGATCATATGATATGGATCGTTATGCTGCTCTTGTTATCAGT